>Ga0315905_10000002_pt1 | contig 329641 bp, 327 predicted proteins | sample LakEriMetagenome_5_FD_203522 | JGI IMG/M metagenome (GOLD analysis project Ga0315905, IMG submission 203522) | Freshwater fungal communities from buoy surface, Lake Erie, Ohio, United States - Buoy 4 MA121 | ecosystem: Environmental > Aquatic > Freshwater > Lake | place: USA: Lake Erie, Ohio...
ATGCAGACGGCCCGCAGGATCGCGGCCGATCACATCGGTGAACGTGCCGCCGCGGTCGATCCAGAAGTCCCAGAAACGGGCCTTTTTCTTCGCAGGCTTCATGCGCCAAATCCGATTCGCTTGCTGCTGGAGAGGCTACAGGGACCAGCTCGTCATTGCGAGGAGCGGAACGACGAAGCAATCCATGGTGCGTGCGGCGGCTCTGGATTGCTTGCGCGCGCTCGCAATGACGGCCTAGAGCGCAAACCGACCGATCTCGACAATCTCTTCGCTGTCGCCCTTCATGCCGCGGATCGTGCCTTCGATCTGCCATTTGCTTCCCTGGCGGGCGATTTCATACATGTGCCAGGCGGCACGATGACGCTCGGATCCCGGAACAGCGGAAGCGGAGGCCACGCCGACAACAGGCACTGGCCCGTCAGGCCCGGCAATATGGGCAAGCGAATGACGGTGGTTATGGCCGTGAATGACAAGCTCGGCGCCATATTTGGCAATCATGGCCTCGAAATGACGTGAATCCGTCAGGCCGCGCCCCGGCGTCGCGCCTTTATTATGCGGCGGGTGATGGATCATCACCACGCGCATATGTCCATTGGCGCGTGCTTCGGCGAGCGCAATTTCAAAACGATTGCGCTGGTTGGGCCCAAGCTTTCCCGATGCGAGAAGCGGCGCTGTCGGCACGCCCGAGCACAGGCCGATCAAGGCAATGTCGTCGCGCAGGCGCAAATAGGGATAGCGCTGATTGCTGACGAGATCGGCCTGCGTCCAGGGCGCGAATGTCGTCTCCAGATGCGCGAGCGAAGAGCGCACATAGGCATCGTGATTGCCCGGCACAAAGGACACATCCTTCGGATCGCCCAATGTTTCGAGCCAGGCGCTGGCAAAAGGAAATTCAGCCGGCAGACCGATATTCAGAATATCGCCCGTCATGGCGATGTGATCGGGATTTTGCGCGCGCAGATCGGCGACGATCCTCGCCAGAACATCCATATTGTGAATGCGCCCACGCCGCCGCCAGTTGAGATAGCCGGTCAGGCGCTTGCCAATGAGCTCACGTCCGCGCGGGCGCGGGATCGGGCCGATATGGGCATCGGAAAGATGGGCGAGGCGGAACGTCACGGGCGACTGTCTCGCCTCTTGTTCCGCCTGCGTCAAGCGCCGCCGATCAATATGCCCGCTGCCAGCACGATCACGCCTCCGACAACGATCTGGAAGACCGCCTGCAGGAAGGGCGTGTCCATGTAACGCGCCCGGATCCAGGCGATCACCCAGAGCTCAACGAAAACGACAAAGGCTGCAATGCTGGTCGCGATCCAGAAGGCATTGGCCCATGAATCGGGCACGAGATAGGGCAATGTATGGCCGACGCCGCCCAAAGTCGTCATCAGGCCGCAGATCGTGCCGCGCAGCCAGGGACTGCCGCGACCGGTGAGCGCCCCATCGTCCGACAGAGCCTCCGTAAAGCCCATACTGATGCCCGAGCCGATGGAGGCCGCCATGCCCACCAGAAACGTCTCCCAATTGCTGTGGGTGGCGAAAGCGGCAGCAAAGAGCGGCGCGAGTGTGGAGACCGAACCATCCATCAGACCGGCGAGGCCCGGCTGCACATATTGCAGCACGAAGACGCGATGCGAGGTCGCTGCCTCTTCTGCTTTGGCGTCTTCCGTCAAAAGAGTTTTTTCGAGATCGCCCGCATGGCGTCCGTGGCTTTTTTCCACTTCGGCGAGATCGCCGAGCAATTTGCGAATATCGACATCGGTGGTCTGTTCGGCCGCGCGCTCATAAAAACGCGCTGCCTGATATTCCATATTCTCCGCTTCCTTGCGGATTGTATCGAGCGACAGATTTTTCGTCAGCCAGATCGGGCGACGCTTCAAAAAGCCCTTCACATCCTCGCGGCGGATCGGCGGCAGATTTTTGCCAAAGCGGGCCTCATACATTTCGAGCAGCATGTGCCGATGGGCGCGCTCTTCTTCCGCCATTTCCTCAAACACCTTGGCGGAGGCAGGATATCTTTCAGCAAGATCCTCGGCGAAACTGGCGTAGATTCGACTGTCCTCCTCCTCGGAGGCGATCGCGACGGCAAGAATTTCGCGGGCGGAGAGATCGGCGAAGCTTTTCACGGACAGGCTCCCGGAGAGATACAGGATTGTTTAGAATACTTCTAAAGAAAAAGGAAGGACCTCAGCCTTACGCCGCATGGGCCGGATTGGATCCATGAAGCGCCTCTTTCATGGGGCAGCCAAGGCCGCTTTGCCCCTGATCGCCCGCCTCACCCGCCCGCTCACCATGGGCGTGCGCGCCATGGTCTTCGATGCGCAGGGCGGCATCTGCCTAGTGCGCCATTCCTATGTGGAGGGCTGGCACATGCCCGGCGGGGCCATCGAGCCGCGCGAGACGGCCCATGCCGCGCTGGTGCGTGAAGTGCACGAGGAAACGGGGCTCGCCCTTGCCGGTGAGGCAGAGCTTTTCGGCCTCTATCTCAACGAGCGCATGGCGCGGCGCGACCATGTCGCGCTTTATGTCGCGCGCGCCTTCACGCAGACCGACCATAAGCCTTCCCGGCTCGAAATCCGCGAATTTGGCTTTTTCGCCACCGATGCCCTGCCAGCCGAGACGACCGAACCAACGCGCCGGCGCCTGGCGGAAGTGCTCTCCGGCGCACGGCCTGCGCCGCTCTGGTGACATTGCCACCCCGCCCCCGCCTTGTTAAAGGGACGCTCATGAACATGACGAGCCCGATCCGCCAGCGACGAAGCTGACTGACCGGCGCCCTTTCGGGGCGCCTTGATCTGCTTTGCCGCAACAAGGATCGCACCATGACCGAACTCACGCTCGACATCGCCCCGATCACACCAGCCGATCTGTCGCAAATCGAAAAGCTCGATGAACGCGCTTTCGGGCCGGGCCGCTTCACGCGCACCGCCTATCGTCTGCGCGAAGGCCTGCCGCCGGTCACCGGCCTGTCCTTTGTCGCACGCGTCGGCACTTTTCTTGTCGGCGCAAATATCATGACGGCAATTCGCTGCGGCGGTGCGCCCGCATTGCTGCTTGGCCCGCTCACCGTCGAGCCCGCCTTTCGTTCGCGCGGCATTGGCGAGCGATTGCTGACGCGCTCGCTCGATGCAGCGCGCGAGGCCGGCCACAGACTCGTCATTCTGGTTGGCGATGAGCCCTATTACAGCCGTGCCGGTTTCAAGCGCGTGCCGATGGGGCGCCTCGCCATGCCCGGCCCCGTCGATCCCGCACGCCTGCTCTATTGCGAACTGGCACCCGGCGCTTTCGACGGTGTGCAAGGCGCAGTCACGCGCGCGACGTGAGAGCTGCGACGATCAGGCCTTGCGCCGGCGGCTCTCGCCGATCCAGCCCAGAATGATTCCGCCCAGCAAAGCAATCAGGCCGATAAAGCCGATGGCGAGCGATGACACGCCAATGCCGGTGACAATGCTGGAACCCGTGCGCTTCACCGCGGCATAATCTGCGCCGCCATAAACAAGCGCTTCGCGCATGGCGACAAGACGCGGGATTTGAATCTCATCATTGGCGCCGGCTGAAATGCGCCGCACCGTGCCGCCACTTGCCTCGGCCAGAGGACGCAGACGCTCAGTGGTGGAAACCACATTCTGGAATTCGCGCGGATTTTCCGGACCGACATTCACCAAAGCCGACAATTCGCCATCGCTGATGCGATAAAGCCCGAAATCCTCGACATTGACGAGGGCTTGCGACAGGCCGGGCTCGCCTTGCGCGAGGCTCACCTGCTGGCTTGCGCCATTCGGGCCCGTGAGCGTGACGGGCGCCGTTTGCGTTTTCAACGTCTGGCGCGTGATGGTGATCTCGCGCCCGCGCGCTGTGGCACGCAGAGCTTCTTCTTCAAGCTCGGGCTCTTTCATCAACCAATGCGCCATGCGGCGCATGAGATCGAGATGAGGCCCGCCGCCCTGAAAACCGCGCGCCCAAAGCCAGATCTGATCGGACAGCATCAGGCCGACACGGCCCTTTTCTTCGCGCGAGAGAAGCACGAGCGGCTGATTGTCGACACCGTTCAAAATCGCTGTGCCGCGCAGGCGCTCGGCTGCGACCTGGCGATACCATTCGCTCCACGCCGGCGGCGAACTCTCCGAGCCCGGCAGCGCGCGCGTGACGGGATGTTTGCGCCCGTCCTCCGAAATCTGCGCGCGGAAGGGACGCTCGATAATGGCGCTCGGGCGCGCCGGCGAAATCTTGCCCAGCGGCGAATAGAACAAACCATCGGGACCGGAAAAATCCGGCCCGGCAGCAATCAGCAAGGCGCCGCCCTCGCGCACATAGCGCACCATATTTTCGAAATAGACCGAAGGCAGAATGGTCTGGTTCGAATAACGATCGAGAATGATCAGATCGAAATCGCGAATGCGCCGCCCGAACAGATCGCTGGTTGGGAAAGCAATCAGCGACAATTCGCTGATCGGCGTTCCGTCCTGCTTTTCCGGCGGGCGCAGAATGGTGAAATGGACGAGATCGACATTGGCATCGGACTTCAGAAGATTGCGCCAGGTGCGCTCGCCTGAATGGGGCTCACCCGACACCAGCAAAACTTTCAGCTTGTCGCGCACGCCCTCAACCGTCAGCACGGCCTTGTTGTTGATGTCGGTCAATTCTTCGGGCAGAGCGGCGGCTTCGAATTCGAGCACATTCGGCCCGCCGTGATCGATGAGCACCGGCACGCGCACAAGCAGGCCGGGGCGCAGGCGCAGATTTGCGACATTGACGCCATCGCGGCGCAGGCGCACCGCCACGGGCTCGTTGGAACCGCCCGTATCATGGACGCGAATACCGACACTGATTTCTTTGCCGACGAGACCGAAGCGCGGCGCCTCGACCAGCTCGATGCGGCGGTCGCGCTCGCCCTCGCGCCCCGTGATGAAAACATGCAGCGGCGCATTGAAACCAAGCGCACCGACATTGGCAGGAATATCATGCACCACGCCATCGGTGACGAGAAAGGCGCCACCGATGCGCTCTGGCGGCACATCGGCCAAAGCTGCATTGAGAGATGCAAAAAGCCGCGTGCCGTCATTGCCGGAATCGACGCCGCCGCCATCGATGAAGCGCAGATCGACATGACCGAGTGCGGCAAAATTCTTTTCAATCTCGGCGCGCGCTTTGTCGGTCTGCGCGCGGCGCTCGCGGATCGACTGGCTGGCGCTGCGATCGAGCACGACGGCCACGACATCTTTCAGCGGTTCGCGATCCTCGCGCACAAGCGAGGGATCGGCGAGCGCGACAAGCACGAGCGCCAGACCGAGTGCGCGTAAGAGCGTGCCGCGACGGCGCGCCAAAAGACCGAGCGCAACGACGAGAACGGCGCCGAGCGCCAGCACAATCAGCAGCGCCGAGGGCACAAGCGGGGTGAGGGAGAGAGAAAATCCGCTCAATGGCCGAGCCTCTCAAGAAGATCGCGCACATGCACCTGATCGGCCTTGTAATTGCCGGTCAGCGTGTAGAGCACGATATTAATGCCGCCACGCAGCGCCAATTCGCGCTGGCGATTGCCGCCGGGCACCAAAGGATAAAGCGCCTCACCATTGCGATCGGCCGCCCATGCGCCGGCCAAATCGTTTGAGGTAATGATGATCGGCGAAACGCTGTCACCCGCGCGCGCGGGGCGATTGGTCTGATCGCCTGTCTCGGGCGGCAGCGCTTCGATCCATGTCTGGCCAACTGTTGTGCGCCCGACGATGGAATCGAGGAGATAAAATGTTTTCGTCACGACATGAGTGCGCGGCACGGGCTCGAGTTCGGGCACATCGACGCCAGCCAGCAGCAGGCGCAGCCATTGCTGTTCAGGCGAGGGCGGGCCACCGGGCCGCGCTGTCAGCGCATCGCGCGTATCGAAAATGATCGTGCCGCCCTGGCGCATGAAATCGGCAATGCGCGCCACTGCTTCTGCTGGCGGTTGCGGACGGGAAGGCACGACAGGCCAATAGATCAAGGGATAAAAGGCAAGCTCGTCGCGCGTGGGATCGACACCGGCAGGATCGCCCGGCGTCAGCGCGGTGCGATTGGCAAGGGCGCGCGAAAGCGCTGCAAGACCCAGACGGCTGGCTTCATCTGCGCGCACATCGCCGGTGATCACATAAGCAAGGCGCGTAACAAGAGCCGGGCTGGCATTGGGCTGGATCGATTGTTGCTGCGCCAGAGCGACATCGGGCGCCAAGGTCAGCGCGCCCAGAAGACCGGCGACAACAAGACCTGCCGCCGTGCGCCCGCGCAAGGGACGGCGCATCAGACGATCGAAGCCGCCGGCAAGCCAGAGCGAGGCCAGCGCATCTGCAATCAGCAGCAGGAAGGCTGCCACAACAAGCGCGGCGCGAAGATCGACAGGTTCTGCGCGCGTCAGTCTTTCCGTCGCAAATCTCGAATCATATTGCGCCGCTTCGATCTTCTCGCCAAGAGCCAGTGTGTTAATGGCGACCGAGGCTTCCGGCGGACCATAAAAACCCGGCGGATGGTCGGCATTGGATGAGCCGCGATAATTGGCTGCAATGGGCCGCGCATTGAGGGGCGGCGGTCCAAGCGCACCAAATCCATTGAGCGTGCGCGCAGGGGACAGCGTTTCAAGCCGCAGGCTCGCGCCCGCCTCACTCATCGCGCCCGTCTCTGCACCGGCCTCCACCGAGAAGGACACGACCCGGCGCAGCATATCAACGAAAAGACCAGACAGAGGCAGATTCGACCATGTCGTATCCGCCGTGACATGAACGAGAACGATCATGCCCTTGCCGCGCCGCTCGGCCGTAACAAGCGGTGTCCCATCGGCCAATTGCGCCCAAGTCTTGCTTGGCAGGCCGGCATCGGGTTCGGCAAGAACCTGGCGATTGATCGTGACTTCCTGCGGCACGGACAGGCCGGCAAAAGGACTCTCAGCCGAAAATGGAGCGAGCTGTTTTGGCTGATCCCATGAGAGCGACCCGCCGAGCACGCGCCCGCCGCGGCGCAAACGCACCGGCACAAGATCATCCGTCGAACTTGCCAGCCGCGTGCCGGCAAAGCGCAAGAGCACGCCGCCCTCATTGACGAAGCGCTGCAATTCCGAATGTGCCCGGCCGCTCACCACGCCGACATCGGCCAATGCCATGACCGAGACACGATCTTCGAGCAAAGCCAGAATGGGATCGCCGCGCCCGGCGGGTGCCTCACGCACATCGGCAAAGGGCTGCAGCGCGCGGCGCAGATAATAAAGCGGCGAGAGCAAAGGCTGCGCGACATCTGCGGTTGAGCCGGCAACAAGGCCGATGCGACGACGCTTCCAGCGCTCATCGAGCAGGCTCACGGCACCCGCCGACAATTCATCGCGGATTTCAACGCGCGCAATCTCATTGCGCAATTCAATCGGCAGATCGAATTGCGCACGGGCCTCGCGGGCTGCGCCAAAATCGAAACGCGCTTCGCCGAGCGACAGGCCCTTTTTGTCATAGGCGCGCAAGAGCCCGGCCTGAGCCGTCGCAACATCCGCACGCTGGACAAGCACTTCAAGACCGGCGGCGGCATTTTCAGTGCCGGATATGGCCAGCGGCAGGCGCTCTTGGCGGACAAGATGCAGACGACGCTCGCCAGCAGCATCGGCCAGAGCCTTGGCGAAAGCATCCGCCTGCCCATGGGCGAGACCATCGGCAATCCAGACAATTTCCGCCTGCGGCTGGGCGCTGAGAAATTTTTGCACGGCCGGCAGAACGGCCATGCGATCGGGCACATGGGGAACGGGTTTCAACACGCGCAAACGTTCGCTCACGCGGGTCAAATCTTGCGTGGTAATATCGCGTGCACCATCCGACATGGCGACAAGCGCCAAAGTGCGCCCCTGCAGATGCGCGCCCGACATGCGCTCCATCACAGCAGCCATGCGCTGCTGCCATGTGGGCGCAGACGGCCAGCCATCATCCATCAGCACGAGCAAGGGACCGCGCCCGCCATCGGCTGCAGGACGCGGATTCCAGATCGGCCCCGCCATGGCAAAGATCACCAGCGCTGCCAGCAGCAGGCGCAGAGCCAGCAGCCACCAGGGTGTGCGCGCGGGTGTCTCTTCGCGCGCCTGCAGATCGAGAATGAGTCGCAGCGGCGGAAAATGCACTTCGCGCGGACGCGGCGGCGTCAGGCGCAAAAGATACCAGAGCGCCGGCAGGATCAGCAAAGCCGAGAGCACGGCAGGCGCAGCAAAGGCGAGCGGCAATCCGAACATGGCTCAGCCTCCCCGCCCGGCTTCGAGCCGCATGCGCAAGGCCAGCAGCGCTTCGGAGGCCGGCCTGTCCGTGCGATGCACAGCGAATGTCCAGCCGCGCGAGGCAGCAATCTCGCGGATGCGCTCGCGATGCAAAGCAAGCCGCGTGACATAATCGTCGCGGAAAGATTGCGCTTCGCCAACGCGCAGACGCGCCGATGTATCGACATCGCGAAATTCGACATGCCCCGCAAAGGGGAAAGTTTCTTCCACCGGATCGGCAATCATCACCAGATGACCGCGCGCACCGCGCGAGGCCATGCCATGCACGGCGCGCGCAATGTCAGCGGGATCGGAAAGAAAATCACCGATCACGACAGCCTGTGTGCGCGGCGCCAAAGCATCGACCGGCGGCAATTCGGAGGGTATGTGGTCGGGGCGGCTCGCCTCCTCGACCATGCGCTCCGACAGGCGCTCGACAATATTGCGCGCAGCAAAAGCACGTGTGAGGCCCAAAATGCCGACACGCTCGCCGCCCCGCACCAAAAGATCGGCGAGTGCAAGACCCAGAACAAGGCCGCGATCGATTTTCGGCTGCAGCGCAAGGCCCGACACATAGCCCATGGAGGGAGAACGGTCGCACCAGATCCATACCGTATGGGCTGCTTCCCATTCGCGTTCGCGCACATAAAGGCGATCGTCGCGCGCCGAACGCCGCCAATCGATGCGGCTTGAGGCTTCACCGAAGACGAAAGGGCGAAACTGCCAAAATGTTTCGCCCGTGCCGGCGCGGCGTCGTCCATGCACGCCATGCATGACGGTGGCAGCGACTTCTTTGGCAGCAACCAGCAGCGATGGCAGACGGCGGGCCAGCGACAAAGCCTCGAGCGGCTGCAGCGCTTCCACGCCCGCCTCTCGCCTGTCGAGGAGCCTCACATCCACCATGTCAGATTATCCAAGCCGCGCGGCAAGGCGCGCAATGACGGAGGAAATCGTCCAGCCTTCGGCGCGCGCGGCGAATGTCAGCGCCATGCGATGTTTGAGAACGGGCTCGGCCAGAGCCACAATATCGTCGAGCGAAGGCGCAAGCCGTCCATCGACCAGCGCACGGGCGCGCGATGCCAGCATCAAAGCCTGCGCCGCACGCGGGCCAGGCCCCCAGGCCACATATTGGGTGATCTCGCTGTCGCCTTCACCGGGGCGCGCCGCGCGCACAATATCGAGAATGGCATCGACGACGCGCTCGCCGACCGGCAGACGCCGCACGAGCCGCTGGATCGCCATCAGATCATCTGCATTCATCGCCGCGCGCAGGCTCTTTTCGCCTTCGCCCGTTGTCTCAAGAAGAATGCGCCGCTCCGCCGCACGATCGGGATAAGTGACATCGATCTGCATGAGGAAACGGTCGAGCTGGGCTTCAGGCAGCGGATAGGTGCCTTCCTGCTCGAGCGGGTTTTGCGTGGCAAGCACATGGAAGGGGCGCGGCAGATCGTGGCGTTCGCCCGCGACTGTGACATGATATTCCTGCATGGCCTGCAGCAGAGCCGATTGCGTACGCGGGCTGGCGCGGTTGATTTCATCAGCCATCAGCAATTGCGCGAAGATCGGGCCTTTGACAAAGCGGAAGGCGCGCGCGCGATCCGATCCTTCTTCGAGAATTTCGGAGCCCAGAATATCGGAGGGCATGAGATCGGGCGTGAATTGCACGCGCCGCGCATCAAGCCCAAGCACTGTGCCGAGCGTCTCGACCAGCTTTGTCTTGGCAAGACCCGGCACGCCGACCAGCAGACCATGACCGCCGGCAATCAAAGTGACGATCGCTTCCTCGACAACGCGCTCCTGACCGAAAATGACTGTGCCGATGGATTCGCGCGCCGCGGCCACGCGCTCCAGCGCAATTTCAGCCGATCGGGCGACGGCAGCATCGAGTGAGGTGGCTGTATTGTCCTGCATGCTCAATCCCCGCTCCCCGCCCTGTCGGCGGTTTCCGTTTTAGCCCGTGACGATTAGTTTAGGTCGCGGGGCGTCAATGTCGATGCACCCGTGCCCGAGTTCCACACGTCCGATGGTCGAGAATATGGCAGACGAGGTCAATGCGCAGGTGCCAGCTCTCCGACTCGATGCGCTTGCGGCCGCCGCCAGCGCGCAAAAACGCGGTCTGCCGCCCGTTCACACGTGGAATCCGCCCTATTGCAGCGATATTGGGCTGAAAATCGCGCGTGACGGCACCTGGTCCTATCAGGGCTCGCCGATTGGCCGCCCGGCTTTGGTTCGGCTGTTTTCCACCATTCTTCGGCGCGAGAGCGAAGGCTACCGCCTCGTCACCCCGGTCGAAAAAGTCGCCGTCGAGGTTGAGGACGCCCCCTTTTTGGCCATCGACATGCGCCAGGAGGGCGATCCGGCGGGCGATCGCCTCGTCTTTTTGACCAATGTCGGCGATGAAGTGGCCGCCGGCCCGGACCACCCTTTGCGCTTTGAAACGGACCCCAGCGGGGGCCTGAAACCCTATATTCTCATTCGCGACGATCTCTGGGCCCTGCTGTCACGCGCCCTCGTCTATGATCTGGTTGAATTGGCGCAAAGCCGAAGCCGCGATGGACAGAGCGAAATCGGCGTGTCATCGCAGGGACAATTCTTTGTGATGGACAGCGCAGCGCAAGGGCCCGACGCATGCTGAACGACAGCGCGACGCAGGAAAAGGCAGGCCTCTATTCCGCCGAAGAGGTGAGCCGCCGCGCGCGTGCGCGCCTGTCGCTCGAATTGCCCGGCAGCGCCATCGATCCCGCACATAAGCCGCGCCGTGGCGATCATGTGCTCAATCCCGGTATCGTGGACGAAACATTTGCGGCCCAGGCAACGCCTGCAGCCGTGCTCATTCCCATTGTGCCGCGCGCCAATGGCGCCCATGTTTTGCTGACACAGCGCGCAACAGGATTGCGCCGCCACCCCGGACAGATTGCCTTTCCCGGCGGACGGATCGATCCGGAAGATGATGGCCCATTGGATGCTGCTTTGCGCGAGGCGGGAGAGGAAATCGGACTTGAGCGGCACGCGGTCACGCCGCTTGGTTTTCTCGATCCCTATCTCACCCATTCGGGCTATCGCATCCTGCCGCTGGTCGCCATGCTGAACCCGTCTTTCTCTCTCATCTGCAATCCCGATGAAGTGGCGGAGGCTTTTGAGGTTCCGATGGGCTTTCTCATGGATGATTCCAACCACCGGCGGGAATCGCGCATGCGCGAAGGCATCGAGCGTCATTTTTATTCCATGTCCTATCGCGAGCGGAATATCTGGGGCGTGACGGCCGGCATTTTGCGCAATCTGCACGAAAGACTTTATTCGTGAGCGCCGTCTCCCGCATTGAGGGTCCGAGCTTTCTCGACGATCCGCGTCTGAAAAAACTTTTCGACGCGCTCGACGGCAATGGCGAGGAATTGCGCGTGGTGGGCGGCGCTGTGCGCAATCATCTGATGGGCGCACCTGTCACAGAAGTCGATCTTGCAACGACATCTGAGCCTGCGCGCATGATCGAACGGGCTGACGCGGCAGGCCTCAAATGCGTGCCGACCGGCATTGAACATGGGACGGTGACGATCATCGTCGATCATGCACCCTTCGAAGTCACCACGCTGCGCGAAGATGTGGAGACAGACGGGCGGCGCGCAAAAGTTGTCTTCGGCCGCGATTTCCGCGCCGATGCCTTGCGCCGCGATTTCACCTTCAATGCATTGTCGGTCAATGCGCGGGGTGAGATTTTCGATTATGCGCAAGGCCTGCGCGACATTGCTGACAGACGCGTGCATTTTATCGGCGATCCGGATGCGCGCATCCGCGAGGATTATCTGCGCATCCTGCGTTTCTTCCGCTTTCATTCAGCCTTTGGCGAAAGCGAGGCCGATGGCAAGGCGCTCGCCGCCATTGCGCGCAACCGCAGCGGGCTCGATGGCTTGTCGCGCGAGCGCGTGCGCGCCGAAATGCTGAAACTTCTGGAGACGCGCGCCCCCGCGCCAACCGTGAGTCTGATGGCGGGCCTTGGCCTCGTTCTGCCAATCCTGGGCGGCATCGACATGCCCGTCCGGCTGGCACGTCTTGTCGAGATGGAACATGCGCGTGGGGCGAAGCCCGACGCGCTTTTGCGCCTCGCAGCGCTGGCCATCCTGACGCCCGAAGATGCAGGGCGACTGCGCGAAAAATTGCGCCTCTCCAATGCCGAGGAAGCGCGCCTTTCGCGCGCTTCGGCGGCGCGGGCGCATCTGCACAATCTGCCGCCACCAGACAGCAGCGCGCTTTTGCGGCTGATCTATTCCTTCGGGTCAAAAGCGGCAGCCGACGGGCTGGAGCTTGCCCAGGCGCAAAGCCGCGCAGAATCCGGCGACCCGAGCTGGGCGCAGGCACGCCACTTCATTGCCTCCACCGCCGAACCCCAGCGCCCCTTTGGCGGCGCAGATCTGATTGCGCTTGGCGCAAAGCCCGGCAAAGATCTCGGCAAAGCGCTGGCAATTGCGGAAAAAGCCTGGATCGATGAAGGTTTTCCGACAGATCCGGCCGTGCTTGCGCGAATTCTCGCCGCCGCGCTGGCACCGCGCAAAAACTGAGATTCACGACTCCTCACCCATGCGCCGCCGCGCTATAATTGTTCCATTGCGGAGTGGCGTATGGCTTTCGAACGAAAAATTCCGGGCGATCTCGCCCGCTCGCTGGCGCGGCGCAGCCGCTACAGCCAGAGCCTGCGCGAGGAAAGGGCGAGCGCGTGGCGCCGCGAAACTTTCACCATGACGCGCGAAGCTGCCCGCGAAAAAGCGCGTGAAATGTTCAGCGCCTTTCCCAAACAGGCCTATATGACCGAGATCGAATCCTGGCGCGAACTGGCCGACGGGCAAATCGAATTCACCATGCGCCGCCTGCCTTCGGCAGATTGATCAATCGTCCGAAACGTCCGGCGTTTTCCAGGCCAGATGCTGGCCCGCATCGACGGCGATCATTTGGCCTGTGACGCTGCGCGCATGGAGAAGAAACAAGACAGCGGCGACAATTTCGCTCGGTGCAACGGCGTGGCCAAGCGGCACAGCCGCCGCCTCGCGCTCAAATCCCTCAATGCCCTCGACATGATTGGGAAGCACCGGCCCCGGTCCCACTGCATTGATGCGAATGCGCGGCGCAAAGGCTTGCGCCAGAGTTTGCGTTGCTGTCCACAGCGTCGATTTCGATAAAGTATAAGAAAAATAGCGCGGATTGAGACGCCAGACTTTCTGGTCGGCAATATTGACAATCGCGCCCTCGCGCCCGGCCGGCAGATGCGCCGACAAATCGGCGGCCAATTGCAAAGGTGCGCGCAGATTGATTGCCATCATGCGGTCGAAAAAAACCGGATCGAAAGCCCCTGCCGTGTCGGGCTCATAGAGCGATGCATTATTGACGAGAAGGTCAATGTCGCCGAGCGCAGCGCGCGCCTGCGGCAGGAGCGCGGCAACATCGCCCGCCACAGCCAGATCGCCGATCACGACGCAGGCCCGCCCACCGCTGTCTGCAATCTTGCGCGCCAGCGCCTGCGCTTCGCCGGCAGAGCGCGCACTGGCATGTAACGCGACGCCAAAACCTTCGCCCGCCAGCGCCAGCGCAATGGCCTCGCCGATCCGGCGGGCCGCCCCCGTCACCAAAGCATTGCGCTCCATCACCATTCGTTCTGTCCCGATCCTTGTGTCCGGTCACTTATCTGTTGCCGCAGGCGCGCAGGGCAAGCCGGACAAGCAAAAGAAGCGCGCCTGGCCATGGCCATCCGGCCGAACAACTTGGAGAAAAGCCGCAATTAACGATTCATTATCCAAGCTATTCTTGTGTTTTCATCCCATGATTTTGTCGCAACACGGCAGCAATGAGAAGAAAAGCTCATGGTTAATTTGAAAACTTCTCTGTATTCATGATTTACTACATCTGAATCTATCTGCCTTTTTCTTGCCTTAATCCATAATCGCATGAAAATCCTCGCGGTTATAATTTGGTAACCTGAAGGAACTTAAACCAAGCCTCATATCGCCGGCGTGGTTGGCCGGTGTGTAGAGGAGTTACCTATGTTCAAGTCCCTTTTCGCCGGCGCCCTTGTCACCGTGATCGCGGGCAGCGCCATGGCTGCGGATTTGCCGCGCCGCTCGGCCGCCAATGCCCCCTCGCCGGTTTTCACCCGCGCCTTCAACTGGACCGGCCTCTATGCCGGCCTGAACGCCGGCTATGATTTCGGCACAATGTCGAAGTCGGCCAAGGACGCCATCGGCAATGTCAGCGGCTACAGCGTTGGCGGCACCGTCGGCTACAATCATCAGATGGGTCAGTTCGTCGTCGGCGCTGAAGGCGATCTCGCCTGGGCCGACGTTGACGGCGCGACGGGCGCCAACAAGGCGCAGATTTCCTCGATCGGCACATTGCGCGCCCGCGCCGGCTTCGCCGCCGACCGCGCCCTCGTCTATGCCACGGCAGGTTATGCCGGCGGCAATGTCAAAGTGACGACGGCTGCAGGCTCGAGCACGAAGTGGGAGCATGGCTACGCGGTTGGCGCAGGCATTGAATATGCTTTCACCAACAGCATCTCGGCCAAGACTGAATATGTCTACAGCAGCCTGAGCTCGAAGAACTACAATCTCACCGCTGTGGATTCGGCTGGCGCCAATGTCAGCGCCATTCGCACGGGCGTGAACTTCAAGTTCTGATCGAACGCTTCCAAAAGGAAAAAGCTCGTCCTTTATGCCGGGCTTTTTTTATGATCAATCGCCCGGCGCTGTCTTTGCAAAGCCTGGAACGCGAGCGGCAAAATCATCGAACCACGCCACAAGCTTGGGATGTTTTGCGCGCCATTCGCCCTTGCAGCGATAATCGAGATAGCCGAGAGCCGCTGCAACTGCGATTGAACCGACATCGACATTGGTGCCAGGCGGTTTAGCCTCAAGCGCTGCGAGGCCGGTATCGACCTTCTTGCCCTGATGATCGAGCCAGCGCGGCGAGAACTGATGCTCTTCGCGATAGCGGCCCTCATACATGATGAGAATGGCGGCTTCCATAATGCCGTCGGCCAGAGCCTGCATGGTGAGTGCAGCAAAGCGGGCCGCAGGCTCGCGCGGAATGATCTTGCCGCCACCGGCCAGATGATCGAGATATTCAGAAATGACGACGGAATCGAAAATCGCTTCGCCATCATCCGTGATGAGCAGCGGAATCTTGTTGAGCGGATTGCGCGACCGCACCGCATCTGCGGGATCGCGCGCATTGTCGACCATTTCGATCCTGTCGGCGAGGCCGAGCACATGACCTGCCATGGCGCATTTGCGCGCGAATGGCGAAGCGGCGGAATAACGCAATTTCATCGGACATCCTCCCTGCGGAACCGGGGCAAAGTGCAGCAGAGGGAGCGCGCGGGCAAGCCGCATCTGGCTCACCCACATATTCGGGCTGAAATGTCCTGGACTTATCCCAGCTGTAGAGCGACGGCTTTGGGCCCTTTGCCCTTTTTGTCAGGCTCTATTTCGAAAGAAATGCGCTGACCCTCGGCAAGCGATCGCAAGCCGGCATGTTCGACGGCGGTCACATGGACGAAAATATCCGGCCCGCCGTCATCGGGCTTGATGAAACCATAGCCTTTTTCAGCGTTGAAAAACTTGACGATGCCCTGCTGCGCCATAACGCCATTCCTCGACAGACACGCCCCCATCCCCGACATGCCGGCATCAGCCCGAAACAACGGGCATCCACCGCAATGAGGTGGCTTCCCTGAAACAGCCGCCTCTCGGCAGGGTGAGACAAAGCGCCAAAATTGGCAAGCGTCGCCAAATAGCAAATATATGGAATTACTCGTTTATTTTCTTCACCAGCGTCAGGCTGGCCGCTCGCCGGTCACCTCGCTGACCAGAAAAGACCCGCCCGGCCCGCGCGCCAGCACCCGGGCCAAAAACGGCAGCAGATCGCGGGCGGCCTCAGCCAGAAGATAGGGCGGATTGACAATGACAAGCCCGGTCGCCGCCAGAGGCCCATCGGTGCGGATCATATCGACAGCGATTTCGAGCCGCAGGATGCGCGGAATATTGCGCGCCGCCAGCCGCTCGATGAATTGAGCGACGGGACGAATCTCCTTCACCGGATACCAGAGCGCATAAATGCCCGTCGGCCATTTCTTCCATGCGGTGACAAGCGCCTGTTCCATGGCCTCGAATTCATCGCGCGATTCAAATGGCGGGTCGATCAACACAAGACCGCGCCGCTCGGGAGGCGGCAGCAGGCCCTTCAGCGCACGATAGCCATTCTCCTGGAGCAGACGCACGCGATTGTCGCGACCGATATTGCGCTCAAGCCGACGCGCATCTTCAGGATGCAATTCGCACAAGGTCAAACGATCCTGGGGGCGCAGGAGATTTTGCGCCAGACAGGGCGAACCCGCATAAATAAAGGACTTTTCGTCAGCGGGCTTGCCGCCCAGACCGGCAAAATAAGGAGCCAGCAAATCCTGCAGGCGCGCATCGAGATCGGCCTGCGTAAGGCGCCCAATTCCATCGCGCCATTCGCCCGTGCGACTGGCTTCATCCCCGGCAAGATCGATCAGCCCCGGCCCGGCATGCGTATCGATATAGCGAAAGCCGCCTTCCTTGCGCTTCAGATAATCGAGCATGAGCGCCAGCAGCGCATGTTTGAACACATCCGCGAAATTGCCGGCGTGATAGGAATGGCGGTAATTCATGCAGCATCTCTCACAGGGGCGGCTGCAGCTCAATATCGCGCGCCCGGCATGAGCGGCGCACAACATCGGGACAGGGAACGAAATCGCGCAGGTCGCGGCTCATGCAGATGCGCACTTCCTGAAAGACATTTTGCGGGCATGACACGGCCGCCATGCCAGGCCGCAATCGCGGATTGGCCTCGCGGAAAGCGCGCAAAATCTCTTCGGGCTGCACCCGCTTGGCGGCGCGCAATTCGGCCATTTCCGGCGGTATTTCCACCGCGGCGCGGGCGCGGCGCACTTGCGCAAAATAGGCGGAGGCCGGCAGGCCCGAACAGCCGCCATGCTTGCGCCATTGATAGCGCGCCAAAGATTCGCTGGGGAAGAGATCGCGCACCGAAGCGACATCGGCCACGGCGGGCGGGCGCAATCCGGCCTCGCAATTGGCCGGCGAACGCTCGCCCTCTGATTGCGGCCACAGGCCATGAACGACAAAACCGAAGCGCGCGCCCGGCTGGCATTGGGTGCTGTTGCGATCCGAACCGTTCAGCGCACAAAAGCCCGGCGACCAGGAGAGCGCCAGAACATAGTGATCGAAATCGCCCGCGCGCGGGGCTTGCGCCTGCACAGGAGCAAGCGACAGCCATGCGCCCAGAACGCCGGAAAGAATCGAAGCTGCGAAATATTGTCCCCTCATGGGGAGAAGTTTTAAGGCCGCGCCGACCTGCAGTCGAGCCCGAAGGCGTAATTGCGATCAAGGCCGGCTATGCACCATTCCGTTCCAAAGCCGAGACCGATCGGCCCCAGCCCTTCGGCGATGGAATAGCTGATCTCGCGCAGCCTGTTGTCGTTCATCATCACCCGCGCCCGGCAATAGCGGCGCGGAATATAGTCGATGCCATTGGTTCGGAAGCCGATTTCCTCAATCTCGCCGAAGCCGAGAATGGCAAGACCGGAGAACCAATATTCGCTTTCGCGGCGGGCGAATTTGCCATTGATGCCGCCAAGGACATGGGGATTGTCGCAAAAGGGAATGGAACCCGAATAAGGTGAATAGCGCTGCTCGGCCGGCGTCAGCGGTCGGGCCTCGGCATTTTGCGCCAGAGGCGCTGCAAGCAGACATGTCAGGAGAAACAGAAATATGCGCATGATCCATTCCCGATGCGAGATGCATCACGATGGGCGCGCGCGAAAACAGCGTCAAGCGAGAGCGCAAGCAGCAGGAACAATTGGCGCGCCGGCGTGTCGCTTCGGCATGCGCCAAGCTGTCGCTCAATTGCGATGATAGACATCCTCGATGCGAATAATGTCATCCTCACCGAGATAAGATCCCGTCTGCACTTCGATCAATTCAAGCGCAATTTTGCCCGGATTGGCGAGGCGATGCACGCAGCCGATCGGCAGATAGATCGATTCATTCTCATGCACGAGCCGCACTTCATCGCCCAGCGTCACTTCAGCTGTGCCCTTGACGACAATCCAATGCTCGGCGCGGTGATGATGTTTTTGCAGCGACAGGCGCCCATCCGGCTTTACGACAATGCGCTTGACCTGATGACGCGTGCCTGAATCCACGCTCTGATAAAAGCCCCATGGACGATAGACGCGCTTGTGCTCCTGCGCTTCGGGACGCTTTTGCGCCTTGAGCTTTTCGACAAGATCTTTGACGCGACCCGATTGCGCCGCATCGGCAACCAGCACGGCATCCTGCGTTGCAATGACAATCACATTGTCGAGCCCGACAATTGTCGTCAGCAATCCATCGGAGCGCAAAAGATTGTTGCGGCCCTCGAGCACAACGCCCTCGCCTGCAATGGCATTGCCTGCCCCATCGCGCACCGACAAATCGCGCACCTCCGCCCATGTGCCAATATCCGACCAGCCAATATCGGCAGGGATCACGGCCGCGACTTCCGTGCGCTCCATCACAGCATAATCGATGGATTTTTTTGGCGCCGTCTCAAAGGCTGCGCGATCGAGAACGAGAAATTGCAGATCGGCTTTTGCTTTCTCGACAGCGGCCGCACAAGCCTCCGCCATGGCGGGCTCGAAACGGGCAATCTCATCGCGCATGGTCGCGGCTGAGAAAACAAAATTGCCGGAATTCCAGAGATAGCCCTTGTCGACATAGGTTTGCGCTGTTTTCGCATCGGGCTTTTCGACAAAGGCCGCAACCTTGCGCACCGCGCCGGCCACCGTGTCGCCTGGATGAATATAGCCGTAACCTGTTTCGGCATGCGTCGGCTTGATGCCGAGCGTGACGATGCGGCCCTTGCGCGCGACATCGGCCGCCTGTTCGCATAAAGCGATGAGACCGTCCTGATCCTTCACGAAATGATCGGCGGCCATAACGATGACAACAGATTCTGGATCGCGCTGAAAAGCAATCTCGGCGGCGACACCGACCGCCGGACCTGAATCGCGACGCACAGGCTCGAGCACGATCTCGCCCTCTATGCCCACATGCGCCAGCTGTTCGGCGACCAGAAAACGATAATCATGATTGGTGAGAACGATGGGGCGCGCGAAAGAAGATGAGCGCGCCAGCGTCAGCACCGTGTTTTGAAAAGACGAATGCGCCCCGATCAACGGCAGGAATTGCTTGGGAAAGCTTTCCCGCGATTCCGGCCACATACGTGTCCCAGAGCCGCCGCACATGATGACAGGCTGAATTTTCGTCATGACGTCATTTCCTCAGCCGCCCGACATGCGGCTACGCTCAATTCCTATAGCACAGGCTATGGCCGGGTCAGGCCGCCTGCTTTTGATAATCCTTAATATCGGAGAAGAGGATATTCGGCCATTTCTCCTGCTCGTAGCGCAAAGCCCAGGCGGAAGGGGCAAGAAACACTGGCGCGCCATCGAGATCCTCGGCAATGGAGGCGGAAAAAGCGCGGCGGAATTTCTCGAGTTCGGCGCCATCCTGCGCGCTGATCCAGCGGCAAAGCTCGAAGCGGCTCTGCTCGAATGAAACCGGCAGGCCATATTCGGCCTGCAGGCGCTCGGCCAGAACATCGAGCTGGAGCGCCCCGACGACGCCGACAATGGCGCCCGATCCATCGGTCGGCACAAAGACCTGGACGACGCCCTCTTCGGCCATTTGCTGCAGCGCCTCGCGCAGTTTCTTGGCCTTCATCGCATCGCCCAGTTTCACGCGCCGCAGAATTTCAGGGGCAAAGGAGGGCACGCCGCGGAAGACAATGTCCTCGCCCTCGGTCAGCGTGTCGCCAATGCGCAATGTGCCGTGATTGGGAATGCCCACGACATCGCCCGCATAGGCCTCATCGGCAATGGCGCGTTCCTGCGCGAAGAAGAATTGCGGCGCATTCAGCGCCATGGGTTTGCCGGTGCGCACGAGCTTGGCCTTCATGCCGCGCGTGAGCTTGCCCGAACAGACACGCATGAAGGCGATGCGGTCGCGATGGTTGGGATCCATATTCGCCTGGATCTTGAACACAAAGCCGCTCATCTTCGGCTCGCGCGGCTCAACCTTGCGGGTCGAGGCATCGAGCGCGCGCGGGGGCGGTGCAAATTCGCCAAGCCCGTCGATGAGATCCTGCACGCCGAAAGTGCGCAAGGCCGAGCCCCAATAGACGGGCGTCAGATGGCCTTCCAGAAAAGCCTTTTCATCGAAAGGCTTTAACGCATCCACGGCCAGGCTCAATTCTTCGACAAAAGCCGCCCGCTCATGTTCGGGCAGAAGTGCTGCAATGGCTGGATCATCCGGCCCATTGACCTTGCGCGCACCGCCCTCACCATCGATGAGGCGGATTTCGCTCTTGCGCAGATCGTAAGTGCCCTTGAAATCGCGACCCCGACCAATCGGCCAGGTGACCGGCGCCGTGTCGAGTGCCAGCGTCTTTTCGATCTCGTCGAGCAACTCAAAAGGATCGCGCGTTTCGCGATCGAGCTTGTTGATGAAAGTGACAATGGGAATATCGCGCAGGCGGCAGACTTCGAACAATTTGCGCGTGCGCGCCTCAATGCCCTTGGCGGCATCGATCACCATGATCGCCGAATCGACAGCCGTCAGCGTGCGATAAGTGTCTTCGGAAAAGTCCTCATGGCCCGGCGTGTCGAGCAGGTTGAAGACATGGCCGGCATATTCGAAAGTCATGACCGAGGTGACAACGGAAATGCCACGCTCGCGCTCAATGCCCATCCAGTCGGAGCGCGTCTGACGGCGATTGGCCTTGGCGCGCACTTCGCCGGCGAGCTGGATCGCGCCGCCAAACAGGAGCAGCTTTTCCGTGAGCGTGGTCTTACCGGCGTCAGGATGCGAGATAATCGCAAATGTACGCCGCCGGCTGACGGGATCGGGACTTGCCATGATGACCTGAAAAAAGCGGGCCAGACTGGCCCGGAACGAAACCGCGCCGGGGTTTAACCCGGCGCGGCGCAAAAATCCACTCAGGTCCGCTTTATTCTGCCGCCCGCGTCTCAGCTTGGCCGGTCCCGGCACCCGCCAGCCCCTTTGAGGCGGCGCGCTCGCGACCGTGATCGCGGGCAATGAACGTATAGACGGCCGGCGTGACGAACAGGGTGAAAAGCGTACCGATCGACATGCCCGCCGCGATCACGAGGCCGATGTCGATACGGCTGCGCGCGCCCGCACCGGATGCCAGGATCAGCGGGATCATGCCCACCACCATGGCCGCCGTGGTCATCAGGATCGGGCGCAGACGCACGCCTGCAGCATGTTCGATGGCCTCGCGCCGCCCCATGCCCTCTTCCTGCAGCTTATTGGCAAATTCGACCATGAGAATGCCGTGTTTGGTGATCAGTCCGATCAAGGTCACCAGGCCGATCTGCGTATAAATATTGATCGATCCTGCACCGACAATGCCCAGCACATTGAGCGGCAGAAGCGCGCCGAAGATTGAGGTCGGCAAAGCAATCAGAATGATCAGAGGATCACGGAAACTTTCAAACTGCGCCGCCAGAACAAGGAAGATGACGATCAGCGCAAAGATGAAAGTGATCGTCAGCGCGCTGCCCTCTTGCACATATTGGCGCGCATCCCCATTGAAATCATAGGTGAAGCCTTCGGGGAAAACCTCTTTCGATTTTTCCGTCAGAAAATCGAGGGTTTCACCCAAGGTCCGGCCGGGGAAAGGCACGCCCGACAGGGTGGCAGAATTGATCTGCTGGAACGACGTCAGCGCATTGGGCTGCACCGTGCTCGAGACCGAAGCCACTGTCGACAATGGGACAAGCTCGCCCGATGCGGTGCGGATCTGGTAGCGCATCAGCCATTCCTCGGCATCGCGGAACTCGCGCGGCGCCTGCGGAATGACCTGATAGGAGCGGCCATAAAGATTGAAGCGGTTGACGAAATTGCCGCCGAGCATGGTGGCGAGCGAATTGCCGATATCCTGCATTTTAATGCCAAGCCGATTGGCCTTGTCGGCATCGATGCGCAATTCAATCTGCGGCGTGTCGAATTTCAGATCGCTGTCGATGAAAATGAACATGCCGCTTTCGCGCGCCGAAGTCTGGATCGTGTCGAGAACCTGAGCGAGCTGCTGATAATCGCCGGTCGAGCGAATGACGAATTGCATCGGCGGGCCGCCTGTCGAACCGGGCAAGGCAGGCGGAGCAAAAGCAATGACCTGCCCGCCGGTGACGCCGGCGATCTTGCCCTGCAATTCCTGCAGGATTTGCTTTTGCGACCGCGTGCGCTGATCCCATGGTTTGAGCAGCAGGCCGACAAAAGCGACTCTGACGCCGCCTGCACCATTGATGGTGAAGACATGCCGCTTTTCGGGAATCTGATCGAGAATGCGATAGAGCCGGTCGGTCGTCTGTTCGAGATAATCGAGATTCGCATATTGTGGCGTCTTGACGATCAGGAAGAGAATGCCCTGATCCTCTTCCGGGGCAAGCTCCTTCGGTGTCGAGGCATACATGACAGCCGTGAGGCCCAGAACGCCCGCCAGAACCGCCATTGTCATGGCGCGAAAATTGAGCGTCTTGCGCAATCTGTTTTCATAGCGCCGGCGCAGATTGTCGAAAATCCGGTCGAGCTTGGCCGCCAAACCGCCATGGCCTTCAGCCGGGCGCTTGAGCAGAAGCGAACACATCATCGGCGAGAGTGTGAGCGCAATAATGCCCGACACGACCACAGCGCCGGCCAGGGTAAAGGCAAATTCGCGAAAGAGCGCGCCGGTGAGCCCACCGACAAAGCCGATGGGCGCATAGACTGCCGCCAAAGTGATGGTCATGGAAATGACCGGCATGGCAATTTCGCGCGCACCCTTGAGCGAAGCCTCGAAGGGGGACATGCCATCCTCAATATGGCGATAGATATTTTCGACCACGACAATGGCGTCATCGACCACGAGTCCAATGGCCAGAACAAGCGCCAGCAGCGTCAGCAGATTGATCGAATAGCCCATCGCGAGAAGCGCGATCATCACACCGACAAGCGACAGCGGAATGGTGACGACGGGAATGAGCGTCGAGCGGAAATTGCCGAGGAACAGGAAGATGACGATGACGACGATCAAAGCTGCTTCCAGCAGCGTCTTGCCGACTTCCCAGATCGAAGCGCGGATGAATTCCGTTGCATCATAGGCGATGGCGGCATCGAGACCTGTGGGCAATTGCGCCTGTATATCGGGGAAAGCGGCGCGCACCTTGTCGATGACAGTGAGCGGATTGGCTGAAGGCGTCGCGTAAATGCCGATAAAGACAGCTTTCAGCCCGTCAAAGACGGAAGAGGAATCCACCGATTCCGGCCCAAGCTCGATATCGGCAATGGCCGAGAGGCGGATCAGACTGTCGCCGCGCGCCACAACAACAAGATCGCCGAATGCCTGCGGGCTGGACAGCGAGGTGAGCGCATTGATGCTCGTTTGCGTGAAATCGGCTTTGATCTGACCAGCGGCGGAGACGAAATTATTGGCGGCCAGCGCATTGCGCACATCGGCCGGCGTAACACCGCGCGCCGCCATGCGATTGGGATCGAGCCAGATGCGCATGGCGAAAGTCTGACCGCCGAGAATTTGCGCATTGCCGACGCCATCGATTGTCTGCAGCCGCGGCTGGACGACGCGGGTGAGATAATCGGTGATCTGCGAAGCGTTCAGAACCTTCGAATTGAAGGACATGTAGAGCAAGGCATAGCCTTGCCCCGTCTGCTTGACGACAATCGGATCATTGGCCTCGCGTGGCAGGCGCGAGCGCACCTGATTGACCTTGGACAAAACATCGGCAATGGCGCGATCGGGATTGGCATTGAGCCGCAGATTGATCGTGATCAGCGAGACATTTTGCTGCGAATTGGAGACGATCGTGTCGACGCCTTCCGTGCTCGCCACCGCCTGCTCGAGCGGCACGGTGATGAAGCCCTTGATCAGATCCGCATTGGCGCCGGGATAGGTCGTGGTGATGGTGATCGTCGTCTGTGACAATTCCGGATATTGCCGGATCTGCAATTTGAACAAAGCCTGCAGCCCGACAAGCAGGATCAGCAGACTGACGACCGTGGCCAGAACCGGCCGGCGAATGAAAAGATCGGTAAAGGAGCCCATGTGATCCGCGCTCCTATTGCCGCGGCGTTTCTTGCAGCGGCTTCAGGCCGGATTCATTGTCGATGCGCACGCGCGCCCCATTCTGCAGCTTGAGCTGCCCTTCGGTGACAATTTTCTCGCCCGGCGCGAGGCCATCCAGAACAGCGACCTGATCGCCGCGCGTATCGCCAATCCGCAAGACGCGCCGCTCGATGACAAGCGGCTGATCGGCGGGCGCAGATGAAGCCTGCGCTGCACCGGCCGGCGGCGATGCCGGCTTCACGACAAAGGCCGTATCGCCATAGAGGGAGTAGGAAACGCCGGTGCGTGGAATGGTCACGACATCGCGCCCCGTGCCGATGAGAACAGAAACATTGGCAAACATGCCCGGACGCAATTCGCCACTCGCATTGTCAACCTGTGCGCGCAGCAGGATCGTGCGCGCCTCAATGCTGACGCGCGCATCGATGGAGGTGACCTTGCCCTTGAAAACGCGACCGGCGAAAGCATCGACGCCAATCTCGATTGACTGGCCGACAGCCACGCGCCCGATATCCTGCTCGGTCACCGGGAAATCGACATAAATCGGATCGAGCTGCTGCAGCGTCACAATCGATGTGCCGGGCGAAACATATTGACCGGCATCGATGCGGCGCAGACCAAGGCGCCCGGAAAAGGGCGCGGTCAAAGCTTTTTGTGCAATCAATGCGCGCGTGCGATCTGCAGCCGCGGCGGCGGAATCGCGCGCGGCGAGTGCGGAATCGACATTGGCAGTCGCCGTCGAGCCACCCGCGACAAGCTGGCGCTGACGCTCGAGCGCCAGCTCGACATTGCGCAAAGTTGCAAGGTTGGATTTGAGATCGGCCTGTTCGACGGAATCGTCGATCTGGATCAGCAATTGGCCGCGCTGCACATCCTGGCCGGATTCGAAATTGATCGCGCGCACAACGCCGCCCACCTGCGGGGAAATATCAATGCCCTGCACGGCGCGAAAAGTTCCAATGGCGGAAATTCTGGACTGCCAATTCTCGAGCTTGGCTTCAGCAACCGCAACCGCCGGCACAGGACGGGGAGCGGCCGAAATGAAACCCTTGATCATTTGCGGCTTCACGACAAACTGGAACCATGCAAGCGCACCCGTCAGGCCGGCCAGAGCAACGAGGACGAGAACGAGAGCGAAATTGCGTTTCATGTTTCACCAGATGTCCGCAGGAAAGCGGGAGACGCCGCGAACCTGTAAATAGAGGCGCTGGCCGAAAATTCGACCCGGCCAACGCTGCAAAAGCGCACCGACCGGCAGGCCCTCACGTTACATCTCCGAGCCTGCAATGGATCACAGGTGAACCAAAAAAACGCCCTGCGCAAGCCCGCAAATCTGCCGATCCATCCGGCTGCGGAACGTGCCATCGGCTTTCGTCAATTGGACATGAAGAAATGTTAATTTGCCGGGACGAAGAGCAAATCGCATTTTGGTCCGGCCTCACAGACATGAAAAAGACGGGTACCGACGGCCAATGAGACCATTCCTGCTCAGATTGCACCGCTGGACGAGCCTGATTTTCGCCCTTCCGCTTTTCGTGATTATTGCGACCGGGCTGATCCTTTCCTTTCAGCCGGCCCTCCAGCATGCCGCCATCAAGCCGGGAAGCCTTTCGCCCGAGCGGCTTATCGCCATGATCGAACAACACGATCCGGAACGAAATGCGCGCGCTTTGAATATCGACCCGATGGACAACAGGCTGATGTTGTCAGGCCCCGGCGGCAATCTGGCCATCGACCTATCGAGCGGCGAGACAATGGGCGAGGCAAGCGCACTTTCCACCCTGTTCTGGCAGAGCCGTCGTATTCATGAGCGGCTGGTATATGGGCTCGATCCGCTCGTGCCCATCGCCACCGGCGCGCTTCTGGGCCTGATTGCGCTCGGCCTGATGATGGGCTGGGGCACATGGCGCAATAATGTGCCGGGCTGGCACCGCGGGATTGCATGGACCCTGCTGCCGCTCCTCATCATCAGCCCGCTGACGGGCCTTGCCCTGACTTTCAGCATCAGTTTCACCTCGCCCGCTCCACGCGCGCCGGCCATGCCGCTGCGCGAGGCCTTGAGCCTCGTCCTTGCGAACAAGGATCCCTCGACCCTTCTCTACATCGCCCAGCGCGGCGGGCGGCAAATGGTGCGCGTGATGGAAGATGGCGCAGTCCGCCATTTCCTCGCCACGCCAGAGGGATTGAAACCGCTTGAAAACAATTGGCCGCGCCTGATCCATGAGGGCACCTGGCGCGGCATGTGGTCGGGCGCGGTGAATATTGTGACCTCGCTGGCCTTGCTGGCACTCCTGTTCACCGGTGTCTGGATCTGGATGCGACGGCATCTGGGCCCGCGCCGCAAACGCGCCGAAACAGGCCCAATCGGCGCGCATCTCACGCGTTGAATTGACTATTTGCCGCCCAATCTGCCGAAATGTCAGGCAATCTTCGACTGATGTCTAAGGGCCAGACCCCTGATAAACCAGTTTTCAGTGGCACTTCGCTTGCTTGAATGCTCAGATGCTTTCGGCTGGCGGGGAGTGACGGGATTTGGCAAGCGGGCGCTTCTTTGACGAAATGACCGGGGCTGATGGCCAGGCGCGCAGCATGTACCGCAAGGTCGAGCGCTGGCTCTCCTCGGCCCCACCGGAACTTCTGGCCTCCCGCCGTTCGCAGGCGGAATTGATGTTCCGGCGCATCGGCATCACTTTCGCCGTCTATGGCGACAAGGATTCAACCGAACGCCTGATCCCCTTCGACATTGTGCCACGGGTTCTCGGACGCTCCGAATGGGCACGACTCGAAGCCGGCCTCGTGCAGCGCGTGAAAGTGCTCAACATGTTTCTCGCCGATGTCTATGGACGCGGCGAAGTCATCAAAGCCGGCATTATTCCGGAAGACATTGTCTATCGCAACGAGCATTACCGGCCCGAAATGCGCGGCGTAAAAGTGCCGCATGACGTCTATGTGCATATTTCAGGCATCGATATTGTGCGCATCGACGATCATGATTTCTATGTGCTGGAGGATAATGCGCGCACACCCTCAGGTGTCTCCTATATGCTGGAAAACCGCGAAGTGATGATGCGGCTGCTGCCGGAACTTTTCACCCAGCATCGCGTCGCACCGGTTGAAAATTATCCCGATGCGCTTTTGGCAAGCCTGCGCTCAGTCGCGCCAAAACAGGCCGGCTCCGATCCTGTCTGCGTGCTGCTCACGCCCGGCATTTATAATTCAGCCTATTACGAACATTCGTTTCTCGCCGACAAGCTCGGCGTGGAACTGGTCGAGGGCCGCGATCTGCTGGTGAAAGACAAGATCGTCTATATGCGCACGACGCAAGGCCCCCAGCGCGTCGATGTTATCTATCGCCGCATCGATGATGATTTTCTCGACCCGCTCGCCTTCCGGCCCGATTCCGCGCTTGGCGTACCGGGCCTGATGGGCGCCTATCTCGCCGGCAATGTCACCTTGGCCAATGCAGTCGGCACTGGCGTGGCCGATGACAAGGCCGTCTATACTTACATGCCCGAGATCATCAAATTCTATCTCGGCGAAGAACCGATTTTGAAAAACGTGCCGACATGGCGCTGCCGCGAGCCCGAAGCGCTCAAATATGTTCTGGCGCATCTGCCCGAACTCGTCGTCAAGGAAGTCAATGGCTCGGGCGGCTATGGCATGCTCGTCGGCCCTCATGCGACAAGCGAACAGATCGCCGAATTTGCTAAAAAACTCGAAAACGATCCTGACGGTTTCATCGCGCAGCCGACGCTCAATCTCTCGACCTGCCCGGCATCTTTCGAGGCCGGCCTTGGCGCGCGCCATGTCGATCTGCGCCCCTTCGTTCTCTCAGGCGCAGAAGGTGTGCGCGTCATCCCCGGCGGCTTGACGCGCGTGGCGCTGAAGGAAGGATCGCTTGTCGTCAATTCAAGCCAGGGCGGCGGCACCAAGGACACATGGGTCGTTGAAGATGAAACCAGCGGAGGGCCGTTCTGATGCTTGCCCGCACCGCCGACAATCTCTACTGGCTCTCGCGCTATATGGAGCGCGCCGATTTTCTTGCCCGCATCATCGAGGCGGCGCAGCGCCTTGCCACTCTGCCCACCGCCTATGGCGGCACGGGCAGCGAATGGGAAAGCACATTGAACGCCGCCGGTGCGCTCGATGGCTATCGCGAACAGATCGGCGAAGCGACAGAGGCGCGCGCCATTCATTATCTCGCCTTCGACCGGCAGAACCCATCCTCGATCTGCAATTGTCTCGAAGCAGCGCGCACCAATGCGCGTTCGGTGCGCACGGCGCTCACCATTGAAATGTGGCAGTCGATCAACACAGCCTGGCTTGAAATGAAACGGTTTGAACTGGCGCTTGGTAAACCCGGCCCGATCGACCGCATCGAACTGTCGCGCTTTCTCGAATTCGTGCGCAAGGCCTCGCTCGATTTCGATGGCTCGGCACATCGCACCATGCTGCGCAACGATGCGCATTGGTTCTCGCGGCTGGGTCTTTATGTCGAACGCGCCGATACAAGCGCACGTGTGCTCGATGTGAAATATAATGTTTTGCTGCCGCAGACCGAACAGGTCGGCGGCTCGCTCGATTATTTCCAATGGACGGCAATTTTGCGCGCGGTCTCAGCGCTCACCGCCTATCATTGGATCTATAAGGGCTCGATCAAGCCTTGGCTGGTGGCTGAACTTCTCATCCTGCGACCGGAAATGCCGCGCTCGCTGCGCTCCTGCTATGACGATATTGTGCGTCTTCTCGACAATATTGCGCGCGCCTATGGGCGCCAAGGTACGGCCCAGGACCACGCCCGCGTCACTCTGGCAAAACTGGAAGGCGCCGAAATCAAGGATATTTTCGGCACCGGCCTGCATGAATTCCTCACTGACTTCATTGCGGGCAATGATGCGCTGGGCATGGCCATTGCCACGCAATATCTTGTTCATGCCGAGGATGGCGAAGAGGCGGCACAGATCCAGACACAGGCCTGATTGCGTAGCTTTGTGCCTCGGGTCTATAAGGGCCGCGATTTCACGCTGAGGCAGGAGGAAGAGAGCGATGACCTATTGCTGCGGCATTTTGGTGCGCGAAGGTCTCGTCATGATTGCCGACACGCGCACCAATGCGGGTCTCGACAATGTCTCGACCTTTCGCAAACTTCATACCTTTGAAAAAAAGGGCCGCCACGCCTTTTCCATTGCCAGCGCCGGCAATCTCTCGGTGACGCAAAATGTGCTCCATCTGGTGCACACCGGCATCGACAATCCGAAGACGAAAAAATCCGAGCGGCTTGAGGACATGACCGACATGTTTTCCGCCGCCGAACTTATCGGCCGCGCCGTGCAGAAAATCGGCTCGAATTATGCGGAAGCCTTCGAACAGGCCAATCTCAAATTCGAAGTCTCCTTTCTCTTTGGCGGCCAGATCAAGGGCGCGGGCCCGCGCCTGTTCATGATCTATTCGGCCGGCAATTTCATCGAATGCACGCCCGATGCGCCCTTCCTGCAGATCGGCGAGCATAAATATGGCAAGCCCATCCTCGACCGCGCGGTCAATTACGACACCGATCTCTACGACGCGCTGAAAATCGGGCTGATCTCGATGGATTCGACCATCAAGTCCAATCTCGGCGTCGGCCTGCCGATCGACATTGCCGTCACCCGCTCGGGCGCAACAGAATATGAAACGCGCCACCGGATCGACGCCAGCGATCCCTATTTCCGCGATTTGCGCGAACGCTGGTCCTCGGCACTGCGCGCCGCCCATATGGGCATTCCCCGTCCGCAATATGGGGAAGAGAAATAGCAAGCTCGTCATTGCGAGCGCAGCGAAGCAATCCATCTTGGCCGCTAGCAGGAATGCGCTCCGACGGCGAAGATGGATTGCCGCGTCGCTGCGCTCCTCGCAATGACGAGGCTTTGCGTCATGAGGGCCGGAAGCGGCCCCTTGCTTCCCCCCGTTTCCGGCGGTAACCTCTTCCGAAGCCATGGGGTGCTGCTGGAATCGTCCAGCGGCTGAGATCACACCCATAGAACCTGAACTGGGTAATGCCAGCGGAAGGGACGGGCGAAGCCTCCGGCGGAGGCCATCCTCCTTCCACAAGCGGCATGCCCTCGTCAGTCTGGCGGGAGGAGCAGCGCATGAACATTCAACCGAAGGCCGGCAGCATTGTGCCGGAAACCGTGACCACCGGCCCCCTGACGGGCTCAAAAAAGGTCTATTACACCGTCCCCGGCCATCCGGATGTGCAGGTTCCCTACCGCGAAATCTCGGTCAGCGACCCCAAGGAGCCGCCCGTCCGCGTCTATGATGCCTCCGGCCCCTATACTGAAACCGATATTGGCATCGATCTCTCCAAGGGCCTGAAGCGCATTCGCGCGCCCTGGCTGGCGCGCCGCGCCAATCTGGCGACCTATGCCGGCCGCGCCGTGAAGCCGGAAGACAATGGCGGTGTGTCGGGCGAAAAGCTCGTGCCGCCCTGCCCGGCCATCACCGCCCCGCTCGCCGGCGGCGAGGGGCCCGTCACGCAATATGAATTCGCCCGCGCCGGCATCATCACCGAAGAGATGATCTATGCTGCGCACCGCGAAAATCTCTGCCGCGAGGCCATGCTGGCGCAAGCGCAGGACAAGCTCGCCGACGGCGAGAATTTTGGCGCTGACATTCCCGCTTTCGTGACGCCGGAATTCGTGCGCGACGAAATTGCGCGCGGTCGCGCCATCATCCCGTGCAACATCAACCATCCGGAACTCGAGCCGATGGTGATCGGGCGCAACTTCCTCGTGAAGGTGAATGCCAATATCGGCAATTCCGCCGTGACATCTTCGGTGGCGGAAGAAGTCGAGAAGCTCGTCTGGTCGATCCGCTGGGGTGCGGATACGGTCATGGATCTCTCGACCGGGCGCAACATCCACAATATCCGCGACTGGATCATGCGCAATTCGCCCGTGCCGATCGGCACGGTGCCGATCTATCAGGCGCTGGAAAAGGTCGATGGCGACCCGATCAAGCTCACATGGGAAGTGTTCCGCGACACGCTGATCGAGCAGGCCGAACAGGGCGTCGATTATTTCACCATTCATGCAGGCGTGCGTCTGGCCTATGTGCCGCTCACCGCCAAGCGCACCACGGGCATTGTCTCGCGCGGTGGTTCGATCATGGCGCGCTGGTGTCTGGCGCATCATCAGGAGAGCTTCCTCTACACGCATTTCGACGAGATCTGCGACATCATGCGCAAGTATGACGTTTCATTCTCGCTGGGCGATGGCTTGCGTCCGGGCTCCATTGCGGATGCCAATGATGCGGCGCAATTTGCCGAACTCGAGACGCTGGGCGAACTTACCAAGCGCGCTTGGGCGAAGGGCTGCCAAGTCATGATCGAGGGCCCCGGCCATGTGCCGATGCACAAGATCAAGATCAATATGGAAAAGCAGCTGAAGGAATGCCACGAGGCCCCATTCTACACGCTTGGACCGCTGACGACCGACATTGCACCGGGCTATGATCACATCACGTCAGGCATTGGCGCGGCGATGATCGGCTGGTTCGGTTGCGCCATGCTCTGCTATGTCACGCCGAAGGAACATCTGGGCCTGCCGGATCGTGACGATGTGAAGGTTGGCGTGATCACCTATCGCATTGCGGCGCATGCGGCCGATCTTGCGAAAGGCCATCCGGCAGCGCAGGTGCGCGATGACGCACTGTCACGCGCGCGTTTCGATTTCCGTTGGGAGGACCAGTTCAATCTCGGCCTCGATCCGGATACGGCGCGTTGCTATCACGATGAAACGCTGCCGAAGGACGCGCATAAGGTCGCGCATTTCTGCTCCATGTGCGGACCGAAATTCTGCTCGATGAAAATCTCGCAGGATCTGCGCGCCGAAGCAGCGGAAATCGCAGCCAAGGGCATGACCGAAAAAAGCGCCGAATTCCTTGAAAGCGGCGGCCAGCTTTACGTGAAGAGCTGAGGACAAACCCTCTCTCCTCGCCGTCATTGCGAGGAGCGCAAGCGACGAAGCAATCCAGAATCGCACCATCTCTGGACTGCTTCGCTTCGCTCGCAATGACGATCCACATGAATTGGAACAATGACACAAACTCACTCACGCCGATCCCTCCTCGCCGCTTCCGCAACAGCGCTGGTCGCAGCACCCCATGTTGCGCGCGCGCAAGGCGCGATCCGCTGGCGCATGATTACGTCATGGACGAAAAACCTGCCCGGCCCCGGCGTCTCGGCAGAACGCCTCGCGCAGCGTATCAATGCGATGAGCGGTGGGCGCATGGCGGTTGAAGTCTTTCCGGCCGGCGCCATTGTGCCAGCCTTTGGCGTGTTTGAAGCTGTGTCGACTGGCGTCGCAGAAATGGGCCATACGGCTTCGTTTTTCTGGGACGGCAAAATGCCCGGCGCGGCTTTGTTCACCACGGCGCCTTTCGGCCTTCCACCCATCGAACATCAGACATGGATCGAGCGACGCGGCGGCCAGCAGCTCTGGGATGAATTTTATCGCCCGCATGGCGTGCGCGGATTGCTCGCCGGCAATACCGGCCCCTCCATGGGCGGCTGGTTTCGCAAGCCCATCACCCATGTCGATGACATCAAGGGCCTGCGCATTCGCGTGCAGGGCTTGGGCGGCGAGGTCTATCGCGAAATGGGGGCGACGCCGCAATCCATTCCGCCGGGCGAAATCATCACCGCACTGGAGCGCGGCACGATCGATGCGGTGGAATTGCTGGCGCCAATGAATGACCAGCCGCAGGGCTTTCAGCGTTTTGCGCCCATTTATCACATGCCCGGATTCAACAAGCCGAATGGATCGGCCGAGGCTTTGATCTCGCTTTCGGCTTTCGAGAAATTGCCGACCGATCTGCGCGAGATTGTCGAACATGCCTGCGCGGCCGAACATATTGCCGGCCTGATCGAGGCACAGGCGAATAATGCGCAGGCCATCACCGAATTGGCAGCGGCCGGGGCGCGCGTCACGCCCTTCCCCGCCGATGTGATCGCGGCCATGCGCGCGAAAACGCAAGTGGTGCTCGACCGCAAGGCGGGCGAGAGCCCCTTTGCCGCGCGCATCGTAGCCTCCTATCGCACGGCCATCGGCGCGGGGCGCAATTGGGCGGCGATTGAAGCCTATATGGCGCAGGTGACGCGCCAGTCCTGAGATCAGGCGAAGGTCAATCTCGACGCGCGGCCCGCGACCCGCTAGAACCCCGCCAGCCCCGTCGGGGCCCGATCTTCAGCAGCAGAGACGAATATGGCGCATCCCGAACGTACCCTCCTTGCCGGCGTTATGGGCTGGCCCGTGATGCATTCGCGCTCGCCCATGCTGCATAATTACTGGTTCAAGAAACACGAGCTCGTCGGCGCCTATCTGCCGCTCGCCATCGAGCCCGATGGAATTGGCCCGGCCCTGCGCGCGCTTAAGCCGCTCGGCTTTGCCGGCTGCAATCTCACCATCCCGCATAAAGAAACCGCCATGGCTTTCATGGATGAGATCGACAAGACAGCCAAGCGCATCGGCGCGATTTCCTGCGTTGTCGTGCGCAAGGATGGCTCGCTGAAAGGCAGCAATAATGACGGCTATGGCTATATCGAGAGCATTCTCGAAGAAGTGCCGGGCTGGCGCGCGGATGCAGGCCCCATTGTGATTATGGGTGCGGGCGGCGGCGCGCGCGCTGTCAGCCTGTCGCTTGCCGATCGCGGCGCGAAAGACATACGCATCATCAATCGCTCGCCCGCGCGCGCTGAAAGTCTGGCACGCGAATTTGGCAGCCCGATGAAAGCTGTCGCCTGGGAAGACCGCCAGATGGCGCTCGAAGATGCGGCCATGGTGGTGAATACGACAAGCCAGGGCATGGTGGGACAGACGCCGCTCGATCTGTCACTCGCCAAACTGCCGAAGCACGCGCTTGTGTCGGATATTGTCTATATTCCGAAAGAAACGCCGCTGCTGCGCGATGCGCGCGAGCGCGGCAATCGCACCATCAACGGGCTCGGCATGCTGCTGCACCAAGGCCGCCCAGCCTTCCGCGACTGGTTCGGCATATTGCCCGATGTCACGTCAGACTTGCGCGCGATGATGGAAGCAACGATTTGACGAAGCCATAGGCTTCTTCATTGCGAGGAGCCGAAGGCGACGCGGCAATCCAGAGCGTCACGTGGGGCCTCTGGATGGCGCACGCTTCGCTCGCAATGACGAGCTAGATTTTCGACCGGTAATGATCCCAAGTCTTCTGGAACAGGCTTGTCGACCAAAGCTTCTCGAAACAGGCTTTCTTTTCCTCTTCCGAAAATTCGTAGGGCTCGCCCAATTGCTCGGCCATATATTGCCGATAGCAATTCTCTTCCACATAGGCGGCGAGTGCGAAACATTCGATCATATTGGCGCCGACAATCGTCACGCCATGGGCTTTCAGCAGCACGGCGGGGCGCTGTCCCAAGGTCTGGGCGAGGCGCTCGCCCATCGGCTTGGTGTTGACGGACAAAGGCGTATCCATCACCGGCATGTCGCCGAGCAAAACGCCTTGCGCATAGACATGTTTGTAGGGCTTGCCGACCATGGTCAAAAACGTCGACCATTTGGGATGGGTATGGGCCACCGCCTGCACATCGGGACGTACGCGATAGATTTCAGTGTGAATGTGAAACTCGAGCGGTGGCTTGCCATTGCCTGAAACGACATTGCCATCCATGTCGATTTCGACAAGGGCGTCCTGCGTCATCAGGCCCTTCACCGCCGCGCCATTGTTGATGAGAATATTCTTGCCATAGCGGATCGAGACATGGCCGTTATGGTCGATAATATCGGCCTTTTCGAGCATGCGAATGCAATCGACGAGCTCTTGGCGCGGATCGTTGTTCTGCGACATGTTTCTCTTCCTCAGAATCCGACGCGACGCTTCCACAAATCCCAGGCGCGCGAGGCCGAGGACAGGTTCACCTTGTCGGCAAGCACACCTTCGCCCGGAGAGAGCGCTGCAATCGGGCTGCCGCCACCCAGCATCATTGTCTGGAACTGCAGACGCGCATTCATCTCGGTATAGACGGCACGGAAGACTGCAACCGGCAGGCTCGGGCCGGTGGCCACCGAACCATGCGCGCGCATCAGGACAATATCCTTGTCGCACAGCGATTGCGCCAGCGCGACGCCCTTTTGCGCATTGCCGACGAGCATATCGGTATCGCCGAATTTTTCGTTGATGTCGAACACCGGCACGCCGCGCGCTATGAAGGCGGCATTGTGGAACATGGCCTGCATCGGCTTATCAACCAGACCGAAGGGAATGACATTGGCCGAATGACTATGCGCGACAGCCATCACATCGGGACGGGCACGGAAAATCTCGCCGTGAATGAAACGCTCGAGGAAAGAGCCACGACCACGCGGATAGACGCATTCGCAATCGAGATCATATTCCATAATGTCATCGGGCGTGACGAGCGCCGGCGCCAGCGAGCGCGACATTAAAAAACGGTTCGGATCGTTGGGATGGCGCATGCTGACATGGCCGAAAGCATCCACCACGCCCTGATCGGCAAGAATGCGGCTGGCCGCTGCCAGATCGGCAAGAACGGAAGGGTCAACGGAACCGCCTGAGCGCGGGGCCGGCGAGCCGGAGCCGGCATCGGCCGGGGCGCGCAGATAGGACAGGCCGGAATGGCAGGCGCAGCGGAACAGTCTCATATTTCCTCCTGGACGGAGCTTGGGTTTCTTGGTTCGCCGCCACGTTACTCAGGTTCGCGGCAGGATGCCAGAGGGGCCCGTCTTGGCGTCGCCTCGCGCGCAATGACGGGGCCTAAAACCCCGCCCGCTCCTGTTCGGAGACCTGTGCGGCCAAGCGCACCGGCGTATTGGCAGCGCCGAACAATTCGTAATTCTTCCGCTGGACGATTTCGAAGAAGAAAGTCTTCTCGAATGTCGCCGTATAGATCTGGAAGAACTCACCGCTCTTGCTGCGATCGTAGAGAATATCCAAGCTGCGCATGCGCTCGATCAGCGCCGGATCGAGATCGATGAAACGCGCCGACAAATCGTCATAATAATTGTCGGGCATATCGAGGAAGCTCACGCCCCGCTCGCGCGCCTGTTCGACAAAGGCGAAAATATCATCTGTCTCAAGCGCAATATGCTGCACGCCTGAGCCGCCGAAAGCATCGATGAAACGCGACACGGCGGTCGAGCCGCCATCGGCAATATTGAGCGGAATGCGCAGGCGCGCATCGGGTGTGCGGATCACGCGACTGTAGAAAGCGCCATAAGGATCGGCCACTTCCACCTGCGGATCATTCACCAGACCGAGCACACTTTTGTAGAAGGTCATCCAGGACAGAAATTCGGAGCGGCGAAGAACATTCGAGAAATGATCGAATTCCCTCAGCGCGCCCTGGCTTTCCTTCTTGTCGAAAACAAAATCGCGATCCCAGTTGGTGGCGCCCTCTGCAGGCTTGGCCATGAAATAGATCAGCGAATTTTCAACGCCCGCGACAGCTGGAATCAAAGTCTCGCCGGGCCCGATGCGACCGAAATAGGTCGGCGCGCCCAGCGCATTGGCACGTTCAAGCGCAAGGTCGGGATTGTCAAAACGCAGACCCAAGGCGCAGACGGACGTGCCGTGCAGCTCATGGAAATTATAGGCAAAGCCTTCCTGCTCGCGATTGACGACAATATTGAGCCCGTTCTGGCGATAGAGATCCACCGCTTTGGAGCGATGGCGCGCGACACGCTCAAAGCCAAGGCCTTTCAACAGATCGGTGAAACGGCTGGCTTCGCCAGTCGCAAATTCCACGAATTCGATTCCATCGATATGCGCGGCCACCGGCAATTGCGTGCCGATGCGCAAAGGCGCAAGGCCCTGTTGTTCGCGGCCCGCATCGAGCTGCTCGCCAGCCATCTGCAAAGCGCGCATGCCATCGCGCGCAATCATGGCGGCAGGCGCGCCGCGGAAATGATCGTTAAAGGCTTCCAGCGAAACCGGGCCGCGATAGCCTGTCTTCATCACGGCATCCAAAAACGCGCCGACGGGATGATCGCCCTGCCCCGGAAAACAGCGATGATGACGCGACAGCGACATGGGATCCATCAGAATGCCCGGCGCATCGGACAATTGCACAAGGCCGATGCGTGAAGCTGGAATATCGGCAAGAGGTGCAATCGGATTTTTGTTGACGCAAATATGGAAAGAATCGAGCACGATGCCGAGATTGGGCCGGTCGGCGAGGCAAACCAGTTCATAGGCCTGCATCCAGTCGCGCACCTGGCGGCCCCAGGCGAGCGCTTCATAGCCGAGCCTAAAACCGCGCCGGGCCGCACGATCGGCGAGTTCGGCCAGATCGGCAGCAGCGCGCTCTTTGTCATCCGCACTATCTTCTGAACACGACGAACACATGCCGAGAAAGCGCGTGCCCAATTCTTCCATCAGATCGAATTTGCGCTCGGCGCGATCGAAATTGCGGGCGCGCATGGGCTCGGGCATGGCCTCGAAATCGCGCAAGGGCTGCAGGCCGATAATCTCCAGCCCGAGATCTTCGGCGCGCGCACGCACATCCTTCGGCTTGCCGGAGAAAAATGTCAGGTCGTTTTCGAAAATCTCGACGGCGCGAAAGCCGGCCCGCGCAACGGCGGCGAGTTTGGCTTCCAGCGTTCCTCCCATGGAGACTGTCGCGATCGACCATCGAAGCATTGCGTATTTCCCTGCAGGCGAGCCCGGATTCTTCTGATTTCAAAGCATAAAGGGGTCTTGGCGACCCCGCAATGACAGGCCTGACATATTCCCCCGGAGCCGCCTTTGATGTATCAAAACCGGGACGGTCCGCCCCAGAGGCGCAGACCAGCCGGAAAAAACGCTTCAGCAAGGAACAAGCTTCAGGAGGGGACAGGCAGATGAGTCAGTTGAAACTTTCCATTGCGACAACCGATTACGATCATTTCCGCGATTTTCGCCTCGGCCTCGTCAAGGCAGAGGGCGTCGATCACAATTGGCTGACGCTGGGTCACCATGAAATTTTCGCCCGCCAGACATTCAACCGCGAATTTGACGTCAGCGAACTGTCCTTTGCGAAATTCTCGACGCAGATCACGCGCGACGATTGCGACATTGTCGGTCTGCCGGTGGTCTGCTCGCGCCTGTTCCGCTTCTCGTCTTTCTATGTGAACAAGAATTCCAACATCAAGACGGTGCAGGACCTCAAGGGCAAGCGCGTCGGCTCGCCCGAATGGGCACATTCGGCTGCCGTCTATATGCGCGGCTGGATGCATAATGATTGCGGCGTCAAACTGACGGATGTGCATTGGTATCAGGCAGGCGCCAATGCGCCGGGCCGTATCGAAAAGGTCGAGCTCAATCTGCCAGAAGGCCTCAAGCTGACGCGTGTTGCCGACAAGTCGCTCTCGGAAATGCTGGCCTCGGGCGAGATCGATTGCGCGATCATCGCGCGCCCGCCGACCTGCTTCCTTGAAGGCCACCCCGATGTCGTGCGCCTCTTCCCGAATTATCTTGAAATGGAAGAGGAATATTTCGAGCGCACGAAAGTCTGGCCGATCATGCATATTATCGCGATGAAGAAGAGCATCGTCGATGAAAACCCGTGGGTGCCGCGCAATCTCTACAATGCCTTTGTGGAATCGAAGAACCGCTCCATCGAGCGTATTTTCGATCCCGCCGTCTCGCGCTATCCGCTGCCCTGGCTGCCGACCTATGCGCGCAAAATGCGCGACATGATGGGCGATACATTCCCCTTCGGCATCGAGGAAAACCGCGCCACCTGGGAGCAGATGCTGCTCTACACCTATCAGCAGGGCATTGCCCACAAGCACGTCAAGCCGGAAGATATTTTCCCGGCCAGCACGGGCACGAAAATCGTCGTCTGACGCAACTGAAACCGCCGGCCTTCGGGCCGGCGGTTTGCATTTCAAGGGTCGCTTAAAGACCCGGCAAAAATAAAAAAGGGAGAGAAGAATGTCCATGCGGACGGGATCGAATAGCAAACAGCGGTTGGCCGCCGAACTTTGCGCTGTCACGCGCATGCTCGAAGACATGGGCATTTTGCAATATAGCGGACATATTGCCGTGCGGGTGCCCGGCGAGAATGCGCTGATGATCCAGCGCCGCTCGGATTCACGCGCCGAACTTGAGCCTGAGCGCATATTGACAGTGGATTTCAACGGGCACGTGATTGAGGGCGACGGCAAGCCGCCATCGGAAACGGCCATTCATATCGAGACCATGCGCATGCGTCCCGATGTGAATGCAAGCCTGCACAGCCATCTCGATCTCGCCATTGCCTTCACCATGATGGACAATGTGCAGCTCGTGCCGATGCGCGCACGCGCCTCGCGCTGGGCGAGCGGCATCCCGACCCATCCCGATCCGAGCCATATCAAATATTCCGAACAGGGCCGCGCCCTGGCTGAGACGCTTGGGCCCCACCATGTCGCGCTCATGCGCGCACATGGTTTGCTGCTGGTTGCAGAAAGCCTGCCGGCGCTGATTTCAGACGCTGTGCATTTTGAGGAAAATGCCAAAGCGCAATTGCAGGTCATGAATGCCGGGGCCAAGGTCAAAGCGCTCACAGCCGCCGAGATCGAGCAGATTCTCAAAATGGAAGACCGGCCGCACCATGTGATGAAGATGTGGAATTATTACGTGCGCAAAGGCTTGGCCGCTGGCACGGTTGAGAAAGACTGGGATCTGCTGGCGAATTGAGGACGGGGCGGCACCAAGCCGCTCGTCATTGCGAGGAGCCGAAGGCGACGCGGCAATCCATATCGCTCGCAGATGGATTGCTTCGGAGCTCACGCTCCTCGCAATGACGATGTAAGTCTCAAACGCCCCGATGGATCGGATCGATCCACGGCACCTCGGTTGGTTTTTCCACCGGCTCAATGTCGAGATTGATAGAAGTCGCCTGCCCGTCGGAGCGCACGAGAACGCATTCGAGCGTCTCATCCGCCAATGCATTGATCTCCTGATGGGGCACATAGGGCGGCACAAAGATAAAGTCGCCCGGCCCCGCTTCGGCGGTAAATTCGAGCCTCTCGCCCCAGCGCATGCGGGCGCGACCTTTCACGACATAGATTACGCTTTCCAGCGCCCCATGATGATGGGCGCCGGTCTTGGCGCCGGCATGAATGCTCACCGTGCCGGCCCATAGTTTTTGAGCGCCCGCGCGGGCGAAATCGATGGCGCCTTTGCGATCCATTCCCGGCGTCTGCGGAACATTGCCAGAATCGAGCGCGGTGGCAGGAATGACGCGGACGCCATCATGTTTCCATCGCGGTTCGTGATCGTCGTGCATGTCTGACCCCATTTTTTGTGAAGCATTGCGCATTGGCGAGGCCAAGGCAATGCCGGGCCGGTGCGCATAAAGCACAAGCTGACCTACGAAAGGCAAAGCCGCGCGTTATTGGCATGCTTATGGAGATTGCCATGCGCACATGCGACGCCATCGCCCTTGCAGCTCTTTGCGCCGCCTTGATGGGCGCCCATACCGTCCCGGCCAGCGCCGGTTTTCTCGATCTGCTTTTTGGCCGGTCTCGCACCGCTCCATCGCCTTACGACAATCATGTACCGCCCTTTGTCACGCGCGAAGAACCATTGCCGCTGCCCAGGCGACCGGGCGACGAGCGCACCGATCCCTCGACCATCATCGAAATTCCCACCGTTCGGCAATATTCGACCTGCTGCAAGCATGGCGAAGATCCAATGAAGGCGCTGCTCTCCGACAGCACATTGGTGCGCGGCGATGTTGTCATGACGCATGACGGCTTGAGGGTTTTTCTGGGCTCTCGTGCGCCCCATCAATGGCGCGATTTCGTACCGATCCGACAAGCGCCTTTCGGCATTGCGCAGCGTCGGCAATTGCTGGCGCTTGAGCGCTGAGGCTCCGGCAAGATCGAAAACGGTTAAGAAGAGTTTTCGCCATTCTTCGAAAGATGGCCACGGCCTGTCACGTTTCTGCAAGACGATCTTGCCAAGATCTTTGGAGCATGAACGGGTGGTCTTTGGACACGAAAACCTGCGCCAATTGCATCTATCTCTCCTTCAGCGGCACGCAGGGGCTGCGCTGCGCCGATCCGGCTGCAGGAACCCCTGACCGGCCGGTGACGGCGCAGGATTCCTGCGGGCGTTTCCGGTTGAGTTTCTCTGCCGCCAAAGAACTTGCATTCCGCACTGCGCATCAAACGCGCAGCGAAGGCTGGGAGATCACCATGCATCGACATTTGTCCATCCATGGGAAAGACGACCGGCGGTCGCATTTAAAAAAAGCGCGACCCGAAGGCCGCGCTTTCATTTTCTCGATGCAGAAAAGTTACATCACATTGCCGACGGCGTCGCCGGCTGCAGCATCGGTATAGAATTCAGGCAGCATGCGCGACTGCACGCCTTCTTCTGCCAGACGCGCTGCGAATTCCTTGCGCAGATGCGGATCTTCGTCGCAATAGGGAATGGCCGAACCACCCTTTTTCAGGTCGATTGCGCCGTAATCCATAATGGCTTCGCCCGGCAGGCCGGCCTTGCGCGAGCGCTGGTTGTTGGGGCCATGCCAGGCCGAAACACGCAGCGGCTCTTTCGAAATGCCGAAATGCTGATGGAACCAATCGCCCGACATGGGCGCAGCGGAAACGAGACCGCCATATTCATATTCCTGCTTGCGCACGAGTTCTTCTTTGCCCGTTTCCCACGGACGCATGCCGACGACATCGGCCGGCCATGTGTAAGTATAGCCCTTGCCCTTGAGGCAGAGCAGAACGGCCGCCGACATATGCTTGTGCGCCTTGGAATAGCGCCCGGTCTCATGCTGGCCGATCCAGAAATAAAAGCGATTGCCGGCCATCCATGGCTCGACGCGGCGATAGCCAGGCGAGCGACGATTGTCGAGCGGCAGCTCGCAATTGATCAGATCGGGGATAAAGTTCGTGCGGCGCATGGCCAGACCGCGGATCGGATCGGGCTCGACATCTTCAATCGACTTGAAGAAATCGTCATTGCCGGAATAACGATCAGTGAAGTCGAAATCATTGTTGAACACGAAGTTCATATTGTCGAACAGGTTCATCACATTGGCCGCCGTCGTGCCGCAATAGAGCAGAGCGGGCGAATTGGTGGCGTTGACGAAACGGTGCGAGGCATTGAGCGGGATCGAGAAGCACGAACCCTTCTGCCATTCGAATGTCTGCTTCTTCGGCGACTTGTTGGTCCAGACTTCCGTCGAACCGCGGCCTTCGACGACGAAGACAACCTTTTCATACATGTGCTTGTCGACATTCAAAGCGCCGCCAGCGGGCACTTCGACGACATAGGAGCTCCACAGGCCTTCGGTGCCGAAGAGCTGGATGTAAGAGCCGCGACCGCCCAAGCGCTTCCAGGGCTTCAGCTCGATGTCGAGAACCGTGCGCACGCCAATGTTGCGATAGGTCGGGATGCCTTCTGCTTCCATGAACCGATCATAGGGCATCGGGGGCCGCTTGAACTTGCCGAAACCGGCGACTTCGCCAGCCTTGGGCTCGTGCCAATGTGAAGGTCCGTCATGCGGCATGGGAGCATCCTCTTTTGTCGTTGTTTGGGGCTTCGTCCGGCCCGCCGGGGGCCGACGCCCTCACCTTTCGGAGAAGAGCCCCTGATTAGCAGAGGCTTTCGGCCGTTCCAAGCGCCTATGCAAAGACTAACCGCCGCCCCGGTTGGCCTCTTCCCGCAAATGGTCCAGTTCGGCGGCCAAAGCCTCGAAACGGGCCAGCCAGCGCGCCAGATCGCGCTTCACATCGAGATCGGACTGTTCGTCCTCGATTTCACGGACCTTTTCCCTCAGGGATGACGCCAGGCCGATAGCCTCGCGCCAGGATTTGTCGAAATCCAGCACCTCAAACCTCCTCGCCAGCGGACGTGGGCGGCCCGGCCTGATAGAAGGCGACATGTCCGAGCCCGTGATCATCCTTGTAGACGCCGATGCCTGCCCCGTGAAGGAGGAGGTCTATCGCGTGGCCGAGCGCTATGGCCTTCGGGTCCATATTGTCGCCAATTCCTTCATCAATGTGCCACGCCACCCTTTGATTGAGCGTGTCCTCGTGCCGGCGGGCCCGGATGCGGCAGATGACTGGATCGCCGAGCGGGCAAGGCCGGGCGTGATCGTCGTCACGCAGGACATTCCGCTCGCCGCGCGCGCCCTCAAGGCCGGCGCCGAGGCGATCGGGCCCACAGGGCGGACCCATACGCAGGATTCCATCGGCATGGCGCTTGCCACCCGCAATCTGATGGAGGACTTGCGCTCGGCCGGGGAAACCACCCGTGGCCCCAAACCCTTTGCGCCGCGCGACCGGTCGAATTTCCTGTCCGCCCTCGACCTTGCCGTCAACCGGCTGAAACGGGCCGGTCATCCAACAGGCTGAGACAGCATCTAAACCCGGCTTTCTGCCAAAGTCTTGGGCAGGACTTCTCACTCCCCTCCTTCAGTCGCACTTGCATGCTGGCTGGCCCGAGGATTGCCTGTAAGCTGCAGGAAACAGGGGGGAGAAAAATGAAATCCAGACTTATTGTCAGCGGCTGGCTTTTGGCTTGCCTCACAAGCGGACCGGCGCTCGCCAGCGGCGCGGAAGATTTTTACCGCACCAAACCCGCCATGCGGATGATCGTCTCGAGTTCGGCGGGCGGCGGCTATGACATGCTGGGGCGTCTCTCGGCGCGCTATTTCACCAAATATCTGCCAGGCGAACCGCAGATCGTGGTGCAGAACATGCCAGGCGGGGGCGGCGTTACGGCCACCAACCACCTCTATATGATTGCCGCCAAGGATGGCACGGTGATCGGACATATTGATCGCGGCATGGCGACAGCCGCCCTGCTTTACGGCGCCAACAGCCAGACGCAATTCGATGCAACGAAATTCAACTGGCTCGGCAGCATGTCGCGCGAGGTCGGCGTCGGACTCGTCGCCAAAAACTCGCCGGCACGCACTCTGGCAGATATGCGCCAGCGTGAAATCGTCATCGGCACCAACGGGCCCGAAACCGATTCAGCAATGTATGCGCGCGTGTCCAATGCCTTGCTCGGCACGAAATTCAAAGTGGTCTTCGGCTATCCCGGACAGGTTGAATATTATCTGGCTTTGGCGCGCGGCGAAGTGGACGGCATTTTCATGACCGGCTGGTCCGGCCCCAATCGCATCACCGCGCTGAAAGATATCGAACGCGGCCAGGTCGATTTTTTCGTGCAAATGGCAACCAGCCGTCATGAAGATGCGCCAAACACACCCACCATGCGCGAATTGATCAAGGATGAAAAAGACAAGCAGATCCTCGACATTCTGATGTCGCGGCTCGATCTTGGACGCCCCTATCTCGTGCCGCCCGGCGTGCCGGCAGATCGTGTTGCTCTGTTGCGCAAGGCTTTCGATTTGACCGCAGCCGATCAAGATTTTCAGGCCGAGGCGACGAAAGTCGGCATCAAGATCGATCCGATTTCGGGCGAGGCCGCGCAGAAAATGATCGCCGGCATGTATCAAACGCCGACCGAGATTCTGTCACGCATGCAGGCCATTGTGCAGATTGCCAAATAGGCTCAGGGCCAAAGCGCCCTGATCCCATCCGCGACATATTGAACGGCAAGAGCGGAGAGAATGACACCCAGCATGCGCGAGAGCACATGCTGGCCTGTCGTGCCCAGAAAGCGGGCGAGGCTGGTGGCGGTAAGGAAAACCAACAGGCAGACGCATGCCACCAAAGCGACAAGACCCAGCAGACTGACAAGGCCCAGAAGATCGCGCTGGCTCTCGGAGGCCAAAAGAATGACGGCTGTAATGGCGCCAGGCCCCGCCATCAGCGGAATGGCCAGCGGCACGGCTGCGACATCGCGAATACGATCCTTGCCAAGCGCAACATCGGCTGTCTGCTCGTCACGATTGGCGCGCTTTTCGAAAATCATCTCGAATGCGATCCAGAATAAAAGAAGGCCGCCGGAAATGCGAAAGGCTGCCAGACTGACCTCAAGCCAGCGCAACAACCAATCGCCCGCGATGATGAAAAAACTCAGAATGGCAAAAGCGTAAAGCGAAGCCTTGAAGGCGCTGGCCCGCCGCGCGGGCGCATCCAGCCCGCCCGTCAAAGTCAAAAAAACCGGCGCCAGCCCTACGGGGTCGATAGTGACAAACAAAGTGACGAAACCGACGATGAAAGCGTCACCCGTCATGCTCCTTGCTCCCGCCGCCTGCCGACAGATCGACAATGCCCCATTTTGCCAGAAGGCTAACGGCATGGATGACACGCGCTTCAGGCAATCCAGCCGCCAATGACAACATTTGGACACTGAGACTGGATGCAGATAAAGCAACGAGAATTGTCTGCATCAGCGCATCCTCCGCCGCATTGCGTCGCGACAGGCTGAACAGCGCATGACGGCTCACCTCGCGCCAGTCCGGCGCAGCAGCATGCAAAGACACGAGCGTGCGTGCATCGATGCCATGCGAAGGATAAGCCGCAAAATAACGATAGGGATCGAGCTGCTCGGCAATGGCGCGCCGGTCGCCCTCTCCTGATGCCAAAGCGGCGCGGCGCCTGCTGCCAAGCTCATCCCATAAAGCGCAATAATCGCGCATCACCACAGACCAGTCGAAGCTTTCACGCGCCACTTCGCGGGCACGCGCGCCAAGCCTGCGACGCAGACTCTCATCGACAACCAAAGCAAGAGCCGCATCGCGCAGGGCGCGCAGATCCACACTGACATGCTGGCTGGCAAGGCCGATATAGACATCATAAGTGATGGCGCGCGCAGCAAAGGCGCGGGCATATTCTTCCCCAGCCTCGATCTGCGGCATGAAAGTGGGAATGAGAAATCCCGTCTCGCCATGGCGAACAGTCTGGCGATAGCCATCCCATTGCGTCGCGATCACAGGCTTTCCCGCTGCCATGGCCTCGATGATCGTGAGGCCGAATGTTTCCTGGATATTGTCCGACAGCGAGATGAAAATATCGCTGGCGGCCCAGCCAAGCGCACGCTGGCGCGCATCGGTTCCATCCAGCCAGAGATGACGCAGCGAGGGCGCAAAATCGCGCGCGCCATCCTTGAAGGCATTCTCGATCATGTCATTGGCGAACCATCCGCACTGGACGAGAACGATCTTGCGCCCCGTGGCGCGCGCAACTTCCTCAAGCCCCAGATACATGGGATAGGGATGCGCCTTGGCGTGAAAACTCAAACGGCCCAGAAAAAAGAAGGCAATCTCATCGGGTGCAAGACCAAGCTCGCGCCGGGCCTGCGCCTCGTCCATGCCGAAGTCGACATAATCATCGCAATGAACGCCCAGCGGAATGGTCGCCAGATGCGGCCGATTCATCCGCGCCTCTTTGCCGAAGCGCCAGCGCAGATAATCCTCCTGCACATCAAGCAAAGTCTCGACACTGGCTGTCACGGCCTGCGACATGCAGATGAGACCATCCCACGGCATGACCGGCGCAATGGAGAGATCGGTCAACAGGCCCATGGCGCCATCGGAGGAAATCGTATGGGTGATGCCGGTCAGCGAATAGGCATCATTGCCAAAAACATGCCGCTGGCGCGCCTGGCGACCGATTGAGGGATCCGCCAGATGCAGGCAGCCCGCCGCCGACAGGCCTGCATGATCGGAAAGATCAATCCAACTGGCTGCAACGCGCGGATCGATGCGCCGGACATCTTCAGCAAAGACGGCCCCCGTCTTCGGTGAAGGGCCAACGCCGACCATAGACCCGCCTGCGGCCGCCCCGACCATGGCGCGCAGAAAGGAATGGCCCGCCGACTGGCGGCCCATAATGCGCTTTTCAGGCAGATGAAAACCATCGGTCTCGAAGCGGAGTGCGGCAAGCCGCGATAAGCCTGGCAAAGTATCGGACATGAAAGAACATCAAAGAATTCGCCCGCAGGCGTATCGGGGAGGATCTCCCCATTAAGCAGATTTACGTAAGCCTTGCCAGACGCATCAACGCTGCCGCCCGATAACGGGCACTTGTCACCTCATTGGTGCGTCTGGCAGCATGGCGACTGACTTGCCGCTGCGGAGGGTCGCATGTCCGATATGGTCACGCCCGGCCGGGGCCCACGCCGCGCCCCCATCATCCTGCGGCTGTCGCGCAACGATATCGATCAGGCGCTCAGAGCGGGCTGGCGGGATTTTCGCGCCGCTCCCGCTTATGGATTGGCCTTCAGCGCCTTTTGCATTTTGGGCGGCTATGCCGTTCTTGCGCTCATCTTTGTGCTGGGGATGAATTATCTTGCCTATCCGCTCTTGACCGGCTTTGCGCTGATTGCGCCCTTTATTGCCGCCGGATTTTACGAGGTGAGCCGCCGGCTTGAACGCGGCGAACCACTTGGATTTGCCCTGGTGCTGCGATCGGTGCGCGACAGCGGGGGACGCGATCTGGGCTGGATGGCGCTCATCACAGTTTTCGGCCTGATCCTCTGGCTCGATTTTGCTTTCTTCGTCTATCTGTTTTTCTATGGCGCCAAGACGCCCAATCTCACCGATCTCGTCATTGACGTGATGAAGACAAGCAATGGCTTTGCTTTTCTTCTGACCGGGAATGCGCTTGGTGCCAGCATTGCCTTTTTCATGTTCTCGCTTCTCGTCATCTCCTGCCCGCTGCTGCTCGACCGCGACATTGATTTTGTCACCGCCATGCTCACAAGCATCCGCACCGTGAAAGCCAATCTTTTTCAGATGCTGGCCTTTGCAGCAATGATTGCACTTCTGGTCTGCCTGTCAATCGCGACCGGCCTGCTGGGATTTCTCATCACAATGCCATTGCTCGGCCATGGAACATGGCACATCTACCGCCGCGCCATTGCACCGCAGACATGAGCCTCAACGGGTCATATATTTGATGCGCGCAACCTGATCGCGCCCGCGCAGACCTAAAGCCTGCGCGTCACATCGTCGAACAGCTCATCGACCGTCAGCAAGCGCGGCAACAGCCCCTGCTGCATGGAAAAATCGATCGCCATCTGAATGCCGCCACGATTGGCTTCAAGGCCAAAGGGCGCCATGGATGCGCGCGCGCTTGCAGGCGTGCTGGCATGGCTTTCCATCAACATGCGGTAAATTTCACGCACCACATCTGGACGCTCTTTTGGCAGATCTTCATGAACGCAAAAGAGATGATTGATCGGACGAACGCCCGTGCGCTCGCTCCATGCCTGCGCCGCATGCTGGGGATCTGGAATGAGATGCTTCACACTTGGAACATCCGGCAATTTATCGCCCAGAACAGCGGCAGCCACTTTGCCTTCTTGCAGCAAGGCCTCAAGCTTTTCGCCAGGTGCAACGCGTGTACAGCTCGGCGGATCGATAAATTCTGCAACATGGGGATCTTCCACCGTCATCCAGCGGATCGAGTTCAGATCGACGCCATATTCATGCTGCAAGAGGCCGCGAACCCACATGACCGTCGTCACCGAATAGGCGCGAATGCCAACGCATTTACCCTCGAGATCTTTCGGCGCCAATTCGCCATGGCGGGAATCATAGGCGATTGTGTGATGCTGGAAACGGCTGACGATGGGAGCTGGCAGAGCCACGAGCTTCTTGCCCCAGGCCTTGGCCTGCAGATAAGTGGCAATAGCCAATTCGCCGGCGACAAAAGCGCCCTCGCGAACCATGGGCTTGAAACCTTCATTGGCCGTCTTGGGCCCGGCAAAATCGAATTGAACGAGGTCTGAGGAGACCGCCCCCGATTTCAGCGCCATGGTGACCGGATAATCGGCAAGATTGGTGCGCAAAGAAACTTTGCCGGTGCCTAGAAAGATCATGCCAAGGAACTCGCATTTCATTCAGCGACCCGACATTGAGATCGCACGATTGAGCCTAACGCCAATAGCGCGCCCCGGCTGATGAAAGCAAGATGCCATCTCCTGCATGGTGGAAAATGGCCCGCGACCTCTCCCTGCCGACTTCGACCGGAGGCGGAAGGAGTCTTTAGTCTTGTCCCTCGCCCAGCGAGGAGAGCCTTGCCATATTCTTGATCCAGATCCGGTCGGGCGAGGATGAGGCGATGAGACCTTCTTCTTTCAGCTTCGTAAAACTCCGACAGACGGTCTCGACCGATATTCCAAGGTAATCGGCAATATCACCGCGCGTCATCGTCAGCTGGACCGCCTCGCCATTGCCGCCATCGATACCTTCGCGGCGGGCGAGCATCAAAAGCAAACGCGCCACGCGGGCATGCGCTGCCTGATGCAACATGGGCAGATGAGCTTCGCGCTCGCTGACCAGCTCCTGCTTGAGCAAGCAAACCAGATCGGTCTGAAGCGCGGTGGAATGGCTGCACAACAGATTCAGCTCCGCCCGCGGGAGCGAATAAGCCGAAGTCGGGGCAATAGATTGCGCGGTCAAACTATATCGCTCGCCAAATGACAGGCCTGCGAAATCACCGGGAAAAAGAAACCCCGCGACAAGACGGCGACCATTGGGCAAGAAGCGATATTGACCGACGGTCCCGCTGGCAAAAAGAAAAACCGCATCGGCAGGATCGTCTTCATGGAAAATGATCTGCTTGCTTGCAAAGCGGATCATCTTCTGGGCTCTCAGCAGCAAGGTCATAGGTCCGGTCCGGATTGTCGAATTGGCGGAACCGCGCGAAGTCTCGTCAAAAATCCGATCATCGAAGCGGGCATGGCCAACACGCATTCACATACCTCTTCGGTTACTGCAGATACGCCCACCGATTTACATATTCGATTTGCAGCGAGAAACAAGCGAAGCAAAGAGCCTATAATTGGCTTGTTTTGTGCGCCAATCGAAAGGCGTCACACTGCTCCGGCATGGCTGAAGCTTCTATCAGAAAGCTTTTTTCCGGGCCGGAGTTCAGCTTTTCCCACTTCGGGAAATGGACGCTTGTACTTGCAGCAAAAAGGCGACCGCTTTTCCGCCCCTTCGTGACATGATTTTTCTATGGCGGAAGATTGCAATCTCCAGAACACATGTGCATGCGGCACAATTCAGTCGAGCGGGCTTCACAGGCGAGCAAATGTTCCCGGGCCAGCGCGCGTCGGAATCAGCGAAGTCAGGTCACATTGAGTGAAGGATAACGAGCTTGTCCGACACTATCGGCACGGGCGTGCGCGACCGGTTTTCCGCATCCCAAAAACCCAAAAACGCCCCTTTGGCTGATTGGGACCAAGGATAGGTAAGTAAAATGCTCCGGATTATCTGTAAAAGCATGTTTTTTGGGCAGTAAGTGATCCGCAAGATATTGCTAAATTGATGATTTCCTGATGTTTTAAAACCTATTCATGCTCAGTTCTGATACGCCTCAGACTTGATGGGATCCCGCTGGGACGCTGGTCTAATCACAAGCTCTGAGTGTGAAATGTCTTATAATTCCACGTGCCACTCTTCATCTTTCGCGGCTTCTTTTAGATCGCCACGCCCGGCCCCGAGCAATATCGGCACATCGCTTCTTCCAAGCGCCGGATTGTGGCGGTCGTTTTCATGGGCGGTCACCGGTATTTTGTGTTCGTTCGCCTATAGCGGCCCTGCATTGGCCGATTGCAGTCCGGCAGCGGCAAACAATGTGATCGCGACCTGCTCAGGAACGACAACGACAACTTATGGCACGGGCGGCGAGACCGGTGTCACCGTGACGGTTTCTTCCGACGCTGCTGTGTCGGTAAGCACGACGGCAAACGATATAGCCTACAGTTTTTATGTGGCGTCCGTTACGGCTTATAATTACGGCTCGATCACAGCAACGAGCGACTCTAATACTGCTTTTGGCATCTATGGCTTCACGTCCGCCACCGTGACCAACTCCGGCTCCATCACAGCAACGGGCGACTCTGGTAGTGCCGCTGGCATCTATAGCGACCTGTCCGCCACCGTGACGAACTCCGGCACAATCACAGCAACGAGCGGCTCCGGTAGTGCCTTTGGCATCTTTGGCCTCACGTCCGCCACCGTGACCAACTCCGGCTCCATCACAGCGAGCGGCTCTAGTAGTGCCTTTGGCATCTATAGCGTCATGTCCGCAACCGTGACCAACTCCGGCACCATCACAGCGAGCGGTGGCAGTGTCGCCGGCATCTATACCGGCCTGTCCGCCACCGTGACCAACTCCGGCTCCATCACAGTGAGCGGCTCCGGTTCTGTCTTTGGCATCGTTAGCATCTCCGGAGGGAGCGCAACGGTAACCAACTCCGGCACGATTGCGGCATCCAGCACTGGAGCTGGTACTGCCTATGGGATATTAGGCATCGCTGCGAGTACGCTGGCCAACACCGGTACGATATCAGCGGTTTCGGGAAGCGGGTCAGCTTACGCTGTCCACTTCAGCAATGCGGCTGACACAATGACGCTTGGCGCTGGGTCAAAGTTGATTGGTGATCTCCGTCTTGGCGGTGGCGCGGACGCGATCAGCTTTATTGGCGGCAACCACAACCTCACCTTTGAGACAGGCAATCTGGCGTCGGCGATCTTCACCGGCAGCACAATTCCCTATGCGGTTTCAGGTGACAGGGCAGCGGCTCTTGATCCGACATCTTTCGCTGCCAATACGACGATGCTGCAGTCCACTACGCGTGTGATTTCGTCTTTGGCGCCTGATTTCACTCCGGCCAGAAATGGCGCAAAGGCTTTGCCAGTTTTGAGCTATGCGCCCGGACCGGCGCCGCTCAAATTGCCTGAAGGTGCGATGGCTCATGTTGCCGATGCAAAGCTGAAGAGCCAAACAGCAGTCAGCGCCGATGGCACCGCCATATGGACACGTATCTTCGGTGGTCAAAGCTACGACAAGGCAGAGGGAAGCTTGGTCGGCTTCCGCAATTCCTATTATGGCGGGGCGATTGGCATTGATCGGCCTGTGGATGCCAATCTTCGCTATGGCGCTTTTCTGGGCGGTCTTTCCAGCACCAGCAAACTCGCCCTGAATTATGGCGATACGGATTCCAGAATGGGATTTGTGGGCGCCTATGCCCGCTATGCCTTCGGCGCTTCTTTTGTGAAAGTGGGTCTGCAGGCTGGCTATGGAAGCAATGATTCCACACGCCGCACCAATAATAATTTGCTGGCCTCCGGCATTGAGACAGCAACCGCCAATTCCAGCACCTGGTATGTCAGCCCCGAGATCCGCTTCGGCCACGAATTCGCTCTGGGACGTTTTCTGAATGGCGATGTCTCTGTGACACCCACAGGTCAGCTGCGCTATCTCTTTGGTTCTGTCAGCAGCTATTCGGAGACGGGTGGCACAGACAATCTCCGCATGGATGGCCACGCAGCGCAAAGTGTTGAAGAACGCCTCACATTCAAACTGAGCCACGTCTCAACTTTGACCTCCGACTATCAGCTCAAACTTGATGTGATCGGCGGCGTATTGGGAACACAGCGTGTGTCGGGCGACACATTGACCGGCAATCTGCTGGGCCAATCCATCCGCTTCTCGGAACCCGGCAAAGCAAACCGCAAAGCAGCCACAGCTGGTTTGGGCGCTGAAGTCAGCAGAGGTCTCGCCTCATTCTTTATCGCGGGTGAATATATCGCCCAGCAAAATGGCGTCTTTGATTATTCCGGGCGTGTGGGTGCGAATATCAGATTCTGAGAGGGCCTGATGCAAGCGCCAGAGATGCACCAGCATCGCGGGGAAGCGCTCACGCATTCCGCGACAAAATTGAGATGGCCCTGACGGGCGCATTCGTGCCTGGTTTATTGGCGCTCCCTAGGGGACTCGAACCCCTGTTTTCGCCGTGAGAGGGCGACGTCCTAGACCGCTAGACGAAGGGAGCGGAGCGCTTTTGGCGCAGGCGAGTTCTATAGCGGCGCAGCGGGGCGGCTGCAAGCACTCGTTAGGGCGTGCCTTCCCCGCCGCACCATGGGGGCTGCGCTCCCATGACGCGTGGCTTGCCGGGCCTGTCCATGCGACCCAGATAATGGGAAAGGCCCCGCCCCGAGAGAAACATGTCGCAGCGCGCGCGTCTTGCACTTCATCGTCCACCGGCGCCAGAGCCATTGGCCAAACCGCTTGGCACAATCCCGCTCATGCTCGCGCTGCGGCGCAATCCGCTCGCCACATGGACACGCGCTCATTACGAATTGCCTATCCTGCATGGCGCCAGCATGATCGGCGATGTCTGCGTGGTGAACGATCCGGCCGCCATCCGCCATGTGCTGGTCGATCGTGCTGCCAATTATCGCAAGGACGATCTGGCCCGGCGCCTGCTCGGACCGGGGCTCAGCCATGGCCTTCTGCTGGCCGAAGACGAGGAATGGCGCAATCAGCGGCGTCTTCTCGCACCCTTGTTTACACCGCGCATGGTGGCGCGGTTTCGCTCTGCCATGACGGGCTCCGCGCATTGGCTCGTCGCGCGCTGGAAGAAACAAAGACCGGGCCGACGCATCGATGTCGCGAGCGAATTTTCGCGCGTCACGCTTGATGTTCTGGAGCGCACGATTTTTCCCCAGGGGCTTGGCCGCGATCCATCGGATTTCATTCGCGCCGTGACCGATTATTTCGAGACGGCCGGGCGCATCGATCCTTTCGATCTGCTCGATCTGCCGGAATGGCTCCCACGCTTTGGGCGTAGCCGCGCCGCTCCGGCTCTGGCCTTTTTTGGCGAAGCTGTCGAAGCGATCATTGAAAAACAAAAAGCCCGCCTTGCTTCAGGCGTTGCCGCACGTGAAGAAACCGATCTGCTGACTTTGCTACTGTCAGCTGCAGATCCCGACACCGGTGTGGGATTGAGCGACGAGGAAGTGCGCGCCAATATTCTGACCTTTATCGGCGCCGGTCATGAAACAACCGCCAATACACTCACCTGGACGGCTTATCTTCTGGCTTGCCATCCCCATTGGCGTGAGCGCGCCGAAGCGGAGGCCGATGCAATACTGGCCCATGAAGATGCACCGGAAGTTGAAAAAATGCCTGTCATCCGGGCAGTTCTGGAAGAAAGCATGCGGCTTTACCCACCCGCCGCATCGCTCACGCGTGAAGCAATCGGCCGCGACCGCATCGGCAACGAACGGATTGCTCCGGGCACGCGCATCATCGTATCGCCCTGGCTTGTGCATCGGCACAAATTGCTTTGGACCGATCCCGATCTGTTTAACCCCGCACGTTTTCTGCCTGGCGCACGCGAAAAAATCGATCGCTTCGCTTTCATTCCCTTCGGCGCCGGCCCGCGTATTTGCATCGGCATGGGCTTTGCGATGCAGGAGGCCGTGATCCTTCTGGCGCATGTGCTGAAGAATTTTCGTCTCGAAACATGGGCCGGCCAAATGGTCGAGCCGGTGCAGCGCGTCACCTTGCGGCCCAAAGACGGAATGCCGCTCATCCTGCGGCCGCGCTAGATCGCGCTGCTTGTCTCGCGTCTATGGAGTTCAAATTCGGCAAGGCGCGCATCGCGTTCGGCGATTTTTTGCAACAGGCCCTGCACCTGCTCTTCCAAGACAGAAATCTGCGCAGAGGCAGCATTTCGATCGTCCAGCAGAAGATGAGCTGCACCGAGCTGCGCCTGAGTTTCGACCAAGGCCACGCGTTCGCGCACCAAAGCCTCATCGCGCTCGACAAGCGCCTGGCGCAATTCGGCAAGGCTTTCATCGCGCGAGAGCAATTCAACGCGCGCACCACCAAGAGCGATACGCTCCTGCGCGCGCAAGTCACGCTCGCGCTCCAATAATTTTTCGAGCCGGTTCTGGACAAGAGCAAATTCGGCCCGCAGCAAATCGCGCTCGGCCAGAACTTCATCCATCGACAAATGCACCTGCATTTCAAGCCGGCGCGTCGACAGGCGCACCGCCCGCCACCAAAGAGCGGGCAGGATGATGAGACCGAGCAATCCCGCTACCAGGATTCCCAGCGCGAAGAACACGGCTTGTTCAATCAAGTTGATCGACAATCCTGATCATGATGGGCGCTCAAGGATGGCATGGGCCGGCCACCAAAGCAAAACGCGGCCGCAGGAAAGATCGAGCGGCCGCGTCAAATCTGCCAGAGCCGATATCAGAAAGGGTTCCAGGTCGATTGCGGCGTGAATTTCAGATAGCCGAGATTAATGCCCAGGCGCGCACCGACACCGGCACGGATCGGCACCACCACCACTTCATCGGCGGTCAAAGCGGTAAAGCCGAAGCCGGCAACAAAATAGGCCGAACCATCGACGCCGCCAAAGCGACGATAAATCCCCTGCGTGGAGGGCAGATTATAAACGAGCATCATGGTGCGCGCGCCATCTGCACCCGCATCGAATCCCACAGACGGGCCCTGCCAGAAAATCTTCTGCTGTCCGGCATTGCGCGTATACATCTGGCCTTCGCCAAAACGCGCGCCTGCGATAAAGGCGCCGGCTGCCTCCTGCCCGAGAATATAGGCATTGGGCTGGCCCCAGCGGCGCGTGGCTTCCTCGACGATCTGGGCGAGGCCGCGCGACATGGAGCCGAAAAAGCGGTGACCGTTATCGACAAGCTCATTGGTGGTGAAGCGTTGCGGCGGGCCTTGCTGGGCCAGCGCCTCATGGCCCGCAACGCTGGCGGCGGCAAAAGCGGCGCCGCTCAGAAGAAGTTCGCGTCGGGATGTCTGGCTCATCTGATCCGTTCCTGTCCTTGCCTGTTTCAGGCGCAGAAGGAGTTTGGCGGGCAAAACAGGCTTTGCCGTGGCAGGCGGCGCAGCGCCACCAATCTCCCTTTATCCAGCTCAGACAATGCCTCAGCGTGGTTAACGAAGTGTTGCCTTAAAGCTTTGCAATCAGGCTGCAATCGCCGAAAGCGACAAAATCGGGAGAAGCAAAACCCGCGTCGCGGCGCCCATAGCGCAAAGGCTGGCCATCGAGCGTGGTGACCATGCCGCCCGCCGCCCGCAAAACGGCATCGCCGGCGGCAATATCCCATTCCATCGTCGGCCCTATCCGCGGATAGACATCCGCCTCACCCTCGGCCATCAGGCAGAATTTGATCGCCGAACCGGCCTGTCGCATGTCATGTGCGCCCAGCCGTTCCATCAAGGCTTTGGTCGGCTCATTCAGATGGGACCGGCTGACAATGGCAAGCGGCGCGCCCTCTTGTGCGCGGCGCACATGAACCTCCTGCATGGAGGCAAGATCGGGCACGATACCTCGGGGGGCGATCTTGCAGGTCCGGGCGCGGTCTGCGGCAATCCACAAACGCTCAATGGCAGGCGCATAGAGCGCGCCGCAAACCGGCGAGCCATCGCGGATCAGCGCAATATTGACGGTGAATTCGCCATTTCCTTTGGCAAATTCGCGTGTGCCGTCGAGCGGATCGACAAGGATGAAATCGCCGGTGAGATCGGGCACGCGGCCTTGCGAAAAGGATTCCTCGGCGACGACCGGTATATTTGGGCAGGCGACAGCCAGATGGTCGAGGATCAAAGCCTCGGAACGTTCATCGGCCTCGCAGACGGGGCTGGCATCGGCCTTGGCGCGCATTTTCGGCCCGCGCGCGTAAACGTCCATAATGACGCCGCCCGCCTCCACCGCCGCCTGGGCGAAGCGAAGGGCGAGCGCAACCAATGCGGAATCGGTGCGGGGCGTTTCCATGCGTCTTCCCTGCGCCGAAAATGCCGTCCGCTCAAGCCAAAATCAGATGATGCACAGATGTGGGCTGGCTGCGCTTTGCATTCAGGCGGGGCGCAGCTATCACGGCCGGGGCCGCCGGCATCGCGGTGGCCGTGATTCGCCTGGCTGGGCCTTGGGTGCAGCTGCCCGCCCCGCCAGCATCCATGCCGGAACGGATTTCGCCATGTCGCTCCTCGCGCTCGATCCTCTCGACCTCGCCGCCCTGCTCTGCTCGCGTGTCTGCCATGATGTGATTTCGCCTGTCGGAGCCATCGTCAACGGGCTTGAAGTGCTCGACGATGAGGAGGATGAGGACATGCGCGCCTTCGCGCTCGACCTCATCAAGCGCAGCGCCAAAACGGCTTCAGCCCGCCTGCAATTTTGCCGCCTGGCTTTCGGCGCAGCCGGCTCAGCCGGGGCATCCATCGACACGGGCGATGCGGAAAATGTCGTGCGCGGATTGATCGACGACGAGAAGACAAAAATTATCTGGAATGCGCCGCGTCTTCTCATGCCCAAGAACAAGGTGAAGCTTGTCTTGAATCTCTGCCTGATCGCCACGGCAACAATCCCGCGCGGCGGCACAATCGATGTCTCGATCCAGGGCGATGGCGGAGCGGGCACGCAAATCATTCTGGAAGCCAAAGGCCCGAATGCGCGCCTCGCCTATCATGTTCCTGCTCTGGTCGCAGGCCAGCCTGAAAACGACAATGTCGATGCACATGGCATTCAGGCCTTTTACACGGGCCTTATTGCGCGCGCCGCCGGCATGGATGTGACCATAGAGGTTCAGCCGGAAGGTGTGCGTATTCGCGCTGCCGACGCCTGATCGATCAGCGTCGCGCGAGAAAGTGACGAAACGCATCGAGTGCCGTATCGGACACGTGATGCTCGATTCCCTCAGCATCGGCTTCGGCGCAATCGGGCGGAACGCCGATGGCCACAAGCAGATCGACCACGAGCCTGTGGCGCGCGCGCACACGCTCAGCCAAAGCCTCACCATCCTGCGTCAGGAAAACGCCGCGATAGGGTTTTGATGTCGCCAAGCCCTCGCGCTTGAGCCGGGCAATCGTCTTGATGGCGGTTGCATGGGACACGCCGAAACGACGCGCGACATCTGTCGGGCGCGCTTCGCCCGAACTCGCCAGAAGATCGGAAATGAGCTCGACATAATCTTCAAGCAGCGCGGTCGATTGCGCTGTGCGCGCCTTGCCGAACCGATGGGCCTGCGCCGCCTCGGTCGGCATCTGGGGTTTGGCGACCCGCTCCATTTTTGCAGCCATGATCCGCCTCCCGAAGACGATCCTGCCTTACTGCGGGGCTTGACTCTTGGCAAGCAGCGGCAAAGTGTAGACGAGGCTACAAATTAGGGGCGCGGCTTCACAAGGCAGCCGCCCCCCAGAAAACCGGCCCGTCCGGAGGATAAAAGGTGAGCGCCGAAAAACCCTCCCAGCCCCTCGCCCTGCACCCTGCCGCCGGCGCCTCGGCGCCGCGACCGAGCCTGGGCGAGCATAATGCCAGCGTCCCGGTGCCAGAGAGCGGCTCGGTTCTGCGCAAATTGCTGGCCTTTGCGGGGCCGGGCTATCTCGTCAGCGTCGGCTATATGGATCCCGGCAATTGGGCGACGTCGCTCGCCGGTGGATCGCAATTCGGCTACACGCTGCTCAGCATCATTCTGCTGTCCAACATGATGGCGATTGTGCTGCAGGCGCTTGCAGCGCGGCTCGGCATTGCCACGGGGCTCGATCTGGCTCAGGCCTGCCGCGCCCATTATTCGCGGCCCGTCAATTTCATTCTCTTTCTCGCCTGCGAGGCGGCGATCATCGCCTGCGATCTGGCCGAAGTGATCGGTACAGCCATTGCGCTCAAACTTCTGTTTGGAATCCCCCTCGTTGTGGGATGCGTGATCACCGCGCTCGATGCCATTCTCATTCTCGTGCTGATGCAGCGCGGTTTTCGCTGGCTTGAGGCTTTCGTCATTGCACTGGTTGTGACGATCATGGGCTGTTTCATTTATGAAATGGCGCTGGCTGGCCCGTCCATTGCCGACATTGGCGCAGGCCTTGCGCGCTCTGGCGAAATCGCCAGCAATTCGGGCATGCTTTACATTGCCATCGGCATTATCGGCGCGACGGTCATGCCGCATAATCTTTATCTGCATTCATCCATCGTGCAGACGCGCGCCTATCCGCGCACGGATGACGGCCGCCGCGAAGCCATCAAATATGCAACCATCGATTCAACGCTGGCTCTCATGCTGGCGCTTTTCGTCAATGGCGCCATTCTCGTTCTGGCGGCCAGCGTCTTCCACAAGACCGGCCGCACCGATGTGATCGAAATCGAACAGGCCTATGAATTGCTGGCCCCGGCACTTGGTGCAGCACTTGCCGCAACGCTCTTTGGTGTGGCTTTGCTCGCCTCGGGACTGAATTCAACGGTGACAGCCACGCTTGCCGGCCAGATCGTGATGGAAGGCTTCCTGCATCTGAAAATGCGGCCCTGGGCGCAACGCCTGATGACGCGCAGCATTGCCATTATTCCCGTCGTCATCGTCGGCTCGCTCTATGGCGATGACGGCACGGCGAGACTGCTTGTCCTGAGCCAGGTCATTTTGTCGATGCAATTGCCCTTCGCCGTCATTCCGCTCGTGACCTTCGTGTCCAGCAAGAAGACGATGGGGACTTTTGTCATTTCAAAAAAACTCGCCGCAACGGCATGGGGCATTGCCGCCATCATCGTCGGGCTGAATGCGAAACTCTTGTTCGATACATTTGTGGGCTAGCCCCCTTCGTCATTGCGAGGAGCGTAAGCTCCGAAGCAATCCAGAACCGCCCCACGCTCTGGATTGCTTCGCTGCGCTCGCAATGACGAGGCGAGGTCACGCCAATAAAAAAGCCCCGCATTGCGGGGCTTTTTCTTCAACCGGGAGGGGCTTTCGCCTCACGCCGTGATGCGTTCTTCCATGTCGGAGGGCTCGCGCAGGACATAGCCACGACCCCAGACCGTCTCAATATAATTGCGGCCCTGGCTTGCATTGGCGAGCTTCTTGCGGAGCTTGCAGATGAAGACGTCGATGATCTTCAATTCCGGCTCGTCCATGCCGCCATAGAGATGGTTCAGGAACATTTCCTTGGTCAGCGTCGTGCCCTTGCGCAGCGAGAGCAGCTCGAGCATCTGATATTCCTTGCCGGTCAGATGCACACGCGAGCCCGACACTTCGACCGTCTTCTGGTCGAGATTGACGATGAGATCGCCGGTCGTGATGACCGATTGGGCATGACCCTTCGAGCGGCGCACGATCGCATGGATGCGGGCGACCATTTCATCCTTGTGGAAAGGCTTGGTCAGATAATCGTCGGCGCCGAAGCCCAGACCCTTCACCTTGTCCTCGATGCCGGCCAGACCGGAGAGGATGAGGATCGGTGTCTTCACCTTGGCGACACGCAGGCTGCGAAGAACCTCATAACCCGACATGTCGGGGAGATTCAGGTCGAGCAGGATGATGTCGTAATCATACAGCTTGCCGAGGTCGATGCCCTCTTCGCCGAGGTCGGTCGTGTAAACGTTGAAATTCTCGGACTTGAGCATCAGCTCGATGCTCTGCGCCGTGGCGCTGTCGTCTTCGATCAATAATACGCGCATGTGAGGTCCCCACCTTTGCCTCCGGAACTCGCGATCGGCGCGAATCCCCGGATGCTCGGCTCAAAAATCCCGGCTCATCAACCTTAACGAGAGATGGTTAACAAAACATGATTCCGGCTCTCCGAATCCCCCGGCCAATCCCCACAAGAGGATCGAAAGCCTTGAATTAAAGGGAGATTCTCGCCTTTACATGACCCGTGAACCGGTTTGCCAAAACACGCCAAACCACTCTCGCGACTCGAACCACGGTAACTTTCGGGGCAAAAACCCCGGCGCTTCGGCCCCATTTGGTTAACCGAAGCAGCCAGAAAACCGTTTACGCGCGGCGTTCGCGGCAGACCCCGAATCACTCACACCTCAGAAATAGCATGTGAATCGGCGTTGCGAAGCGCCCTTTTCAGCCTTTTTTCGGGCCGTGTGTCATTCCGGTAAGAAAGCAGCAACTTTGCCCCTTCATTCTCAACCTGTCTCGCGGAACCGGCTTGGCCCAAGCTTGGCCCAAGCTTGAGCCTTTCCTCGCGAGCCTGTTGGAGTTTCGAGTATGAAATCGCGGGATACACTGATCCGGTTGAAGCGCTTCCAGGCGGAAGAAAAGCGCCGACGCGTTGCCCAGATCGAAACCATGATTGCGGAATTCTCCCGCATGGCGGGCGATCTGGATCGTGAAATTGCCGGCGAAGAGCAACGCTCAGGCGTCGCCGATCCCGCCCATTTCGCTTATTCAACCTATGCGCGCGCAGCTCGTGTCCGCCGCGACAATCTCCACCAATCGGCGGCGGAATTACGCGGCCAGCTCGAGGAAGCCAAGGCCCGCCTTGAGGAAGCCAATCAGGAGCTTGCCAAGGCACAATCCATGGAAGTGCGCGACAAGGGGACGACTGAAACCGTCCGCGAGCGCCCCGAAAGCACCACCGGCATGGTGGGCCTGGCCCGCATCTGAACGGCCGCCGAGCAGCCCGTTGCACTGGCACCTTTCTTAATTGTTATCCGTCAAATGCTTGCGCCGGGCAAAAGCGCATGGCACGGAAAGGGTCAGGCGGGGGCGGTATGGTTCCGTGACAGCCGCTGCAAGCGCCACGGGCCTGTTTGATGAAGCGCATTCTCGATTTCTTCTGGCCCGCCGTCGGCCTCATTGCCGTCATCTGGTCGGTCAAGCTGCTCTACGAAAAGCTCCTGAGCGAAGCCGCCGTCGATGAAAAGGTGCGCTCCATCCTCGAACAGGGCAGCCTGTGGAGCGATATCAAAACCATTGCCGCGGTGATCGGCGATAAGCTTTCCGACATTCCTGCGCATGGCTATCTGCTGGCCGGCCTGTCCACTCTGCTCGCCTATGCGGCATTGGCCTGGTACGACCGGATCGCGCTGATCCATCTCAAGCGCGAGCGCGGAATTTCCTGGCTCTATATTTCCGTTTGCTCCTTCGTCACCTATGCCCTTTCGCACAATATTGGCGCGACGGTCTTTTCGGGCGGCATGGTCCGATACCGCGCCTATACGGCGAAAGGCCTGTCGGCGCCCGAAGTCGCCGTGCTCGTGGCTTTGTGTTCCTACACATTTGCTTTCGGCACGATCATCCTGCTGGCGCTTGTGCTCATCGGAGAGCCCCACATCCTTATGCCGCTCGGCTCGATTTCGCCCCATTTCGCCCTCAGCGAGACTTTTGCGCGAACGATCGGCTTCGTGCTGCTGGGCCTTTGCGCGCTTTACACCATCGGCTCGTGGCGGCGGTTTCCGCCGCTGCGGATCCGCTCCTTCGAGCTCATGTATCCGCGCCTCAATGTGGTGGCGCGCCAATATATCGCCGCCCCGCTCGAATTGATCGGCGCGGCCGGGATCATCTATTTCGCCCTTCCTGAACAGGGCAATCCGGGCTTTTTCATTGTGCTTGGCGCTTTCCTTCTGTCCTTTTCCGCCGGCCTGCTTTCGCAAGTGCCGGGCGGTGTCGGCGTGATGGAAGCCGTGTTTCTGGCTGTTATGCCCGGCATGCCGGCGACGGCGGTTTTTGCCGCTCTGCTTGTCTGGCGCCTGTTCTATCTGATCATCCCGCTGGCCATGTCAGTGCCGGTGATCCTGCTGTTTGAACGCGCGCAGCTCGCCAAGGCCAGTGCAGCAAAAACAGAAACGCCGACTTCTTAAGAAGCCGGCGCAATCGAAACAGCGAAAAGACGCAAAACTTACTGGCGATATTGCTGGATGCGCGTTGTGCGCAGGCCGGCCAGACCGTGCTGGTCGATCGATTGCTGCCAGCTCAAAAATTCATCCACCGTGAGCGTGTAACGGCTGCAGGCCTCTTCGAGCGAGAGGAGCCCACCACGCACCGCCGCCACGACTTCGGCCTTGCGACGGATAACCCAGCGCTTCGTGTTCATCGGCGGCAGATCGGCGACCGTCAGGGGCGATCCGTCGGGGCCGATGACATATTTCACCCGAGGGCGGTGAGGTTCGGTCATTTCACTTTACTCGCTACGCAACCAGACTGACTATGCCTGAAGAATAGGGCCCCGGATTTAAGATTTACCTAAGCCGAAGCGCGGTTTTTCTTGCATAAGTCCCGGATTTATTTCCAAATCCTTTCGCAAAACGCAGACTCGTCCTTATCTGGCACAAGTGCGGACGAAAAACCCGCGCAGGGCCTGCGACAAGGCCTCGGTTGCATTTTCCGGGGCGCAATGGTTGATGTGGCTTCATGAACCCCGACGTGACCAGCGCTACCCCGCGCGCCATCGCAACCATGACCGACATGGACCGCGCGCCACGCCAGCGCGCCGGCCTGAATTCGCTTGGGCTCGCCAAGGCTCCGGCGGATACGCGCGTCGTTGTCGCCATGTCGGGCGGGGTGGATTCCTCCGTCGTCGCCGCTTTGCTCAAGCGCGAAGGTTACGATGTCGTCGGCGTCACGCTCCAACTCTACGATCATGGCGCGGCCACACATCGCAAAGGCGCCTGCTGCGCGGGCCAGGACATTCATGATGCGCGCAATGTCGCCGAACGTCTCGGCATTCCCCATTATGTTCTCGATTACGAGAGCCGTTTCAAAGACAAAGTGATCGACGGTTTTGCCAAAGCCTATGTGGCCGGCGAAACGCCCATCCCCTGCGTTGCCTGCAACCAGCACATCAAATTCACCGACCTGTTCGAGACAGCACGCGATCTCGGCGCCGATGCTCTGGCAACCGGCCATTACATTTCCTCAGCAGAGGATGATGAGGGCGGACGTGCGCTCTATCGCGCCATGGATGCCGATCGCGATCAATCCTATTTCCTCTTCGCCACAACGCGCGAACAGCTCGACCTGCTGCGTTTTCCGCTCGGCGATTTGCCAAAACCCGAAGTGCGCAAACTCGCGCATGAATTCGGACTGGCCATCGCCGACAAGGCCGACAGCCAAGACATTTGCTTCGTGCCCGCAGGCAAATATACCGATGTGATCGAGCGGCTTATTCCCGGCGCTGCGGAGCCCGGCGAGATTGTCCATGTGAATGGCGATGTGCTGGGCGCCCATCACGGCGTGATCCATTACACAATCGGCCAGCGCAAGGGCCTTGGCCTTGGCAGCGCCAATGCCGGCAAGGGCGAGCCGCTTTTTGTCGTCAAACTCGATGCTGCCAACAGGCGCGTCATTGTCGGCCCGCGCAGCGCTCTGGCAACGCGCCATGTGCAATTGCGCGATGTGAACTGGATCGGTCAGGGCAAGCTTGAAGATCTGCCCGAACAGGGCCTGGAAATCGCTGTGCGCCTGCGCTCTACGCGACCGCCCGCTTCTGCCATCCTACGTCGCAAGGGCGGCGAGACGGTGGTGGAACTGGCAGCCGGCGAAGACGGCGTCTCGCCGGGTCAGGCCTGCGTCTTCTATGAGGATGCGGCCCCGCGTGCGCGCGTTCTGGGCGGCGGCTTCATCAAGCCCACGCCTTAAAATTTTTCCATTCAGAGCAGACATTCATGACGCGCGAGTCTTCCGCCATTTCCAATGCCGATGTTGAAAGCGCCTATGCGCGCTGGGCGCCGGTTTACGATGTTGTTTTCACCGCTTTCATGAAGCCCGGTCGCAAAGCGGGGGCTGCCGCGATCAATGCTTTGGGCGGGCGCGTGCTCGATGTCGGCGTGGGCACCGGGCTCGAATTGCCGATGTTTGGCGACCATGTGAAAATCACCGGCATCGACCTTTCAGAACCCATGCTGGCGGTGGCGCGCAAACGCGTCGCCACGCTTGGCCTCAAAAATGTCGAGGATCTTCGCGCCATGGATGCGATGGCGCTGGAATTTCCCGATGCGTCTTTCGATGCCATTGTCGCACCCTATGTTCTCACCGTCGTACCCGATGCCCATCGCACGCTCGATGAAATGGCCCGCGTGGTGAAACAGGGCGGCGAAATCGTCTTGGTGAACCATATCGGCGCTGAAAAGGGGATGATGGCGCGACTCGAGGCCTGGCTCGGCCGCCGCGCCGCCGCTCTTGGCTGGCGGCCGGAATTCCCCTGGTCAACGGTCAGCGACTGGCTGGCGAAAAGACCGGACATTCAATTGCTGGAAAGGCGGAAATTGCCCCCGCTGGAACTCTTCACCCTGATCCGGATGAAGCGGCTCTGAGGGAGGGCGAAGCCCCGCCCACGGCGCTTGACTTGGGCAGGCGGGCGCTTCTATATCGCGGCTCTCATACAGGCCGCGAGCGGCCTGTCGGGGCGGGGTAGCTCAGCTGGTTAGAGCAGCGGAATCATAATCCGCGTGTCGGGGGTTCGAGTCCCTCTCCCGCTACCATTCATCCAGAGATCTTCTGAGCGACTAGCGGATCGAGACCGGCGCCAGAGCCCGCGCAATGCTGGCTTCGCCGCGGCCGTGAATGGCGATATTGTAATTCTGGATCGTGTCCTGCCGGGCTGTGGCGAGCAATTGATTGGCGATCTGTGTGCCATTGGCGCTGGTGAATTTGCTGCCGAGAACGGCGGCATATCCCGACACAATGGGTGCTGCGAAAGATGTGCCGTAAAGCCCGGTCACATCGCCGCGCAAACCGACCGAGAGGAAGCGCGACTGGACGGCTGACTGGCTGCCCGCCTTGTTCGAATAGGAAGCCAGAGAGGCTTTTTGCGTCGGCGTCCCGTTGCGATCCAGCGCACCGACGAAAACAGCTGAGGTTTTTCCGGTCAAAGCGGCATTGAGATAATCGACCTGACCGCCCCGATTGGCAGCACCTATATTCACGCCGTCATTGCCAGCGGCTTTGGCAATGAAGCCGCGACCATTCGCATAAGAAATGATCGAACTTTCCTGCGCGCTCCAGCCAATCTGATTGGCGTTAAAACCGGCAGCCGCATACATGCCGTAGCTAAGATTCAAGACATTCAATCCGCGCGTTGCAAGCGGCACGGCACGAGCAGAATAAAAATCATGCGAGGCCAAAGTGGCCGAAGGCGCGATCATGCCGGCCTGCAGCCTCGTCCATTCGCCATGCCGAAGGTTTTGCACCCCATTTCCCAGATTGCCTCGGTTGGCATTTGCGCTTCGGAAATCGTCGATGACGGTGATCGTCGTTCCCTGACCGCGAAATCCGGATTTCCAGGCATTGCCGATTTCCGGGCTCATCCACGAATAAAGATTGGCCGGTCGCGCCGCATTGAGGGTTGCAAATGTTGGAAGCGCGCCTTTGTCAGCTGCGAGTGCAGGGACGACCATGCTGCCGATCAGAATCGATCCTGCGCCAAAAATCATTTTCGACATGAGCAAACCTCGTGGGCAAAATATCAAAATCTGAGCTGGTATCGAAAACCGATCCAGCCGTGATCGGGCGCACGCATGTTGAGCGAATATTTCAGCGTCTCGGCAGGCGGGAGCTCGGAGGCGGCAAGCCGGCAATTGACCTGTTGAACGCCACCGACATCACCATAATCAGCCGTGCATGGAAGCTCCCTTAAACGAGAACCTAAGATTTTACTCATCGACAAAGACAGGCTGCTCATCGGTGTGGGTTGCACCTGAAGGATGAAACCGATTTTAAAGCCTGGCGCGATGCGATATTTCGGGCCTCTTTCGCCCGTGCTCACAGCCCAGAGCACACCGACATTCTCATTCAATTGCGTCATGAAATCGAAACGCATCTCGCGCCAGTTCTGGCGATAGAAGGTGCGAAAATCCATATATTCGCCGCCCGCCAGCTCATAGCCACCGCGCGCCAAATCCTGCGCCGCCTCCGACAATCTTGTCCCATACGTCATATTGACAAGATGCGTGCGCGCCAAAATCTCCCACGCCTGTGCAGGCGTCGAAGTCAGAATAAAAATGGCGAGACTCGCCGCATGTTTCAGAATTGAAATCATGCAGCCGATCAAGCCGGCTAAAGGTTAGCGATCCCAAAAATCCCGAAATGCTGCCGCAGCGGAAGGCGGTCTTTCTGTGCGGGCAAGGTTAAGCCTTCGATATGGATTTGCGCAGATTTCGATCCAACGGGTTTTCAGCCTCACCAGACGCTCGCCAAGCTCGGGTTTGACGGCATTCGGCCGCCTCATTAATGTAATAGTATAACATTACAAAAGGCTCCCGTGATGCGTTATTCCCTTTTCCTTACCACCCTTGCCCTGCCGCTTGCCGTTGCCATGGCAGGCAATGTCCATGCCCAAACCAGCTCGAGCGGCCGCGAGAGCGTCGAAACGCGGGGCTTCCGGAACCTTGAGGCGGAGAAAGCCGCCCGCGCCCGTGCCGCCGGCGGAGGGCATCATCATGGTGCAGGCGGGCACGCCCATCATGCTCACGGCGGGGCCGAGCATGGCGTCGAGACCGAGAATATTTTTGGCTTTACGCTCGGATCGGACACCGAACATGCCGGCGCCTTCGGCATTGCCGTTGAAAATGTCGGGCGTTTCGGCAAACGCGACGCGTCCTATTCGGCCCTCGGCCAGAAGCTCGAACTGGCCTATGGCGTGACCAACGACCTATCCGTCTCGCTCGCGCTGCTGGGCGATTTTCACCGCGTCAAGCCGCGCGATGGTGCAACGACATTCGAGCAGGTCGACAGCCGCTACATGTTCAACGGGATCGGCGGGGAAATCCGCTACCGCTTCCTCGATCGACGTAACAATCCTTTCGGACTGACGCTCCATATCGAACCAAGCCTTGCTTTTTCGGATGAAGTTTCAGGCCTGCGCGGACGCAAGTTTGGCGCAGAAAACAAGATCATCTTCGATCGCGAGATCATACCCGAGCGCCTGTTTGCATCATTCAATCTGCTGCACGAAATGGAGCGCATGAAAGAGCGCAGCGCTGACAGCACTGAGCGCGGCACCAAGGTTGGCGCCTCACTGGCACTGGCCTACCAATTCATGCCGAATTTCCTGATTGGCGCGGAAACACGATATGTTCGTGCTTATGAAGGCCTGACCATGACATCATATCTGGGCGACGCTCTTTATGTGGGCCCCACGGTTTCGGCGCGAATTGCTGAAAAATACTGGTTCAGCCTTGCCTACAACGGCCTTGTGGCCGGCCGGGAGAAGGCCTCGGAGCAACGCCTCGATCTTGCAAATTTCGAACGTCATCAATTCCGCCTGAAATTCGGTTACGAATTTTAAGGGGGACGCTGGAGATGATTGAAAGAAGATCTTTCCTTGTCGGGTCGCTCTTGCTGTGCGCCAGCACACCGGCATTCGCTCAGGCACGACGCCTCCGCGTCGTTGCCAGCTTCACCATCCTCGCTGATCTCGTCCACCAAATCGGCAGCGAGCGTGTCAATATTGTCTCGCTCGTGCCGCCAGATGGCGATGCGCATGGATTTGAATATCGACCGCAAGATGCCAAAACCGTCAGCGAAGCCGATTTGCTCGTCATCAATGGGTTGAATTTCGAATCATGGGCCGATCGTTTGTTGAAGACGTCTCAGTTCAAAGGTGAGCGGCTTGTGGCCTCGCGTGGCATTCAGGCTTTATCGATACGCAACCAGATCGATCCTCACGCATGGCATGATGTTGCCAATGTCGAAATCTATGCCGCCAATATCCGCGATACTTTGATCCGCCTCGATCCGGCGGGACGCGAAATATACAGCCGCCGTGCCGACGCCTATATTGCCCGATTGCGCGCGCTCGACAGCGAGATCAAGGCTCAATTAAACATTATTCCTGCCGACAGACGGCGCGTTGTTACATCTCACGATGCCTTCAATTATTTCGGCGATGCTTATGGCATCGCCTTCTATGCCCCCTTGGGATTATCGACAGAGGCTGCAGCTGGCGCCCAGAACATTGCCCGCCTCATCCGCCAGATCAAGGATGAGAAAATCCAGGCAATCTTTCTCGAAAACATGAGCGATCCCCGATTGGCCAAGCGGCTGTCTGCGGAGACGGGCGTCAAAATCGGCGGAACATTATTTTCCGATTCTCTTGGCAAGGGCGCGCCGACCTATATCGCGATGATGAGACATAATGCGCGGACGCTGTCTGCCGCCCTGTCCTGAAACAGGGACAGGAACAGCATCCGGAATCGCTCTTCATTGTTTCTGCGCGAGCCATTTCTCGCGCACAATTCCGGCGCGTCGAAATCCGGGGATGGTTTCGGCTGCTTCTTCATAAGCGCGGATCACGCCGGGCCAGACTGTCTGGTAATCATCGCCGATCATGACCCCGCCGGGACGCAAAACTTTCCACCAGTTGCGAATGTCAGCAATCACTTCCTCATATTCATGTGCGGCATCGATATAGATGAGATCGGCCTGTATGGACCTGCGACAAAAACCAGCGATGCGCGACAAAAGACGTCGAGGGAAAAGGCGTCACATGGGCCTCGAGGCCCTCGCACAGAATATTGTTGAGAAAAGTGTAATAGACCGTCGGATAGCCATTCTTCAATTTGAGGCTGAGATAGCGCTGCGGATCGCTTCTGTCGGTCCAGAATTCCGGGGCACCGAGCCATGTATCGACACAGACAAGCTCGAAATCGCTGCCCAGCTTTTGGCCCGCCTTCGCCAAAGTGATGGCCGATGCGCCTTTCCAGCTTCCGACTTCGATGACGAGCTTGGGCCGCAGCTTGTTGACGACATCGACGAGAACAGGATTTTGTCCATTCCAGCCATGTGCATCGAAATTTTCCGGCTGGGCCAAAAGTCCCTGATAGGGATCCTCTATAAAAAGACGCTCGCGCACGGGCGGAAGAGAATTGGCAATCATTCGCGCACCTGAAAAAGCAAAAAAATAATATGCCTGCCTAGCATGCGCCGGCGTGGCCATCAATAAAGCCTGGCTCTTGCCGACAAGTGGGCGCTTTTTTGCGCTTGCGCCAAAGCGCAATCAGGGCCGCTCAAAAAGATCAAACATAGCCATGCCGGACTGACGCAGGGCTGAAGCTGGCCTCAGCCCATCACCGGACGATCGTTCCATTTCTGCACGATCCAATGGCGCAGATTTGCAAAGAGATTGCTCTTCTTGAGTTTGGCGAGACGGCGCGAGACGGCGTCTGCCGTCATCATCCGGCCGTAACGGCAGGAACAAAGCGCATCATGGGCTTCGGCTTCCGTCATGTCGAAAAAAGCGAGAGCGTCGCCGAGCCGGTCGCTGGAAAGACCTGCCGCGCGCAGGCTGGGCTCGCCAAAAGCAATGGACAGGGGTGAATTTTCAAGGCGCAAACCCGCACGCTGCGCCGGTGCGATCCATTCGATCTCCGGCAAAGGCTGAAGGACGCGCATGGGATCCCTGTCGAGCGCGGCAATCCAGAGGGATATTTTCTGAGCCCGCGTCAGACTCATCGCAGGTGTGACATCCGCAATCGAACGCAAATCGGCGACGGACTTGAATTCCATGGCAAGCTCCCAAGAGACAGATGCATCTCTTGAGAGAACGTGCAGGGGCCAACTTCGTTCGACAGATCAGGCAGCAAGACTCCATGGCGCAGCTTCGCCCGAAAACAGGCTGACCAGCTTGCCGGCACCATCGACCTCGATCTCTTCGGCGATGCGCGCCGGGCGCTCGACATAGGTGACACGCTCCTCATTCGGCGCCATGCGATAGAAAGCCGGCCCGTTGAGCGAAGCAAAGGCCTCGAAACGATCGAGCGCATTCTCTTCTGCAAAGACTTGCAGATAGGCAGCAACCGCCACAGGGGCCGAAAAGACGCCGGCGCAGCCGCAGTCACTTTCCTTGAGATGACGCAGATGCGGCGCAGTATCGGTGCCGAGAAAGAAACAGGTCTCGCCACCGGTTGCAGCCTTGCGCAAAGCCTGACGATGCTTTTCGCGCTTGAGCACGGGCAGGCAATACATATGCGGACGCAATCCACCCTGGAACAAAGCATTGCGATTGTAGAGAAGGTGCTGGGGCGTAATGGTGGCGCCCATGCGGTCCTTGTGCGCAAGGACAAGCGCTGCGCCCTGCTCGGTCGTAATATGCTCCATCACCACGCGTAGCCCCGGCAAGCGCTGCAGCAGCGGGGCCAGAATCTCTTCGGCAAAACGCGCTTCGCGATCGAATATATCGACATCGGCGCGCGTGACCTCGCCATGGGTCAGAAGCGGAATGCCGTTTTCCGCCATCGCTTCGAGCACATTCATAATGTGGTCGATGGATGTGACGCCATGGGCTGAATTGGTCGTTGCATGAGCGGGGTAAAGCTTGGCAGCGGTGAAAATGCCAGCCTTGTGTCCCGCCACAAGATCGGCCGCATCTGTGTGGTCGGTCAGATAGCATGTCATCAGCGGGGTAAAATCTGTGCCCGCCGGAACGCATTCCATGATGCGCTGGCGATAGGCCTCGGCCATGGCAGCTGTGGTCACGGGCGGGGTGAGATTGGGCATGATAATGGCCCGTCCGAAGGCGCGCGCCGTATAGGGCACGACCGTTTTCATCATCACGCCGTCACGGAAATGGACATGCCAATCATCGGGGCGGCGGAAGGTCAGACTGCGCATATTCATCTCCGGAATCGAACATCCGGCCGCCTGCATCGCATGGCTCAAGGCCAATGCCAAGCCGAAGACATTCCTGCCGCCAGCGAACCGCCTTCGGGATGAAAGAGCCATTTCTGTCAGATGGCTACAAAAGCAAACGCCCCGCCGGTTTGGGCGGGGCGTGCAGCTTTCCAGAGGGGCCTCAGGCGCCGGCGTAGAGGAGTCTCGCGCGAATGGTGCCGTCAACCGCCTTCATTTCTTCCAGCACGGCCTCTGCATCGCCGCTGCCGCCATCGGCCTCGACCACGACATAGCCGAGATCGCCTTCGGTCTGCAGATATTGCGCGGCAATATTGACGCCATGGCGCGAGAAAACCTCGTTCAGCCGGTTCATCACGCCCGGCACATTGCGATGCACGTGAATGAAACGCGTGCCCTGCGCGCGCGAGGGCAATTGCACCTGGGGGAAATTAACTGCACCGACAGTTGAGCCGGCATCGCTATATTCAACAAGCTTGCGCGCCACTTCCACGCCGATGCGCTCCTGCGCCTCTTCCGTCGAGCCGCCGATATGCGGTGTCAGAATGACATTGGGGATGCCCTGCAGCGGCGAGACAAATTTATCATTGTTGGAGGCAGGCTCGACCGGGAACACGTCAACCGCCGCACCGGCGAGATGACCGCTCTTCAAGGCTGCTGCCAAAGCATCGAGATCGACAACTGTGCCGCGTGCATTATTGATGAAATGCGCGCCCTTCTTCATCTGGGTGAATTGCGCGGCGCCCATCATGTTGAAGGTCGATGCCGTTTCAGGCACGTGCAACGACACGACATCGGAAAGGCGCAGCAATTCCGACAGGCTTTCGACGGGCTCCGTATTGCCGTGGCGCAGCTTGTCGGTGACGTCGAAATAAATGACGCGCATGCCCATGGCTTCGGCCAGCGTCGACAATTGGCTGCCGATATTGCCATAGCCGACAATGCCCAAAGTCTTGCCGCGCACTTCAATCGAGCCCTCGGCCGATTTATCCCAGCCGCCTTCATGGGCCGAGACGGACCGCGGGAAGATGCGACGGAACAGCATGACAAGCTCGCCAATGACAAGCTCGGCCACGCTGCGCGTGTTGGAGAAAGGCGCATTGAAAACCGGAATGCCGCGAATGCGTGCCGCATCGAGATCGACCTGATTGGTGCCGACGCTGAAGCAGCCCACGGCGATGAGTTTTTCCGCCTTGGCGAAAACCTCGTCGGTCAATTGCGTGCGCGAGCGAATGCCGATGATATGGGTGTTGCGAATGGCCTCTTCGAGCTCTTTGCCATCCAGCGCTTTCATCAGACGGGTCGTGTTGGAATAGCCCGAACCTGTGATCAGCTCGACAGCGCTGTCATTGATGCCTTCCAGCAAAACGATGCGGATTTTGTCTTTGGAGAGCGAAAGCTGGTTGTTCTGGCCGTGCATGTCCGAAACCCTGATCTGACCCAGACCCGCGTTCTAAACCCTATTTCGATTGACGCAACCTCCCCGCGATGCAATAGGTGACTAGCCTCTTCGAGGCGCTTTGCGCTCCAGCCGCATCCGGCGAACCGGCTTTCCGCCATCGCCCGCTGTCGAGCGCAGGGGTATCACCCCAGAGGAGCCCAGGATCGCGGGGCTCGTCCCCATGTAGCGAGTCCTGCTCGAGAACCGGCCCAAAGGTGCCGGCGATGGGGCTCATCTTTCTGGAAAGATTGCCAATTGACTTCTTTCAAGGATCTCGGCCTTGCCGAGACCATCCTCCGCGCGCTTGACGAGGAGGGTTATACGACGCCGACCCCGATCCAGGCCCAATCCATCCCGATCCTGCTTCAGGGCCGCGACCTTCTCGGCATTGCCCAGACGGGCACCGGCAAGACAGCCGCCTTCGCTTTGCCCATCATCCAGCAGATGATGGCCTCCCCCGCCCGCCCGGCCCCGACCATGGCGCGCGCCTTGATTCTGGCCCCCACCCGCGAGCTGGTCGCCCAGATCGCCGAGAGCTTTCGCAATTATGGCCGCCATGGGCGGCTGCGCGTCGCCGTGATCGTCGGCGGCGTCGGACACCGGCCGCAGGTCGAGGCCATGGCGCGCGGCGTCGATGTGCTCGTTGCCACGCCCGGCCGTCTGCTCGACCATATGGCGGGCGGCACAGTCAAATTGTCCGGCACGGAATTCATCGTGCTCGATGAGGCCGATCACATGCTCGACCTCGGATTTGTCGTGCCGATCCGCAAGATCATCTCGCGCCTGCCGGCCAAGAGGCAGAGCCTTTTCTTCTCGGCCACCATGCCGAAAGAAATTGCAACGCTGGCCGGAGAACTGCTGAACGCGCCCACGCAAGTGACAGTGACCCCGGTCGCCACAACGGCGGAGCGCGTGGTGCAATCGGTCTATCTGGTCGATACCAAAGCCAAACGCGATCTGCTGGTTGAATTGCTGCGCGCGAAAGATTTTTCGCGCGTCATCGTTTTCACGCGCACCAAGCGCGGCGCTGACAAAGTGGCAAATTATCTGTCCGATTCAGGCATTGCTGCAGCTGCCATTCACGGCAACAAGAGCCAGGGCGCACGCCAGCGTGCACTCGCCGAATTCAAGGATGGGCGCACCGGCGTTCTGGTGGCAACCGACATTGCCGCGCGCGGCATCGATGTCGATCATGTGTCGCATGTGGTGAATTTCGAGCTGCCCGATGTGGCGGAAAGCTATGTCCACCGCATCGGACGCACAGCGCGCGCCGGCGCTGAGGGCATTGCCATTTCCTTCTGCGACAATGAAGAGCGCCATCTGCTGCGCCAGATCGAACGTCTGACGCGCCAGAGCCTGACGGCAATCGACCGCCGCAGCGCCGAAGGCAAGGCACAGCCTGAAACGCAGGCGCCTGCATCGCGCGGTCGCCCCGCGCCGCGCGCCAACAAACCGCATCAGCAGCGCCGACCCGAACAAAAGCGCGGACCCGGACCCAACCGGCCGCGCAGGGCAGACGGCGAGGCCCGCGCATAACAAGGCCAGCGCGGAAATTTCCAGCGCAATGCCAGACCGAATTGACTGAAAAGAGCGCTCGAAAGAGCGCTCTTTTTTCATGTCAGGGCTTTATGCGCCAGAAACAGGCCCTGTCGGGCTGTCACTGCGGCGCAAATTGGACGACATCGAAGAGAAGCGATTTGATCGTCACCGGCACCATGCCGGACGGCAGACGAATGCGGCCCATATCGACGAAATCGAAATCGCGCAAAGTGATCCCGTCAATAGCGAGCACCGGGCTTTCAATGCCCTTTTCATCGCGCAGAATGGAACCCAGCGTCAGCGCAGCATCGCCTTCCAGCATCAGATGAATCGGCAAGCCGGCCGCCAGCCTGTCGCTCAAACCATCGGCAATGCCATCGGCAAGCGCGCGCAAGCGGCTATATTCGGGCGCGCCGCGCCAACGAAAGGCCAGCGCAAATTCGCTCTCCGCGCGATCGAGATCGAACATTTTGCGATGGGCGCGAATGTTTGAGGCAATGGCATGTGCATCAGGCATGCCGGCGAATGAAATGGGCGGCAGAAGGACAGGCAGATTGCGGCGCGGCAGCAGCAAAGCAGGATGAGAGATGAAACTTGTCTGGCCGCTCATCTGTACGGTGAATTCGGATGCGCCCAAAGCAGTGGCGCGAATACATTCGCCTGCAGGCAGCAAAGGAGCCGGCGCATCCTGCGCAAGTTGCAGGCGAAGAGCACGACCGAGCCTGCGGCCCATATCGGAAAAATCGCGCGTTTCGCGCTCATAAATGAATTCAGCAACGCCGCCTGAAAAAACCAGACCATCGGCAGGCAGAAGACAGACGGGATCAGTGAGCCAGAGATCTGGCTGCGAAGCCGGATCGCGGATCGCAGCAAGCAGAGACTCTGCCATCAGCACAGAAAGACGCTCGAGCGCGTCGCGATCCACCTTCGATCCGATTGCCCAATCGAGCCCGGCGCGTTGCAGAAAAATCCGCGCGCTCTCATCGCAACGCACGAGCACATCATCGCGCGACCACGCCAATTGGCGACCGCCAATGGCAAGGGCGCCGCAGGTTTCGATCCGGCCATCGACAATGCGCGAAACCTTCGTCGTGCCCCCACCAATATCGATATTGACGATGCATCCCGAAGTCTCAAGGGACCGACGCACGGCGCCCGATCCATAGGCTGCCAGCATGGCCTCCATATGATGACCTGCGGTTGCGCAGACGAGTTCGCCAAGATCTTGCGCGAGCATATGTGCAATGGCCGCCGCATTGTCGCGCGCCATGGCCTCCCCGGTCAGAATGACAATTCCAGTCTCAATATCGTCAGGCGTAATGCCGGCAGAGTCGAAAGCGCGATCGATAATGGCGCGCAATTTCGCTGCATCGATGTCATGCGCGCCGCTGAAGGGCGTGAGGGAAACGGGCGAGAGATAAAGCGTCTGGCGCGCCGCTGCATGGCGTCGCATGGCGAGCGGCTCGCCGGGCCCGCGCATCAAAAGGCGCGAGAAGGCAATCTGTGTTCCCGAAGACCCGATATCGACGCCCATGCTGATGAGCGGCACGCTTTCAAGCGCACGCGCACCCTCGCCCAGCAGGTGATGGCCCTGCATGTCGTGATCGTGGTCGTGGTCGGAATTTTCGTCGTGGCTATGTTCAGCATCTGCACCGAGCAAATGGTCGCGCAATGTATGCTGCAGGTTTTGGCGGGGCGGTGTGTCCGAGGATCGGCTCATTCACAAATCCCGGTGCGCATCCTTCTCCCATCGGGAGAAGGTGGCCGCGGATGCGGCCGGATGAGGGGCACCATCATCAGGAGCTTCGCTCCCGCATGGAACCCCTCATCAGTCTGCTTCGCAGACAGCTTCTCCCCATGGGAAAAGCATGCCTCGTCATTTCTTGGCGTTAAAACCCCGTTCGCCGCGCAGATATTCGCGCGCCATTTCGGCATTCAGCGTCACCTTCGAATCGTAATCGGGCGAATCCTCGAATTGCTCGAGCGTATTCAGGCCGATCTGCTTGAAGATGCGGTTGGTGCAGGAAATGAAGCGGCAGGGCTGCTTCGGATCGGCATTGAAATGCTGATGCACCGTATTCGGCGGAATGTAGATCACATCGCCGGCTTCCCATTCGAAGCGCTTCACTTCAGGGTTGATCACCCATTCGAAGACGTCGCCGATCTCGCAATCGCTGTCCTGATGCAGATCGTAGCCGCGGCCTTCGATCACATAGATGCATTCTTCGGCCAGATGGCGATGCTTGCCCGAACGCGAGCCCGGCGGAATGATCTGCATATAAGCATCGACCGTTTCCATGCGCGTGTTCATATTCTCATTGATGAGATGTTTGAGCAGGCCCTGACGGGACATTTCCCACGGCATGTCTTCGGGACGGACGATCTTCTTGCGGCGCGAATTGCGCGAGGGCGCATCCTGCGAATCGTCAAGAAGGCGCTGATAGAGACGTTCATTGGCCTTGCCATCGAGCCAGGCTCCGGTTTCACCCCATGCCATATCAATAGCCTCCCGCCGGATGATTATCGTCCTGCTCGGCTTCGCGCACTTCGAACCCTTCGGAGAGTTCGGAATGCTCGACCGGGCGTGCCTTGACCTGCTTCTGGAACAGCATGTTCAAGAAGAGATACATCGGCTTTGTCTTGATCACGATGGCGCGCGCCGGCTTGGTCGTCGAAGCATTGAAATGCTGATGCACGCAATTATTGTGCACGATGGCCACATCGCCCGCTTTCCAATCGTAGCGAATACCGTCGTGGATCTCATAGCCTTCGCCATCGAGAATGTAGAAGGCCGCCTCATTCACATGACCATGCTGCTGCGAGGATGCGCCGGGCGCATATTCCTCAAGATGGAAATGGAAAGTCTGCGTGATGCCATCCTTCGGCTCGACATAATGGCGGCTGAAGCATTGCGGGCCATCGATGAACTGGATGTCCTTGGCCTTGCGCACGCGCTCGACGGAGCGCAGGCGATCGAGTTCGGCCTTGATATTATACTCGCCCTGAATGCCGCGAACGAACACACGGTCCTTTTTGGAATGATAAAGATTGGCGATCTTTTCTTCCTTGGACATGTTCGCCGAATTGTGACCGAGGTCGGCGCTGGCGCCGCCTTTTGTCACGCGTGAATCGTCTGCCATTTGCCTCTCCCCATCGATTGCTTTTGGACGGCGCTCCTGCGCCCGGATGAGCGGACCCCGCCTACGCCTTTCGACTGATTGGATCGAATAACGCCTTGGGCCGTCCGACGCAATCACATCGGGCAGGATTCAGGCGCCCGGCGTCCGCCAGGCCAGTTCGCCCGAGGCGATCCGCTCGGCAACGAGCGGGCGCAGGGCCTGTTCCAAGGCGCGCGCGCGCAGCGGATCGAGGCCGCGCCGCAGCAAAAGCACAAGTGTCCGCCCGATTGTCGGGCTGACAACGCGACGGGCGACCAATTGGCCGGCGCGGATTTCCTCGAAGAAAAGCCCCAGCGGGACAATCGAGCAGCGACCGTGGCGCACCAGCAATTCGCGCTTCACCGTCACAGCCTCGGCCTCAATCATGTCGAGCCTGAGGCCCTTTTCGCGCGCTGCCGCCTCAATCAGGCGACGCCCCGCCTGAAAGCGCCCGTCCACCACCAGCGGCAGGCGGGAGACCTCGGCAAAATTAATATCGCCACTGCCCCCGACCACGCCGGGCGAGCCGACGAGATAAAGATCCTCCGTATAGAGCGGAATGGCCTCCAGACGCTCTGTTCCCAGGGGATCGTAGCAAAGCGCTGCATCGAGCTCGCCGGCCGAGACGGCGCGTGCGAGCTCATCCGACAGGCCCTCGCGCAAGGCCAGCCGCGCCTTTGCCCCAGAAGCCGAGGCGGCCACCAGATCAGGGGCAAGCGCGCGGCCCGGTGTGGGCGCAACGCCCAAGGTGAGGGCTGCAGCAGGGGCGGCCCGCAAAGCGGCCAGCGCGCCCTCGGCGGCCTCGACCTCGGCGAAAATCCTGCGGGCATGATCGGCCAAAATCGCCCCCGCAGGCGTCAAAGCGACGCCGCGCGAATGGCGCTCAAGCAGGGCCAGGCCATGGCGCTCCTCAAGCTGCTTGACCTGATAGCCGAGTGCTGGCTGGGAGACATGCAGGCGCCGCGCCGCAGCGGTGAAAGAACCCGCCTCGGCAATGGCAAGAAAATAGCGGAGCTGACGCAAATCCATGATCTGCTATAAAAACGATTTATAGCTAACCTTCAAGCTCTGTATTGGCCAGCGGCGCGGGGCGGCGCTATTCCCGACATCAACGGGAGGGCAGCCAATGCGCTACATCGACGCTTTCAATCATTTCTTCCCCCAGGCTCTCTGGGACAAAATGCTCGCCTCAGACGGCGCAGCCAAGGATATCGGCAAGCGCATGCGCGGCATTCCGTGCATTTACGACATTAACGAGCGCCTGAAATGCGTCGACATGTTCCGCAAGGATCATGATTACAAGCAGGTCATCTCATTGGGCATGCCGCCGCTGGAATCGCTCGGCACGCCCGCGCAGGTCGAAGAATTTGCACGGCTTGGCAATGACGGCATGGCCGAACTCGTGCGCAAGCACCCCGATCAATTCTGCGGCTTCCTGGCCTCTCTGCCGATGAGCTCGGAAAATGCGGCGAAGGAAGCCGAGCGCGCTTTTGCGCTGGGCGCCAACGGCCTGCAGATCCACACCAACATCAATGGCGATCCGCTCGACCATCCGAAATATTTCGGCGTGTTTGAGACGGCAGCGAAGGCCGGCAAGCCCGTCTTCCTGCATCCCTCGCGGGGCGCTGCCGATGTGACGGATTATAAAAACGAGTCGAAGTCGAAGTATGAAATCTGGTGGACCTTCGGCTGGCCCTACGAGACATCGGCCGCCATGGCGCGCCTCGTCTTCTCCGGCATGATGGACAAATTGCCCGAGCTGAAAGTGCTCGCCCATCATCTGGGCGCAATGGTGCCCTTCTTCGAAGGCCGCGTCGGACCGGGCTGGGATCAGCTGGGCAAGCGCACATCGGATGAAGATTATTCGGTCGTTCTCGCCGGCCTCAAGAAGCGCCCGTTCGATTATTTCAAGGACTTTTATGCCGACACAGCCGTGTTCGGCTCAAAGCCCGCGACCGAATGCGGCCTCGCATTCTACGGCGAAGACAAAGTGCTCTTTGCCTCCGACTCGCCCTTCGATCCTGAAAAGGGACCGGGATATATTCGCGACACGATTCAGGTTCTCGCCGGAATCGAAATGTCCAACGAGATGCGCGAAAAAATCTATTACAAGAACGCGCAGAAACTGCTCGGCATCAAATAAAACCAACAGCCGAAGGCAGCAGCCTGAAAAACCCGCCGCATCAGCGGCGGGTTTTTTCATGTCGTCACTTGTCGTTCATGCTCGCGCGCAAAGCCGCATTGATGCGCGACTGCCAGCCAGGGCCATCTTTGCGAAAATGCTCGATCACATCCACATCGAGCCGCAATGTGGTGGAGACTTTTGGATTTGGAATGCGCGGGCGCCCGCGTGAGACGGGCTCTGCCAAAACGATCTCCTGCCAATAAGGCGTGCTGAGATCGGGCGCATCGTCAGGATCGATCCAGTCTTGCTCCGTAGAGCGCTTTTTCTCGTCCATTGGCTTTCCTCAGCGAAATGATGCGCTGGACGTCGCCCCGTTGCGTCCAGACAAGAATGACCATGCGATCGTCAAGGATCCCGATGGTGATGAACCGCTCCTCGCCATAATCGCGACGCTCGTCTCGAAATGTAGTGGCACGTCCATTCAGGATCTCTTCAGCGCGAGCCATATCCAGCCCGCGCGTCTCAAGCGTCAGCAGTCTTTTGCCAAGATCAAAATCGATCTTCATTTTTGTTACTACATAAAATAGCTAATGTCAAATTTTGTAGTGACATTATAAACCCAAAACGGGCTTGAGCCCAGCAAGAAAAAGGCGCCCCGCGGGGCGCCTTTGCCGATTTGGCTTTGCGGCCAGGCTCAGAGAGTCGGGTCGGTGCGCGAAAAGCCCGGACCCATGTCCCAGCTCTGGGCGCGATAGGGACGGCTGACCTCGCGGCACCAATTTTCCCAGCCGCGTTCCCAGGTGAAACCGGCGCGGCCCTTGGTGTTCGCGGCGACTTCTGTTTCGTGCATATATTCCACTTCGCCCATCTGCAGCGCCTTGATGAGCATTTCCGCATTGATCTCCATATAGATCGCGGTGAAGACGGCCTCGCGGATGGAGCGGCCCACAACGACCGAGCCATGGCCGCGCATGAGCGACACGGTGCGCTTGCCCAGCGTCTTTGCCAGATCGCGGCCCATTTCCATATTCGTCACGAGAAGATTCGTGTCATAGCCGAATTTGTGGGCGATATCCCAATTGGGAATATCTGTGCCGATCGGCGCGCACATATGCATGATCGGGCGCATCTTGCGGCCCGTCACCGTGAAAGGCACGACATTCGGGCTGTGATTGTGCACGACGCACATGACATCGGGGCGCGCTTCAAGAATCGCGCCGTGAATGAAGCGCTCGGAATAAGGTTTTCCGGGCTCATGGCCGATGATCTGGCCGTCGAGCGTGAATTCCATAATGTCGTTTTCGACCGTGCAGGCCGGCGCACGCGCGCGCGACATCAAGAAATGGTTTGGATTGTCGGGATGGCGAACGGAAATATGGCCGAAGGAATCCACGACATGATGATGCGCGAGGATATGGTTGGCCGTGACGATTTCTTCTTTCAATTGGGCCAGGTCGGTCATGCGTCCTCCATTATTGTTGGCCTTGTGATCTTGGCGCAGCGAGCTTGGCGCCCGCTTTCCTTCTGCTTACAGCTTTTGGGCGAGCAATTCCACGCCGGGGTAGTGTTTTTTCATTCTGCCGCCTTCGGCCGAAGACCGGACAGGAGCCGGGAAGCGCCCGTCACCTGAACATCCGCCGAGGTTCGCGCAATCGCCTGTGTCAGGCTGGCTGCACCCGCCATAATGCGTGCCGCCAGATCCGACGCACGCGCCGCCCCCAGATCGGATTCGCCAATGGTGACGCTGAGCGAGCCCAGCACATTGTTGCGGCGGTCGAAAATCGGCGCGGCAATGCCGGTGACGCCGCGCGTCACCTGACTTTCGGTCTTGTCGAAACCGGCCTGACGGATGGCCCGCAATCTGGCACGCAGGGCATTGAGATTTTCGCCAAGGCCTGCCTCGCTCACCGCCTGCGGATCAGCCTCGTAAAGCTTGCGGATCTGCACCGATGGGAGATGGGCGAGAATGATGCGCGAGGCCGCACCCGACAAAAGCGGACGCGCTTTGCCGCGCTCATAATTGGAATGAAAACTGGCGCGGCCCTGTTCCTGATGGACGCACAAGACGCGCTCGCGATAGCGCCGGCACAAAAGCGCAATGCCATCCATATCCGCCACCAGCTCTTCCATCACCGGACGGCTTGCCGTGATCAGAAGATCGCGCTCGCGCATATTGTAATCGAGTTCGGCCAGACGCGGACCCAAAGTATAGCCGATCTCGGGCAATGAGGTGAGCAGGCCCGCATCAGTGAGAACTTTGAGATAGCGATACAGGGTGGAGCGCGTATAGCCGAGACGCGCCTGCATTTCCTCAAGCGTCCATTCCAGCCGCTCGCCCTCGAACAGGTCGAGGATCACGATCATGCGCTCAAGAGAATTCAATGCCCTGTCCTGCCCATTGGGATTCCGGGCAACATCCAAAACCTGACGCTGCCGATTGGCAAGCCCTAACTGGTCGACACCGCCAACCAGCGTGCTGCCGCCTGCCCTGCCGCATGGCCGCTGGCAAAACAGGCCTGCAGGAGATAGCCCCCGGTCGGGGCTTCCCAATCGAGCATTTCCCCGCAGATGAAAATGCCTGGGCATTTGCGCAGCATCAGCCCGTCATCGAGCTCATCGAAGGAAAGGCCCCCGGCCGAAGAAATGGCGCGCTCCAGCCCTTTGGCAGCATGCAGCCGCAAGGGCAGATTCTTGATCAGCGCAGCCAATGCGACAGGATCCTGCGGCAGATCGCGCGCCGGCTCGCGCAGCAGACCCAATGCCGCCGGCGAGAGGCCCGTCGCCTTGCGAAGAAAATTGATGCCGGACTGACTGCCGCGCGGCCGCGCCAATTTGGCAGCCAGCGCATCATGCGAAAGATCGGGATGAAGATCGACCTGCAGCAGTGCCTCGCCATGCGTCTCGATTGCATCGCGCAAGAGGGATGACAGCGCATAAATGGCGCCGCCCTCGATGCCGTCATGGGAAATCATCGCCTCGCCGCGCACGCTTGTTCCGGCAAAGGACAGACGCAGCGGCTTCAATGGCGCACCAGCGAAACGGGCTGAAAACACATCCGACCAGGCAACGAGAAAGCCGCAATTTGCAGGCATAAATGCGCGCACGGACAAGCCTTTTGCGCGGAAACATTCAAGCCAGGATCCATTGGAGCCGAGCTTTGGCCAGGAGGCGCCGCCAAGCGCAAAAACATATGCATCGGCCAGCGGTGCGCGCTCGCCCTCTAAATTGCGAATGACAGGCGCGCCGCTCGCATCGAAATCCTCGAACCTATGGCGCGTGCGCAAGACGACACCCAAAGCATCGAGCCGGCGCAGCCAAGCGCGCAACAGGGGCGAAGCCTTGAAGCTTTGCGGAAAGACACGCCCGCTTGTTCCCGCAAAAGTCGGCTGGCCGAGCCCGGCGCTCCAAAGCCGCAGATCATCGGGCGAAAAAGCACGAATGAAAGGCTCCAGATGCGCCGATGCCTCGCGATAGCGCGCCAGAAATGGATCCAGCGATTCCGTATGGGTGAGATTGAGCCCACCCCGCCCGGCCATCAGAAATTTGCGGGCCGGCGAGGGCATGGAATCATAGATCGTGACGGCAATTCCGGCTTTGGCCATGGCTTCCGCCGCCATCAATCCGGCTGGACCGGCGCCGATCACGGCAGCTGTTCTGGCTCTGGGTGACGGCAATGTCTTGCTCGCAGAAAAAAGGATGAAGAAGCTTTAGTCGCAAACGGGCGGACGTGCTATGCCCTGCGCCATGAACCAGTTTGCGAAGCGCCGCCACCAGATGGGCCTGTTCGGCCCGGTCGAGGCGGAAGAGACCGAATTGCAGAAAGCTGCGCCAGCGTTGCTCGCCACGCCGGAGGCCGGCATTTGCGCATATGAAATCGAAGCCGAGGAAAGCGGCCAGCGGCTCGACCGCGTTCTGGCGGCGCGCGCCGAGGCGGCGCAGATCGCCTTGTCGCGCACACGCATCCGCACGCTGATCGAGGACAATCGCGTCACACTGGCGGGAAAGCCCGCGACCGATCCCGGCCAGAAGGTGAAAGCGGGACAGACCGTCACCATCGACATTCCCGAAGCGGCCCCCGCCGAGCCGCAAGCAGAAAACATCCCCCTCGATGTTGTTTTCGAGGATGAACATCTCATCGTCATCGACAAGCCCGCCGGCCTCGTCGTTCATCCAGCCAGCGGCCATGAGAGCGGCACGCTGGTCAATGCACTGATCGCCCATTGCGGCGCCTCGCTGTCAGGCATTGGCGGCGTGAAACGTCCGGGCATCGTCCATCGCATCGACAAGGATACGTCGGGCCTGCTTGTCGTGGCGAAAACCGATGCGGCGCATCAGGGACTTTCAGCGCTTTTTGCCGATCACGGCCGCACCTTGTCGCTGACGCGCGAATATGTGGCTTTTGTCTGGGGCCGCATGGAGCGCCGCTCGGGCATGGTGGAGGCGGCACTCGCCCGCCACCCGCATAATCGCGAGAAAATGGCCGTGTCGCGCTCCGATCGCGCGCGCGATGCCATCACCCATTGGCAGGCAGAAGAATTTTTCACCTCCGGCACGGCGCCGCTGACGCGCGTCGCCTGCCAGCTGGAAACCGGAAGGACGCACCAGATCCGCGTGCATCTGGCCCATATCGGCCATCCCCTGCTGGCCGATTCCGTCTATGGATCCGGGTTCAAGACCAAGGCGCATCATCTGGGGCCCCAGACGAGGGCCGCCCTTGCCGCCCTTGGCTCGCGACAGGCGTTGCATGCCAGACGGCTCGGCTTTGAGCATCCGGTCACCGGCGAGGAACTTCTGTTCGAAAGTCCCCTGCCCGCCGATCTCGCCGCATTGGCGCTGGCCTTGCAGGCGGATGCCGGGGCTGACGGCCGGAAGCTGACGGCAAAGTGAAGAAAATTTAATCTGCCCAATAAGCGCTGCGCGCCATAGCCGCCCAGCACCGGGCTTTGATATGCAAACTATTGCTATGCAACGATTTTTCTAGAAGTGCGAGCTTGAAGCGACCCCTGCAAGACCTATCTAACCATGTTCTTCGGTTCTGGCCTCGCCCCCTTTTAGCCATTGTTGAGCAAAATTATATGTCTGAAGGACCCGAGCGCGACCATTGGTCGGCCGGGGCCGAACCTGCCAATTCTGGGGGTTCGAACAGGAGGATGGAATGGCTGCTGCGCTTCCCATGATTTCGTCCGAGAGCGGGCTGTCCCGCTATCTCGCCGAAATCCGCCGGTTCCCGATGCTGGCGCCGGAGGAAGAATATATGCTCGCCCGCAGCTGGCGCGAGCATGGTGATCGCGATGCTGCGCATCGTCTGGTCACATCGCATCTTCGCCTCGTTGCCAAAATCGCCATGGGCTATCGCGGTTATGGCCTGCCGATTGGCGAAGTCATTTCGGAAGGCAATGTCGGCCTGATGCAGGCCGTGAAAAGATTCGAGCCTGAAAAAGGCTTCCGCCTTGCCACTTACGCCATGTGGTGGATCCGCGCCTCGATCCAGGAATATATCCTGCGCTCCTGGTCGCTGGTGAAAATGGGCACGACCGCCAATCAGAAGAAACTCTTCTTCAATCTGCGCAAGGCCAAGAGCCAGATTTCGGCGCTGGAAGATGGCGATCTGCGCCCCGATCAAGTCGCCACAATTGCTCATCGCTTGGGCGTGACCGAGCAGGATGTCATTGACATGAATCGCCGCATGTCTGGCGATGCTTCGCTCAATGCGCCGCTGCGCGCCGAAGGCGATGGCGAATGGCAGGATTGGCTGGTGGATGATTCCTCGAGCCAGGAATCGATTCTGGCCGAACGCGAGGAAAGCAGCAATCGGCTCGATGCTTTGCGCGCAGCGCTTGGCGTGCTCAACGAGCGCGAACGCCGGATTTTCGAGGCCCGCCGCCTCATCGACGAGCCGGTGACGCTGGAAGAATTGTCCGAAGAATTCAACATTTCACGCGAGCGCGTGCGCCAGATCGAAGTACGTGCTTTCGAAAAAGTCCAGGCGGCCGTGAAAGCCGGCGTGGCGAAAATGGAAGCGCTGCCTGCAGCCGGCCCGCAGATTGAATTGCGCGCCGGCGCCTGACAGCTCCAGGACAAAATGCAAAAGGGCGTCCAATGGCCGCCCTTTTTTGCTTACACAAGCAAATCAGATGCAATCGCATGCACGCCGGGGCGCGCAGCCAAAGCGGCATCGAGCATGGCCTGTGCAATCTTCTGCGCCGGATTGATCCGATATTGGGACGGCAGAACAGGACCGATGGCGCCGAATAAAATTTGCAACATGCGCTCGACCGGTCTGCGCTCTTCGCGCATGCCACCGATCAGACCGGGACGCACAAAGGTCAAGGAGCCAAAACTCAACGCCTGCAGATCGCGCTCCGTTTCGCCTTTGACGCGATTGTAGAAGAAAAGCGATTGCGCATTGGCCCCCAGAGCAGAATTGAGCACGAAGACATTCACGCCATTCTGCTTGCCCAGACGCGCGACGAGCAGCGGATAATCATGATCGATGCGACGAAAAGCCTGCTGAGATCCGGCCTTGCGCATTGTTGTGCCCAAGGCGCAGACAATCGCATCGGCCTGCCACCAGGGCGCATCGGGCAGGCAATCGAAATCGATCACAGGTGCAAAGAGTTTTTCCTGCGCCGGAATGGCGCGGCGCACGGGCGCAACAATGTGGCTGACATCTGGATTGGCAAGCGCAAGATCGAGCAGATAGCGCCCGACAAGACCGGTCGATCCGAGAATGATCAGGCGCAAAGGCAAAAGCCTCCGTCATAAACGACCCGGCGCCGCATCATTTCCAGGCGTCAAAGGCCTCGTTGATAATACGTTCGCCGGCTGCGCCTTTTTCGAATGTGATTTTGGCGATGCGCTGGTCGGACAAAAGCATCGGCACATCGAACCAGCCACGACTGCGGATGAGATCGATGTTGCGCGAAGTTGCAAGATCGCCGCGTGTCAGGCCGATCAGGAAGAAATTGCGCATGATGGGCGCCGGCACGCCAGCGAGCGGATCGCCGGCGGGCGTGTCATCCTTGCGCAATTGCGGCGTCGATATTTGTTGCACGCCGGGAATTGGCCCGCCTTCGGCAGGCATGAAACGCAATTCCATCGTATGGGAGGCGGGCAATGTCTCATCGGTGTTTTTCTGGATGAGCATGACCGCGCGCAAGCGCGCTTCCGGCAAATCGATTTCAGCGCGCACGCCAACCGCAAGCGGCTGACCGGTGCCGCGGCTGACATTGTCGAGCCGCCAGACAACATTGCCGACAAAAGTGCGAACGCGCTGGGGCTCGTCGGGCGCATCGACAAGAAGAGCTGCGCGCTGCGACACGGGAACCGCCTGCACATTGGCAGCAGGTGCGGGCGCGCTCGTCTGGCCTTGTGGGCTCGGCGTGGAAGCCGGTGGCACATTCGGGCGCGCCACCTGCCCGCCGCCAATCCGCTCGACAATCTTGCCGGCATTCGGCTCGGCCGATGTCTCGACACTGGCCGCCGGGCGCAAGCGCAGCAATTCCTCAGACGTATCGCGCCGGACATAGGCGACGACGGCAATGGCGGCGACCACGGCGATCACCGGCAGGCCGATGAGCAGCGGGCGCAGATTGCGCTCCTTCTCGTCGGGCGGCAGCGGCGCGGCAGGGCGCACGCCACGCTGTCCGTTCCCGGCATCTTCCTCGGCTTTTTCGGGCGCTGGCACCACCTGTGTCGATGGCTCGTCCGGCGTGGGGAAATCAGCAGAGACACCGGCGGCTTCGGCGCGCGGTCCATATTTGCGCAAGCTCACCGGCGCCCGCAGCTCGGCGGCGGCATCGCCACCCGCAGGCGGCGTGGGCTGGGGCATGGAAACGGCAACCGGCGGCGGCGCCGCCGATTCGGGCGGTGCGACGGGCGCATCGGAGCCTGGACGCGGCGGCAAGGGCGGCAGAGGCCGCGCACCCGGACGGGCAAGCCCGGCCAGGCGCTGGCGGGCGGCTTCAAGCGCACCAAGACCCGCGCGCAGCCCCCCCGGAGGGGAAGAGGCCGGAGCACCCGGACGCGGCGGCAAAGTGGGTCGCGGCGGGAGATTGGGACGCGGCGGCAGATTGGGGCGCGCCAGGGTTCCGGCAGTGGGATCGGGCCGGCGAACCAAAGGCTCCGGCGGATTGCCGATCTCCTGAGACGGCTGCGGACTGGCAAGTTCTGGGGCAGGTTCTGGGACGGGTTCTAGGACGGGCTCTGGCGCCGGTGTGGTCAGCGCCTCCGCCTCGAGCTTTTCGATCGCCTCATCGAGGAGACGGCCCTCGCGTTCGATATCCTCTTCCGCGATCGGGGGCTGGACGGCGCGCAATTGTCCCATCAGCGCCGCACGCGCACGCCCATAAATGGCGCTGCGCATTTCCGGCGTCGAATTCGACAAAGCTGCGACTGCCCTCGCAAGGACGGGGTAATAATCAGCCATTTCGCGCTACGCCCAACAGGTCACCACACACCGAGACTCAATCCTGGAAGGGATTGTGGACAAGGATTGTATCATCGCGCTCGGGGCTCGTCGAAAGCAAGGCGACGGGTGCCCCGATCAATTCCTCTATGCGCCGCACATATTTGATCGCCTGAGCCGGCAGATCGGCCCAGGAGCGTGCGCCGGCGGTCGTGCCTTCCCAACCGGGGATGGTCTCATAGACCGGCACGACACGGGCCTGCGCCGCCTGGCTGGCTGGCAGACGGTCGATCTGCTTGCCGTCGAGCAGATAATGGGTGCAGACCTTGATCTCTTTGAAGCCATCGAGAATGTCGAGCTTGGTCAGTGCAATGCCATCGATGCCGGAGGTTTTCACCGTCTGGCGGACAAGCACGGCATCGAACCAGCCGCAGCGGCGCGCGCGCCCCGTGACCGTGCCGAATTCATGGCCCCTCTCGCCGATCAGCTTGCCGATCTCGTCCTGCAATTCGGTCGGGAACGGGCCGCCGCCGACGCGCGTCGTATAGGCCTTGGCAATGCCCAGCACATAGCCGATGGCGCGCGGACCCATGCCGGAGCCCGAAGCCGCATTGGCAGATGTCGTGTTGGAAGAGGTCACAAAGGGATAGGTGCCGTGATCGACATCGAGCAATGCGCCCTGCGCACCCTCAAACAGGATGCGCTTGCCCTGGCGGCGCATGATGTCGAGCAATTCCCAGGTCGCATCCATGTAGGGGAGCACCTGCGGGGCGATGGACAGAAGTTCCTCGCGCAGAGCGGCGGGATCGATTTCTGGCAGACCAAGGCCACGGCGCAGCGGATTGTGATGAGCCAGAAGCCGCGCGATCTTGTCGTCGAGATTGTTCGGCTCGGCGAGATCCATCACGCGGATCGAGCGACGCCCGACTTTGTCCTCATAGGCCGGGCCGATGCCGCGCATCGTCGTGCCGATCTTGGTGCCGCCGGTGGCCGCCGATTCGCGATGCGCATCGAGCTCGCGATGAATGGACAGAATGAGCGGCGCATTTTCAGCCAGCTTCAGATTATGCGGGCCGACATCGACGCCCTGCGCGCGGATCTGGCCGATTTCCTTGACGAGATGATAGGGGTCGACAACGACGCCATTGCCGATCACCGAGATCTTGCCCTCGCGCACAATGCCCGAGGGAAGCAGCGAGAGCTTGTAGACCTTGCCGTCGATGACAAGCGTGTGGCCGGCATTATGGCCGCCCTGAAAACGGACGACGACATCGGCCTCGATCGACAGCCAGTCGACAATCTTGCCTTTACCCTCATCGCCCCATTGGGCGCCGACGACCACAACATTCGCCATGATGATTTCGCTCTTTCGTCTGCGCGCTTCGCCCGACCGGCTGCCCGCGCCTTGCGCGGAACCGGCCCGCGACACAAGCAAAACCCCGGCACAAAGGCCGGGGCTCATTGCTGGAATGGATTACCGAATTGCGGCCCAAGAGGCAAGGCAAACCGTAGCCAAAGCCACCACCCAGGGAGCAAAAGAGGCAGGCCTGCGACTTGCTTTCTGGGCGCCCATCCGGCACTCGATGGACCCCGATCCGGATTGCGCCCTTGCCAAACGACCAGCCAGACACGAGCCGCCTGCCCTACAAGGCCTGGATCCTGCTGGTCCTGACCGCCCTTTTCTGGGCCGGCAATGTGGTGGCCTCGCGCAATGGCGTGGGCGAAATCTCGCCGATGGTTCTGGTGACAATCCGCTGGGGCCTTGTCAGCCTCATCATGCTGACCCTGTCCTGGCGCCAGCTCGTTGCCGATTGGCCGGCCCTGCGCAGCCATTGGAAACTGGTGGCGCTGATGGCGACATTCGGCTTCACCGGCTATCAGGCGCTTTATTTTACCGCCGCCCAGCATACGAGCGGCATGCATCTGGCCATTCTGCAGGGCATTGCGCCCGCCTTCATTTTCGCCGGCGCCTGGATTTGCTACGGCACACCCATCGGGCTTGTGCGCGCCATCGGCCTCGTGCTGACCATGCTCGGTGTTGCAACCGTGGCCACCCGCGGCGAACCGATGCGCCTGTCGGCGCTCGATCTGAACATGGGCGATGCCGCCATGGTTCTCGCCTCGCTGTTTTACGCCGGCTATACAGTGGCCTTGCGCAAGCGGCCGGCGGTTTCCGCGCTCGGCTTTTTCACCTGCCTGTCGATTTTTGCCACGCTCTCATCGCTGCCCTTGCTGGCCGTCGAAATGGCGCAGGACGCGGCGCAATGGCCGAGCCCAAAAGGCTGGATTGTGGTCGCCTATATTGTGATCTTTCCCTCGCTTCTGGCGCAGATTTTCTTCATCCGCGGCGTCGCCGCCATCGGGCCTGGACGCGCCAGCCTGTTTTACAATCTCGTCCCGGTGCTGGGCGCCATCATGGCCGTCACACTGCTGGGCGAACCTTTCGCCGCCTATCATGCCGCAGCACTTGGCCTGTCGATGGGCGGCATTCTGATTGCCGAGACGCTTGGCGGGCGGAAGTTTTGATCAGTCGAACAGATCGCGATTCCCCGCAGCCGCGCGCGCCTGCAAAAGAATATCCGCCATCGTATCCGTAACGTCCTCAGAAGCTTCAGAATGCGCCAAGGCATTGCGCATGCGCTGCAGCTGTTCGTCGCGGGAGAGATTGCGCCAAGCTTCCAGCTCCGCCTTATTGGGCGTTGCAGAAGGCATCACCTGAGAGTGCGCGTGTGCATCGGACATGGCTGCAAAATAGCAAAGGAGCCGGATTTGATCCAACCCCCTCCTTACAGCTCGCTCTTCGCCGTCGCAAAGGCCCAATCGAGCCAGCCCGTCAGCGCGCTGACATCGCTTGTCTCGACAGTTGCCCCGCACCAGATGCGCAGGCCAGAAGGTGCATCGCGATAGGAATCGATGTCATAGGCAATCTTTTCCTCTTCCAGCAGAGCCGCGATTTTCTTGGCGAAAGCGGCCTGCCGGTCTTCTGAGAGCGAGGTGATGGCCGGATCGACAATGCGCAGACACACGCTCGTATTGGAGCGCGTTTGCGGCACGCGGGCGAGAAAATCGACCCAGGGCGTGCGCGCAGCCCAATCGGCAATGGCCTTCAGATTGGCGTCAGCGCGCGCGATGAGACCATCGAGTCCGCCGATTGATTTCGTCCAGTGAAGTGCATCGAGATAATCCTCATTGCACAGCATGGAGGGCGTGTTGATTGTGTCGCCGACGAAAATGCCCTCGATGATTTTTCCATTATTGGTGAGACGGAAAATCTTCGGCATTGGCCATGACGGCGTGTAGCTTTCAAGACGCTCGGCGGCGCGCGGCGACAAGATCAACATGCCATGCGCGCCTTCTCCGCCAAGCACTTTCTGCCAGGAGAAAGTGACGACATCGAGTTTTGGCCAATCGAGGCGCTGGGCGAAAGCGGCTGACGTCGCATCGCAAATCGTCAGGCCCTTGCGGTCGGCTGGAATGAAATCGCCATTGGGCACACGCACGCCCGATGTCGTGCCGTTCCATGTAAAGACAACATCGCGATCAAAATCAATCTGCGCGAGATCGGGCAGATCGCCATATTCGGCCTTGATGACGCGCGTGTCCTTGATCTTGAGCTGTTTCAGAACGTCGGCAACCCAGGTCTCGCCGAAACTCTCCCACGCCACCATGTCGACGCCGCGCGCGCCCAGCAGCGACCACATGGCCATTTCAACCGCGCCCGTGTCAGACGCCGGCACAATGCCGATGCGATAATCGGCGGGGACGCCGAGAATTTCGCGCGTCAGGTCGATGGCGGCTTTCAGCTTGACCTTGCCGACAGGCGCGCGATGCGAACGGCCGGCGGGCACGCCAGCCAGGGCTGCGGGTGTCCAGCCGGGACGCTTGGCGCAGGGGCCTGAGGAAAAGTTCGGATTGGCCGTCCGCACTTTTGGCTTTTCGATCGCTGCCATATCGCTTCATCCTCTGGCGGGGGCGCGAGCCCTAGCTCGTCCATGCTCGTAGATGGACTTCGCCTATGCGGGCGCGGCAGGCAGGTCAAGTCAGCAGCGGCTATCGCAACACATATCGCAGACCGGCGCGGATTTCATGCCTGTCAGCCCGCCCGCGCAGGAAATTGGTCGGCATCTGGCCAGAATGGGCGGCCTCGGGCCGAGCGCCGATAAAATTCACATAACGATAGCCAAGATCGAATGTCTGTTGCCCCGCCAGATCGAAACTCATGCCCGCGATCATGGCGAATTGGGAAACGGCGGTCACGCTCCGGCTGCCGGCCCGGCGCGCCGTCGCCCGCCCGGCGCGGCTGGTGAAACCCTGATCCTGCAATTCGCCGAAGGGATTCTCCGACGGCGTCTCCGGCTCGAAGGCAAGGCCGATCTGGAAGGCGAGATCGGGATCGGCGCGAACGGCGGCCAATTGGAACCCCAGCGACGCATGGGCCGAGGCAGCGGCCAGTCGCGGGGCAAAGGAGTGCGCGGCGGCCTCCGTGGCAGGCATCGAGGCGCGCGACAAAGACGTGCTTTGCGCCACCCCCAACCGCCATTGCGTCGCCTGGAACATCACTGGCCAAGACAATTGCGTCGCTCGTGCAGAAAAATCGGTTTCGACGAGCAGGCGGCCGCGCAAATTCCAATCGGCGCCCAGCGACGCCCCATCGCCTGCGCATGCGCCCCCTGACCAGAGCGCGGCCAATCCGAAAAAAGCGCCCAACCAGCGCATGATGACCCCTCGCTGCCGCAGCGTGCTCGCCACGCCTGCACCGAGTTCAGGGGCAAGAGATTAACCGCGCGTTAAGGTCAATAAATGATTAACGCCAAAGAAAATTTCAGCGTATTTCGCAAAGGACATCCGGGGGATGCCCATGAACTGAAAACGGGCTAGTGGCGCGCTAAAAATCGGTGTTGCAGCCCTCTCAAGCCGCAGCGAGCGAATCGGCCACGCGTTTCAGCGCATCGCAGACCGAATCGACGGCGGCTTCCACCGCCTCATAGCTCTCGCCCTCACCCATCACACGGACGAGCGGCTCGGTACCGGAGGGGCGAATGACGAGACGCCCGGTCTTGCCGAGTGCGGCTTCCGCCGCCTTGATCGCTGCCTGAACTTTTTCGTCGGCAAGCGGACTGGAAAGCGACTTGCCGGCGCTGAAACGCACATTTTTGAGGATCTGCGGGCAGGCCTCAAAACGATGACAGACTTCGCTGACCGGACGATCGAACCGTTTGACGGCGGCCAGCACCTGCAGAGCTGCAACCAGCCCGTCGCCTGTCGTGTTGTGATCGGACAGGATCATGTGGCCCGATTGTTCGCCGCCCAGATTATATCCATCCTCGCGCATGCGCTCGAGCACATAACGATCGCCGACGGCGGTGCGCACGAGCGACAAGCCAAGCCCTGCGAGATGATTCTCGAGACCAAGATTGGACATGATCGTGGCGACAATGCCGGGCTTCGACAAAAGCCCGTCCATGTGCCAGCATTCTGCAATCAGCGCCATGATCTGATCGCCATCGACAAGCTGTCCGCGCTCATCGACGATCAGTACGCGATCGGCATCGCCATCAAGCGCAATGCCGATATCTGCCCGCATTTCGCGGACTTTTTCGATCAAACGGTCAGGCGCAGTAGAGCCGACATCCTGATTGATGTTGAACCCATCGGGCTCGACGCCAATGGCGAAAACTTCGGCGCCCAATTCCCACAAAGCCTCGGGTGCAACCTTGTAGCCAGCGCCATTGGCGCAATCGACGACAATGCGCAATCCCTCGAGCGAGATCTGGCGCTGCAAGGTGCGCTTGGCAAATTCAATATAGCGCGCGCGCACATCATCGACGCGCTTGGCGCGGCCGAGATTGCGAGATGCTGCAAGCTGGGGACCGAGATCGGCGTCGAGCAATTCCTCGATCTGTTTTTCGACATCGTCGGACAATTTATATCCGTCGGGCCCAAACAATTTGATGCCATTATCGGCGAAGGGATTGTGCGAGGCAGAAATCATCACGCCGAGATCGGCGCGCATGGAGCGCGTCAGCATGGCCACAGCCGGCGTCGGCACGGGGCCAAGCAGCATGACATCCATGCCGACCGAGGTGAAACCGCTCACCATGGCATATTCGATCATATAGCCGGACAGGCGCGTGTCCTTGCCGATGACGACGCGATGGCGATGTTCGCCGCGATGGAAAACAAGGCCGGTGGCCTGGCCAACCTTCATGGCGAGTTCGGGCGTGATCAGACCATTGGCCTTGCCGCGAATGCCGTCGGTGCCAAAATATTTGCGTCCCATTCCACCGTTCCCAAAGTGCTGCCGCAAGAGCGGAGCGGGAAGATCACCCGACCCGACCAAGTGTCAAGCCTAGCGCCTCCGCATGGCAGAGTCTGTCGATACAGGATGGAACTTAATGATGCCCAAACGCGGCTTGCTATCGCCACAATCGGATGAAAGCGCTAGCGAAACAATGCGGTGACCGGGGGAAGACTGACAATGCTCGTCAGGATGATCAGGGCAAAGGCCGCCCGCCGGTAGCCGGTCTCGCTCGAGCCTTTAAAGACGCGCGAGCCCAGCCAGAGGCCAGCCGCATAAAGGGGAGCGGCCAAAGCCGCATAGAAAACCGCCTGAAGCGTGAACAGCCCATTCACCAGATAAACCAGATCGGTACCAAGGGCCGCCAAGGCATAAAAGGCCATAATATTGGCCCGTATCAGGGCTGCATCGGCCCGGCTGCCCAGCCAATAGGCGATGATCAGGGGGCCGGAGGCGCCCGTCGCGGAGGCCAGAACGCCGCCTGCCGCACCCACGCCGAAAGACACGGGCGGACGAGGCTCGCCGCTGTAGCGCCAGCCGGTGGCGAGAATGGCGACCATGACCAGAACCGTGACCCCCGTTACCCAGCGCAGGAGGGTCGGATCGAGATTGGCCAGAATCCAGGCGCCGGCCGGAGCCGCCAGCCAGCTGCCGATCAGCATGGGCGTGATCTGGCGCATGGAGGCCTTTTTGATCATTTTGATGCCATAGGGCGTCGCCGTGACCAGATCGACCAGGTAGAAAATCGGCACGGCCAGGCGCGGGCCCAAAATGGCCGAGGCCAGCGGAATGAAGACGAGAGCGCCGCCAAAGCCGGAAAAACCCCGCACAATGCCGGCCACAAGGACCACTGCAACCAGAAACCAGGTTTTGGTCTCGCTCAGCACGTCAGCGAAAGCGGCGAGGGCAACGCCGTCGATCATCGGATTCCTTCCGGCATGGGACATCACGCGCGCTGGCGGCCCCGCCGCCGCAGGGATAATCAATCTACATGAGTTTGCAAACGATTCGGATTCTCGGTCTCGACCCCGGCCTGCGCAACACCGGCTGGGGGATCATCGATGCGCAGGGCTCCCGCCTGTCTTATGTCGCCTGCGGCTCGGTGCATTCCGACGCATCGCTGTCGCTCGCCGATCGCCTGCGCCAATTGCATGACGGGATCGCCAGCATTGTCCATGCGCATATGCCCCATGAGGCGGCGGTGGAAGAAACCTTCGTCAATCGCGATCCGCAATCGACCCTGAAACTGGGACAGGCGCGCGGTATTGCTTTGCTCGTTCCTGCGCTGGCGGGGCTCCCCGTGGCCGAATATGCCGCCAATCTGGTGAAGAAAACCGTCGTCGGTGCGGGGCATGCGCAAAAGGCCCAGGTCGGCATGATGATCAAAGTGCTGCTGCCCAGAAGCGAAGCGGGCTCGCCCGATGCGGCGGATGCATTGGCGGTGGCAATCTGCCATGCTCAGCATCGCGGCTCGCGACAACTCGCAGCAAGCATGAAAAAGGTGCAGGCATGATCGGCAAGCTCAAAGGCATTATCGATTCCTATGCCGAGGATCATGTGATCATCGATGTGCAGGGCGTCGGCTATGTCGTGCAATGTTCATCGCGCACATTGCAAAAACTTCCCCGCCCCGGCGAAGCCGCCACTCTCGCCATTGAAACGCAGGTGCGCGAAGATGCCATCCGCCTGTTCGGCTTCATGTCGGATGGCGAGCGCGACTGGTTTCGTCTGTTGCAAAGCGTCCAGGGCGTGGGCTCGAAAGTGGCGCTGGCCATTCTCGGCATTCTCGCACCCAACGAATTGGCATCTGCCATTGCCATGCAGGATAAGGCCAGTGTTGCGCGCACGCCGGGCGTCGGGCCGAAACTGGCGCAGCGCATTGTCTCGGAGCTGAAAGACAAGGCGCCTGCCTTCGGCCATGTCGATCCAAACCTTGCGCGCCTGTCGGGCGATGACAGCAAATCGGCGCCCAAACCCGTTCAGGATGCTATTTCCGCGCTCGTCAATCTGGGTTACGGGCGCCCGCAGGCAGCTGCTGCTGTTGCAGCCAGTATCAGCGCTTTGGGCGAGGACGCGGGGACGCAGGCTTTGATCCGCCGCGGCCTGAAGGAGCTTTCGCAGTGACCGGCTCGCGCTCGGGATGTTCTTCGAGCCATTGCTCGAGCGCTTCATCAATGCGCGTCTGCCAGCCGGGCCCGCAATATTTGAATGCTTCCACCACATGCTCGGACAGGCGGATGCTGATGGCGACTTTCTTCTTCGCCTTGGGCGGGCGCCCACGCCGGATGAGCTTGTCGCCGATGTATAGATCACCAGCCTCTGCCATTTCCCGCGTCATCTCGGGGATCTCTTCATATTCCTCGCGCGTGATAATGTGGCGATCAACCTTATCCATGTCGCTCTTCACGCGCGCGCGTGACGCATCCACATCCATAACGATGAGCGCCGTCTCATCTGGCGAATTGCGGCGTATAGATTTTAATTTCGCGCGCATTGGCCTTCCTCATGCTGATGATGTGACGCATGTCACCACGCTGCGTCCAGACAATAACAACCATCCGCTGCCCCAGATAACCGACCGAAACGATACGATCCTCGCCATAGTCGAAGCGACGATCCGGCCAGTTGATACAGCGCCCTTCAAAAACGCTCTCCGCGCCCTCGAAAGCGAGGCCACGCTCTTGCAGGGTCCAGTCCCGCTTGGCAGGGTCAAAACTGATCTTCATGCAATGAATATCGTATATACAAAAAATAGTCCAGAGGCTGTGCGATCATGACCGATAATCCCCGCCTCGTCTCCGCCGAAAAACGCGACGATGATACGGATGCCTCAATCCGTCCGTTGACGCTGATGGATTTCACCGGCCAGGAAGCGGCGCGCAAAAATCTGAAGATTTTCATCGAAGCTGCGAAGGCCCGCGGCGATGCGCTGGATCATGTGCTGTTCGTCGGCCCGCCAGGACTTGGCAAGACGACGCTGGCGCAGATTGTGGCGCGCGAGCTGGGCGTCAATTTCCGCTCGACGTCTGGTCCCGTCATTGCAAAGGCCGGCGATCTGGCGGCCCAGCTCACCAATCTCGAAGAGCGCGATGTGCTCTTCATCGATGAAATTCATCGCCTCAATCCGGCGGTTGAGGAAATTCTCTATCCGGCGATGGAAGACTTTCAGCTCGATCTCATCATCGGCGAAGGCCCGGCCGCGCGTTCGGTGAAAATCGATCTCGCCAAATTCACACTGGTCGGCGCCACCACGCGCGCGGGCCTTCTCACCACACCTTTGCGCGATCGTTTCGGCATTCCGATCCGGCTCAATTTCTACACGGTAGAGGAATTGCAGGGCATTGTGGCGCGCGGCGCGCGCGTGCTTGGTATTCCGATGAATGAGGATGGTGCCAACGAAATTGCACGGCGCGCGCGCGGCACGCCGCGCATTGCCGGACGCTTGCTGCGCCGGGTGCGCGACTTCGCCATTGTCGATAGCAATGCAACGGTGACGCGCGAAGTTGCCGACAAGGCGCTACGCCTGCTCGATGTCGATGCCATCGGCCTCGACATTATGGATCGGCGTTATCTCGACACTGTGGCGCTGAAATTCGGCGGCGGCCCGGTCGGTATCGAAACGATTGCCGCAGCCTTGTCAGAACCGCGCGACGCGATTGAAGATATTATCGAGCCTTATTTGCTGCAGCAGGGCTTCATCCAGCGCACACCGCGCGGGCGCATTTTGACGCCCGCCGCCTTCAAACATTTGGGGTTGGAGGCACCCTCGCAGGCGACGCCGCAGTTCGGCCTGTTTGCCGAAGACAGCGAATAGCACTTGCCCGGACTGGGCCCAGGGATTAGGTTACATGTAACCTTATGGGAGCATGTTCATGTCCACCGCCCCGAAGCGGCCTGCAGACCAGAAGCGTCTCGCGACGCGTCGCAAGGTCAGCGATTTTCGCAAGCGCCAGCGCGAAAAGGGCCTGCGCCTAGTTCAAATTTGGGTCCCCGACACCCGCACGCCAGAATTTCTCGAAGAAGCACGCCGCCAGTCGCGGGCCGTTGCCATGAGCCCCTTCGAGAAGGACGATCAGGCCTTCATCGATTCCATCTCTGAAATCTGGTCGAAATGAAACGAGGCGAAATCTGGACGCTTGCCGGCGGTTCTGATTATGCGGGCAAGCCGCGCCCTTGCGTCATTCTTCAAAACGACGCATTTGCGGAAACCGCCTCGGTGACGGTCTGCGCCTTCACGAGTGACCCGACTGAAAGCCCAGCCTTTCGCATTGTGATCGAGCCCACCAAGATCAATGGTCTTGAACGCATTTCGCGGCTGATGGCGGACAAAATCACGAGCGTTCCCAAAGCGAAGCTGGGAAAAAAGCTCGGACTGCTCAGCCCGGCAGATATCCAGAGAATGAACCAATCCATCACCCTCTTTTTAGGGCTGGCCGACACCAATCATGACACGATGAGCGGCGCATGACCCCCTCCCCCCATACATTCCCCATCCGCGTCTATTACGAGGACACCGATTTTCCGGCGTCGTCTATCACGCCTCTTATCTGCGCTTCATGGAGCGGGGGCGCACGGAAATGCTGCGGGCAAAAGGCGTCGACCAGGGCGCCAGTCTGGCGGGCGAGGCGGGTGCGCGTTTCGGCTTTGCCGTGCGGGCGATGAATGTCGAATTTTTGAAGCCTGCCCGGATGGACGATCTGCTCACCGTCGAGACGGGGGTGGCCGAGCTGGGCGGGGCTTCAATGGAGCTCATCCAGCGCATTTTGCGTGGAGCCGACGTGCTGATCGAGGCCCGCGTGCGCATTGCCTGCGTGGCGGAGGGCCGACCCTGCCGCATTCCTGCCGCGATCCGCGCCACACTCGCCTGAGGGCGATTCGGACAGCGCTGCGCTGCAGCAGCGCTAACCCGATATTAACCCTGAACAATGCTTAACTCGTCCTTGGTCAAAGGCTTGTCCTGCGCTGGTGCAGGCGGGCCCCAGAAAGGACCGATTTGTCGCACAGGACATTCGGGGTGAAGGCCCCGGCATGGCCCGCGGGATCGAGCAAAGGACGGATCACAAGATGAACCCTGCCGACATTGCTTCCGGCGCGCTTGGGGCGCCCGTAGCCGAAATCACCTTCTGGCACATGTTCTGGCAGGCCCATTTCGTCGTGAAAGCGGTCATGATAGGGCTGCTTGCCTCCTCGGTCTGGGCCTGGGCGATCATCGTCAACAAATTCATCCTGCTGAAACAGGCCGAGAATTCGATGGACCAGTTCGAAGAGAGCTTCTGGTCCGGCAATTCGCTCGAAGATCTCTACAATGCTTTGGCCAACCGGCCGACCACCGCCATGGCGAGCCTGTTCGTCGCCGCCATGCGCGAATGGAAACGCTCCTTCTCGACCGCCTCCTCATCCTTCATGGGGCTGCAGGCGCGTATCGAGAAAGTGCTCGACGTTTCGATTGCGCGCGAAGTGGAGCGGCTGGAATCGCAATTGCTCGTGCTTGCCTCCATTGCCTCGGCCGGCCCCTTCGTCGGCCTGTTTGGCACGGTCTGGGGCATTATGAGCTCCTTCCGCTCGATTGCGGCATCGAAAAACACATCGCTGGCAGTTGTTGCGCCCGGCATTGCCGAGGCCTTGTTTGCCACCGCCATCGGCCTGTTCGCCGCCATTCCCGCACTGATCTTCTACAATATCCTGTCTGGCAGAGTGGCTCGCTCGCAAGCGCGCATGGAAAGCTTCGCCGATGAATTCTCCTCCATCCTGTCGCGCCAGATCGACACGCATGTCGGTCGCGACAGGGCTGCCTGAGAGGAGCGCGCGCAATGGGAATGTCGGTGGGAGCCGGCGGCAAGAGCGGACGTCGCAGGCGCGGCGTGCCCCGCTATGGCGCCATGGCCGAAATCAACATGACGCCGTTCATCGACGTCATGCTCGTGTTGCTGATCATTTTCATGGTGGCAGCACCGCTGCTGGCAACTGGCGTGCCGATCGATCTGCCGCAAACCAAAGCTGCAGCAATGAACATCGATCAGAAGCCGCTGTCTGTGGCGATTGACGAAAAGGGCTCGATCTTCCTCGCCGACCAGCCGGTCGCAATCGAAGAACTGCCTGCGCGCCTGCAATCTCTGGCGAAAGAGGGTTTTGACGAGCGCATCTATGTGCGCGGCGCAAAGTCGGTCAATTACGGGCGCGTTGCCGAAGTCATGTCGATCATCACCACCGCCGGCTACAAAAAAGTCGCTCTGGTGACGGAGCAGGAAAGGAAGTGAGCGCTTTCCCGTGAAGATCAGCCTGTCCCAGCCCGGCACAATCATTTCCGCAGCAGGCCATGCAGCCCTGCTGGTGGCGACGCTTGTCGTTTTTTCGGATACGCCGAAATTCAGGGAAGCGCAGGAAAGCGTGCCGGTCGAGATCATTACCGATGCGCAATTGAATGAAATCATGCGCGGTGAAAAAACCGCACCGGAGGTCAGACCGACTCCTCCGCGCGCCGATCGGATCGATGAGCGGACCGAGACCAAGCCGACGCCAGTGGTCCGCGAGGCCAAAGTCGATACAGCCGCACCCGTGCAGGAAGGCCGCCGCGAGCCCGATCCCGGTCGCGATGAAAAACCAGCTGCTGCGCCACCGCGCCAATCGAGCCCGACACCGCCAAAGCCTGAGCCGGTGAAAGAGCCGCCGCGCCCCGAGCCGCCCAAAGCGCCTGAAAAAGCCGAAGCGAAAAAGCCCGATCCGAAAGAGGCCGAGGCAATCGAACAGGCAAAGGTGCAAAAGCCGAAAGAAGAGACGAAAAAAACCGTCGATGCGCCGGTGCCGCCGCGCATTCCCCCGCGCCCGCGCGAAACGCAGCCCGAACCGCCGCGCCCCGATCAGGTGGCGAAATTGCTCGAGCAGAAAAAGACCGAAGAGCGGGCGCAAAAGCCGAAGACAGGCGACGAACAGGCCATCAAGGCACGCACCGATCCCACCGAGATCGCGCGCCTTCTGTCACGCGAACAGGCGCAGCAGCGCGCATCCACCGGCCAGCAGCTCAGCCAGCAAGCCTCGCTGGGCACGCAGACAGCCAATGCATCGCGCATGTCGCCCTCGCTTGCCGCCCAGCTCGATGGGCTGATGCAGGAACAATACAAGCAATGCTGGTCTTATTTCGGCACCAGCACCGGCCATCGCTACATTCCGCAAATCAAGGTGGAATATTCGAAGGACGGCGCGCTTGTCGGCCAGCCGAGCCTGATGAATCCGCCCTCCGACCCGGCGCTCAATTCGCTTGCCGAAAGCGCGGTGCGCGCCGTGCGCCGCTGCAATCCGCTCAAAATACCCGCGCAATTCCAGCCCTATTTCGAACAATGGCGCGCCCGCATCCTGCGCTTCGACCCCGAAGACATGCAGGGGTGATGGCGCACTGACCCAGACACCAAACGAGACTTGTCCATGACGGATCAAAAATTCTCAGCCATCACACGCCGCCACGCGACGGGCCTTTTGTCGGCCGGATTTGCCGGAGCATTCGCCCCTCAGGGCGCATGGGCGCAATCGCGCTTTCTCGACATTCGTCCCGGTTCGTCGTTTCGTCCAATCCCGATTGCGGTGACGAATTTCGCCGGCGATCAGGGCCCTGCCCTGTCTGGCATTGTGACGAATAATTTTGCCCGCTCGGTTTTCCTGCAGCCGCTGGAGCCGCGCTCCTTCCCGCAGCAGATCAGCAATCCCGATGTCGCACCGCAGATGGATGCCTGGCGCACGATCAATGCGCAATTTGTCGTCACCGGCCGCGTCACGCGCGCGCCCGACGGTCGCCTGCAAACACAGTTCCGCTTGTGGGATGTTGCCACCGGACAGCAGGCCACAGGCCAGCAATATGTGACCGATCCGAATAATGCGCGGCGCGTCGCCCATATTGTCTCGGATGCGATTTTCTCGCGCATCACCGGAGAAAAGGGCTTTTTCGATTCCCGCGTCGTTTTCATCGACGAGACGGGACCAAAAGAACGACGCGTGAAGCGCCTGGCCATTATGGACCAGGATGGCGGCAATGTGCGCTATCTGTCGCGCGGCGACGAACTCGTCGTCACGCCGCGCTTCTCGCCGTCCTCGCAGGATGTCGCTTATATGGCCTTCGGCCAGGGCGATCCTCGCGTCTTCATTCTCAATATCGAGACCGGGCAGCGCGAGGCCGTCGGCAATTTTCCGGGCATGACATTCGCGCCGCGCTTCTCGCCCGACGGGCAGCGCATCATCATGTCGCTGTCGCAGGGCTCGGCATCCAATCTTTTCGTGATGGACCTGCGCTCGCGCGCCACCACAAGGCTCACCGATACGGCGGGCATCGATACGTCGCCCTCTTTCTCACCAGACGGCTCGCAGATTGTCTTCGAAAGCGATCGCGGCGGAACTCAGCAAATTTACGTGATGGGCGGCAATGGCGGCGGCGCCAAACGCATTTCTTATGGCGAGGGCGCGCGCTATTCGACACCGGTCTGGTCGCCGAAGGGCGATCTGATTGCCTTCACGCGCCAGAAGAGCGGCGGTTTCGCCATTGGCGTCATGCGCCCCGACGGCTCGGGCGAGCGCATCATCACTGAGGGTTTCCATAATGAAGGCCCCACATGGGCGCCAAACGGGCTCTATGTGATGTTTTTCCGTGAGCCCGGCGGCTCGGCCGGCCCGCGGATTTTTATGGCCGACGTTTTCGGGCGCGGCGAATTCCAGGTGAATACGCCGACCTTCGGCTCCGACCCCGCCTGGGGCCCGCTGCTGAGCTGATCGCATGCGAGGGCGCCGCGGGAAGCCCTTTGCAAAGTCTTGCAAAAAGCCTCCATCAAGGTTGATGGAACCTTATCTTAACCAAAAAAGGCTACGACTTGGGCCAATGTCCGGTTGCAGTGAAGGAGTTCCGGGATGGTTTTTTCGTTTGATGCGCGGGCCCTGAAGATCGCAGTGGCGCTTTGTGCGGCGCTGGCGGTGTCGGCCTGCTCCAAAAATCCGAATGAAGACGGCGCTGCCGGTGCCGGCGGTCTTGGTATGGGCGCTGGCGCTGCCACGCCTGGCTCGCAGCAGGATTTCGTCGTCAATGTCGGCGACCGCGTCTTTTTCGAAAGCGACTCGTCGGAACTGACCTCGGTGGCGCAGGCCACGCTCGACAAGCAGGCCCGTTGGCTGTCGCAATTTCCTCGCTATACGATCACCGTCGAAGGCCATGCGGATGAGCGCGGCACGCGCGAATATAATTTCGCCCTCGGCCAGCGTCGCGCGGAAGCGGCGAAAAACTATCTCGCCGCCCGCGGCGTGCCGGCCTCGCGCATGCGCACGATCAGCTTCGGCAAGGAGCGCCCGGTCGCGGTCTGCAACGACATTTCCTGCTGGTCGCAGAATCGTCGCGCCGTCACTGTACTGGGCGGGCCGAGCTCCTAAAAACTTCAAGGCGCAAGCCTGAAGGAGGACCGGCGCCGCAACGCGCCGGTCTTTTCGTATCTGCGGGGCAGCGCAGTCCAACTTTGGCCGAACTGTCACCGCATGTTAACCGGAGAGAGCCGCGGGACGCTGCGGCCGGAAGGCTGACCCATGCAGGCAAAATTTCGAAGTTTGATCGCCGCGCTGCTTCTGGCACTCGCGTGCGCCGCACCGGCGCAGGCACAATTGTTCGGCCGATCCGAACCTCAAGGCGATACGGCCGAACTGCTGTTGCGCATCGACCGGCTGGAAAACCAGGTGCGCACGCTCAACGGCCGTCTGGAGGAAACGCAATTCCTCCTGCGCCGCAGCGAAGAACAGCTCAAGAAATTCCAGCAGGATGTGGATTTCCGCTTCCAGGAATTGCAACAGCAGCGCGGCGGCGCCCGTCCGACCCAGACAAACCCGCCACAGCCAGCGCCTCCCGCTCCGCCGCAGCGCCGCTCCGATCTCGAGCCTGAATCCGGCCCGGCTTTGGCGGAAGCCGCCACCCCGCGCACCAGCGCGGGAACGGGCGCGAATGCAGGCGTGATTGCGGGCGCCGGCATTGCAACGCCCCGCAGTGGGCGGGGCGATGCTTTCGACCCCGCCGCCAACCCCGATGCGCCGGGGGCGCCCCGGCCGCTCGGCTCTGCCGCATCCGCCGCAACGCCTCCTGCCCGCGCAACGCCGCAAGGCCCGCTGGGCGCCGACACTGGGGGCGGCGCGCCGCTCGATCTCTCAGGCGGACGCGGGCGCGAGGCCAATGCCGCAAGACCCCCTGCGGCATCTGCAGCGCTTCCTGCGACAACGCCGCGCGATGAATTCGATACGGCCTCTTTCTCGCTGCAGCAGGGCCAGTATGAAATGGCCGAAACTGGCTTCAAGACTTTCTTGCAGCGCTATCCGAAAGACGCACTGGCAGGCGACGCGACTTTTCTGCTCGGCGAGAGTTTTTTCCTGCGCAATCTGCACCGCGATGCAGCCGAGCAATTCCTGAAAATCTCGACCGATTATCCGCGCATCGCCAAAGCGCCCGACGCCATGTTGCGGCTTGGCCAATCGCTGGAAAAACTCGGCGCACGCGAACAGGCCTGCGCATTTTACGCGGAGATTCCGCGCAAGTTCCCCAATGCCAATACGATCAAGGCCAGCGCGCAGCGCGAGGCCCGCCGCGCCAAGTGCTGATCCCCGACGAGATTTTCGCGCCCCATGCGAGCGCGCGCGGCCTGCTTGTCGCCGTTTCCGGCGGCCCCGATTCCATTGCGCTTCTGGCGCTTGCGGCCGAATGGTCGAAGGGCGACAATCGCCCGCCCGTTTTCGCCGCCACTTTCGATCATGGCTTCCGAAAAGCCTCACGCGCAGAGGCTGAACTTTGCGCCGCGCTCTGCGCGCGCCTCGGTGTGCCGCATAGAATTCTCGAATGGCACGGTGAAAAACCCGAAACGCGCATTCAGGAAAGTGCCCGCGATGCGCGCTACGCTGCGCTTGTCGAACATGCCAAAGCCATCGGCGCCGATCTTCTTCTCACTGCCCATCATGCCGACGATCAGATGGAGACCATCCTGTTCCGGCTGATGCGCGGCTCCTCCATCGGCGGGCTGGCGGGCATGCGCGCGCAGACCCGGCGCGGGGGGATCGTCCATGCGCGCCCGCTGCTGGCCCAGCGCAAGGCCGCACTCGTCGCTTATGCCAAAGGGCGCGATCTCCCTTTCGTGATCGACCCCACAAATGCCGACCCCCGCTTTGCCCGAACGGGCCTGCGCCGGCTGGCCCCCCAGCTGGAAGAGGCAGGCCTCGGCCCGGAGATTTTCGCCCGACTGGCAATGCGAGCCGAACGCGCCGATGCAGCGCTGGACTGGGCTGCCCAAGAACTGGCCCAGCGCGCCATTTTATCGAGGGAGGCTGGCCAAACGCAGCTTGCAGGACGCCAAATGGCCGAGGCTCCAGAGGAACTTGCACTGCGCCTGCTGCTTGAGGAAATGAGCCGGCTCGACGGCCGGCCCCGGCTGGAACAGGCCGAGCCGCTGCTACGCAGCCTGCGCGAGGCTACGCGGGAGAGCCGCAGCTTCCGGGCCAATCTGGCGGGCCTGCTCATCGATCTGCGCCGCGATGGCACGATCGTGATCGCGCCTGAACCCGCCCGGCAGAGCTGAAAAGCCTCCGACAAGCCGTCAGCAACAAGATAGACGAGGGCTTCACTTGGCAAGGGGGCAGTGCGCGCCTACATTGGTTATTGATAGAACGGACCCTCAAAGGGCTCTCTCGGGACGGCGGTCTTCGCCGCATACAGGACTGAAATGAATCCGAATTTCAGGAATTTCGCCCTTTGGGTGATCATCTTCCTTCTCGTCGTGGCGCTGGTCATGCTGTTCCAGAACCCCGGACAGCGTCAGCAAACGGCGGAAATCCCGTTCAGCCAGCTGCTGAGCGAGGTCGATCAGGGCCGCGTGCGCGAAGTGACGATTTCGGGGGCCGAGATTTACGGCCATTTCACCGACAATCGCGCCTTCACGACCTATGCGCCCAATGATCCGACGCTGGTCTCGAAACTCTATCAGAAGAATGTTTCGATCACGGCCAAGCCGCCGTCTGACGGCAATAATTGGCTCGTGACCTTGCTCGTCAACGGCCTGCCGCTGATCGCCTTCCTCGGCGTCTGGATTTTCCTGTCGCGACAAATGCAGGGCGGTGCCGGCAAGGCCATGGGCTTTGGCAAATCGAAAGCCAAAATGCTCACCGAAGCGCATGGGCGCGTGACATTTGAAGATGTCGCAGGCGTCGATGAGGCCAAGGAAGATTTGCAGGAAATCGTCGAATTTCTGCGCGATCCGCAAAAATTCCAGCGGCTGGGCGGACGCATTCCGCGCGGCGTTTTGCTGGTTGGCCCTCCAGGTACCGGCAAGACCTTGCTCGCGCGCGCCATTGCGGGCGAAGCCAATGTGCCCTTCTTTACGATCTCGGGCTCAGACTTCGTTGAAATGTTCGTCGGCGTCGGCGCAAGCCGCGTGCGCGACATGTTCGAACAGGCGAAGAAAAACGCGCCCTGCATTATCTTCATCGACGAAATCGATGCTGTTGGCCGTCATCGCGGCGCCGGTCTTGGCGGCGGCAATGACGAGCGCGAACAGACGCTCAACCAATTGCTCGTCGAAATGGACGGGTTTGAGGCCAATGAAGGCATTATCCTCATTGCCGCCACCAACCGCCCCGACGTGCTCGATCCCGCGCTGCTGCGTCCGGGCCGCTTCGATCGCCAGATCGTTGTGCCCAACCCCGACGTCACCGGCCGCGAGCGCATCCTGAAAGTTCACGTCCGCAAGGTTCCGCTGGCTCCCGATGTCGATCTCAAGATCGTCGCGCGCGGAACGCCGGGCTTTTCGGGCGCCGATCTCATGAATCTCGTCAATGAGGCGGCGCTGATGGCGGCGCGGCGCGGCAAGCGCATCGTCACACGGCAGGAATTCGAAGACGCAAAAGACAAGATCATGATGGGTGCGGAACGCCGCACGCTCGTCATGACCGAGCAGGAAAAAATGCTGACCGCCTATCATGAAGGCGGGCACGCGCTGGTTGCACTCAGCGTGCCGGCGACCGATCCCGTCCACAAGGCGACGATCATCCCGCGCGGGCGCGCTTTGGGCATGGTGATGCAGCTGCCCGAGCGCGACAAATTGTCGATGAGCTTCGAGCAGATGACATCGCGGCTTGCCGTATTGATGGGCGGGCGCGTCGCAGAAGAGATTGTCTTCGGCAAGGAGAAGATCACCTCTGGCGCGCAGAGCGACATTGAGCAGGCAACCAAACTCGCGCGCGCCATGGTCACGCGCTGGGGCTTCTCCGATGAGCTGGGCACCGTCATGTATGGCGAGAACCAGGAAGAAGTCTTCTTGGGCTATTCCATGGGCCGCCAGCAGAATATTTCGGCAGCGACCGCGCAAACCATCGACACCGAAGTGCGCCGCCTCGTCGAAGACGGCCTGCAGGAAGCGCGCCGCATTCTGACTGAAAAGCGCGATGGACTTGAGGCTCTGGCGCAAGGCCTGCTCGAATATGAAACGCTGACAGGCGATGAAATTATCGGCCTGCTCGAAGGCAAATCGCCGGTGCGCGAAAACGACGACGAACCCTCGCCGCCGCGCTCCTCGCCCGTGCCGAATTCCGGCAAGGGCCGCCCCCGCCCAGAGGGCGGAATGGAGCCGCAGCCGCAAGCCTGAGGCTTGATGCAGAAATGAGAAAACCCGGCGGAAACGCCGGGTTTTTTATTGCCGTCTCCTTGCGGGATCGGGTGGGATCAATCCTTGATGGCTTCGTCGCGCAATTCGCGGCGCAGGATCTTGCCGACATTGGTTTTCGGCAGGCTGTCGCGGAAGATGATCTGGCGCGGAATTTTATAGCCCGTCAGTTTCTCGCGGCACCAGGCGCGCAATTCTTCTTCCGATGCACCACCCTCGCGCGCCACGATGAAAGCACGCACGGCCTCGCCCGAATGTTCATCCGGCACACCGACGACGGCCGCTTCCATCACTTGCGGATGACCGCTGAGCACTTCCTCGACTTCATTGGGATAGACGTTGAAGCCCGAGACGAGGATCATGTCCTTGATACGGTCGACAATGCGCACCATACCGTCTTCGCCGACATAGCCGACATCGCCGCTGCGGAAATAGCCATCGGCGGTGAAGGCTTTTTTCGTTTCCTCTTCCGCATTCCAATAGCCCTTCATGACCTGTGGGCCCTTGATGCAGATTTCTCCAGCTTCTCCGTTCGGCAATTCTTCGCCGGCCGCATTGCGGATCGAAATATCGGTTGAGGACACGGGATAGCCGATGGTGCCGGTGAATTCGTCAATATCGAGACGATTGACGCAAGCCAAAGGCGAGGTCTCCGACAGGCCATAGCCTTCGACCAATGGGCGCCCGGTGACGGATTTCCATTTCTTTGCAACGGCAGCTTGCGTCGCCATGCCGCCGCTCACGGCAATCGACAGGCGCGAGAAATCGACTTCGGCAAAATCCTTGCGTGAAGCAAGTGCATTGGCGAGCGTGTTGACGACGACAATCATCGTCATGCGCGATTTCTTGATCGTCTTCACAAAGGCGCCGAAATCACGCGGATTGGTAATGAGAATCTGGCAGCCGCCGATCTTCGCCATGAAGATGCAGCAGGCGGTCAATGCCAGAATGTGATAGAGCGGCAAAGCCGTCACCATCACATGATCGTCGCGCTCGCCGGCGAAAGAGCGCAGCCAGGCATCGCACTGGTTCACATTGGCGATAATATTGCGATGGAGCAGAATGGCGCCCTTCGCGCGTCCCGTCGTGCCGCCCGTATATTGCAGGAAGGCCATATCGTCAGGCGATACTTCGACGGGGGTGAATTTTCCCTGCTGGCAGAAGAAAAGATAATTGGAGAAGGGTAGCGTCGCGGGCAATTTGTAGCGCTTCACATTGCGCTTGATATAGCGCGACACGAAATTGATCAGCGTGCCTTTTGCGCCGAGCAGATCGCCGGGGGAGACGACAATCGCCATTTCCGCCGTGAGGTCGGCGAGCGCCTCCTGCACGGTGTGAGCGAAATTTTCCAGCACGAAGAGAACGCGCGCGCCGGAATCATTGACCTGGTGGGTCAGCTCGCGCGCCGTATAGAGCGGGTTGATATTCACCACCGTATAGCCGCCGAGCAGAATGCCGAACAGGACGGCCGGATAGGCCATGACATTGGGCATCATAATGGCGACGCGGTCGCCCTTCTGCAGTCCGAAACGCTGCAGACCAATCGCAATTTCTTCGGCGCGTTTGATCAATTCGGCATAGGTCAGACGAACGCCGAAACTCTCGACAGCGGGGCGGTCGGGATAGGCCTGCGCGGCATGGCGGAGAATATCGACGATCGTTTCCTGCGACGCTTCATCGATCCTGGCGGGCACGCCTTGCGGATAATGCGCCAGCCATGGCCGGATTGTCGCAGTTTGCTGTTCACCCATAACTTCCCCCGTATACCGAGCCGCAATTCAGTGCGGCCCGCGCCGGCGGAGAATTACACTGGCGGGCGCTGGCTGCAATCACTGGCTGCAGGCCAGGCCCATCACGGCTGCGTTAATCTCACTCGTCGGTTTTGAGCGCTTTCAACTTGCCGAAGACAGCATCGACATCGATGGCTTCTTCCTGTTCGCGGCGCGGTGCGGCGACCGAGCCGAACACGTCTTCCTGGGTTGCAGGGCCGCGTGGCGCAGTTGTGATTTCTGCCGGAACCAGCGTTGCACCCTGATCGTCGGCCTGCGCCGGACGGTCTTTGGAAGCGCGGTTCACTTCGAGATCGAGATCGAGCTGCGAGCACAGGCCGAGCGTGACGGGATCCATCGGCGCAAGCGCTGCGGAATTCCAATGCGTCCGCTCGCGGATCGCCTGCAATGTCGTCTTCGTCGTACCGACGAGGCGCATGATCTGCGCATCCTTCAGTTCAGGATGGTTGCGCAAAAGCCAGAGAATGGCGTTCGGGCGGTCCTGACGGCGCGACAGCGGCGTGTAGCGCGGGCCGCGCGCTTTCTTGACTTCCGGCAGAACGACTTTCGATTTCGCCAGCGTCAGGCGATAATCTTCATCCTTCTCGCCTTTGGCGATTTCTTCGCGCGTGAGCTGGCCCGAGGTGATCGGATCGTGGCCCTTGATGCCGGCGGCGACCTCGCCATCGGCAATGCCCTTCACTTCCAGCGGGTGCAATTTACAGAATTCGGCGATCTGGTCGAAGGTGAGCGAGGTGTTTTCCACCAGCCACACGGCCGTGGCCTTGGGCATCAGCGGGGCATTGCTCATCGGTCTCTCCTGTTCGCGCGTCCGCTCGCGCGGAAATTCAGACATGCGCCATCGGGCTCCGGCCCGGCCGAGGCAGAGCCTCATATCGCATATCCATGACGGGTATAGTGCAAATATAGGCGCGGATGGCCGGCAAAGCAATCGGCTTGCCGCTTTTCGCGCAAGCCCTTGGCAAAATTGGCCGATCCGCTCTCAGCCTCAGACGGTCAGGACGATTTTGCCGATATGGGCCGAGCTTTCCATCAGGGCGTGGGCGCGGGCGGCCTCCTCCAGCGGGAAAGTGGCATGGATGATCGGCTTGCAGCGCCCCTGGGCGAAGAGCGGCCAGACCTTGTCTTCCAGCTCACGGGCGATAATGGCCTTTTGCGCCGGGGTGCGCGGGCGCAGGGTCGAGCCGGTATGGGTCAGGCGTTTGGCGCTGATGGCCCGCATGTCGAGCTGGGGGATTTTATACCCCTGCATAAAGGCGATCTGGACGATCCTGCCCTCCACCGCCGCCGCCTCGTAATTGCGCTGGACATAATCGCCGCCGACCATGTCGAGGATGACATCCGCGCCCTTGCCCCCGGTCATGGCTTTCACCTGCGCGACGAAATCCTGCGTCCGGTAATCGATGGCGTGATCGGCCCCCAGCGCCAGGCAGGCGTCGCATTTCTCTTTCGAGCCCGCTGTGACGATGACTTTCGCGCCAAAAGCCTTGGCCAGCATGATGGCGGTCGTGCCGATGCCTGAGGAGCCGCCATGAACGAGCAAAGTCTCGCCCGGCTGCAAATGGCCGCGCTGGAAGACATTGGTCCAGACGGTGAAAAAGGTCTCAGGCACGGCCGCCGCCTCGACCATTGAAAAGCCGGCAGGCACGGGCAAAGCATTGCTTTCATGGGCGATGCAATGGCTGGCATAGCCGCCGCCTGCCACGAGTGCACAAACCCTGTCGCCGACCTTCCAGCGCGTAACCCTCGATCCGCAGGCAATGATTTCGCCGGCAATCTCGAGGCCCGGAATATCCTGCGGCGCGCCGGCGGGCGCCGGATATTTGCCCTGACGCTGGGAGACATCGGGACGATTCACCCCGGCGGCTGCAACGCCGACCAGAATCTCCTCTTCGCCCATGGTCGGCAGCGGGCGCATCTGCGGCGCCAGAACCTCCGGGCCACCCGGCTGTCCGATGACAATGGCCTTCATTTCCTTCGGCAGGGTGCTCATGTCGCATCTCCGGATCGCTCGCGCAGCTTTTTAGCACAGGCGGGCGATGGCGCCATGGAAGCAAGCCCTTTCCCGCGCTAATCTGGCCCCTGAAAAATCCGACCGCGACGGAGCCCCGAGATGGCCATGCCTGAAGACGATGATCCTTTTGCGCCGCGCCGCCCCAAAAAGCCGGCGACGCATGAGATCGGCCAGTCGATCGACACATTGACGGCCGATGAGCTCTCTGAGCGGATCGGCCTGCTGCACAGCGAGATCGAGCGGCTTGAGGCGGCGCGCCTTGCCCGTGAGGCCTCGCGCCGCGCGGCAGATGCTTTCTTTAAATCCTAGCCCCCTGAGGTCTCCGGCGGCCTGACGCAAGGTCTGACGCTAAGTCATGGGATTTCAGTCTCTTGGGTAAAGTGGCGTTAAGGTTAACAAGAGCTTGCCGAGGCATTGCGCGCGCTTTCCGGCTAGTTTCTCTCCGTCCCGAAAAGATCCTCGGGGGGAGGTCTCATCCATGTTGCGCAAGGCTCAGGCATCGACCCGGAATATGGTTTTCTTTGGCGATGCTTTGGCGCATTCGGAGACGTTCAAGCTCCTGTTTCGCGAAGGCATGCTCCTTGTCGAGGAGGCAGCCGCCTATCTCGATGGGCCGGGGCGGCGCGAATCTTCGATTTTGGCGCGCGGCGATGCTTTGGCCTATGCGTCCGAGAGCATGCGCCTGACGACGCGGCTGATGCAGCTCGCCTCCTGGCTCCTGCTCCAGCGGGCCGTCAATGAGGGCGAATTGAGCCTGGCCCAGGCGCGTACCGACAAGCACAGGGTCTCTCTGTCACGGCAGGATCTGGCCAGCTCGCCGGAGGCTTTTGCCCGCCTGCCGCAGCGCCTGCAGGAGCTCACCCTGCAATCCCAGCGCCTGCAGGAGCGCATCATCCATTTCGACCGGCTGCTCGATTCAGGCGCGCAGCCCTCGCCCGCAGCCCCCGCCGTGCTCGACCAGATCGCCAGTCTGCAGGCAGCTTTCGGCGCCCGCCATTGAGGGGGTAAGGCCTCTCCCGCAAAACGAAAAAACCCCGGCGCGAGCCGGGGTTTTTCGTTGAAAGCCAGAGGCTTACTTCTTGCCGAGGCTGATGCCACCGAAGCGCGAATTGAACTTCGAGAGACGGCCGCCGCGGTCCATGAGCTGCTGGGAGCCGCCGGTCCAGGCCGGATGCGTATTGGGATCAATGTCGAGGTTCAGCGTGTCGCCGTCCTTGCCATAGGTCGAGCGGGTCATGTACTCGGTGCCATTGGTCATGACGACCTTGATCCAGTGGTAGTGGGGATGTGTATCGGCCTTCATCGTCTCGATTCCTCGAAAGTGTGAGCGGAAACGCGCCGGAGCGATAACGCAGCCGCCAAAAATGCTTCCCGATTTCGGGGTTGCGCCCGTATAACGCAGGCAGAAGCCCGACACAAGCCGCACCAGACGAGTTTGCTCCAGCATGTCAGAGCCAAAGACTGCCGAAAGACCCAAAACATCACTCCGGGCGCTGATCCCCCTCATTCCCTATGCGCGCCGCTACCGGGGCCGCATTCTGGCCGCCCTGGGCGCCCTGATGGCAGCCTCGGGCGCGACCCTGACCGTGCCGCTGGCGGTTAAGGGGATGATCGACCATGGTTTCTCGGCCGAGAGTGAAGGCATCATCAATTATTATTTTGGCGCCATGATCGTCGTCGTGGCCGTTCTCGCCATTGCTTCGGCCTCACGTTATTTCCTCGTCATGACAATCGGCGAGCGTGTCGTTGCCGATCTGCGCGCCGATCTTTTTGCGCATCTGACGCGACTCGATTCAGCCTTCTACGATCAGGCCCGCATTGGCGAATTGGTGTCGCGCCTTACCGCCGATACAACGCAGATGAAATCAGCCTTCGGCGCTTCGGCCTCTGTCGCCTTGCGCAATTTTTTCATGTTCATCGGCGCCATTGCGATGATGGTTGTGACAAGTCCCAAATTGTCGGGCCTTGTGCTGATCGCCATTCCCTTCATCGTTCTGCCGCTGGTTGCCTCAGGACGCAGCGTGCGGGCGCGCTCGCGTGTGGCGCAGGATACTCTGGCCGATGCAACAGCCTTTGCGGCAGAAAATCTCGGTGCCGTGCGCACCATGCAGGCTTTCGTTGCCGAGCGTAACACGGTCTCGCGTTTCGTCGTTGCGGTCGAGCAGGCCTATCGCGCCGCGCGCGATGCTACGGCTGCGCGTTCGCTGCTGACGGCGGTTGCGATATTTCTGGCTTTCTCCAGCGTCATCGGCGTGCTCTGGCTTGGCGCGCAGGATGTGCTGGCCGGGCGCATCAGCGCCGGCCTTCTGTCGCAATTCGTGCTCTATGCCGTTTTTGCAGCCGGTGCGCTGGGTGAATTGTCGCAAGTGTGGAGCGAGATTTCTTCTGCGGCTGGCGCGGCCGGTCGCATTGCTGAAATTCTCGGCGTGAAACCCGCCATTGTCGCGCCCGAAAAACCGCTCGCCATGCCCAAGCCCCCGCGCGGCGAAGTCTTCTTCGACAATGTCACTTTCGCCTATCCGACGCGCGCCGATGCGCCCGCGTTGAATGGGCTTTCTTTCCGCATTGCACCGGGCGAAACCATTGCCATTGTCGGGCCCTCGGGAGCCGGCAAATCGACTGTCTTCCAATTGCTGATGCGTTTTTACGATCCCACATCGGGCCAAGTGAGGGTCGATGGAATAGATCTGCGCATGACCGATCCGGCGCAATTGCGCACGCGTCTTGCGCTGGTGCCGCAAGACCCGGTGATTTTCGGCGCCAGCATTGCTGAAAACATTCGCTATGGCCGGCCCGATGCCAGCATGGAAGATGTGCGCGGGGCAGCCGAGCGCGCGGCAGCCTCCGAATTTATCGCGGCACTCGATGGCGGTTATGAAGCCCTTGTGGGAGAGCGCGGCGTGACGCTTTCAGGTGGCCAGCGCCAGCGCCTCGCCATTGCCCGCGCCATTTTGAAAGATGCACCGATCCTGCTGCTCGACGAGGCGACATCGGCGCTCGATGCCGAAAATGAAGTGCTCGTGCAGGCAGCCCTGGAAAATATCATGCAGGACCGCACGACGCTGGTGATCGCCCATCGTCTCGCCACCGTGCTGAAGGCCGACCGCATTCTTGTGATGGATGAGGGAGCCATCGTCGAGGAAGGCACACATGCCGAACTCGTCGCCAAAGGCGGTCTCTACGCCCGCCTCGCACGCCTGCAATTCGAGACCGGCAAAGCGCAGGTCGAGGTGGTGGAGTAAAAGTCACTTCGTCATTGCGAGCGAAGCGAAGCAATCCAGAGCTGCGCACACAAAGATGGATTGCCGCGTCGCCTTCGGCTCCTCGCAATGACGGAACTATCGTTCCGTCAGCTTCAACTCGATACGACGGTTGCGCCGATAGGCCTCTTCATTCTCGCCCGTGTCGATGGGCTGGAATTCGCCAAAGCCGGCTGCCACGAGTCTTTGCGGCGACACGCCGCGTGAGACGAGAAATTGCACCACGGCAATGGCGCGCGATGAGGAGAGATCCCAATTTGTGCGCCCGACAATCGGACGCTTGTCGGTGTGGCCATCGACACGCAAAACCCAGGCAATTTCCGGCGGAATTTCGCGCTCCAGATCGGCAATGGCGGAGGCGAGTTTTTCCAGTTCCGTGCGGCCCTGTGGATTGAGCGAGGACTGGCCCGTCTCAAACAGAACTTCGCTTTCGAACACGAACCTGTCGCCGACAATGCGGATCCCCGGACGCTGGCCGAGAATCTCGCGCAGCCGCCCGAAGAAATCGGAGCGATAGCGCGCCAGTTCCTGAACTTTCTGCGCCAGCGCCACATTCAGCCGCGAGCCGAGATCGGCGATCCGCGCCTGACTTTCGCGGTCGCGCCGCTCCGAGGCCGAGAGCGCATCCTCCAATGCTGCCAGCTGACGGCGCAAAGCGGAAATTTGCTGGTTCAATATTTCGACCTGCGCCAAAGCGCGGGCGGAAAGCTGGCGCTCTGAATCGAGTGCGCGACGCGCCTCACTGGCAGCGCTGCCGGCGGCATCGAGGCCGCCGCGGCTTGCTTCCGCCAATCCCTGCAGGCGCTGCCTTTCGCGCTCAGCTGCATCGAGCGTGGCCTGAAGCGCCAGAATGGTCGATTGCGCCTCGCCCTTGCCGGCGCGCTCCAGCGCCAGAAGCGAGGTCAATTCCTCGATCTGCCGATTGAGCCTTTGCAGCGCATTGTCCTTGCCGGTGACTTCGCGCGAGAGAAAATATTGCGCCAGCATGAAGACCGACAGAAGAAAGATGATGACGAGCAACATGGTCGACAAAGCATCGACAAAGCCCGGCCAGTAATCGAACCCGCCTCTGGATCGTCTTGCGCGGCCGAGCGCCATCAGCGCCGCTCCGTCTCGGAGGCGATGCGCGCCAGCAGTTTGCGAATGTCGTCTTGCTGTTCGGCTTGCGCCTCAACCCATTTGCGCACCATCTGCTGTTCGGCGCGCATATGCTGGACAAGGCCCTGAATGCCCTCAGCCAGATTGACCATGGCAGCCGAGGCGGTACGCGCCACGACAGGATCCGAGCTTTCAGCCAGTTTCTGCAGCGCCAGCATCAGATCGGGTGGCATGAAGGAGGGGCCGCTGGCAGGCGTGGTGCCATCGCCGGCAAGCGAGGACAGCGCATCTTCGAGTTCAGTGTAAAAGCGGTTTTGCGCCTGACCTGCCTGCAGATCGAGAAAGCCGAGGATGAGCGAACCGGCCAGACCAAACAGCGAGGAGGTGAAGGCAATCGCCATGCCCTGAATCGGTGCGGCAAGGCCGTTTTTGAGATCGTCGAACATGACGGCGGCATCGGCGCCGCTTTGCATGGAGCGGATCACGCCACCGATCGAGCCTGTTGTTTCAAGCAGACCCCAGAATGTGCCGAGCAGGCCCAGAAACACCAGCAGGCCGGTGAGATAGCGCGCAATCTCGCGCGCTTCATCGAGCCTTGTGCCGATTGAATCGAGAATGGCGCGCAAAGTCGCCGTCGAAATGGCGCGGAACCCGTCCTCGCCCATCAGGCGTGCCATTGGCGAGAGCAGACGCGGGGCGGCGACACGCCCGGTATTGCCTCGCCGCAAGGCATTCACCCAGGCGATTTCGGGAAACAGAATGATCACCTGCCGCAGACCCATCAGAATTCCGATGGCCAGCACGGCGAGAATGAGCCCATTGAGGCCCGGATTGGCCTGAAAGGCCACGATGATCTGCCGATAGAGGATCAACGCGACAAAGGCCACGAGGATCAGGAAAACCACCATCCGCACCAGAAAGATGCGCGGCGAAGACAATTGATAGGGGTCGCGCTCGAAAGCCATGTGCAAGTCCCGCCGCGCGTCGGAAGCGGCGCGGCCTTTATCCTAACAGACTCGAAATCGGCCGCCCGTTCAAGCGTGGGCTTGGTCTTTTCAGGCGCTCTTGAGCGTTGCAAGCAGGGCGCGGTGCATTTGCTCGTTGCCGACACAGATCGAGCCCGCCTCGAGCATGCGCTCGCCGCCGTCGGCATCGCTGACATAGCCGCCGGCTTCGCGCACCAGCACCATGCCGGCCGCCAGATCCCAAGGCGAGAGGCCGCGCTCCCAATAGCAATCGAGCCGACCGGCGGCGACCATAGCCAGATCCAGCGATGCGGCGCCCATCCGGCGAACATTGCCGCAGCGGGCAATGACAGCCGAAAGCTCTTCCTTGAAGCGGGGATGATGATGGGCGCGCGCCAGCGGAGGAATGCCGCAGCCCACCAGCGCCGTGGCAAAATCATTGCGCGCGGCAACCCGCAGGCGGCGATTGTTGAGCCAGGCGCCCTGGCCCTTTTCGGCCACATACATTTCGTCTGTGGCGGGATTATAGACCACGCCGGCAATCATCTGGCCTTCGCGCTCCAGCCCGATGGAAACGGCAAAGACCGGCAGGCCGTGGAGAAAATTGGTCGTGCCGTCGAGCGGGTCGATGAACCAGCGGTGGCTCTTGTCCGAGCCTTCCACTGCGCCCTGCTCCTCCATCAGGAAACCATAGCCGGGCCGCGCCTTGTTCAATTCCTCGAACAGGACTTTTTCGGCCTTTTTATCGGCGGCCGAGACGAAATCGCCCGGCCCCTTGAGCGAGACCTGAAGATTCTCGACCTCCCCCAGATCGCGCTTCAGGCCGCGGCCGGCCTTGATGGCGGCAGAAGTCATGACATTTATCAAGGCGGAGCGGATCATCGGGTGGGGCTTTCGGCTGCAAGGAGGCTGGGTCTTAACCCGCGCAGGCCTCAAAGATCAATCGGCGGGTGGCTCAGGGGTCGATGAATTGCCGGACCCGCTCCTCGACAATGGCCATATCGCGGACATTCATGCCCTTGAGCGTGGCATCCAGCCTCTCGTCATTGAGCCCGACCGCACGCGCCAGAATGTGCCATTTCATCGCCTCGATCTCGTCCTTGGCCAGGCCGCGGCCAGCCAGATAGAGGCGGGCAAGGCGGTTCATGGCGACCGGATTGTTGCGATAGGCGGCGCGCAGGAAGAGTTTTGCCGCCCCGGCCTCGTCGCGCGCAACGCCCTCGCCGTTGAAAAGCATGATCGCATATTCGACTTCGGCTGCAGCAACGCGCTCATCTGCAGCGCGCTTCATCCAGCGGGCCGCTGCCGCATTGTCGCGCATCACGCCGCGACCTTCGCGATAAAGAAGAGCGAGCGAATAGGCGCCATCCACATTGCCGCCTTCGGCCGCGCGGCGGAAAAAATCGGCGGCGCGAGAAAAATCCTGCTTTTCGCCATCGATGGCAAGAATGCCGAGATTGAAAAGGGCACCCGCATGGCCGGCTGCGGCGGCTTTTTCAAGCAAGGCGGTGGCGGCGCCGCGATCCTGCGGCACGCCCGTGCCGCTCAAACTCGCCATGGCCAGAGCAAATTGCGCCTGAACGTTGCCGCGCTCTGCAGCAAGCCGAAACCAGCGCGCGGCCTCTGCCAGATCGCGACGCACGCCGAACCCTTCCTTGAAGAGTTCGCCAACCAGCGTCATGGCCGCCGTATCGGCCTTGTTGCGATCGAGCCGCTTCATCGCCTCCTGCAGCGCCGTGCGGAAATAGCCGCGCTGATAGGCTGCATAGGCGAGATCCGCATTCGGACCTGCGGGCCCGAAATCCGGCATGGGTTGCGGGCGGTAGAGCGGCAAAAAGCCGGTAGCAACGGAGGATGGACGGGCAGAGAGACTGGGCGGTCCAGAGGGAGCCAGCGATTGTGCGCAGGCCAGTGCGGGCGCCAAAGCAAAGAGCAGCGCCAAAGCAAACAGCGGCGCCATGCGCAAACGCAGGACATGCCGCTTGCCCATCATCCCGTTCCGGTCTCGGTTTTGCGCGCATCCAGAACAGCCTGCGCCTGCGCCACCGCAGCAGCAGCACCGCGTGCATCGTCCCAGACTGCTTCGCGCAGCGAAATGAAATCGGCGCCGGCGGCAGCCAGCGTTGCAACATCGGCCAGCGCGGGCGCATAAGCGACGCAAGGCACGTTGAAAATATCCGCCCACCAGGCCGCCCGTTCGGCGATCTGTTCGACCGGAGGATGAAAGCCATCGGGTGCCGGATCGCCGAAGCTGATGTAATCGACATCGAATTCGCCGGCGATCATCGCATCATGTTTGGCGCGCAAACCTCCCGCGCCCAGAATACGCTGCGGCTTCAGCGTCGAAATGGCATCTTTCAGCGTTTTCTCAAGCGTCTCGCCGCCAACGCGCAGATGCGCGCCATCGGCGCCCGCGCGCATGACGAGCGCCGGATTGTCGATCAGCAGCGCCACGCCTGCAGGTTCTGTCACGGCCATGAGGGATTTGGCGATCTTCTTGGCCTCGCCTTCATCGCGCGCCAGAAGCGGGGCCAGAACGCAGGCGACATCGCCCGCGCCCAGCGCATCGGAAAGACGCTGCGGCCAGTCGCCGATCTCGGCAAGCGGCGGCAGGATGAGGTAGAGGCGCTGGGCGTTTTCGGTTTCCATGAGTGAGATCAGCCGCCCAGCTTGGCGACGAGCGCGTCGGAAATCTCGAAATTGGCATAGACGTTTTGCACGTCGTCATTGTCCTCGAGCGAGCCGATGAGTTTTAGGATTTTCTCGCCTGCCTCATCATCGACGGAAATCGTATTCTGCGGGCGCCAGACGAGCGCGCTCTTTTTGGCTTCGCCAAAACGCGCTTCGAGTGCCTTTTGCACATCGCGCAGAGATTCCATCGCAGTGATGATCTCGTAGCTTTCATCCTGCGTGACGACATCGTCGGCGCCGGCCTCAATCGCGCCTTCCATGACATCGTCTTCCGAACCGATGGACTTCTGATATTCGATCATGCCGACATGATCGAACATGAAGGAGACGGCGCCGGTTTCAGCCAGCGCGCCGCCGGCCTTGGAGAAATAGGAGCGCACTTCGCCTGCCGTGCGATTGCGATTGTCGGTGAGCGCCTCGACGATGACGGCGACGCCGCCCGGCGCATAGCCTTCATAACGCACTTCATCGTAATTCTCGCCATCGGCGCCAGCCGCCTTTTTGATGGCGCGCTCGATATTGTCTTTGGGCATGTTTTCCGCACGCGCGGCGATAATGGCGGCGCGCAGACGCGGGTTCATATTGGGGTCGGGCATGCCCATTTTGGCAGCGACCGTGATTTCGCGGCCGAGCTTGGAGAACAGCTTGGAGCGCACCGCGTCCTGCTTGCCTTTGCGGTGCATGATGTTCTTGAACTGACTATGGCCTGCCATGGACCCCTCGGAGGAATACGGATTGATGGGCGGCCTTATACGCCGCGGACGCGTGTTTTTGAAGGGGCGAGGATTTCAATCGGCCACACGCCGGAGCGCGGCCTTATAGACGGCATTGCGTTCCCGCTTGCCGACCGCGACCACCAGCACAAGAAGCTCGCGATCCCTGACCTCGTAGACGAGGCGGTAGCCCGCACTTCGCAGTTTGATCTTGTAGCGCTCCTTGCCGCCGCGCAGCCGGGCCGAGGGGATTTTCGGCTCCTTGAGCCGCTCGGCCAATTTGGCCTTAAACTGGTCGCGCGTTGCGCTGTCGAGCTGGCGCCATTCTCTCAGGGCTTCGTCGAGAAAGGCGAGCTCATAGCTCATCCAGCGAAACCTTGTGGATGGCCTGCCCCGCCCGCGCATCAGCGATGGCGTTGAGTTCCAGGTCTTCCAGCCGCTCCAGCATGGCCTCATAGGCCTTGGCCGGCACGCAATAAAAGGCGGGTTCGTTCCGGTTGAGAATGGCGACCGGGAAGCCCTCCCCGGCGGCGACCGTGCCCATCGGGTTTTTCTTCAGCTCTGAGACGCTGGCCGCGACCGCTGCATGAATGTGATGTGCCATGGAAAGACCCTCTTTAGGTACGCTGAATAGCACTCTAAACAGGTCTTTTCAAGGGAATCAGCCCCAAAAATCCGGCAAAGCCTGCGACAGCCGCCCGCCGATCCGGACCGGGCCGACATTCAAGGCAAGGCCCGTGGCATCGTCGATGTCCACTGCCAGTCCGCAGAGCGTCGCCGGGCCTTCGGCGGCTTCAAAACGTGCGCCCGGCACTTTGCGGATGAAACGGCGCAAAGGCTCTTCCTTGTCCATGCCGATGACGCTGTCGAAATCGCCCGTCATGCCGGCATCCGATTGATAGGCCGTGCCCTGGGCCAGGATTTGATAATCGGCGGTCGGCACATGTGTATGCGTGCCGACGACGAGGCTCGCACGCCCGTCGCAGAAATGGCCCATGGCCATTTTTTCAGATGTCGTCTCGGCATGGAGATCGAGCACGAAAGCATCGCAGCCCAGACCCAGCGGGCAGGCTCCCATTTCGCGCTCAACGGCGGCGAAGGGATCGTCGAGCGGATCCATGAAGACCCGGCCCATGACATTCATCACGAGGACGCGCTGGCCTTTGGCGGCCTCAAAAAGATTGGCGCCGCGCCCCGGCGTGCCGGGCGGATAATTGGCCGGTCGCAGCAGGCGGGGCTGGCGCTCGATGAAGACGAGTGCCTCGCGCTGATCGAAGGAATGATTGCCGAGCGTCACGCAATCGGCGCCGGCATTGAGAAGATCGTCGCAGATCGCTTCCGTAATGCCAAAACCGCCGGCAGCATTTTCGCCATTGACCACGACGAAATCGAGATTGTAGCGCGCGCGCAAAGACGGGACGTGTTCGAGAAAGGCGGCGCGGCCGGCGCGTCCGACAATATCGCCGATAAAAAGCAGACGCATGAAAAACCTCTAGGGCGTGCGCGTGTCGATGGTCTCGCGTTCCGTTACCACGAAATCGAGTTGGCGGTCGTGGGGCTCGTCGGGAACGAGCGGAATTTCCTGTGTCGCAAAGGCCAGCCCGATCGCCATGACGGGCCCGAGGCGCGCCAGCGCCCGGTCATAAAAGCCCTTGCCATAGCCAATGCGGTGACCGCGCCTGTCAAAGGCCGCCAGCGGCACGATGAGCGCCGCCGGCGTCATGGCCGGCGCGCTTTCGGGCGGCTCGCTGAGACCAAAGGGCCCGCTCTCCAGCGCCTCGCCCGGCGTCCAGGCGCGAAAGATGAGGCCGTCTTGCGTGACGGCGGGCAGGCAGAGCGGGCGGGCTTGCCCCGCCCATATCTGGGCGGCGGGCCGCGGATCGGCTTCGGACCGGATCGGCCAATAGAGGGCCAGGGGCCCGGCGGGAAGGGAAAGGCTCGCCAGCCTTTGCGCCATGGCTTGGGCGGCGTGACTGCGCTCGCTCACGCTCATTGCCTCGCGCCGCGCCAGTACGGCGGCGCGCATATCGGATTTTGTCGGGTGAGCAATCGGTCCCATCGGATCATCCGCGCCGGGACCGGCGCAAGGAGAAAGGGTGCGGGCCACAAAAGCCGTGGGAACATCGACCCCGGGAACCTACAACGTAGGTGGGCGCCATGTGACCAAGTCCACGGACGAGGCCAGGGACAGCTCCCTGAGAGATCGATAAGGCCCCGGGAATACTGAATCCACACGCACCCCGCAGCGCCGCGCTTTCAATTTAGGGCATGCGCCCTGCGAAAGGAAGGGCGCAAGGCCGCCTATTCAGCGAGCGGCCCGAACGGACATGCTTTTTGCAAGCGGATAAGGCTTCGCCAGCAAGGCGATTGGAATGTGCCAAGCTTGGCTGATGGCGCGGATCATCTCCAATGTCATCGGGCGTTTGCGCGACATAATCTCCGATGCACGCGAGCGCGAGCCGATGAGGCGCGCCAGTTCCGCCTGCGAATGGCCCATTTCGGTGAATGCATATTCGAGCAATTCCACCGGATCGAGATCGCGTTGCGGCCACAGGCGATCCTCATATCTTTCGACCAGCATGGCGAGCAGCTCGAGGCGTTCGCCCTCCGGCGAGCCTGCGGGCGCATCCCAGAGAGTCTCAATCCCTGCCAGCGCCTGCTGCAGCTCTTCGTCATTGCGGATCGGGCGAATATCCATGCGAGACCTTCAAAAAAGCGAAATGCGGGTCGCGTCCACACGGTCATAATCGCCATGCTTGCCGATGAATTTCACAAAAGCGATTTGCCGGACAAAATCGAAAGCAACAATCATCCGGTAATCGCCTCCATGCACGGCAAAGCGAATTCTTTGCGCATCGATGGCCTTGGCTTTCGGAAAGGTTCGAAGAACATCCTGTGTCGAGCCCCAATCGGCAGCTTTGACGACAGCATGCCAGCGCTGCAGCGCCGTCTCCGTCTCCGGGTGCCTCGTCCAGAATGCGACAAGGGTCGATTTCGCAATGACACGCATGAATAACATGTTCCCAAATTGGGATCAATCAAAATGCTCCCAAAACGGGAACAATTACCCCTTCGTCCCACCCATCGTCTGGGCGAGGCCTTCGATGCGGCGGGCGGCGAGGTCGATGGTTTGGGCGAGGCTTTCGATCCAGGCCATGGCGTGATCGTCGGCCGTCAGGGCGGCGTGGGAGAGGTCGTCGATTTTCTTTTCCAGCTCGACGATCCGGCGCCGGCTCTCGGACAATTCATCGGCAATGGTAATGGCCGCCATGACGGTCAATCGCTGGTCGCCGATTTCGCCGAAGGCGCCGCGCAATTCGCCGATGCGGGAATCGATCTGGGCAGCGAGCGCCTCCAGATGGGCTTCCTCGCCCGCGCCGCAGGCCATACGGAATGTCCGGCCCGCAATGGTGACATTGACGGAAGATGCGCCCGTGCCCTCGGCCATGCCTATTCTCCGCCTTGCGGCTCGGCCGCGTCCGGCTGGCCGAGCATGGAGCGAATGGCGGCGCCGGTGGCGGCCAGCCTCTGGGCGACCTCCGCATTGGCCTCTTCGAGCTTGCGGGCGCGCGCCATGACGCCATCGAGCTCATTGGCAAGGCGCGAACGGTCATCCTGCATCACGACCAGCTCTTCCTCGAGATCGCCGCGGCGCGAATCCGCCTCGGCGCGACGCTCCGCCGCCGCCTCGAGATGGTCGAGGGCGGTCGCAAGGCGCTTGAGGGGCATTTCGAGGCGATCGGGCAGTTTCATGCGGTCCTGACGGTCGATTCTGTCCATTAGGAGCGGTTTGCACGGTGCCGTCAACGCGCCGGGCGGCCCGCCGCACAGCAAACGGCGTCGATGAGGGCAATTCCCTGTGGTGTACCCGCGCTCTGGCGGCCTTCGGCGGGAGCGTTGCGTTGACACCGGGCATGGCCCTGTTATCAAACGCCCGCCTGCGATTTTTCAGGGATTTCCCTCGAGTCTGTGGCTGAAAAGCCGCTCCTTCCCCTCCGGGCCCGTCCGCCTGCGGCGGCGTCCGCGCCAAGAACGAGAGCAACATGAGCGTGACCCACCAGCAGATGGCCAATGCGATCCGCGCCCTTTCCATGGACGCGGTCGAACAGGCGAAATCCGGCCATCCCGGCTTGCCGATGGGCGCGGCCGACATAGCCACCGTCCTTTTCACGCAAGTGATGAAATATGACGCGACCGATACGGCATGGCCCGATCGCGACCGTTTCGTGCTCTCGGCCGGCCATGGCTCGATGCTGCTCTATTCGCTGCTGTTCTTGACCGGCGTGCCGGGCATGACGCTCGATGAGATCAAGAATTTCCGCCAGCTCGGCTCGAAAACGCCGGGACACCCGGAAAATTTCGTCACCAAAGGCGTCGAGACGACGACCGGCCCGCTGGGACAGGGCATTGCCACTGCCGTGGGCATGGCTTTGGCCGAGCGCATGATGAATGCCGAATTCGGCGATGTGGTCGATCATTTCACTTATGTGCTCGCCTCCGACGGCGATCTGATGGAAGGCGTGTCGCAGGAATCCATCGCGATTGCGGGCCATCTCAAACTCAATCGCATGATCGTCCTGTGGGACGACAATGGCATTTCCATCGACGGTCCGCTGTCGGTTGCCGATTCGGTCGACCAGATCATGCGGTTCAAGGCCTGCGGCTGGAATGCGATGCGCATCGACGGCCACGATCCGAAAGCCATTTTGCGCGCCCTGCGCAAGGCGCAGAAATCCGACAAGCCCACGCTCATCGCCTGCAAGACGCAGATCGGCTATGGCGCGCCCAAGCGGGCCGGCACATCCAAGGCCCATGGCGAGCCTTTGGGCGCAGAAGAAATCGCCGGCGCACGCGCTGCCCTCAACTGGCCGCATGCGCCTTTCGTGGTGCCGGACGATATTCTCAACGCCTGGCGCAAGGCCGGTAAAAAAGGCCGTCGCTTCAACAAGGCCTGGAAGACCGGCAAGCTTGCCGCCCTTCCCGCCGACAAGCGGGCCGAATTCGAACGGCGCATGAAGGGCGATCTGCCGAAAGCGCTCAAGGATGCCGTGCGCGCGCAAAAGCAGAAGCTGGCCACCGATGCAACGCCGATTGCCACACGCAAAGCGTCCGAGGCTGCCATTGCCGTCATTGCGCCCGTTGTGCCGGAACTCGTCACGGGTTCGGCCGATCTCACGGGCTCCAACAACACCAAGGTTGCGGCAACGCCGGCGATTGCGCCGGGCCAATATGCCGGCCGTTTCGTCCATTGGGGCATTCGCGAACATGGCATGACAGCGGCCATCAACGGCATGGCGCTGCATGGCGGCTATATCCCCTCGGGCGCGACCTTCCTTGTCTTTGCCGATTACATGCGCCCGTCGCTGCGCCTCGCAGCCCTCATGAAAACGCGCAATATCCAGGTTTTGACGCATGATTCCATCGGCCTTGGCGAAGACGGCCCGACGCATCAGCCGGTCGAAACGCTGGCCTCTTTGCGCGCCATTCCGAATTTCTATGTCTTCCGCCCGGCCGACCAGACAGAAACTCTGGAATGCTGGCAGGCAGCGCTCGAAGCGCGCGGAACGCCTTCGGCACTGGCTTTGACGCGCCAGAATCTGCCGCAGGTTCGCAAGGAATTTGTCGAGGACAATCTTTCCGCCCGCGGCGCTTACGAGCTTGCTGCGGCTGAAGGCGAGGCGCAGGTGTCGATCTTTGCTTCGGGCTCCGAGGTTGAAATCGCATTGGCTGGCCGTGACCTGCTCAAGCAGAAGGGCATTGCCGCGCGCGTCGTCTCCGTCCCCTGCATGGATCTCTTCTTCCAGCAGGATGGCGCCTATCAAGCAAAGGTGATCGGCAAAGCCCCCGTACGCATCGCCGTGGAAGCGGCAGTGAAAATGGGCTGGGAAGCCATCATCGGGGAGAAGGGCGTCTTCATCGGCATGAAGAGCTTTGGCGAAAGCGCACCTTACAAAAAATTGTACGAGCATTTCGGCATTACGCCGCAGGCTGTGGCAGAAGCCGCCCTGCAGCGTTTGCCGCGCTGATATCGTGAATGTATGAAACACCCATGAAACGGACGGTCTCGTCCGGACATTCAAGTCGAGGAGAATGAGGGATGGTCAAGGTCGCGATCAATGGATTCGGTCGTATCGGTCGCAATGTTTTGCGCGCGATCGTGGAATCGGGCCGCAAGGACATTCAGGTCGTCGCGATCAACGACCTCGGCCCGGTGGAGACCAATGCGCATCTGATGCGCTTTGACTCCGTTCATGGCCGCTTCCCGGGCAATGTGAAAGTCGATGGCGATACGATCGATGTCGGCTTCGGGCCGATCAAGGTCACCGCGATCAAGAACCCGGCCGAGCTTCCCCATAAGGCTCTGGGTGTCGATATTGCGCTGGAATGCACCGGCATTTTCGTGACGCGCGACAAGGCAGCTGCGCATCTTGAGGCCGGCGCCAAGCGCGTTATCGTCTCCGCACCCTGCGACAATGCCGATCTCACCGTCGTCTTCGGCGTCAATCACGACAAGCTGACGAAAGATCACGTCGTGATCTCGAATGCATCCTGCACGACAAACTGCCTCGCCCCCGTCGCCAAGGTTCTCAACGATGCGATCGGCATCGAAAAGGGCTTTATGACGACGATCCATTCCTACACGGGCGACCAGCCGACGCTCGACACGATGCACAAGGATCTCTATCGCGCCCGCGCTGCGGCTCTGTCGATGATCCCGACATCGACGGGTGCTGCCAAGGCCGTCGGCCTCGTGCTGCCTGAACTCAACGGCAAGCTCGACGGCTCTGCCATCCGCGTGCCGACGCCGAATGTCTCGGTTGTCGATCTGAAATTCGTCGCCAAGCGCGCGACGACGGTTGCTGAAGTCAATGCCGCCATCAAGGCTGCGGCCGATGGCCCGCTCAAGGGCATTCTGGGCTATACCGATGTGTCGAATGTCTCGATCGACTTCAACCACGATCCGCATTCATCCGTCTTCCACATGGACCAGACCAAGGTCATGGAAGGCACATTTGTGCGCATTCTGTCCTGGTACGACAATGAATGGGGCTTCTCGAACCGCATGAGCGACACGGCTGTCGCCATGGGCAAGCTTCTTTAAGTCAATCGGGCGCGTTTCTTTTGGGGACGCGCCCTTTTCATTGTGCTGAACAAAAGAGACAGGCATGAGCGGCTTCCGGACTCTCGACCAGGCTGATGTGAAATCGAAGCGCGTGCTGTTGCGCGTGGATCTCAACCTGCCGATGGAGAATGGCCGCATCTCGGATGCCACGCGCATTGAGCGCATTGTGCCGACCATTCGCGAACTCACCGGCAAGGGCGCGCGCGTCATTTTGCTGGCGCATTTCGGCCGGCCCAAGAATGGGCCCGATGCGGAAAATTCGCTGAAGCCCATTGCGGCTGCTTTGCCTGAACATCTGGGCGCATCTGTTGCCTTTGCTTCCGATTGCATTGGCGCAATTGCGCAAGATGCTGTCGCCAAGCTGAAGGATGGCGAGATTCTTCTGCTCGAAAATACACGCTTCCACAAAGCGGAAGAAAAGAACGACAAGGATTTTGTCGCCAGCCTCGCCAAGCTCGGCGATCTTTATGTCAACGACGCTTTCTCAGCGGCGCACCGCGCGCATGCCTCCACGGAAGGCCTCGCGCATGTCCTGCCAGCTTTTGCTGGTCGCGGCATGCAGGCCGAACTTGAAGCGTTGACCAAGGCGCTGGAAACGCCAAACCGTCCTGTGGCCGCAATTGTCGGCGGTGCGAAGGTTTCGACCAAGCTCGAATTGCTCGGCAATCTGTCGAAGAAAGTCGATTTCATCATCATCGGCGGCGGCATGGCCAATACGTTTTTGGCCGCGCAGGGCCACAAGGTCGGCAAGTCGCTCTGCGAGCACGATCTGCTCGACACGGCACGCGAGATTGTCGCCAAGGCGAAAGAAGCGAAGTGCGAAATCGTCCTGCCCTCCGATGCTGTTGCAGCAAAAGAATTCAAGGCGCATGCGCATGCGCGCGTCACGGATGTCGGCCATGTTCAGGACGATGAAATGATCCTCGACATGGGCCCGCGCTCAACGGTCGAAGTCGAAAAAATTCTCTCCGCCTGCAAGACGCTCGTCTGGAACGGCCCTTTCGGCGCATTTGAATTGCAGCCTTTTGACGCCGGCACCAATGCAGTGGCGAAAACAGCCGCCGCGCTGACGCAAAAAGGCGCGCTCGTCACAGTGGCTGGCGGCGGCGATACAGTCTCTGCGCTCAACCAATCGGGTGCGGCTGAACACTTCACTTACATTTCGACAGCCGGCGGCGCTTTCCTCGAATGGCTCGAGGGCAAGGTTCTGCCTGGCGTCGAGGCGCTGCGCATCAAGTCAAATTAATCTCTGCGGAGGATTTTTCAGATGAACAAGGACCAACTCGCAAAAGTCGCACAGGCCATGGTGGCGCGCGGCAAGGGCATTCTCGCCGCTGACGAGAGCTCCGGCACGATCAAGAAGCGCTTCGATGCCATCGGCGTGGAATCGACCGCCGATTCACGCCGCGACTATCGCGAGTTCATGTTCCGCACGCAGGAAGCGATGACGCAGCATATTTCCGGCGTCATCCTCTATGATGAGACGATCCGCCAGAATGCGAAAGACGGCACGCCGCTCGTCAAGCTCATCGAGGCTGCCGGCTCGCTTCCCGGCATCAAGGTCGATGCAGGCGTCAAGCCGCTGCCGAATTTCGCCAATGAGACGATCACTGAGGGTCTCGATGGATTGAGCGAGCGTATGGCCGAATATTACAAGCTCGGCGCGCGTTTCGCGAAATGGCGCGCCGTCATCGATATTGCCGATGGCATTCCCTCGCGCGGCGCCATTCTCGCCAATGCGCAGGCTTTGGCGCGTTATGCCGCGATCTGCCAGGCCAATAATATTGTGCCGATTGTCGAGCCGGAAGTGCTGATGGATGGCGGCCACGATCAGGCGCGCTGCTATGAAGTCACCGAATTCGTGCTGAAGACGCTCTACAATGAGCTCTATGAAGCTCGCGTCTTCCTCGAAGGCACGGTGCTGAAGCCCAATATGATCGTGCCGGGCAAGAAATGCGCGACGCAGGTTTCGGCCGAACAGGTCGCACGCGAGACGATCCGCGTCTTCAAGCAGACTGTGCCGGTCGCCGTGCCGGGCATTGCCTTCCTCTCAGGCGGTCAGGCCGATGTCGAGGCCACTGCCAATCTCGATGCGATCAACAAAATGGGCCCGCTGCCCTGGCTCGTGACCTTCTCTTACGGCCGCGCTTTGCAAGCCGCCCCGCAAAAGGCCTGGGCCGGCAAGGAAGCCAATGTCGTCAATGCGCAGAAAGCCTTCTCGCACAGGGCTAAAATGAACGGCCTCGCCTCCAAGGGCGAATGGAGCAAGAGCCTCGAAGGCTGATTGCTCTTCAATATGAAAATGAGAAAAGCCCGGCAGCGATGCCGGGCTTTTTTTATCACCACTCCCAGCGGCAGGGTCGCGCCATTTTGCGATCAAGTGAAGCCAGCCAATCCCCTCCCCTCAAGGGGGAGGGGGAAGAGACCGCACTAAATGCCCTTGGTCTGTAGCGCTGCGGCGATCTCGTCCAGAATTGCTGGATCATCGATGGTGGCGGGCGTTGACCATTCATCCTTGTCGGCGATTTTCTTCATTGTGCCGCGCAGGATTTTACCTGAGCGCGTTTTCGGCAGACGATTGACCGTGATCGCAATTTTGAAAGCTGCCACCGGGCCGATCTTGTCGCGCACGAGTTGCACGATTTCTTTTTCGATCTCGAGCGGCGATTGCGTCACGCCTGATTTCAGCACGATAAAGCCGCAGGGCTGCTCGCCCTTGAGCTCATCCTTGATGCCGATCACGGCGCATTCGGCAACAGCGGGATGGGATGCCAGAACTTCTTCCATGCCGCCGGTCGACAGACGATGGCCCGCGACATTGATGATGTCATCAGTGCGACCCATGATGAAGAGATAGCCATTCTCATCCTTGAAACCGGCATCAGCGGTTTTGTAGAAGCCCGGAAAATCTGCGAGATAGCTTTCGCTCATGCGCTTGTCGTTTTGCCAGAGCGTCGGCAGACAGCCGGGCGGCAGCGGCAATTTGATGACGATGGACCCCATCTGTCCGTTGGGGACAGGCTTGGCCGCCTCATCGACAATCTGCACATCGTAACCGGGCATGGGCACGGTGGGAGAGCCGTGCTTGATCGGCAGCAGGCCAAGGCCCACCGGATTGCCGACAATGCCCCAGCCGGTTTCTGTCTGCCACCAATGATCGACGACGGGAACGCCCAAAACTTTTTCAGCCCAGGCAACCGTATCGGGATCGGCGCGCTCGCCGGCGAGGAAAAGCGTGCGCAAAGTTTTGGTCGAATATTTTGTCAAGAATTTCGCGTCCGGATCTTCCTTGCGGATCGCACGAAAAGCCGTCGGTGCCGTGAAAAGCGCAACCGCGCCATATTCCTCGATGACGCGCCAGAAGGCGCCTGCATCGGGTGTGCCGATCGGCTTGCCTTCATAGACGATGGTCGTCGCGCCATGCAGCAGCGGCGCATAGACAATATAGGAATGTCCCACCACCCAGCCGACATCTGACGCTGACCAGAAAACTTCGCCGGGATTGACGCCGTAGAGATTTTTCATCGTCCAGGCGAGCGCCACCATATGGCCGCCATTGTCGCGCACCACGCCCTTCGGGATACCCGTCGTGCCTGACGTGTAGAGAATATAGAGCGGATCGGTTGCTTTCACCGGCACGCAGGCTGCGCGTTTGCCGGCGGCTTTTGCAGCTTCAACCAGCGAGGTCCAATCGTGATCGCGGCCTGCGACCATTTCGGCTTTCGCCTGTTCGCGCGCAAAGACAATGACATTTTGCGGCCGCGATGTTGACAGACGGATCGCCTCATCGAGCAGGGGCTTGTAGGCAACCACACGGCCGGGCTCAATGCCGCAGGAGGCGGTGAGCACGAGTTTGGGCTTTGCATCGTCGATGCGTGTGGCCAGTTCCTTGGCCGCAAATCCGCCGAAGACGACGGAATGAATCGCACCGATGCGCGCGCAGGCATACATGGCCGTCAAAGCTTCGGGGATCATCGGCATGTAGACGATGACGCGATCGCCTTTCTCAATGCCGAAATCCTGCAGCACGGCGGCGAGCGCGCTCACCTCATCGAGCAATTGCGCGTAAGTGATCTTGCGCTTGGAATGGGCAACGGGGGAATCGTAGATGATGGCCGTCTGGTCGGCGCGCCCGCCCGCCACATGGCGATCGATGGCATTGTGGCAGGTGTTGCAGACCGCATCCGGGAACCAGCGCCCATAGGGGCCCTGCGTCGCATCGAAAATTTTCTGCGGCGGCTCGATCCAGTCGATGGCCTTGTCTGCATCCGCCCAGAATGCGGCCGGGTCTTTTTGCCAGGCGCCATAGACTTCGGCGTAAGAACTCATTCATCCCTCCCCGGAGGCGACATACAGGCCATGACGGCCCGCCAAACGACCCTCTTCTTGCGGCCGGCCGGACAACATGGCAACGGTCGCACCATTAGCTCTTAGACCTAGCCGGAAGGCGCAAGTCACAGGATGTTCAGCACGCAATGATCACCGACTGGACATTCTACCTCGTCGCCTTTCCGGCCGTGGTTCTGCTCGGCCTCTCCAAGGGCGGCTTTTCGGGACTTGGCATGGCGGCCCTGCCGCTGATGGCGCTGACCATCCCACCTCTGCAGGCGGCAGCCATCATCCTGCCGATCCTCATGGTGCAGGATGTGGTCTCGCTCTTTGCCTATCGCAAAATGTGGAACCGGCGCGTGCTGATGTTTTTCCTGCCCGGCGCGCTGATCGGCACCATCATCGCCACATTTCTGGCAAGCCGCGTCTCAGATGCAATGGTGCAGGCCATTGTTGGCGCCATTGCGGTCATTTTCGTTCTGAAGCACTGGCTGCACCGCAAGCCTGCCGGCCAGGCGCCGGGAGAAGCGCGCCTGCTGCCCGGCCTGTTCTGGGGATCGATCTGCGGCTTTACGTCCTTTATCGCCAATGCCGGGGGCGTGCCCTTTCAGGCCTATACGGTGAGCTTGCGCCTGCCGCCTGCCATTTATGCCGCAAGTTCGACGGCTTTGTTTTTCATTCTCAACTGGATCAAGTTTCTCATCTTCATCTGGCTCGGGCAGGTCTCGGGCGGCAATCTGACCACTTCGGCAACGCTGCTTCCGCTCGCCATTGTCGCCACTCTGCTCGGCATATGGATGGTGAAGCGGGTCTCGGCGGCGCGCTTCTATCTGATCGTCACCAGCGTCACATTTCTGCTCGGCCTCAAACTCATACATGACGGTGCGCGCGGCCTCGGCTTCTGAGCCCCGCAGAATCGCAACGCGCCATCACAGGCCGACAGATCAGATCAATGAACGAGCGGCCTCAAATGGCGTGACCGCAATTTCTCGATCTCGTCTCTCAGCGCCAGTTTACGGCGCTTCAATTCAACGAGACGAAGATCGTCTGCGGAAGGATGAAGCTTTTCCGTCTCGATCTTTTTTTCGAGCACACGGTGACGCCGCTCGAGTTCCGCGAGATGGTTTTGCATCGACATCGGGCAAATCCTTTCGAGATTGCTGACGTGGATCGAAGTCTGGCACGAAACAAAAGACTGGCAAGGCCAAAGATCGGCCAAGCTCGATAAAATGCTTTTGTTCGATGCGGCAGAGCAGCAATTGACGCAAGGGTATAAGGCGGGCGCTCTCTCTTGCCTGAGCACGAGGGACAGCGCATGATGATCAGCAATTGACGCAGGGGCCTTCGGCCCAACGTTCGGCTGGAAGTTTCGGCGCATGGCCAACAAGTTGACGGATGAGGAACGCGCCGCTTTCGAGGCCGAGGCAAGCCGTTTGCGCGAAGAACATCGCGATCTCGATGCTGCCATCGATGCGCTCGAAGAAGTCGGCAAAAGCGATCAATTGCAGATCCAGCGGCTGAAAAAGCGCAAACTGGTGCTCCGCGACCGGCTCACCTTTCTCGACGATCTGCTGACGCCCGACATTATCGCCTGAGATGCTCCCCTCCCCCCGGAGCGGAGAAAATACAGGTTCAACTTGCCCTTGTGCTCCGCTTCGTCTATCTCAAGCCGCTTCTTTTCGAAGGAGCCGAGCCAAATGGCCAGCACACCAGTCGCCATCATCATGGGCAGCCAGTCCGACTGGGCGACCATGCGCCATGCAGCCGACATGCTCGACCGGCTCGGCATTGCCTATGAAGCCAAGATCGTCTCGGCCCATCGCACCCCCGACCGGCTCGTTGCTTTCGCCAAAGGCGCGAAAGCCGCAGGCTTTCAGGTGATTATTGCCGGTGCCGGCGGCGCCGCCCATCTGCCGGGCATGACGGCCTCCATGACCCCCCTGCCCGTCTTTGGCGTGCCGGTCGAATCCAAGGCCCTGTCGGGACAGGATTCGCTTCTCTCCATCGTCCAGATGCCGGCCGGCATTCCTGTCGGCACCCTGGCCATCGGCAAGGCCGGGGCGGCCAATGCGGCCCTGCTGGCCGCCGCCGTTCTTGCTTTGCACGACCCGGCGCTGGCAGCCCGGCTGGAAAAATTCCGCGCCGATCAGACCGTCTCAGTGGCCGAAACCCCGGTCGACGAAGCCGGGACGCCCTCGACATGAGCCAGCCGGCCCTGCAGCCCGGAGACACAATCGGCATTCTGGGCTCGGGCCAGCTCGGCCGGATGATCGCCATGGCCGCCGCCCGTCTCGGGCTGAAAACCCATATTTATTGCCCCGATCCCGGCCCGGCTTTCGACGTTTGCGCCACTTTTACGCTGGCCGCCTATGAGGATGAGAAGGCTCTGGCGGCTTTCGCCGATTCAGTGGGCGTCGTGTCCTATGAATTCGAAAATGTGCCGGCCCCCACCGCTGCTTTTCTGGCCGCGCGCCGCCCTGTGCGCCCCGGCGCCCGTGCGCTGGCCATCACGCAGGACCGCTGGGACGAAAAAACCTTTCTCAACGGCCTTGGCATTCCCACAGCACCTTTTGCCCGTGTCGACAATGTCGCCAGTCTGGAAGCCGCGCTCGAAACGCTGGGGCGTCCGGCAGTCCTGAAGACCCGCCGCTTTGGCTATGACGGCAAGGGCCAGGCGATCATCCGCGCCGGCGACGATGCCGGCGCCGCCTTCAGATCATTGGGCGAACAACCCTGTGTGCTGGAGGGCTTTGTGTCCTTCGCACGTGAGATTTCCGTTGTCGGCGCCCGCGGTGTCGATGGTTCTTTCGCGGCTTTCGATGTCTGCGAAAACGAACATGAGCATCATATTCTCTCGCGCACCATCGTGCCGGCGCAGGTGAGCGAAACGACAGCGGCGGCCGCCATCGAGACGACGGGGAAAATTGCCGCGGCTCTGGACTATGTCGGTGTCATCACGGTGGAAATGTTTCTGGTCGAGGAAAATGGCTCCGACCGGATCGTCATCAATGAAATTGCCCCGCGCGTCCATAATTCCGGCCATTGGACCATTGATGGGGCGGCAACCTCGCAATTCGAACAGCATGTGCGGGCCATTTGCGGCTGGCCTTTGGGCTCACCGCGCCGCCACGGCCGGATCGAAATGGGCAATCTGATCGGCGCGCAGGCCGATGCCTGGCCGGAGCTCCTGCGGGAACCCGGCGTGGCCCTTCACCTCTACGGCAAGCATGAGGCGAGGGCGGGCCGAAAAATGGGCCATTGGACAAGGGTTTTGCCGGAAGGCTGACAGCCTGTGCGAAAATGCCCCTCCGGCGCTCCGCCCCGGCTGGACAGGGGCGCGGGCTTCTGCTAATTCCGGCCCCACGTTGAGATGCGCCGCGTCCTCGCCGCGCATCCTTTTTCCATTTCGGCTGTTCTCGCTTTCGGGCGAGGCCTCTCAAGACAGGATCTGCTGGTGCAAGTTCTCGTTCGCGACAATAACGTCGACCAGGCCCTCAAGGCGCTCAAGAAGAAAATGCAGCGTGAGGGTATCTTCCGCGAAATGAAGCTCCGCGGCCATTACGAGAAGCCCTCCGAGAAGCGCGCCCGCGAGCAGGCTGAGGCCGTTCGCCGCGCCCGCAAGCTCGCCCGCAAGAAAATGCAGCGCGAAGGCCTGCTGCCGATGAAGCCCAAGCCTGTGATGGGCGCCCCGCGCTAATCGCGGCCCTTCGCTTTTTTCGGCCTGACATATCGACGGCGCCTCCGGACCTCCGGGGGCGCCGTGATTTTTTAACAACTCTTGTTGTTCAATGCGGCGAAAGTTGCCGGCACTACGCCGCGCTCCGCATTTGCGCCATATTGCGCAAGCTTGTCGGGGTGCGTCTAATGCCAGACGGCAGGACACAGGGCTTGAAGATGATTGCTGACGCCATTCCGCATTCCCTATCGCGCGCGCATCTGCGCAGAATTGCAACAGCTGCGGGCCTCGCGCTTCTGGCAGCGGGCTGCAATACGACGGGCAGCACATTCCGCTCGGCAGGCATTGCCGAGACCGAACAACGCACCGAAGCCTCGCAGGTCAATATTGCCTCGCTGAGCGAAGTCGTTACCCGCAATCCGAATGCGCCCGAGCCCTATAATACGCGCGGCGCCGCCTATGCCCGCATCGGCCGCTTCCAGGAGGCCATTGCCGATTTCAGCGCAGCCATCAAAGTCGATCCCGGCAATGCGGCTGCTTATACAAACCGCGCGCTGGCGCATCGCCAAATGGGCCGCAACGATGCCGCGCTGGCTGATTTCACATCAGCCGTCAGCGTCAATCCGCGCCATGCACCTGCCTATCTCGGCCGCGCCAATCTGCTGCGCGCACAGGGCAATCTGGGCGAAGCCATGGCCGATCTCGATCAGGCGATCCGCATCAATCCCGAAAGCGCACCGGCCTTTCACGCGCGCGGCCTGATCTGGCAGCGCCAGGGCGACCATGCCCGCGCCATCACCGATTTCGACAATGCGATTGATCGCGATCCATTTGCCGCCGCACCCTATCAGGCGCGCGGCGCAAGCCTGATCGTTGTGGCAAAATACGATGCGGCGATTGAGGATTTCAATGCGGCGCTGAATGTCGACAATCGCAATGGCGATGCATGGGCAAGCCTCGGCCTTGCCTATGAGCGACAGGGCAATCGACAGAAAGCGACTGAATCCTATCAGCGCGCGCTGGTCGTCGATCCCGGCAACCGGATTGCACGCGAAGGTCAGGCGCGCATCGGTCGCGGCTGATTATTTTTCCGATCCTGTAAAGGCGATCCGCACCATATTGGTCGCGCCCGGCGTTCCAAAAGGCACGCCGGCGACAATGATCACACGATCTCCCTCGCGCGAAAAACCTTCGCGATTGGAGAATTTGCAGGCGCGCCGCGCCATATCGTCAATGTCGCTGGCATCTTTCGTCAGCATGGCGTGAACGCCCCAGACAAGCGTCAGGCGACGCGCCGTAGCACGGCTCGGCGTGAGCGCGAGAACCGGCGGCTGCGGGCGCTCGCGCGCAATCCGCAAGGCCGTCGAGCCGGACGACGTCCAGGCAATCACCGCTTTGAGATCGAGCGTTTCAGCGACATCGCGGGCAGCAACCGCAATGGCATCGGCCCCTGTTGCTTCAGGCGCAGCACGCTGGGCGTTGATGACTGAGCGAAAGATCGGATCGGTCTCCACTTCTTCCGCGATGCGATTCATCATCGCCACAGCTTCAACAGGATATTTGCCGGCCGCACTTTCGGCTGAAAGCATGACGGCATCCGCGCCTTCGAAAACAGCGGTCGCAACATCGGAAACTTCAGCGCGCGTGGGCACGGGCGATGTGATCATGCTTTCCAGCATTTGCGTGGCAACAACAACCGGCTTGCCGAGACGGCGCGCCACGCGCGTGATGCGCTTTTGCAGACCGGGCACTTTTTCGACCGGCATTTCAACGCCGAGATCGCCGCGCGCCACCATCAATGCATCGGAAATTTCCATAATCTCGTCGAGCCGTGCAATGGCCTGCGGCTTTTCGATTTTCGCCAGCACACCGGCACGACCGCGAACGATTTTCTTCACTTCCGCAATATCGTCAGCACGCTGCACGAATGAGACGGCAATCCAGTCGACGCCTTCATGCAGAGCAGCTTCAAGATCGCCGCGATCTTTTTCCGTCATTGCAGAAACCGGGATTTCCGTATCGGGCAGACTGACGCCCTTGCGATTGGAAATGCGCCCGCCGACATCGACAATCGCCAAAGCGCGATCGTGCTTGGCTTCTTTCACATGAAGGCGCAGCTTGCCATCGTCGATGAGGATCGAATGTCCCGGACGCAAGGCCCGCAGAATTTCAGGATGGGGCAGATGCACACGATGCGCATCGCCCGGCTCATTTTTGGAATCGAGCGTGAACGAGGCGCCTGCAACCAGCTCCACAGAACCATCGGCAAAAGCCCCGACGCGCAATTTCGGGCCCTGCAGATCGGCGAGAATGCCGATGGCGCGACCGAATTCTTTTTCTAGCCCGCGGATCGTCTCAACCCGCTCGTGCAACATCTCGTGGCTTGTATGGCTCATGTTGATGCGGAAGACATCGACGCCGGCCTCAAGCAGGCGCTTGACGATGGCGCGGTCCTGCGAGGCGGGTCCGAGAGTCGCGAGAATCTTGACGCGACGAAGCCTTCTCATGAGCGTGCCTTTCTGAACATCATCAACGCTGGCCGGGCTGATTGGAGTCTGTGAGCTGGACGGTCCAGTTGCGTGCATCCTTGCCCGTATCGATTTCGAAAAAACCGGTGCGGTCGTAGCCTCGCACAAGGCAATTCTCGCGACCCTCGATGCGGAACTCGCGGTCGCGTGTGCACATATAGGCCTTGCCCTTCCACTCGCCGCCGCGCTCGTCCATCGCATAGACGTAATAATATTGGGCGGCGAGCGCGCCGCGCAGCAAGGTCTCGCAAGCGCCCTGCTTCAGATTCCACCACCCCTCCGTCACCCAGGTCTGGCCATCCGTATAGGCTATGGCGACGCTGACGCGGCTTGAGGCATTGTTGCACAGGCGGAAGTCTGCCTGCGCAGCCGTGGGCAGCAAAAGCGCAAGGCCGAGGAGGGCCGTTCGAAGGTTGAGTCTGGCAGGCATTTGCGAAGGAAACATGTCGTCCGTGTGATACTGCCTGCGAATCGGGGGAGGCGCAGCAGCCTTGCCGCCAGTTGAATCACGATCGGGCCATCCTGTCAGGCCCCCGCCCGACACTTACTGCCTCACGGGCTCGTGCGCACATGCCATGCTGGCCAGCGCCAAGCCAGACCTTTATGATAGCAGGCAAATGCACGGCCCAGCCCAAGACATCAGCCGGTTCGACCCGCTCGAGCGCCTCGATGGCGCTCTGAATTGCGGAATCCTGCTGCTTTGCGACCATGCGCGACCCAACCTGCCGCCCGAATATGGCGACCTTGGCCTTACAGCCGATCATTTCACCCGCCACATTGCCTATGACATTGGCGCAGCCGCGCTGACCTATGCGCTCGCCCAGCGCCTCTGCGCCCCGGCGCTGATGACGACTTTTTCGCGCCTGCTGATCGACCCCAATCGCGGCGCCGATGACCCGACGCTGGTGATGCGGATTTCCGACCGCGCCCTCATCCCCGGCAATGCCCGCATTGACGATGCGGAAATTGCCCGCCGCCGGCGCCTCTATTGGCAGCCCTATCGCGACGCCATTGCCGACATGTCGCAAAAAATGCGCGCAGCCGGACGGCCACCGGCGCTGGTGTCCATCCATTCCTACACGCCGGTCTGGCGCGGCAGGCCGCGGCCCTGGCATGCGGGGCTTTTATGGGATTGCGACGACCGGCTCGCGCGCCCGCTGCTGGCCAGCCTGCGCGCTGAAAGCCATCTCGTGATCGGCGACAATGAGCCCTATGATGGGGCGCTGCGCGGCGACACAATGTTCGACCACGGCACATTGCCGGGTCTGGCCCATGTGCTGATCGAAGTGCGGCAGGATCTGATTGCGACGCAACCGGGTGTCGAAGAATGGGCCAATCGCCTGGCGCCGCTTCTTGTGGACTGCCTGGCTGCGCCAGACATACATGACATACGCCATTATCCGAGCCGTGCGGCAACGCCGGCCCAGCTGGCCGCTTTGAGGGAGAAAATGACATGACATTCGACGACAAGACACAGACCGAACTCGAAGCCGCCGCTTTCCGCCGCCTCATGTCGCATCTGCGCAACCGTACGGATGTTCAGAATATCGACATGATGAATCTCGCCGGCTTCTGCCGCAATTGCCTTTCGAACTGGATGAAGGATGCAGCCGACGAGCGCGGCCTTGCTCTCACCAAGGATCAGGCGCGCGAACATGTCTATGGCATGCCCTTCGAGGAATGGCGCGCCAAATACCAGACCGAGGCGACCCCCGAGCAGAAAGCCGCTTTTGCCAATTCTCCCGCGGCAAAAGGCCAGCACTGAGGCAGGAAAGCGGGGATTTCCCGGACCATAGCCTTGACGCAGGACAGCCCGCATCGCATCCATCGCGCTCTTCGATTGGGGACGCAGATCGCCCCCGCACCATAGGACAGGGCGCGAAATGAGCACGAATTCGGTCGATTCAGGGCATTTGCGCGCGTTTATCGAGCGCATCGAACGGCTCGAGGAAGAAAAGCGCGCCATCGCCGACGATATCAAGGAAGTCTATGCCGAGGCCAAGGGCACCGGCTATGACGTGAAGGTCATGCGCAAGATCATTTCGCTGCGCCGCATGGATCGCGACAAGCGCCGCGAGGAGGAAGAAATCCTCGATCTCTATCTCGCAGCGCTCGGCGAGGCGTGATCCCGTTCTTGGCGCGCGCTAGACTTGATCGCGCGCCAGACGCCCGATGATCGTATTGCACAGACCTGCCAGCGCGAAGATCACGATCAGCAGCGCATAAAGGCCCGGCATGTCGAAGCGCATATAGATCTGCATGATCATGTAGCCGAGACCTTGATTGGACAATTTCGTCTCGGCCAGCAGAACGGTGATAATGGCCGTGCCCATGCCCAGACGTATGCCATTGAGGATCGGCACGCGCATGGCGGGCAGATAGATTTTCATCGCCATCTGCCAGCCGCTGGCGCGAAATGAGCGCCCGACGCGGATCAAAACCTGATCGATCTGGCGCATGCCCGCCGCCGTCGACAGAGCCACGGCAAAGAAAGCCGAGAGTGCGCCCAGCGCAATTTTCGAGGCCAGACCGACGCCGAAGATCATGATCATGACCGGAAAGAGAATGATGCGCGGCGTTGGCGAGAGATAATAAATATAGGGCTCGAAAGCGCGCATCAGGAAACGATTGGCGCCCAGAACAATGCCGACCGCAATGCCAATGCCGGCACCGATCGCCAGCGAGGCCGCAGTCTCGAAAGCGGTGACTTGCAGATTGCGATAAAAGACCGGATCGGAAAGCAGTTTCAGCAGCGAGCGGCCAATCGCCATGAGCGAGGGAATGACCTCGCCGTAAAACAGGCCCGAACGCGACAAGGCTTCCCAGCAGGCCAGAAAAACAATTGCCACGCCAATGCGCAGCAACAAGGCGTCGCGCGCCGATGCGCTGCCGCTGAAAGTCGGCGCAACCGCTTTGCGGCGCGGCGCCCTCATCTCGCTGGTTGCAGCCATTTCTCGATGCGCTCCAGAACGACGAAAAAGAAAACCGACAGGCCGATAACGAAACAGATCGCCGCATAAGTGCCCGGCAGATCGTAACGCTCGGCAAGCTCATTGATGAGCTGGCCGAGACCGCCGAGATTGATCAGATATTCAACGCCCACCACCGTGATGAGAACAACGGCGAGACTGAGCCGCACGCCGGTGAAAATCACCGGCAGCGCTGAGGGAAAAAGAATTTTCCAGAACATCTGGCCCGACGTCATATTGAGGCTGCGCCCGACATTGATGAGCACTTTGCGCGTTGCCGCCAGACCTTCCACGGTTTTCAGGATGATGGGCGCAAGCCCATGGATGAAGGCCATGACAATGATCGTGTTCGGACTGCGCCCGAACAGGACAAGAAAGAGCGGAAAAGCCAGAACGATGGGCGCGGCAGCCATGGCGCCGACCCAATCTTCAAGCGCGCGCCGCCACAGGGGCGAGCGAAACAAAAGCGCGCCGAGCGGCACGCCGACAAGGATCGAGCCAAAACCCGCAACCAGCATTTCATAGGCCGAGGTGCGGCAACGCGCGAGGATATTCTCCTCGATGATGACGCGCTCAAAAGCCATGAAAATTTCGCTGGGCGGTGGCACGACAAAGCGATTGATGATGCCGCCGCGCACAAGCATTTCGAACACGAGAATGGCAGCCGCAATGGCCAGCACGCCGACGATTTCAGGACCGCGGCGCAGATAAAAGGGAAGCGCCGCCGAATTAGCCATGCGCGCCCCGACGCGCTGCCGCTGATTCTGAATCCGCCATGCCGCGCGAGGCTTCCTCGCGCAGATCGTTCCAGATTTCTGCCACATAATGACCGAAGGCATCGCTGCCGACGACATCCGAAGTGCGCGGCCGGGGCAATTTAATGTCGACAATGCGCTTCACCTGACCCGGCCGATAGGTCATCACCACGATGCGATCCGACAATTGCACGGCTTCGGTGAGATTATGTGTGATCAGCAAAGTTGTCTGATTGAGCTCCTGCTGGATCTGCGTGATCTTGTCGCCCAGCAGGAGGCGCGTCTGTTCGTCGAGCGCGGCGAAAGGCTCATCCATGAGGAGAATCTTGGGCTGCGAGATCAGCGTGCGCGCAATCGAGACGCGCTGGCGCATGCCACCCGACAATTGCGAGGGATAGTTTTTCTCGAACGAGGACAGCCCGACCATATCGATGAAATGATGGGCGCGGTCCATACGCTCGGATTTGGCGACACCCTGCAATTCGAGGGGAAAAGCGACATTGTCGATGACATTGCGCCAGGGGAACGTCGATTCCTCCTGAAACACCATGCCGACGGCAGGATGAGGCGCAGAAATACGCTCATCGCCAATCATCACGGCGCCTTCATAATCGCCCAGCAAGCCGCCGATAATGTTGAAGAGCGTGGACTTGCCGCAGCCTGACGGGCCGATCACGGAAACGAATTCGCCCTGTTTCACCGTGAAGGAGACGTGATCGACGGCCGTGACCGCGCCGGCGCCTGCGCCAAAACGCTTGACGACATCATCGACGACCAGAGCAGGCTCGGCAGAGCTGCCATCGATCGGTGCGGATTGCGTCATGTCATTCCTCCGGCGCATCGGCGCCGGAATCTTTGTCTCTGGCGCAGCGGGGCCACTTTGCGGCCCACCCTTTGAGCACTAGCCGCAAGCTGCAGGGACAGTCAACGCGCGCTGCGATCAACGATCGAGGAGGACGGCAACCCGGCTCGGCTCCCCGGCGGCGGGGGCAGGCACCTGCACGCTTGCGATCGAAGACCCGGTGAAAGCATCCGTGCGCAGCTCGGAGACCAGAACGGGGGCAAATTCAGAGACAACCTGCACTTGCGCGGTCAGCGCCCAGGCGCGCGAATCTGCCTTCACTGAGGCCTTCAGGCCCGGCCGCATGCCGAGATCCTTGGCGGCCACCGCCTGCTGCAGCGCCACGGGCTGCGTCATCAGGGTGAAATTGCTGCGATCGATCCGCGCGGCATAGAGCACGGGCTTGCGCACAACCACCCGCACATTCTGCGGGGGAGCGCCCGTCAGGGCGCCGCGCAAGCCGAGGCGCGAATCGTTGGGGGCATAGGCCATCAGCCCATCGGGGGCGGCAGCATTGCCATTGCGGATCACGTCAGGCAGGGGCACCGGCAGGGGCGCTGAGCCCCTCTCTGCGGAGGCGACAACAAGCCCTGCCTGCGGACGCACAGGCGGCAGCGGCACATTGGCGAAAACAACGGGTGCGGCAGCAGGAGCCTGCGGCGTGCCGCCCAATTCGACGGGCCGGCGCGGCGGCATGAGCTGAACGGCAGCAACCTGCTGAACCGGCACGACGCTCGCGGTGACTGCGACCGGCGCAGTCATGACCGTTTCGCCACGCGGCAGATTGCGCTCGGCGCGGGCAATGGTTTCGGCAGCGCGGCGCTGCGCCGGCGTATTGATGCTGGCAGAATCCTCGCGCTCGACGGCTGGCGCGCGTGCAATGCGCGTGCGTGCGCGTGGCGCAGCCGCCACGAGATCGTCTTCCTCCTCGCCAATCCCGAAGAGACGTTCAAAAAATCCACGTCCTGAGGCGCGTTGCGGCTCGGCGCGCGCCACCAAAGTGCCCGGCCCATCGCCGCGCGCATCAATTTCGGCACGGGCTTCTTCATAGCGCGCCATCGGCTGACCGCTGGTTGGCAGATGAACCGTCTTGCCATCGGGGAAAAGGCGCGCCAGCTGATCATGGCTCATGCGCGGCCAGGCGCGCACGCTGCCGACATCGAGATGTACGAAAGGCGTTCCCGCAGTGGGATAATAGCCGACGCCACCGCGCTGCAAGCGCATGGCGATTTCGCGCACTTTCGACATCGGCACATCGACATAATGCATGTCCATCGCCTTGCCGAGAATATGCTGCGAATTCTCGGCCACGCCGCTCGAGCGCCGGCGCAGCATGGAATTGGTGCCCGGCGAGCGATAGGCGGAAACGATATGAACGGGCTGACGCGAACCGCTCTCGCGATAGGTCTCCCAAACCACATCGAAAAGACGCGGGCTCATTTTCGTCGGCTCATCCGTGCGCCAGTCGCGCAGGAACCAATTGAGTTTGTCGAGCGCGGCGCGGTCATATTGGCCATTGACGCGGAAGGTCGAGGAAATGCTCTCGCCCGTATGCACATGATAGAGATGAATCGTGCGCGTATCGCCATTGGCAACAGCATTTTGCGTCTGCGCCGGCAAGGCAGCCGTCAGCACAAGGCCGAGCAGAGGGGCGCAGGACAGCGACAGAATCTTGCGGGTGGAAGGCTGGCAGGGGCCGGTAAATGTCACAGAACGCACTTTCGGACAGGGCCCCGCAACGGGCACACAAACAATGGTGGGCGGAGTCTTGCCGAAAAGGGTTAACCCGAGGTTGCCACGCTCATTCAAATTTGCGGAGGCCACGGCCACGCTGGCCCAAAGGGCCCTGCAATTGTGGTTCTATTGGGGTGAATGGAGGAAAAAAACGCCTAGCCGAGGCCCAGCGCCGCTTTGACCTTCTGCGAATGGCCATAAAGGTCTTCGCGCAATTGCAGCTTTCCGGTCTCATCCACGAAAGCCGAAAAATAGCCGATATGAATCGGCAGGGGGCGCGGCATGCGCACCGTGCGCTCGCCACCGCCCTTGAGTTTTTTCACCCGCTCCTCGGTCCAGCCTTCGCCCAGCACGATTTCCGCCAGAGCAAAGGGCTGATCGACACGCACACAGCCATGGCTATAGGCACGTTTGGCATTGGCGAATAAATGCCGTGTCGGCGTGTCATGCAGATAGACGGCATGTTCATTGGGGAACATGAACTTGATCCAGCCAAGTGCATTGCGCTCGCCGGGGGGCTGGCGAACGCTGATGCCGCCGTCGCGATTGCGCACCACTTCATAGCCCATGCGCCGCAGGGAATCGGGATCTTCCCTGAGCTTGGGAAGCATTTCATTGCGCAGGATCGAGGGCGGCACGTTCCAATAGGGATTGACGATCAGAAATTCCATCGCATCCGAAAAAACCGGGGTCGGCGTTTTCGGCTTGCCGACAATGACGCGCGCCTTGTGCACCACTTCATCGCCGCGATAAACGCGCACGGTATAATCGGGAATATTGACCTCGATGCGCTCATGGCCCATGTCGCGCGGCATCCAGCGCCAGCGCTCCATATTGGCGACGATCTCATCTTCCAACCGCTCCGGGACACCATCGGACAGCGCATCCACCGTGCGCGCCGTCAATGTGCCCGATGCAGGAATGCCTTTCGACTTCTGAAAATCTGCAACCGCCTCGGCCACACGTGTGTCATAGAGCAATTCATCGGCGCCGAGATCGGAGGCGCGATCAAGGCCGAAACGCGCCCGGATCAGGGGCACGCGCTCGTCCTTCATGCCGGGCCTGAGAACAGGCCCCGATGAAATGCGCCGCTGCGCAACGGCGGGCGCTGCCTGTCGCACTTCGGCAAGTTTGTCGCGCAGCAGGCGATAGCCGCGATGCTGGGGATTGTAATCGACCAGCGCTGCGCCGGCATCGGAGGCGAGCGATATTTCTGCAAGACTGCGCGCCGGCTCGATCACATCGAGGCGCACGCTGATATGTTTCGAAATGCTGCGCGGATCGATCCGCCCACCGCTCGCCTGCCGCGCATAATTTGCAACGGCTTCCGACAAGGCCAGATCGGCCATTGCCAGCGCAGCCGCATCGCCGGGCCGCAGAACGGGCAGCGGCGTCAATCTCAGATCGATGGCATCGTCGCTGGCACGCTCGAGCCGTGCCATGACGGAAATGGCCTGCCCATTCCAGCCGCGCTCCGATGTCCAGAGCGGCGCATGATCGCGCGCTTCATAAACGGCGGCGATCGCCTCGCGGAAGCGGCGCTGTTGCGCATTGCGCGGCGGCTCTGCAAGACGGGCTTCGAGAAGCTTGCGCAAAGCATCGCGCTGAGGATCGGGCTCTGACACAGATTGCGCCGCAGGCGTGGCAACAGAGGCTGCATTTGGCTCAGCCGATGCCGGCGCCTCGGCGCGTTCGGGCTCCGATACGGGCGCGGGAGCGGCCTCCTCGACGCGGGCCGGTTCGACGGGTGCAAAAGCATCATCGCGCTGGGGCGCCACGACTTCGGAAAAGCCTGGCGTTTGTACGGCAGCGCGCTCTTGCATCTCCTGCGCATGGGCCGGCAAATGGGCCGGCGCAGGGGCGAGCGCCAGCACAAGCCCGAGAGCTGTTGCGGTCGTGGCGGGCAGGCGCAGGTTCATCATGACCCCGAAGAAAGGTGGCGCTTCGAGAAAGAGCGGCTGGCAAGTTCTTTGGTTCCCTTGCCATGGCTGCGCATCTCGATCACGCGCGAAAGACGTTACATTTGTCGCCGGCGCTCAGGCCGCCACATCGGAACGGGTCGGCGCGCAATCTTCATCATGCAGGCCCAGATCCTTCAGCTTGCGATAAAGAGTCGAGCGCCCGATGCCGAGCCGGCGAGCCATTTCCGACATCTGTCCGCGATAATGAGACAAGGCGAAACGGATCGTTTCTGCCTCGATCTCATCGAGGTGGCGCGTATGTCCATCCTCATCGAGCAGGCGCACGGCATGCGGGTCGCGACCCTCGAAACGTGTCGATTCCGCGCTGAGAACACGCAAGGGCGGAGCAGCAAGCGGCAAGGGCGGGACGCGCATGTCATATCCACCGATGCGCGCTGCGATCTGGGGAAATTCCGCCACGCCAATCTCATCGCTTTCGCACAGGACAACCGCGCGGAAGACGGCATTTTCGAGCTGGCGGACATTGCCCGGCCAATCGTAGCGACCCAGCATGCCCAAAGCTTCGGCAGAGACGCCCCTGATCGCCTTGCCTTCCTCGGCGGCGAAACGCTGGACGAAACGGGCGGCCAGATCGCCAATATCTTCCGGCCTTGCGCGCAGCGGCGGAATGGCAATCGGAAAAACATTGAGACGATAATAGAGATCTTCGCGGAAGAGACCGGCCTTCACCTGCTCGATCAGATTCTGGCTCGTTGCAGAAATCAGCCGCACATCGACCTTTGCGGGACGGCGCGCACCTGGAACATCGATCTCGCCATCCTGGATGAGGCGCAGAAGCCGCGCCTGGGCCGGCAGCGACAAAAGGCCGATTTCATCGAGGAAAAATGTGCCGCCATGGGCCTCGGCGAATTTGCCGGGCAAGGGGCCAGCCTCCTCGCGCCCAAACAGCACGCCCTCAGCCTCGGCGGGCGCCAGCGAGGCGCAATTGATTGCCAGAAAGGGCCTGCCGCGGCGATCGGACGCGCCCTGAATGGCGCGGGCGAATAAATGTTTGCCGACGCCGGTCTCGCCTTCGATGAGAACCGGTAGGTGGGCGCGCGCGGCGCGTTCGCCCAAACGCAAGGCACGCTCCATATCGGGCGCGCGCGTGTGGATGTGGCGAAAGCCCATTGTGCCCGACATGCGCCGCGACGCACGACGGACTTCATCGCGCAAAGCATGAAAGCGCAGAACATTCTTGATCGAGACCTGCAGCCGCTCCGCCCCCACGGGCTTGACGACAAAATCGCCGGCTCCCGTCCGCATGGCCGAGACGACAAGATCGATGGATTGGGGCTGCGTCTCGACAATGACGGGAATGGCAAGCGCGCTTTCGCGCATTTTCGCCAAAACCGCCATTCCATCGAGATCGGACAGGAACATGTCGAGGATCAGCAGGGAGACGGGAGCGCTGCCCGATGCGGCCATCCGCTCGAGGGCCGCCCGGCCGCTGTCCACAATCTCGGCCTGGTAACCGAAGCGACGGACCATGGCTTCCAGCAGCCGGCACTGCACGGGATCATGGTCGGCGATCAGAATCGTTGTGGGCATCGGGCCTCTCTGCTCGGAGCGCTTCGACGCGCCCTCGGGAGTCCTATCCTGAACAAACAGGGTAAACGGTGGCTTAACGGCTGTGCCGGGGCGGGACGGGCCCCTGCCCCGTTGATCGGCGGCCGCAGCTGGCCAATATGAGACCAATAGAGATTCTCCTCACGCCGGCTTTGACATGACCCTTTCCAGAATATCTGCATTTCCACCCCGCATGGCCGCAACAGCCGCGGGCGACGCCCAGCTCGGCGCTTTGCCGGAATGGAACCTGGCCGATCTCTATCCGGGCATGGATTCGCTCGAATATGCTCGCGACCTCGAAAAGGCGGCCCGGATCTGCGCTGAATTTGCTGCCCGCTGGCGCGGCAAGCTCAGCGAGATTGCCGCCGGGCCGCAGGCCGGCGCGCAACTGCTGGAAGCGGTGCAGGATTATGAGGACATCGAAGACCTGCTCGGGCGCATCATGTCCTATGCGGGGCTGATTTATTCGGGCGATACGACCGATGCTGCGCGCGCCAAATTTTATGGCGATGCGCAGGAGAAAATCACCAATGCGTCCTCCGATCTGCTCTTCTTCACGCTCGAGCTGAACCGCATCGATGACGCTCTGCTTGAAACAGCGATGAATGAATCGGCCTTGGGCCATTACCGCCCATGGATCGAGGACACCCGCCGCGAAAAACCCTATCAGCTCGAAGATCGTGTCGAGCAGCTCTTCCATGAGAAAAGCGTCACCGGTCGCGGTGCGTGGAATCGCCTGTTCGATGAGACGATTGCCAGCCTGCGTTTTCAGGTCGAGGGGCGCGAACTCACGCTCGAGCCGACCCTGAACCTGATGCAGGACAAAAATGCCGAGACGCGCAAACAGGCGTCAGAGGCCATTGCCGAAACATTGAAGGCCCATCTGCGCACCTTTGCGCTGATCACCAACACGCTGGGCAAGGACAAGGAAATCTCCGACCGCTGGCGCAGTTTTCAGGACATTGCCGATTCACGCCATCTCTCGAACCGCGTCGAGCGCGACGTGGTGGATGCGCTGGTCAATGCGGTGGAAGCCGCCCATCCGCGCCTCTCGCACCGCTATTACAAGCTCAAGGCCAAATGGTTTGGCATGAGCCAGCTCAACCATTGGGACCGCAATGCGCCACTGCCCAATGTGCCGGCGAAAACCTATGCCTGGGAAGAAGCGCGTGACACGGTGCTGGAAGCCTATGGGGCTTTCTCGCCGCGCATGGCCGATATTGCCCGTCGCTTTTTCGAAGAACGCTGGATCGATGCACCGGTGCGGCCTGGAAAAGCGCCGGGCGCCTTTGCCCATCCCACCGTGCCCTCCGCCCATCCCTATGTGCTGGTGAATTATCAGGGCAAGCCGCGCGATGTGATGACGCTGGCCCATGAGCTGGGCCATGGCGTGCATCAGGTGCTGGCCGCCCCTAATGGCGCATTGATGGCGCAAACGCCCCTGACATTGGCTGAAACCGCCTCTGTATTTGGCGAAATGCTGACCTTCCGCACATTGCTCGCGCGCACCGCCGACAAGAGCGAAAGGCGCACCATGCTGGCCTCGAAAGTCGAGGACATGCTGAACACGGTCGTACGGCAGATCGCTTTCTATTCCTTCGAGCGCAAGCTCCACACAGAGCGGCGCAAAGGCGAACTCACCGCCGACCAGATCTGCGATCTGTGGATGAGCGTGCAGGCCGACAGTCTCGGCCCGTCCATAAAGCTGGGTGCGGGATATGAGACCTTCTGGGCCTATATCCCCCATTTCATCCACTCGCCCTTCTATGTCTACGCCTATGCTTTCGGCGATTGCCTCGTGAATTCGCTCTATGGCGTCTACCAAAATGCCGAGGCTGGCTTTGCGGAGAAATATTTCGCTTTGCTCTCGGCCGGCGGCACCAAACACCATTCCGAAGTGCTCGCCCCCTTCGGACTGGACGCCCGCGACCCCGGCTTCTGGCAGATCGGCCTGAAAATGATCGAGGGCATGATCGACGAATTGGAGGCGATGGAGGGGTAATCAGCTAGTCTCGGTGCATATGAAATGCTACGCTTGCTGCTGCAGGAGAGCATCATGTCGCAAGCCATGAAAACAACATTGACGAGATTAGCGGAAGCTGACGGCGGCGCTCTTTTCATGCCGCTACCGCCGGAGCTCCTTCAGAAACATGCAATTCGCGAAGGCGACAAACTGCTCCTCAGCGAGCTGCCGGATGGGACTTTGCTCCTGCGCCCGGCGCACCTAAGGCATAAACGTGTACGGCGCTTTTTGAGGTTGTGGCTTTCCCCCTCGCCATCGCGAGGAGCGCAGCGACGCGGCAATCCATAAGTTAGAGCCATCACTGACCAGTTGCGCAGCTGGATTGCTTCGCTTCGCTCGCAATGACGAGACAGATTGCCCACTTCCTATTGAAAAATCTGTTGCAACATGCGCTGCGTATATCTCGTAGCAGGTTTCCACCAGGCGGCATGATGACGAACGATTCCGAGCGTAACCGGTTCTCGGCCCGCGCGGCGCGCTATGCGCGTGTGGGCACGCAGATGAGCCAGGTCGCGGCGCGCATGGGTGCCTCGCAGCTTTTTGGACTGGGCGATAATCCAGCCAGCGCAGCGGCTTTGCGCGCAGCACTTGGCGGGCTAAAAGGCCCGCTGATGAAAGTCGCGCAACTGATGGCGACCATCCCCGATCTTCTGCCGCCCGAATTTGCGGAGGAATTGCAGAAGCTGCAATCCGACGCGCCGCCCATGGGCGCGGCCTTTGTGAAGCGCCGCATGCAGGCAGAGCTTGGCCCCGACTGGCAGAAGCGTTTTGCCTTTTTCGATCTGCGCCCGGTTGCCGCTGCATCTCTGGGCCAGGTGCATCGCGCCACTTCGCATGATGGCGAGAGCCTTGCCTGCAAATTGCAATATCCCGACATGGCCTCCGCGGTCGAGGCAGATATTGCGCAATTGCAGGTGCTTTTTGCCATTCATCGCCAGTTCGGTCCCGCCATCGACACGCAGGAAGCCTCGCGCGAAATTGCCGAGCGTGTGCGCGAGGAACTTGATTACAAGCGCGAGGCCAAACATGCCGCGCTTTATGCGCATATGCTGAAAGACGCGACCGATGTGCGCGTGCCGCGCGTGCGCAATGATTTATCGACCGGCCGTCTGCTGAGCCTGCAATGGCTCGAGGGGCGCAAGATTCTCGAGTTCAAATCCGCCGATCAGGAGACGCGCAACCGGCTGGCTGTCGCCATGTTCCGCGCCTGGTGGCATCCGTTCAGCCAATATGGCGTGATCCACGGCGACCCGCATCTGGGCAATTACACGGTGTTTGAGGAAGACGGCGCGGCGCAGGGCATCAATCTGCTCGATTATGGCTGCATCCGCATTTTCCCGCCGCGCTTTGTCGGTGGCGTGGTCGATCTCTACGAGGGCCTGCGAACGGGCGACGAGGAGCGCATCGTCCACGCTTACGAGACCTGGGGGTTCCGTGGCCTGCGCCGCGAGGTGATCGACATTCTCAATATCTGGGCGCGCTTCATCTATGGCCCGATTCTCGACGACCGGGTGCGCACCGTGGCCGATGGCATTCCGCCTGGCCAATATGGCCGACGCGAAATGATGCAGGTGGTGGCAGCGCTGAAGCAAAAAGGCCCCGTTCGGGTACCGCAGGAATTTGTCTTCATGGATCGGGCGGCCATCGGGCTGGGCGCCGTTTTCCTGCATCTCGACGCGAGGCTCAATTTTTTCAGGCTCTTCCATGAGGCTTTCGGCGAATCGGGGGTCACGGCTGAGGCCATTGCCGGGCGCCAGTCCGGGGCTCTGGCGGGGGCTGGACTGGCCTGAGGCGCCCTCAGGCCGATCAAAAGCCCTTGGGGACAGTGCCTGCGACCTCTGCTGCAATTGCCCGACGCCGCAGTTTCGGCTAATCGAAACCAATCAACGCGCCCGGTTTCGGGCATTTCCGGGGTGAGGTTAAAATGGCGGAAGATCACGGCAAAGCGGGCCATCCCGCGATGGATTATGCCGAACATGACAAGACCTACGAATTATTCATCGCAATGACCAAATGGGGAACGATCCTATCGGTCGCCATCGTCGTATTTATGGCGGTGTCCCTGCTCTGACCGGAAAAGGCGAGCCCAGGGCTCGCCTTTTACTTTTAGGGGCCCCCAGCCGGAGTCCAGCATGCGCATTGCAGTCCCAGCCGAAACGGAAGCCCAGGAAACCCGCGTCGCGGCCTCGCCGGAGACGGTGAAAAAATATATCGCGCTCGGAGCACAGGTCACCGTCCAATCCGGTGCCGGCAAGGCCGCCGGCGTCACCGATGCCGAATATTCGGCCGCCGGCGCGACCATCGCCGCCAATGCCAAAGATGCTTTGGCCGAGGCGGACCTCGTTTTGACCGTGCGTCGCCCGAGCACGGCGATCCTATCCGCCATCAAGCGCGGCGCGCATGTCATCTCGATCATGGACCCCTATGGGCAAGAAGCCGCGCTGAACGCCATGGCCACCGCCGGTGTCAATGCATTCGCCATGGAATTCATGCCGCGCATCACCCGCGCGCAGGTGATGGACGTTCTCTCCAGCCAAGCCAATCTGGCCGGTTATCGCGCCGTGATCGATGGAGCGGCCGAATATGGTCGCGCCTTGCCGATGATGATGACGGCGGCCGGCACGGTCCCGGCGGCGCGCATGTTTATCATGGGCGTCGGTGTTGCCGGCCTTCAGGCCATTGCCACAGCGCGCCGTCTTGGCGCCATTGTGACCGCAACCGATGTGCGCCCGGCGACCAAGGAGCAAGTGGAATCGCTCGGCGCGAAATTCATCGCGGTGGAAGACGAGGAATTCAAACAGGCCGAAACGTCTGGCGGCTATGCCAAGGAAATGTCGGACGCCTACAAAGCCAAGCAGGCCGCGCTCGTGGCTTCGCATATTGCCAAGCAGGATATTGTCATCACCACGGCTTTGATCCCCGGACGACCTGCGCCGAAATTGATCACCGCCGATATGGTGCGTTCCATGCGTGCCGGTTCGGTCATTGTCGATCTGGCTGTCGAGCGCGGCGGCAATTGCGAATTGGCCAAACCCGGCGAGACAGCGATCACCGAGAATGGCGTTCACATCGTCGGACATCTCAATGTGCCCGGTCGCCTGGCGGCCACGGCCTCAAGCCTCTATGCGAAAAACCTGCTCGCCTTTGTCGAGACCATGATCGACAAGGAGACCAAGAAACTTTCGCCGAAATGGGACGATGAACTCGTGAAAGCGACGCTGCTCACGAAGGATGGCGCAATCGTCCATCCCAATTTCCTCCCGAAACAATAATCTCGCGCCCGGCGCGACGAACCCTGCAGGGGTGAGACAATGGCCAATGAAACGCCCGCACAAATTCTCGACAAGGCAAATGCCGCAGCGAAACTCGCGCGCGAGGCAGCCGATGCCCTGAATCATTCCGCCGAACAATTGAGCGACGCGGCCTCCGGGCTTGCTTATGCAGCATCGGGGGGCGCGATCGATCCTTTCGTCTTCCGGCTGGCGATTTTCGCGCTCGCTATTTTCGTCGGCTATTATGTCGTCTGGTCGGTGACGCCAGCGCTGCACACGCCGCTCATGTCGGTCACCAATGCGATTTCATCCGTGATCGTCGTCGGCGCGCTTTTGTCGGTGGGCGTCGATGCATCGGGCGCAAACGATGATGGCCTGCTCTGGGCCAAGCTCTTCGGCTTTATCGCGCTGGTGCTGGCCTCCGTAAATATTTTCGGCGGCTTCCTCGTCACCGAGCGCATGCTCGCCATGTACAAGAAGAAGGGCTGACGCCGATGAACGCGAATATTGCCGCCCTTCTCTATCTCGTCTCCGGCGTCCTTTTCATCCTGTCGCTGCGCGGGCTTTCCTCCCCGGCAACATCGCGCCAGGGCAATATTTACGGCATGGTCGGCATGGCCATCGCCATTGGCACGACCCTGCTATATCGCATGCCATCGGGCCTCTCATCCTGGTTGCTGGTGATTGCCGGCATCGCCATTGGCGGCGGCTTCGGCGCCTGGCGCGCGCGCACCGTGCAAATGACGGCCATGCCGCAGCTCGTCGCTTTCTTCCACGCGCTGGTCGGCCTGGCCGCAGTGCTTGTCGCGGCCGGGGCGCTTTACGCGCCGCAGGCCTTTGGCATCGGACTGAAAGGATCGATCCATGGCGCGAGCCTGGTGGAAATGGCGATTGGCGCTGCCATTGGCGCGATCACTTTCACCGGCTCGATCATCGCCTTTCTGAAGCTTGACGGGCGCATGTCCGGCAAGCCGATCCTGCTGCCCCAGCGCCACCTGATCAACATTGGCCTTGGCCTGGCTCTGGTTGCGCTGATTGCGATCTTCGTGATGACGGAAAGCTACACTGTCTTCTGGCTGATCACGCTCGTATCGCTGGCGCTTGGCGTCCTGCTCATCGTGCCGATTGGCGGCGCCGACATGCCGGTCGTCGTCTCCATGCTCAATTCCTATTCGGGTTGGGCGGCTGCAGGCATTGGCTTCACGCTCGGCAATCTCGCGCTGATTGTTACCGGCGCGCTGGTCGGCTCATCGGGCGCGATCCTGTCCTACATTATGTGCAAGGGCATGAACCGCTCGTTCTTCTCCGTCATCCTCGGCGGCTTTGGCGGCGATGTGGCTGCAGCTGCGGGCGGCGCGGTGGAAACACGCCCCGTCAAACAGGGCTCGGCGGAAGATGCCGCCTACATTATGAAAAATGCCGGCAAGGTCATTATCGTGCCGGGCTATGGCATGGCAGTGGCGCAAGCGCAGCATACATTGCGTGAAATGGCCGATCTGCTGAAGAAGGAAGGCGTCGAAGTTTCCTACGCCATTCATCCAGTGGCGGGCCGCATGCCCGGACATATGAACGTCCTGCTGGCAGAAGCCAATGTGCCCTATGACGAAGTCTTCGAACTGGAAGACATTAATTCGGAATTCGGCCGCGCGGATGTTGCTTTCGTCATCGGCGCCAATGACGTGACGAATCCGGCAGCCAAGACCGATCCGACATCGGCCATTTACGGCATGCCGATTCTCGATGTCGAAAAGGCCAAGACCGTTCTCTTCATCAAGCGCGGCATGGGCTCCGGCTATGCGGGCGTCGAGAACGAGCTGTTCTTCAGGGACAATACGATGATGCTCTTTGGCGATGCCAAGAAAGTCGTCGACGACATCGTCAAATCGATGGCGCATTGAAACGCTGCAAACGGCTTTCCATAAAAACAAAAAGGCCCGCTCTGTGCGGGCCTTTTTTTCATTTCTGTCAGCCGATCAAATGTCCCGACCGTCGACCTCGAGCGTGAGCTTTTCAACCTTTCGGCGGATCGGCTCGATCGAGGGATTGATCTCCAGCACGCGCCGATACACGCGCAGGGCCGCTGCATTGCGCTCATGGCGCTCCAGAATCGTTCCCATTCCGATCAGCGCTGAATAATGGCGCGGCTCGATGTGCAGAACGAAGGCCAGATCCTCCATGGCGCCTGTCAGATCGTCGGCGAAGAAACGCACGCTGGCACGCTTGCTCCAGGCCTCGGCCCATTGCGGCTCGATCTCGACGAGGCGGTCCAGCAATTCGGTCGCAAGTTTCCAGTCGCGCTTGCGCATGGTCTGCGTGACGCGCTCCATGACGAGATCGGCCGTATCCGACCCAGAGCGCATCCAGACGCGCTCGATAGCGCCCGCAATGCCGCGCGCCTCGGCAGGATCGCTCGCCTTGGCGAGGCGCTCATAAAGTTCATCGAGAATCTTCTGACGCCCTGCCGGCTGGACGGGCGCAGGGGCGCTGGAGTCTGATTTTTTCTCAGGTGTCGCCGGGGCAATGCGCGCAGGATCCTTGGGATCGGGCACGGCCGGCGCAGTCTGCGCTGCCGCCGGCGCGGCAAGGCCGACGCCAAGCATCAGAACCAGCGAGAAGGGCCAAGGACGAGCGCGCATGGGACAAGATTAGGGCGGCCCATGCGGGGCGTCAAAGGGCGGGATGCCGCCATGCCCATCACAAGGCAGGGAAGACAGGCTTCAAAAGAAAAAGCCCCGGCAGGCCGGGGCTTTTCAGACAAGACCGGAAAGGGCGATCAGCCCTGGCGCGCCTTGAAGCGCTTCTGGGTCTTGTTGATGATGTAGACGCGGCCCTTGCGGCGCACGATCTGGTTGTCGCGATGGCGACCACGCAGAGATTTCAAAGAGTTACGGACCTTCATGATCGTCCCCGAACAGGTTTTGAGGCAGGGAGCGACCCGCCTGGAAGTTTTCGTGCGGCGTCTATGCCCCATTTGGCTCTCCGGATCAACCCGAAAGTGGCTATTGTCCCGCTCTGTCACCGAATCGCGCTCAATCCGGAACGTCCATGCCAAGCCATCCCCTTGCCACAGCCCTGTCCGCTGCCCGCCTCACCCGTCTTCCCCATATCTGGACGCCCGCCGATGGGCCGGAGGACCAGATGCAGGCCTATCGCATTCAGGCCGAGACGGCGGCTTTGGTAGGGTCGCGCCCGATCGGCTGGAAAACCGGATTTGACCCGAAGGACGCACCAATCGCTGGACCCCTGCTTGCCTGCGACATGCGGGAGAATGGCGGCATCTATTATCTGGCGCCGGGCGAGGAAGTGATTGTCGAGGTCGAATTTGCTATTCGCCTCGCCCGCGATCTCCCGCGCGGCCAGACTTTTTCAGTGGCGGATATTCTGGCGGCAACAGGCGAGATTCTGGTCGCCATCGAGCTGGTGGGCACGCGCTATGCGAATTTCGATCATGTGCCCTTTGCCGCCCGATTGGCCGACAATCTCAACCATGCGGCCTTTGTGCCGAGCGAAGGCCGCAATGATGTCAGCGCCGTGCCGCGCAAGGGTCAGACACTTCGCCTGATCGTGGATGGCGCCTGCGTGGCCGAACATGCCGCCGTTCATGGCGATGATGAGCCGCTGAAAGCCGTCGCAGCCTTTGCAAGCCAGCAGCCCGACACGAGTGAGGGATTGCGCGCCGGGCAATTCATCACCACGGGCTCGCTGAACAAGATTTTTCGCCTGTCGCAAGCTGCGCGGATCGAGGCGGAGATCGAAGGGCTTGGGCGCGCGAGGCTCGATCTTGCATAAAAAAAACCCCGCTCTGCAGCGGGGGTTTTGCAGCCATTGGCGCAGGGCCGATCATGTCGGGGGCGAGATGATTTCCTTGGCGCGCTTGATCGTCTCTTTTGGCGTGGCAAAAAGTTTTTCGACCACTTCCTGCACGCGCTCGCCTGATGAGGGGAGAATATCGAGGCGGCTCTTTTCCGCATCATTGAGGAAATCGGGATCCTTTACGGTCTTCATGAAGGCTTCACGCAAGACTTTCACCTGGGCCGGATTGGCGCCCGGAGGGGCAATATAGGGCCGGCCGAAAATCTGCTGGCTGAAGACCATTTCGACCGCCTTGCGATCAGCCTCGCTCTTGATGAATTGCCACAGATTCGGCACGCCGAGCTGATCGAGTTCGGGTTCGGAATCGAGACCGTTCTGAACGAGAATATTGATCTTTTTCTCTTTCACCCAGGCCGGACGCTGCGACTTCAGGCTCGACCAGTCGAGACCGCACATGCCATCGACCTCGCCGCGCTCCATGGCGAGGAAAATATCGACCGTGCCCTTGTAGCCGCTGACGACGTCGAATTGCGCGCCGGCCGTGTTGCGATGGAGGAAGGCATAATCGCGCGTCGAGCCGCCTGCCGCGCTGGCGCCGATGACGACGCGATTCTTCTGCGCATCTTCGAAAGTCTTGATCTTGGATGAGCCGAAGGTGACGCAGACACGCGTGCCGCTATCGGCGCTGCCCAGATAGACGAATTTGGTCGGATCGAAGAGGCCCTGCTGCTTTTCTTCCAGCAAAGGCCCGATGATGACGCCGGGGAAGAGCGCGCCGATCATTGTGCCGTCCTTGGGCGCAACGGAAGAGAGATAGGCCGCTGCCGTGCCTGAGCCGGCGCCGGGCTGGTTGCGCGCAATGAAGGTCGGATTGCCGGGAATGAAGCGGCCCATGTGGCGCGACAGCGCGCGCGCATAAAGATCGTAGCCGCCCCCTGCATCGCCGCCGATCAGAAAGACGATCTGCTTGCCGGCATAAAAATCATTGGCGGAAGCCGGCGCGGCAAGAAGACCAAGCGCAGTGCCGGCGGCGGCGACCATGACGCGGAACGAAGAGCTCCGGCGAATGAATGACATTGTGACGCTCCCTCTTACGACCGGCGGAGCCATTGACGACATCTTCGACCGGCCTTTTCGGAATTTATCCCGGAAATGGGCCCGACACGCAACTCACGTCCCTGAAAACAACAATCCCGCATCGCCTTTGGGGCGACGCGGGATCGAAGACCCCGAAAGGGGCTGAACTGGCGGGAATACGCGAGACTCAATTTCCCGGCGCCCAAATTGCGCCAGATATCTCTAACGTAGGGTTAAGCTCCAAGGCCGCCCGGCATGCCGGGTGCAAAAGCATTGGCCTGCCTTCTGGCGAGGAGGGGCGGCCCGAAGGCCACCCAGTCCTCTTTGCTTCAGCGACCGAAGGCCGCCGCAATTTTTTGGCCGAAGGAGCGCACCGGCGGATCGTTGGACGTGGAATCGGCCCTTGCCAGACCAACCGCACGCGCGGCGCCATCCAAGGTGAATTTGGCGACCAGCCGGCCCAGATCATTCGCCTTGTCGGTCAAGGAATGGCTGGCATTGGTCGTTTGATCGACCATGGCGGCATTTTGCTGCGTGCTCTGATCCATCTGGTTCACCGCAGAATTGACCTCGCGCAGACTGACGGCCTGATCATGCGCGGAAGTGGCAATCGCCTCCACCAAATGCGTGACGGCTGCAACCTGCTGGCCAATCGAGGTGAAGGCCTCACCCGTGTGGCGCACAAGACCGACGCCCTGCTCGATCTGCATGCTCGATGTCGAGATCAATCCTTTGATCGCCTTGGCGGCTTCGGTCGAGCGCTGGGCAAGGCCGCGCACTTCCTGCGCGACAATCGCAAAACCGCGCCCTGCTTCGCCCGCACGCGCGGCCTCAACGCCCGCATTGAGGGCAAGCAGATTGGTCTGGAAAGCAATTTCATCGATCATGCCGATAATCTCGCCGATCTGGCGCGACGATTGTTCGATCGTATCCATGGCGGTGATTGCATCGCGCACAACTGTGCCCGAACCATCGGCTTCCTGGCGCGCCGCAGTGACTGCGGCACGGGCCTTTTCTGACATTTCGGATGTCTTGCGCACCGCATCGACAATGCCATTGAGCGCCGCCGATGTCTGTTCGAGTGCAGCAGCCTGCTGCTCGGTACGCCGGGCCAGATCGTCGGCCGCAGTCGTAATCTCGCGGGCCCCGCTGTGAACCGAATCCGTGGCTGACGAAATCGACTTCAATGTTGCCGCCAAAGCCGTGATGGAGGCGTTGAAATCATTCCGCAGCTTTTCATATTCGGGCGCCATGGGCTCATCGAGCCGGAAGGCGAGATCGCCGCGCGCAATATGGTCGAGCCCCATTGCCAGAGCTTCAATGACGCGCTGACGCCTGAGATCGGCTTCCTTTTCCAAAGCCTCGACGCGCTGACGCTCCGCCTCATTGGCGGCCCGCTGGTCTTCCTCGCGCTGGCGCGCCAGCTGGCGCTCCATGGCGCTCGTGCGGAACACGGCAACGGCATGGGCCATGACGCCGATTTCATCGGCACGCGCAGTGAAGGGGACTTCTTCATCATAAGTACCCTTGGCCAGACGCGACATATATTCAGCCATGCCAAGAATGGGGCGAATGACGCGATTGCGAATGGCGACAATGCCGAAGATCACGCCGATGAGGACGAGGCCAGCCGTGGCAATCAGAATATTCTGCCACATGCCGCCAGCTGCCTGAGCCTCAGCCTCCGAACTGGCGAGGAATTTGTTTGCATCAATCACCAGCACATCCACGAGGCGACGGTGTTCGACATAATGCGCCGACAATTCCTTGATCGTGCGCTGAATGAGCTGCTGATCGGCGCGCGCGACTGCGGGCAGATATTTGTCTTCCAACACGGTCCAGAATTTATCTGCCGCAGCGGAAGATGCCGCGACCTCCGATTTGAGGTGAGCCGGCAGTTCGCTGCGCGCCCAATGCGCACGGCGGTCTTCGAAATCCTTGCGCAGCGGAGCGAAGCGCTTGCGTGCCTCTTCCAATGTCACGCGCTCGTCGGCGATCAGATTGGCGTTGAGATAGGCCTCGATAATATAGAACGGCGGCGGCAGCACATCGGCAACGAGATCTTTTCCGGCGATCATATTGCCGTAGGCGGACCCACCGACACGTAATTGCTGCAAGGAATAAGTCGCTGCGCCAGCGATGATGAGACAGCCCAAGACAACGGCAAAACCGAATGTGTTGAGCGCGCGCGCAATGGTCAATTTCATGACGACTCCTGTTGCCGCGAGGCAGAATTAATTTTTCAAACAGGATCGTTCTACAACCTAAGCGTTACTTTTTTGATGATACCCAAAGGGGGTTTTGTCTCACTGCGAAACAAACACCTGAAAAACAAGAGTTTCAGATCGTGTAGTAAATGAGCGATTCAACTTGAAGTTGACCAATCCGAAAAAGCAAAAGGCTCCCGCAATTTGCGGGAGCCTTCCGTTATGTCACATGACGACAGATTAATGCGCCAGTGGATTGGGACGCAGCTGGAAATGGGCTGCAAGCGGGCGCGAACCTTTGCCACCTTCGATCAGCCAGGGCGTGCGATCGCCATTGGCGGCCCAGATGCCGCGACCTTTCCAGCCGGCATTCGGATCGTCAATACGGCCATCGAGTCCCTTCGCGTAAAAGCCCATCGGATAGGGCACACGCAGCACGACCATTGAGCCGTCCTTTTTCATCGCGATCAGACCATCGTTGAGATTGCCGGTCGACACGGGCGTGTCTTCGCCAAGCCCGAATGTATTGTACTGATCGACCCAGGTGTAATAGCTCGACTCGGCACTGTTATCGCCAATGCCCTCAAAACCTGGACCCGGATATTTGTGGAAGCTCCAACCTTCGGGACAATGATTGCCCGTGGCTGTCGGCCCATTCAGCGGCCCCTTGCATTTGCGGCGATCAAAGCTGCCCAAATGGCCCGAGGCCAGCGACACCCAAACGACGCCCTGCTTGTCGATGTCGGCACCGCGCACGCCAAATCCCGGCGCAGGCACATTGTAGATTTCAGCCAGCGCCGTCTGCGAAGGATTGTCGCCAGGCACAACACGCACGACCGCGCCCGGATTGGAGCGGAACGAGCCCCAGACCGAACCATCCGTATGCGGCATGACGGCGTAGAAACCGGCCACAATGCGCTTGTCCTTGGTGGGATCGACCGCCTGGTTGGGCTCGACATAATCGTCGCGCTTGCCGTTGCCATTCGTATCCAGAACCAGCGGCGTCCAGCCCTGCGCTCTTTGCGCATCGCCGGTTTCCAGCAGGATGCGCGTATTCAGCCAGCCGAGCACCGGCCCGCCGCCTGAGCCCCAGACAATATTGTCCTTATCGTAACCGAAGTTCAGATGATGGGTCTGGAAACAGGTGGGATAGGCATTCCATTGTTTCGTCTTCGGATCGTACATGGCGATGCGACGCTGCGAACGATCGAGCGGGAAGACCTTTGCTGAGGGATGATCCGAACCCTTCTTGCAGAAGTCCGGATTTTCAGACGGCGCACCGGTTGCCGCAAACCAGACACGGCCATCCTGATCGAACATGCCATTATGATTATTGGCGCGCGTATCCCAGATTTTTTCATCGCCCCAATAGGCAGACGGTTGCAGCGGATCTTTCGAGGCCGCGTGGCCGGGGCCAAGCGCTTCGGGCGTACCGGGTGCAACGGTCATTTTCACCGTTGTGAATGTGTTGGTCTTCACATCCATGATCGGCATATCGTCGCCGGCATATTCAGGCGACCCATAGAGCGGGCCATAACCATTGACGGTCGGCTTGCGACGGTCTGATGAGATCAGATCGTGGAGATATTTTTTCTCATCATACCAGTCGCGCAGAGTGACGACGATATTGCGCTCATCGCCTTGCGGGCGCGGCGGTTTGGCCTTGGGCAATTCGCCATTGGCGATGCGGTCGGTCCATTCGCCGAAATATTTATACGGCACGCCGCCCAATGCACCGGCGAGAGTATTCGTCATGCTCTCGCCAGATTGGCCCGCCTGTGTGCGACGAATCCAGGCATCGGCACCCGTTTCGAATTTTCCAAAAGCGGCAGGAATCGTGCGCGTCGACAATTGCCCGAGCTGATGACATCCCACGCAGCCGTTATTCTTCATCAGATTGAGCCAGTCGCTCTGACGGATTTTTTCAGGGATAGCGCTCTTGCCGCCAAATTGGTCGGCGCCGGGAATGCCCAGCATCGAATACCAATAGATCGCCGGATAATAATGCGCCGCGGCCGCCTCGCTCGGGGCCGGCTTGGCGGCAATGGAAACCAGACGTCCGGGCTCCAATTGCTGCTTGTCGGAATCCACAAGTCCGTAGCCGCGCGCCCAGATATTATATTGGGCCTTGGGCAGATCGGGGATGACGAAACGCCCCTGATCGTCGGTGACGACGATCTTGATGTAACGCACCGGCAGATCGCGGGTCTCTGCTATGACCCAAACGCCCGCCTCAGGCCCATTCGGCCCGCGCACGACGCCGCCGATATCGTCGGCGTCAATATTGATCGATGGCATTTGCTGCGCTGACACAGGGCCCCCAAGCCCAAGCGTCATCAAAGCAGCGACGATTCCGGCAATCGGCCGGCGATCTGCAAGGCTCATGTATCCCTCCCGCTCTTCACGTCTTCGTGCGTTCCGAGTGGGGGAAGGATAAGCCCGCCGGGGGGCTCCCGGCAATGCTCCTAAAGGCCCGTCCCGAGGCGATGGAAGGGCTGACGCAGATTGGGAAAAGATGCGCAGGTGGCTCGCCCGACGACACCCAAAATGGTTGTTTTTATGAAATTTTCTTCTATTTAGCAGACATATAGCTTGATCTTGACTGAGGCCTTCTGTTGTCAAGCCCAGGCAGTGAGGGTAGTTTGCCTCGTCTCTTCCAGCCCTCCGGAATGGCGCCGTCAGAAATGGGCAGCCATTCTGAACCAGCCCGGTGAAAAGCCCCCCTTTGCGATGAACCTTTTCTCACCCACACGCATTGTCCGGGCCGTCTTCCAGACAACGACGCTGGTCGGCCTGGTGGCTTTGGTCGCCGCCAATCTGGCGGTGAGCGCCTATCTGGCTGATCGCAAGGAGAAGACGCTGGACTCTGCGCGAACCAATGCGCGCAATCTTAATACAGCCTTTGATCAATTCGTCGGAAGCGCGGTGCGCAACATCGACCAGTCGCTGCTGATGGCACGCGCGGAGATCGCCCGCGACCCGGCCGGATTGCACCTGGAAGCACTGGCCCAGCGGGATGACTTCCCGCATGATTTTGCCATCGGGCTCACCTTTATCGGTGTCGATGGGATGGGGCACCCATCAATCCAGCAAGCAGAGCGCATCGACCCCGACAATCAGGAACGGATTCGCATTCACCGCGAAGGAAGCGGTGACGCGCTTTTCATCAGCAAGCCAATATTGGGTCCAGATCAGCGCTGGACCATTCAATTCACCCGCGGTGTGCGCGATGGGGACGGCAGGTTTGCCGGCATTCTCATGGCGAGCGTTGCGGCCGATCAGCTGACGCGCATTTATGAATCGATCGATATCGGGCGGAACGGGGCACTCACGGTCTGGAGGAGAGATGGCACCGTTCTGGCGCGCGCCGGTGTCAATCCAGAAACCATGGGGCGTGCGGTTCCCAATCCTGCCTTTGCGAGCGCGCTGCAGGGAGCGCGCGAAAGAATTATTGAACTGACGAGCGTGATTGACGGCGTCAGGCGTATCGTCAGTTTCCGCGTGCTGAACGATTATCCGTTGATCACCACGGTTGCGATCAGTCGCGATGAGACTCTCCGCGATGTGGCATTCGACGAGATCAGACTCCGTCGGCTGATGATCTTCGTCAATTTCGTCTTGCTGGCGATTATTGCCCTCGGCACGATCGAGAAATATCGCCTGAATGCGGCACGTGAGCGTTTGGCGGCGCAAGCCGACATCCTCGAAGACGCCCGCGACAGAGCCGAGGCGGCAAGTCGCACCAGAACGGCTTTTCTTGCCACGATGAGCCATGAAATACGAACGCCGCTGGGAAGCGTTTTGAGCATGATCGATCTGATCGGCGCCACAAATCTCGATCGGAGGCAGGCGCGCTATATTTCAGTCACGCGGGAATCGGCGGAGCATCTGCTGCAATTGATCGATGATGTTCTGGATGTGACAAAACTCGATGCCGACCAGGTGCGTCTGGGATCGATTCCCTACGATTTGCGGCGCCAGATTCGCAGCGTGCTCGATATTGTTACGATCAAGGCACAGGAAAAAAACCTGTCGATCGGATGTCTTATCGCTCCAGACGTGCCACGTCAGGTCATTGGCGACCCTGGCCGCCTTCGTCAGATCCTTCTCAATCTGCTCGGCAATGCGATCAAATTCACACAAAGCGGAAATGTTCTGCTCGACGTTTCCTGCCACAAAGCGGCAGCGGGAAACAGGCTGGCCTTTCGTGTCGAGGATACGGGCATCGGCATAGCCCCTGAGAATATCGGCCGCTTGTTCCGTGATTTTTCGCAAATCGATTCCTCGATCTCGCGACGGTTTGGTGGAACAGGACTTGGGCTGTCCATCTCCCAAAAACTTGTCAAGCGCATGGGCGGCCGGATCGAGGTTGAAAGCAAAGCTGGTTCAGGCAGCACATTTTTCTTCGACCTGCCGCTGGATGCCAGCGGTACATTGCCATTGATCGAGCGCGAAGATGCCGCGATTGCGATTGTTTCGGCCTCCGCATTCGACAGAGATGTGATCGGCCGCCAGATTGCGCCGGGTTTTGCGGCAGTGGACTCCTTTGCATCGGTCGATGCGGCTCTCGATTGGCTCAAGCCCCAAAAAGAAAACATGCGGCGGATCGCACTCATCGATCCCTCACTTGCCGGCCCGCATATTTCCGGCAGAGATAATATTGAAATCTTTCTGCTGGCGACCAAACAGGAATGGCTTGCTTCCGACACTGCAGACCAGCAAAGCTTTGCCGGAATTGTCCAGAAGCCTGTCTTCCTCGAGACGATGCGAAACGAGATCGCACGCGACAATGTCGACATTGCTGGCATTCAGCCGCCTTTGTCCGGGCGACTTGCCGGCCTGCGCATTCTGCTCGCCGACGATCATGCGACAAATCTTTTCGCATTGCGTTGCATGCTTGAGGGAATGGGCGCACAGGTTTTGTCGGTTGCCGATGGTCACGCTGCGATTGAAAGGGTGCAACAATCCCATATCGACCTTGTGCTCATGGACGTGATGATGCCTGGACTGGATGGATTGGCAGCAACGCGCGCCATACGCGCTCTTGCATCGCCCGTGCGCGATATTCCAATCATCGCGCTCACAGCGAGTGCCTTTGTTGAAGATCGCGCAGCGGCCTTCGAAGCAGGTGTGAATGGATTTGCCACCAAGCCGATTACGGCCTTGGGCCTGATGGAGGCCATTCAATCTTGCAAGATCGAGCCGGGCGCAGTCACTGCCCGCACCGCCAGTCTCGATGATCGGGTGCTCGCGCAATTGCGCCGGGATCTGGGCGAGGCGCATATCGGAACCGCCCTCGATTTATTCAAAACAGATGTCACCCATCGCAGCGCCCGGCTGCGCAATTCTCTGGGCGAGCCTGCGACAATGCGCAAAGAGGCCCATGCTCTCAAAGGCAGCGCGGCGAGCTTCGGCTTTCTGCGGCTCGCCGAGGCGGCCGCACGCGTCGAGGCTGCGGCGCGCGACAATGACCCCGGCTTGGCCGGCCTCGCGGAAGATCTTTTCGAAGAGGCGGCGCGCGTTCCCGCGCTTTTGGAAAAACACAGATAACCCGAAATGGGGATTTCGACCTAAAAAACCAAAACAGCGGCTCAGCTTCCAGGGGTTTTTAATTAAAAAATTAGATTAAACAGTGTATTACTTTAATAGTAACAAATGTAACGATATTTACGACCTTTAGTCCTCCATAAGGAGTCTTGCTTCGATTCCTCGATGCAAGGAAGGGTTAATGTATCTTTTCCTGTTCACAGCGCTGGCCTTTGCCTGCGCCGGATGTCTCTGCGCCCTTTTTGGCGATTTGCAGAACCGTATCTATGTGGGTCTGGCGAGCTTTCTGGCGGTCAACACGATCATCTGGGGCAAATTCATCTTCGCCCTTTTTTCGTCCGGAGACCTCCTGATCTCGGCCAGCCTTTTTCTCATGTCACATTTTGTCACCGCTCTTGCCTATCTCGGCACGGTGTATTTTCTCGACACGCGGAGCGCGCAGCCCGCCGCCGGTGCGCTCGTCGTCAATCGCGACTAAAATTCGCCGGCTGAATCTTCAGCTGGAATGGCGCGCAGCGCCTCTATGCCACCGTCAACTGACGCCCTGATCCAGCCTTCCACCTCATCGGCAGACAGGGAAAATGTCGCCAAGGCTGCCTCAAGCGATATTTCACCGACGCAAATCGCCCGGATCAGACGCGCCTTGCGATATCTCGTCCATCTCGCACCAGGCCGCAATTGTTCGTCGCGAATAGGCAAGAGTTCGATTTGCTCGCGATGGAGCCGCAGCAGCATCTGAATGCGCAAGATCGCGCGCCCTGTTGCAAGCAAGCGCGGGTGCGGCGCGTGAATGAAAGACGAAGCATCCATTGCAGCAGGATAGACGCCCCTAGCGGCAACGGCTGCAGACATCCAAGCGGTCGATGAAACGATACAAGCAGCTACTGAAACTTATCCAGCAGCGTCAGACCTGCGCGGCAATATTGTTGATGATCGCTTCAAGACGCGCCGGAAGCAGGGGTTTCATCAATGCATCATCGAAACCGGCTTTGTGCAATGCGTCTTGCTCCTCAAGATCGGCATTGGCAGAAATAGCGACGATCTGCATCCGCTGGCCCGTGCGTTTCTCCATAGCGCGAATGCGCCTCGTTGCAGATTGCCCGTCAAGCTCGGGCATTTGCAAATCCATCAGCACGAGATCGAATTTCTGTGCGGCAGCATGTTCAACCGCCTTGCGACCGTTCTCGACGGCGACAATGCGATGGCCCCATTTCTCCAGCATCATGGTGAGGAGAATGCGATTGGGAGCGACATCCTCCGCAATCAATATGTCGAGGGCACGCATGGGTTTTTCGCTGGGAGGCTCGTTTTCTTGCACCGTGACGGGCGCCTGCCAAACCTGCGGCGCAGGCAATTCGAAGATGAAACGCGAACCACTTCCATAGGCCACATTTTCGACGGACAGCTTGCCGTTCATGGCCTCGACCAGCGTCTTGCAAATCGCCAGCCCGAGCCCGGTGCCCTGGCGTGCGACCGGCATGCGTCCGCGCTCGAAGGGCTCGAAAATATAGGCGATCTCCTCGCTGGAAATGCCGCGGCCCGTATCTTCGACCGCAAAGGACAAAATCGTTGTGTCTGGCCGATAATTGACCAGCAAGCGCACGGCCCCGGCATCGGTATATTTCACCGCATTGGCAAGCAGGTTCAAAAGGACTTGCCGGATACGCCCCGAATCTCCCTCCAGCATGGTTGGGGCATGCGGCGAGACGGCAGCCGAGATCGTCAGATTCTTGTCGGTTGAAATGGCCTTTGTCATCTGCAGCATTTCATCGACCATGATGCGCAGATCGAAGGGCGCCGGCTCAATTTTAAACTTGCGCGCCTCATAGGAAGAATAGTCCAGAATATCGTTGATGAGCACCATGAGCTGCTGCGCTGCCGATGCAACAATGCTGGTATATTGGCGCGATTCAGGCGTCAGCCCTGTCAGCATCAATTGATGCGTCCCGCCAATGATCGCATTCATCGGCGTTCGCAATTCATGGCTGACGCTGGAGGCAAAGCGCATTTTGGCTTCACCCACGACCTGCGCATCATTGCTTGCTGTTTCGAGCTTACGCACGAGACGCGCCAAAAGCAGGGTGGCCGCAATCAAAATAGCCGTCATGGAGCCGCCAATGATGACGAGACTGATCGTCTCGCTCTCCCACTCGCGCAAAAGTGCTTCGCGTTGCGCCGAGACACCGAGCGCAAGAGGCATGCGTGCGCTGGTTTCCAAAGCGATCATTTGCGTGAAGGCGCGGGTCTTGAGCCCGTCGCCCGAGATGAGCGCCGACCCATGCCCTGTTGCTTTCAACTGGCGCAATAGAGAATCGGATTGACCGGTCGAGAATTCAGGCGTGCCGGAGGCCATTTCCACAAGCACGGCGCCATCGTTGCGCAGCAGGGAGATTCCAAGCCCCTCGGCAACGAAGGCATAAAAATCCGAAAAAAATTCGGGCCGGAATCCAACCTGCACGAGGCCCAGCATTTCGCCGGTTTCGCTGACAATCTTGCGCGAAAGATAAATGGCCCACTGCCCCGAGGCTCGCCCGATGACGGGCCTGCTGATGAAAATCCCCAGAAGCGGATTTGCTTTGTGTATCTGGAGATATTCGCGATCCGACAGATCGATCTGCGCTGCCGGGAATTGTCGCGACGTGTTCAGCAGCGTTCCATCGCTTGCAACCACGCTGACAGCATCGATCTGCGGCAGTCCGCGCGCGGATTCACGAAGAAGATCGAACATATAGCGCGAGCGAAACGCCCATTGCATCTCTTGAGCGTCGAGCGAACTATAATCATGCACTTTGTCGGCAACGGCCTGGAGAACCAGATCGGCAGCGGTAAAGCTTTGATCGGCATGCGCCAGCAGCATGCGAGCCACTGAGGTGAGCCGGTTTTCCCATTCGCGCAGGGCGATTTCCCGGGTCGACCAGATGCCTGCAACAGTGCCGAGCGCACTCAGGAAGGCGAGAGCAAAGCCGCACAGAATAATCAGCGACGGCCCGCGAAGGAGAAACGGGCGGCGGTGTCTCGACATGGTGCAAAGGTCCGATGATCTAGCAGTAATCTAGACTATTTATATGCTTATTTGTTTCGTGTTTTGTGATATTGAAAGGAATAGACTGCGTATGTTTCACTTCCTGGCCAATGAGGCGCGACATGGAGCAGGACATAACGCAGACTGAAATGCCGCTTGTCGATACCGGCCAAATCGAAGCTCTCGAAGCCGCCATCGGCCGGGACGCCATGAGAGGGCTGATCGCCGGCCTCCTTCGCGATTGCGAGGCCGGCCGCAGCCGCCTCAAAGACCTAAAATCTGGCCAGATGCATGATCAGCTCGCCCGTGAGGCCCACAAGCTCGGCGGCATGCTGGCGCAATTCGGCTGCCCGGCCGCAGCCCATGTTTTCCGCTCCTGCGCCCGCGCAGAATCGCCGGGGGAAGCCCTGATTTTACTTGATGGCGGTCTCGCCCTGCTGGGGCCGACCTGCGCGGCGCTGGAAGCTGCCTATTTGTGATGCAAGTGACCTAACGTCAGCCAAACACACGACTTTTTTCTTTGGATTCAATTCAGAAAAAGAATTGTTTCGAATTTTGTTTCCCTTTTCCTTTTATAAGCAAACATGTACCTTGAGCCTGACCGGAGGGTATTGCCTTCGGTCTCGCGCTCCAGGAGACGTGGACAGGTCCCATGACGTTGCAAGCTTCGGGCGCCGCGCCGGCGCGAGTTGTCCTGATCGAGGATTCAGAGCCGATCCGCCAGATGATTTCCATCTATCTGACGAATAATGGAATGAAGGTCTTTGAGGCCGATACGGTGAGTGCCGGTCGGCGCGCAGTCAACCTGCTCAAACCCCAGATCGTGCTGCTCGACCTTGGCCTGGAAGATGGCGACGGCATCGACCTGCTTCCGGAAATCGTCAATCAGAAGATCCCATGCTTGGTGATCTCGGTGCGCAGCCAAGCCTTGGACCGGGTGATTTCGCTCGAAAAGGGCGCGCATGATTACATGACCAAGCCGATCGAATTGCGCGAATTGCTGCTGCGCATGCGCCGCACCATGTCGATGCAGGCGGTTGCGGCTTCGCCCAATGACACGATCTGGGCCTTTGGCGAGATCAGGGTCGATCAGGCTTTGCGGGCGATCGTCACGGCCAATGGCAGCAAGAATGTCCCCATCACAGCGATGGAATTCAAGCTCCTGCGCATTTTCACCTCGCGCGCCGGCCGTGTGGTCGATCGTGCGGAACTTGCCAAAGTGATCGGCGTCCGCTCGGTCGAAGTCAGCCGCGCGCTGGATATTTCAGTCAGCCGCCTGCGCAAGAAATTGCGCGATGCGGGCTATGAAGTGAACCTGCGCAGCGTGCGCGGATCGGGCTATCTTTTCTCGGCGGATCAGGTCGGCACCGGCGAGCCGCTCGAGGAAACAACAGACGAGAGCGCCGCTCTGGCCTCCTGAAACAGCGACAAGGGCGGCTACGGGCCGCCCTTTTCATATCCGCGCACCAAGATTGCCCCGGCGCAAAAAATGGGGATCATTTCATTCATTGCGATTCGTCAGGCCGCATTGCAACGCCTGACGCTTCTTTTCGTTGGCCTTCGACCTGCCGACCCAGACATTTCGGCCAGTCAATTCCTTTCAACTTTTTCCAAGGGATCTCATGCGTCGCATCATCAAGCCTTTCGCTGTTGAGACACGTCGCTCGGGGAGAAAAGCAAACGCGGCCCCACCCGCACCCGAAAAGCTGCAGATCGAACCTCCACCGCCGCCGCTTCAAACAAAGGCCCCGCCAAGCGAAGCCCTGCGCGCGGCGCAAGCTTTATTCAGCAATGCTGAGACGATGGCAGCCAAAGCCCGGCAGGCAGATGCACCCGGCACATCCGAACCGGCACGGCGCATTCTGCAAAGCCTGACCGAAGAAGACCCGATTGCGCTTCTGCTTGCTGCCGAGGCAAGTGAAAAGAAAAAACGCCGCAAGCGGCGTTTGCTGAAAGCAAGACCTGAAAAAGCGCAGGCAAAGCCAAGGGTGCCCGCCAGTGCGCCGGTACAAGCGCAGGTGCTGCCGGCGCAAGCTGCAGCATCGCTGCCCGGCTATGTGCGCGGACTCATTTATGCGCGCTATGCCCGCCACGATGCCGCGCGCCCCGGCGAACAATGGCGCAAGCGCAGCGTTAAACCGCTGTGGTGAGACATCAGGCCACGTCGCGCGTCGATTGATGCACGACCCAATAGGCCGGACGCGGGGCGAGTTCATAGAGAGCGCGCGCCGTCAATTGGCGCGGATCGACCTCGCCGCGGCTGGCATAGCGCAATATGGCGCGCGCCAGTTCTTCGCGTGTCATCATGTCGGGCTCGTCGCTGTCGTGATAGGCAAAGGACAAGGCTTCAAGCGCTTGATCAAGTGCACAACGCATCGCATCAATATCTGACGGATCGAAGACGTGTCGCACAGGCTCAAGGTCATAACCGCTCATCGCGTGCCCCCCTTAGGCAAAAGTTGATGAAGTGGCGCGAATTTGCGCTCCCGTATCAACATCGTCCAGAGGAAAATCGCAGCCTCAGCGACAGCGTCTGTTAGTAACCAAATAGAGTTTTGAGGGAACCGTCTGCGGACCTGCGCAATGATGCAAGCAAGCGCGGGCGAGGCCACAAGGATGTGCAGCTCACGCCCGCGCAAGAGGCTTTATTCTCCGCCGACAGCCTTCTTCACCTTGGCAATAAATTCAGGCGAGACATCGACGATTTTTGCCGCAAGCTCTGCCACTTCCTGACTGCTGCGCGGCGTGATCGACAGATTGCGCCGCTTGGCTTCCTCAAGGAAAGCTGCGTCTTTCACCATGGCCTCGAAAGCATTGCGCAAAGCGCCAAACCGATCGGCGGGAACACCCGGACCGACGGCGAGACCGCGCGCATGCGGCGTTCCGGCTGCAAGAAATTCGGCAATTTCCTTGTTCTCACCCTGCGACAATTCGATAAGCGTGGGAACATCAGGCAATTCAGGCATGCGCGTCAAAGTGAATTGAACCGGAATGATGACCTTGCGATCGCGCAGCCAATCGGCATTGCCGCCTGTCAAATTCTCCCAGGCAATCGACCAGCCGGCAATTTCCCCCCGCTCCATGGCGAGATTCAATTCGCCGCCGCTGGGGAAACCGGAAATCACGCGGTAATTCGCACCCAAGGCGGATTTGAGCAGCGTCGCCCATTGATAGGAGAGGTGGTAACGGCCCATCGAGCCGAGCACAACGGGGGCCGTCTTCAGATCGTCGATCGTCTTGCCCTGCGAGTTGTGCCAGATCGCCAGCATCTGGCTGATTTGATCGTAGGCGCCCAGCCATTGAAAGCGCTTCGACTGGAAGCGCACACCGTCCGATTGCAACTTCTCGATCAACGGCAGGGAATGGGTGAGCAGGATCCTGCTGCCGTCCTGCGGCGCGGTGTTGAAGATAAAATTCGCTGCAATCGCCCCGCCCGCACCCGGCATATGCTCGACGACAATATTCGGATTGCCGGGAATCTGCTTGGCCAGATGGGTGGCGACAAGGCGACCATATAGGTCATAACTGCCGCCGGGCCCCGTGCCCATGACGAGCGAAACGTTACGCCCCTTGTAAAAGGCCTCCGGCGTCTGCGCAGAGGCCGCCGTGGCGCATGCCAGGCCGATGAAAGTGGCCACGCTCTTGATGATGGAATTCATCGCATTCCTCCCGTCTGTCTTATCGAAGGCCAAGCGTAATGGATGCGCCTGCCATTCCAACCTTCACCGCCTCTTGTATATCAGGTCGAAATAGGCCCCGCCCTCCTTATGCTTCGCAAATTGTCGCGATCTGAAGAGATCAAAACCAGCCTCATTCATGAAGCTGTCGATCTGGGCACGGGTCGCGCCACCTGCATAGGCCTCAAAATCGGCCGCCTCGGCCTGGATGAAGTCGAAGGCGCGCAGAATGTCCTTGGCTCCCTGCAGGATCAGGAGTTCGGCTCCCTGCGTATCAATGATCAGCACATTATAGAGCGACAGATCGATGGCGCTCTCATTCAGCAGAACCGGCAATGTCGTGGAGACCAGTTCGACGTCATGGGTGAAATTAACGTTGGGCCAAATATCCTTGTGCAATTTGAAATCGAAAATCGAGGATGATGCCCCGCCATTATTGGCCACGTGAAGAACAACAGATTCTCCAGACCGATCGAGAAGCAAGGCCTCAAGCACTTTCTGCTTGGGCAAGAACCGGACATTCTTGCGCAACTTTTTGCAGATGGCCGGAATAGGCTCAATCCAGATCACATCGAGCCCCAGCGCATCGTAAAGATGGCGCTCCTGCCCCTTATTCGCTCCCACGTGAATGATGCCACGTGCCTCCTTGAGAAACTCCGACATTTCATCAAGGACGGGAGGCTGCTGCGATCCGAAAAACCGCGCAATCGCACTTCGCGCCAAATACCAAAAAGCGTTTGCCATGTCGCCTCTCTCAGGTCTGCCAGAACCTCTGATATGCTTAGGCCATTATTTTATCTAGTAATTAGGCTAATAGCCAGTGCACATCTTTGGTGAAGGCCACCTTCGCCAAAGCGTTCATATTGCTCTCACGCAACAATGTTTCCGAATTCAATGGCTTCAATTTTAGGTGGCCCCTTGGGTGAGGAAATAAAACTTGCAACCCGAAGACTTGCTCGTCACTCGCCTGATGTTTGGAGGGGGCTGCAATGATAGAGTTGGCTACTCTATCGGGGCCGACACAAAGATGATTAAGAAAAATAGTACAGCAAAAAATCTGGCCCGCCGCTGAGCAGGGCTAGCCGTTTTGTTTCTATGATTCCGCCAAGTTCGATTGGCCGTTAGAGCTAATGCAAAAGATAGATACTCGCCGCTTATTGCTCAACGTTGCCGAGTATCCACAACTCTAAGAAAATGAGTCTCGTCAAAAGTATTCGATGTAAATCTTAGCCAAGCCTCTTTTGGCTTCCGCGGAAATTCATCATAAATGACGATGCCAGCGTGATACAAAGCTGCAACGTAACTAAATGTGCTCTTGCCCATGAACAGAATGTCGGAATCAATCATGCAACGCAAAGTTTCGAGCGCGCCTAAATCCAAATGTAATTCTGCACCGAGATCTACAAAATTTCTAAACTCCTCCGGATCGCCGTTACTAAAAATATTCAGACTGAAATCAATTCCATTGTCTCGAAGACAATCAATAACGGAGAGAACGCGATTCAATACCTGAGAGGTAGGCACAAATCTCTCTCTTGTTAAATTCGGATTCACATCGCCTCGACGCACATGCAGAGCCAGATTGAGCTTTCCGTAAAAGCGTTTTCTTTGTTCAGGGATGAGGAGCTCATAAAGCTCAGGTCGAGCATCGCATAGAGGATACATATGCGGGACCTCAATCAGATGCGGCATTTTCCAGAGCAAGCGATTCCTGAAAAAATCAATCATAGCGATTTTTGGATAAGGGCACTGATCTTTTCGTGGCAACCCATTACCAAGATGAAAGAAACGCTCACACCGATCTACCCACTCTTGATCAGGCCCCTCGCCATGAACAATTTTCTCAAAGGCTCATAGAAATAGTCCACACCAAGGCTTTTGGCTGCCGCATGAACGGACAGACGACAAAGGACCTGTGAACCAAAACCATCATGACGAGGAGATGTGGTCAAAGCGCTCTTGGACGAAATGGCGCCCGATCTGAACCCATCTACAATTTCAGAACAGATAAATCTTTTGTCACCCCGCAAAGGAATGCCCAAAGCGGATTTGACCTGAATAAAAAACTTTCGCGCCTGTCTCATTTTAGATACGTTATAATAAAGAGAAATACGAAATCTATTGGGGCCTAGAATGGGACTGCGAACGGAAATACGGAAACTTCTGCGCGAAATCAATCTGATTATTGGCCGGAACAGTAGTGCTGACGAAATTGGCGCTCTGCTGAAGAGACTTAAGCCTCAGACAACAAACATACCTCTCATCCGCATCGGCGGAAAAAATGATGGTGGATATTTGGTCCCTGATGATCTGCAGGGGATCAGCGCCTGCTTTTCACCCGGCGTCTCAAACATCGCGGAGTTTGAGTTCAATCTCGCTGAACGGGGAATTAAATGCTTTCTGGCAGATTTCTCCGTGGACCGCGCACCTCTTGAGCATGAAAACTTTTATTTTACAAAAAAGTTTCTTGGCTCAGTAGAGAACGACATATTCACAACGCTCTCAGAATGGACAAAAAACTCCGCTCCTGAACAAGGCGATCTTCTGCTCCAGATGGACATTGAGGGAGCAGAATACAATGTCTTCCATGAAGCATCGGGCGATCTCCTGAAGCGCTTCAGGATCATTGTTGCTGAATTTCATTCTTTCGATATGGTCTTCGAGAAGAATGGATTGCGCTTGATTGAAGCTACCTTCGATAAAATTCTGAAGGAGTTTGAAGTCGTTCACATTCATCCAAATAATTCGCGCAAGCCCAGTCGATTTAAGGGTTATGAGGTTCCACCCTTGCTGGAGTTCACATTTTTGAGGAGAGATCGGATAAGCTCCTGCTCCCCAACCAAAAACTTCCCTCACCCGCTGGATGCACCTAACTTACCGAAAAAGAGCGATGTTTCTTTGCCGCAATGTTGGCATAAGTGAAGAGCACCTGGATTTGCCGGCGCCTTCCTTCCTCAATTTGAGGCAAGGATGCAAAGCAAGTTATGCGATCATTGACAAGTAATGCAGGCAGTTTGCGGTACGCACAATGTGCCGCTGCCGACGCATCCATCCCGTTTGCCTTCATGCCTTCACACCGATCTCTTCCGCGAGCTGTGGAGCGATTGCAGGAAGCTCTGTCGCTATCGAAAATTGTGCGTTGATCTTATTCCGCAAAGCCAGAGATGCCAGTCGAAACGAGTATCATGGCCGGCTAAACTGGCTGGTTTCCGGGCACAGATTGGCTGCAATCGCCGCCCGGACCAGTATGGCGGCAAGGCCTCCTTATGAGGTCAAAAAACTTCTTCAGACGCCTGACTGAAAGGCGCCTCAAAATGATGAGCCATTATTTCAGCATAACCGAGAGGTTGGGCGACATTCCACGGGCAGAGAAGCCTGCAGCGCGCGTGGAGATCCAAGCCAAAAACAAAGGCCCCCGGACGCAAACGTCCGAGGGCCCTGAATGGTGGGCGCGACAGGGATCGAACCTGTGACCCCTACGATGTCAACGTAGTGCTCTCCCGCTGAGCTACGCGCCCGAGGCAACCGGCGAGAGGCCGGTGCAAACGGAATGGGCGGGGTATAAAGGCTCGCGCAGGCCGGCGCAAGCGCCGGTCCGGGCTTTTTTATGCCGCCAGAAGGCGCTGCACCTCGTTGACGAGGTCTTTCAGATGGAAGGGCTTGGAGAGGATTTTGGCCTCTTTCGGCGCCTGATTATCGGGGTTGAGAGCCACGGCGGCAAAACCGGTGATGAACATGACCTTGATATCGGGGTCGAGTTCGGTGGCGCGACGCGCCAGCTCGATCCCGTCCATTTCCGGCATGACAATGTCGGTCAGCAGCAATTCGAAGGGCTCTTCCCGCAGCCTGTTATAGGCGGAAAGGCCATTATCGAAGGATGCAACGTCGTAGCCGGCATTTTGCAGCGCCTTCACCAGAAAGCGGCGCATGTCATTGTCGTCCTCGGCTAGGAGGATTTTGGTTTGAAGGGCAGCAACACTCATCTTGGCCTCTACGCAAAACTCACGTCAGCCATAAAGGCAAAGGAGGGTAAAGAACCCGTGAAGGCGCCGCCGGAATTCGAACCGCGACAATAAGCGTGAATGGACAGTCTTGTAGCGCATTGGCACATTGCCTGCTTGGCGCTCGCAGGCATTGAACGAAATCGGGATTGGAATCAGGACATGGGCCGGTCGGGGACGGGGCAACCAAGCCTTTACGAGATGGAGCCGGTGGAGCCCGAATTGGCCATTCCGTTCGAGACGACCGGGCCGGAACGGCCGGAATGCCCGCTCGTCCTCTCCTCGCCCCATTCGGGCCAGGCCTATCCTGCGCGCTTTCTGGCGGCCGCCCGCCTCGATGAGCTGGCGATCCGCCGCTCGGAAGATGTCTATGTCGACGAACTATTCGCAGCCGCCACTTTGTGCGGCGCCCGCCTCTTGAGGGCGCATTTCCCCCGCGCCTATCTCGATGCCAATCGCGAGCCCTATGAGCTCGACCCCCGCATGTTTGAAGGCCGCCTGCCCTCCTATGCCAATACGCGCTCGCTGCGCGTGGCGGGCGGGCTGGGAACCATTGCCCGCATTGTTGGGGAAGCGCAGGAAATTTATACCGGGACCATGCCCGTGGAAGAGGCGTTGCGCCGCATCGATGGGCTCTACAAGCCCTATCATTCGGCTTTGCGCGGCTTGATGCGCCAGGCTTTTTCGGATTTCGGCATTGCCGTCCTGCTCGATTGCCATTCCATGCCCTCCTGGACGGGGTCAGGCGCCAAGCAGGAGCGGATCGAGGCGGATATTGTTCTGGGCGATCGCTATGGGACGAGCTGCTCGCCCGCTATTGCCGATTTTGTCGAACGGGAATTGCGCGGCCTTGGCTATCAGGTCCAGCGCAACAAGCCCTATGCCGGCGGCTTTATCACCGAACAATATGGCAATCCGGGATCGGGTTTTCACGCTCTGCAGATCGAGATCAACCGCTCCCTTTATATCGATGAAGCCAGCCTTGAGAAAAAACCTGCCTTCGCGCAGGTAAGCGCCGACCTTGTGGAAATGACGGAGCGCCTGATCGGCCTTGCCATGGAAATGGCCCGCAACACGGGTCGGGCCTTGGCTGCCGAGTAAAACTGTACCCCCAAAAAAGACGGCCGCCGACTTTCGTCAGCGGCCCAAGTCTAGGGAGGAAACGCCCAAGGAGGGCATTAGCGACGACATGGTCGCCACATGAGGTCTGCATAAGAGTGCACTGCACAAAACGCAAGCCTTACTGACCTATTTTTGCCTCCATGCGGCAGCCTGTCGCAAGCCACGGCTTAAACTTCTTTGTTTTCAGATAGATAAGTAAAAAGCCAAATGGCCCTCGCCTCCTGCCGCCCGGTCTAGTATGTCTGCCCGGTCCAATTGCGGAGGAAACATGGGCGCTGTCGATTTCGCGCGTTTCGTCGATGAGCTGGCGCGGGCCTCGGGCGAGGCCATCCTTCCCTTTTTCCGTTCCCATTTCGGCGCCGAGGACAAGAGCCGCGGCGGCGTTTTCGATCCGGTGACCGAGGCCGACCGGGCTGCTGAATCCATCATGCGCCGGATGATCGAGGAGGCCTTCCCCGCCCATGGCGTGATCGGTGAGGAATTCGGCAATAAAAACGCCGATGCGGATTATGTCTGGGTGCTCGATCCGATTGACGGCACGAAAAGCTTCATCTCCGGCCTGCCGGTCTGGGGCACGCTGATCGGCCTGCAACACAAGGGTCAGCCCTGCTACGGCATGATGCATCAGCCCTTCACCCGCGAACGCTTTTTCGGCGACAGTCAGGCATCGACCTGGCGCGGCATCGACCGACACGGCAAGCCCGGCGAACGACGCCTGCGCACGCGCGCCTGCGAGAGCCTGTCGCAAGCAACGCTGATGACAACCCATCCTTCGCTACTGACGCAGGAGACGCGAGCACCCTATGCACGCGTCGAAGAACAGGTGCGCCTCTCGCGCTATGGCGGCGATTGCTATGCCTATTGCATGCTTGCTTCCGGCCATGTCGATCTTGTTATCGAGAGTGGCCTCAAGCCTTATGACATTGTCGCGCTCGTGCCCATTATCGAGGGAGCGGGCGGAATCATCACCGATTGGCAGGGCGGCAGCGCCGCAAATGGCGGCGCCATTATTGCCGCAGGCGATCGCCGGCTGCATGAACAGGCACTGAAAATTCTCAACGGCTAAAGAGCGACGTCGCGCGCTGTGTGGCGGGCGAGCAAGGCTTGCTCTTCACCCGCTGCACCGGGAATGAAAGCGTCAAAAGCTGCCCAGAATTGGGCACGCATGTCATCGCGCTCGATCAATATTTCATGACGTGCTTGTGCAATGAGGATCTGCCGGCCTGTCTTCAGGCGTGCGGCAAAACGCTCGCTGGCAAGAGAATCCACAACTCCATCGTTTTGCGCAGCCAAGATTAGCACCGGTGTGCGGATCCGGCGCGGATAATCGGCATGTTCAAACTTTCGCATCAAGCGAAACGCTGCATGCGCCCAGGCAATTGTCGGATCGCCAAGACGCAATCTCGGACCGGCTGCAATCAACCTGCACATGCGATTGAAGCGCGCCTCATCGCTGCTCAACGGATTGCCGGCAAATCCGCGCTCCAGCACGGAGGAGCGCCGCCCGCCAGGAACAAAAATCCGGCCTAGACCCAGACGGTTGAAAAAGCCCGCGAGAAAATGAGCAAGCCTGCGATAGCGCACACAGGACAGATCGATCATCGGTGCTGAGAGAACGATACGGGCGAAAGGCGAGCAACCGCGATGCGCCTGATCGAGAAGAATCGCACCGCCCATCGAATGGCCAAGTGCAAACCATGGCTGCGGGCAATCTTTCAGAACATGCGCCTCTATGGCTGCGAGATCTTTGAGATAAGCTGAAAAATCTTTCACATGCCCCTTGGCCCTGTCGCGAAGCTGACGCTGCGAAAGGCCTTGCCCGCGCCAGTCAAAAACAACGACGCAAAAGCCGCGCTGCAGCAATTCGCCGACGACCTCAAAATATTTCTCGATAAATTCGGAGCGTCCGGTCGCGATGACAATTGTGCCGGGCCCCTGCGGCCTGCCGGCCCAGCGCATATAGCGCAAACCAAGACCATCAGACGTCTGTACGATTCCCGTCGCGCCGCCCGGCGGGGCAGCGAAATCGGGCAATTCGACAAAATTGCTCTCGGCCTGATCCATCAGCTCTCCTGAGAGAGTGAAGTATAATGATGCAGCGCCAAAGAAAAGCCCGCCTGCGCCAAACGGCGCTTGGCGCTGGCTCGGGCCTGCGCCAATCTGACGGCAGTCAACGAATCGCGTGGAGACATCATGCTCGAGTTCTCGGCCTTCGGAATTTTCGCCACTGTTCTCGTCATCTTCGCTCTGGTCACGCTGTTGATGGGCGTGCGGCAGGTGCCGCAGGGCTTTTCCATGACCATCGAACGGTTCGGTCGCTACCACAAGACGCTGACGCCGGGACTTGGCGTGATCGTGCCCTGGATCGACAGTGTCGGACGGCGCGTCAATATGATGGAGCAAGTGATCGATGTTCCCTCGCAGGAAGTGATCACGCGCGACAATGCCTCGGTCACAGTGGATGGCGTTGCTTTCTTTCAGGTGCTCGATGCTGCGCGCGCCTCTTATGAGGTCGCCGATCTCGATCGCGCTTTGCTCAACCTGCTGATGACGAATATCCGCACCGTCATGGGCTCGATGGATCTCGATGAATTGCTGTCGCATCGCGATGCAATCAACACCAAGCTTCTCGCCGTTGTCGATGCTGCCGCATCGCCATGGGGCATCAAGATCAATCGCGTTGAGATCAAAGATATTGTTCCGCCAAAAAACATGATCGATTCCATGGCCCGCCAAATGATGGCCGAACGCGAGAAGCGCGCCGCCGTGCTAGAAGCCGAAGGCCAGCGCCAGGCAGAAATCCTGCGCGCTGAAGGCCGCAAACAGGCACTTGTTCTGGATGCAGAAGGTCGGCGCGAAGCAGCCTTCCGCGATTCAGAGGCGCGCGAAAGACAGGCGCAGGCAGAAGCCACTGCAACAGGAATGGTCAGCGAGGCCATTTCCAAGGGCGATGTTGCAGCGCTGAATTATTTTATCGCCGAAAAATATGTCGGCGCCGTCGAGACGCTGGCGCGGGCGCCCAACCAGAAAGTTTTCATCATGCCGATGGATATGGCGGGCCTCGCCGGCACAATCGGCGGCATTGCCGAACTGGCAAAATCTGCGCTCGGCAATGATCAATCCTCGCCGCGCGGCGCCGTGCCGCCATCGCGCACGAAGAGGAGCGACAGCGAGTGACTTTTTTCACCTCACCCTGGACTTGGGCCATCGCCGGCCTCGTCCTGTGCATGCTGGAAACGCTTGCGCCAGGCATATTTCTGCTCTGGGTCGGCATTGCAGCCTTCGCCAATGCGCTGCTTCTGCTTGCAACACCGCTCAGCATCGAATGGCTGATGGTGAGCTTTTGCGTCTTCATGGCCATCTCCGTCCTGATCGGCCGCAAGGTTTATGGCGAGCGCGATGTGGCGAGCGATGCGCCTTTCCTGAACCGGCGGGCGGATGCGCTGCTCGGGCGCGAAACGCGATTGCAATCGGCCATTGAAAACGGCATCGGCCTTGCGCAGATCGATGACACGGTCTGGCGCGTAACAGGGAGCGAACTGCCCGCAGGAACGCATGTGAAAATCACCGGCCTGTCGCAGGACGGCACGATCTTGCAGGTCCAAAAGGTCTGAAAGTCAGGCGACGCCCAAGCGCAAGAGATCGTGCAAATGCACGATTCCGCAGGGGCGGTTTTGCGGATCGACGACCAGCATGGCGGAAATCTTGCGACTGTTGAGCGCCTCCAGCGCCTCGACGCCAAGCATCTCAGGCGTCACGGTGCAGGGCTGGCGCGTCATCACATCATCCACCTTCGCGGCCATGAGATCGGAACGCATGTGACGGCGTAAATCGCCGTCCGTGACAATGCCGGCCAGCTGACCGTTTTCATCCACCACGCCGACACAGCCAAAACCCTTGGCCGAAATTTCAACGACGGCCTCACCCATGGTTGCGCCGAGCCTGACGCGCGGAATGCGCTCATCGCGATGCATGATGTCGCGCACGAAAGTGAGTTTGGCGCCGAGTTTGCCGCCGGGATGAAAGACGCGGAAATCCTGCGCCGTAAATCCCTTGGCTTCGAGCAATGCAATGGCAAGCGCATCGCCCAGCGCCAGCTGCATCGTTGTCGATGTCGTCGGCGCAAGCCCGTTCGGGCAGGCCTCTTCGGATTTTGGCAGAGCCAGACAGACGTCGGCCTCAGACCCGAGCGCGCTCTCGCCATTGGAGGTAATGGCGACAAGACCGATCCTGAAGCGGCGCGAGTAAGTGATAATATCGGCCAGTTCCGTCGTCTCGCCTGACCATGAGAGGGCCAGAATGACGTCGCCGGCCTGGATCATGCCGAGGTCGCCATGGCTCGCCTCACCGGGGTGGACGAAATAGGCGGGCTGCCCGGTGGAGGCCAGAGTGGCTGTGATCTTGCGGCCGATATGACCCGATTTGCCCATGCCGGTGACGATGACGCGGCCGGGGGCGGACAGGATCAATTCGACGGCGCGGGCGAACAGGTCGCCAAGTCCATTGGCGAGAGCCGCCTCGATGGCGGCAATGCCGGCGCGTTCGAGTTCGAGCGTCCGGAGGGCCGAGGCCTTGGCCTGGAGGGCGGGCCGGGGATCTGCGCTTGAGCTTGTCATGCGCCCCTCATATCAGCCGCCCCCGCGCTTGTCAGCCGCAGGTGGGGGTTACGCGCCTCAAAGACCGACCAGAATTTTCTTCAACTCGGCCTTGAAGGCCGGCCCGAGATCGGACCGCTCCATGGCGAAATGGACATTGGCCATGAGGAATCCGAGTTTGGAGCCCGTGTCGCAGGTGCGCCCGTCAAAACGGACGCCGAAGAATTTTTGGCTACCCGACAGTTTTTTCATGCCGTCAGTCAGCTGGATCTCGCCGCCCGCACCCTTCTCGATCGTCTCGAGGATTTTGAAGATTTCCGGCTCGAGAACATAGCGGCCGGAAATGATCAGATTTGACGGAGCCGTGCCTTTGGCCGGCTTTTCGACCATGCCGCCGATCTCGAATGTCTGGCCGAAATCCTGCGCAACGGAAACGACGCCATACATATGCGTATCTTCCGGCGGCACTTCCTCGACGGCGATAATATTTCCGCCATGTTTTTCGTGTGCCTCAAGGCATTGGGCAAGACAGCGCGTCTTGCGCGCGCCAGGCAGAGTGATCATGTCCGGCAGAATGACGGCAAAAGGCTCGTCGCCGATAATGTCGCGTGCGCACCAGACCGCATGGCCAAGCCCGAGGGGTGCCTGCTGACGGGTGAAGGATGTTGCGCCCGCTGCCGGCAGGTCGGCCATGAGCTCGCTATATTCTTTCGCCTTGCCACGCTTCTGCAGCGTGTCTTCGAGCTCATAGGCCATGTCGAAATGATCTTCGATCATCGCCTTGTTGCGGCCGGTGACGAAAACGAAATGTTCGATACCGGCCTCGCGCGCCTCTTCCACGGCATGCTGCAGCACGGGTCGATCGACCACGGTGAGCATTTCCTTCGGCACTGCCTTGGTAGCGGGCAGAACACGGGTGCCGAGACCGGCAACGGGGAAAACAGCTTTGCGGACGCGTTTCGACATGGAGACTTCCAAAGCAGAATGTAAGGCCGCGCAAGCTGCACGTCCGGCGCGCCAAAGGCAAGCGCGGCCCTGCAGCATGTTCCGGCAGACGCCCCTTGGCGGGGTGCAGCGCCGTCAGACCGGGGCAAAAAATCGCATCGTGGTAAACAATTCGGAAACGACTGGCCTTTATGGTCCCGCTTCACGGCCACAGAATCGTGGCTTTCGGCTGTATCGCGGCGCTCGCCTGCGGCGCGTTCGGAGTTTCGTGATGATGCGTTTTGGCAAGGTCCGCACCTCGCTCTCGCCCATGCGCCCGCTGGGCCGGCGTGACATATTCTGTTCGCTCGGCCAGGTCGTGCGCACGCTTCTGCTCTTCGGCCTGTTTTGCACCGGCATGCTGATCGCCGCCCATGCCAATGCGCGGGCCGAAACCATTTCGGTGAGCGATGCACAATTCCGTACATTCGTGACCGGCCTGTGGCCCGATGCACGCAAGGCCGGCGTTTCGCGCACGACCTTCGACACGGCTTTCAAAAGCCTGACGCCCGACCCAAGCGTGCTGAAAATCATCGGCCGCCAAGCCGAATTCGTAAAGCCGATCTGGTATTATATCGACAGCGCCGTTTCGCCCACGCGCATTGAGCGCGGCAATGCACGCGCGAATGAATTGCAGCCATTGCTGGCGCGTATCGAAGCCAAATATGGCGTCGATCGCTATATCGTTCTGGCTGTTTGGGGCATGGAAACGAATTACGGCGGCTTTTCCGGCAAAATGAATGTCATTCGTTCGCTGGCAACGCTTGGCGCAGCCGGACATCGCGGCGGCTTCTTCCGCGAACAGCTCATTGTCGCGCTTCAAATCCTTGAGCAGCGCCATATCGAACCGCAAAATATGCTGGGCTCATGGGCGGGCGCGATGGGGCAGACCCAATTCATGCCGACAAGCTTCATGCAGCATGCCATCGATTTCGATGGCGACGGCCACAAGAATATCTGGACAAATATTCCCGATGCTTTGGCCTCCACCGCCAATTATCTCGCTGCCAATGGCTGGATTCGCGATTGGACATGGGGCTATGAAGTGCGCCTGCCGCGCGGCTTCTCGCTGCGCAATGTCGAGCTTTCCGAATATCGCGGCTTCGAACAATGGAGCAAAGCGGGGATCGCGCGCGCCGATGGGCAGACCATGCCGCGCACAGGCGAAGCCGCGCTCGTTCTGCCTGCCGGACGCAATGGCCCTGCTTTTCTCGTCACCCGCAATTTCCAAGTGATCAAGAGCTATAATACATCGAGCGCCTATGCTTTCGGTGTGGCGCTGCTTTCAGACCGCCTTGCCGGAAGCTCTGGCCTGCAGGCAAAATGGCCTGTCGATGCGCCCGTGCTCGATCCAAAACAATCGCTCGAAATGCAAAAGCATCTTGTCCGCCTGGGCTTTCCTGTCGGCGAGCTTGACGGCAAGATCGGCGAAAAAGCGCAAAGTGCGATCCGCCAGTTTCAGCGCCGCGCCGGATTGGAACCCGATGGCTTTGCCTCAGTTCCGCTTTTGGAAAAGATGCGCATGCATCCCTGAGGCACTATGATGCGACAATGCACAAGATGCTGAGCGAGCAAAAGCCAAGCAAACGCCATTTCAAACTGGCGGCGGCCGTCTTTTGTATTTTCGCTCTTCACGCCAAGCCCGCAAGCGCGCAGATGTTCGATGAGAGCACGGCAAATGGCTATTGGATGCTTGAAAAGCAGCGGCAGGATAAATTGCGCGCCAATCGCGCACCAGCCATTCGTCAGACACCGACTCTTCTCATTCGCCGTGCAGCCCCCATACGTGGCTCAAACAGCCTGATGGAAACCGCTCCGCCAATGCCGAGCGAGCCTGAGGACATGTCGGCGCCGGTCGCTGCACCGCTGCAGATAAAGGCCAATGCCGTCGTGATCGGCGACAATCTGGGCCAATGGCTGGGCGCAGGCCTGACGGAGGCTTTTGCGGGAAGTCCCAATATCTCCATCCTGCTTCGGGCGAAGGACAATAGCGGCCTTGTGCGGGACGATTATTTCGACTGGCAAAAAGCTGCACGCGATATGACAGCAGGATCGGAGAAAATCGATCTGGCGATCATTCTGATCGGGTCGAACGACCGGCAATCTTTGCGCGACGGCGGAGCCCTATTGGACCAGCGCAGCCCGAAATGGAAAGAGGCTTATCTCGATCGAGCCAAAGCCATCGGGCGGATTTTTCGCGATCGCAATATTCCGCTCATCTGGGTTGGCCTGCCCATCATGAATTATGAGCGGCTCTCCGCCGACATGCTCGAATTCAATGCGCTGTTCAAGAAAGCAGCCGAAGAGACGGGCGCGCGCTTCATCGATATCTGGGAAGCTTTTGCCGATGATCGCGGACAATTTTCATCCTACGGGCCCGATGTGAACGGACAAATGGCGCGACTGCGCGCCAGCGATGGAATTCACTTCACGCGGGCGGGAGCGCGCAAACTCGCCCATTTCGTTGAACGCGACATGCGCCGTATTTTCGAAACCATGCAGCCTGTTGCCGAGCCGGCGGCGCTAACGCTCGCCCCGACGCCGGAAACGCCACAAAAGCCTCCTGAACCGCCGCCTGCGCAACCGCGAATAAAACCCGAGGTAGGCCCGGTTATTGTGCTCACAAACCCACCGCGCGCTGCAGGCGGCATATTGCTCGATCATACAAGCCCTGCTCCGGCACAAGATCGCGAGGCTGCTGCACGCCAGGAGCGCACACTTGTGCAGGGCCATGCGCCAGACCCACGCCCAGGTCGCGCCGACGATTTCTCCTGGCCACGCAAATAGGCTTTCGCAACGCACGCCCAAAAAAGCCATGGAACAAGATACGCGATGAGACTGTTCGCATCGTGCATTTGAATTCCATTCTGGCCATACAAGGGGAAGTGCGATGAAAAACATCTTACCGCAACTTTTCGCGGCCATGCTGATTTCAGCTGGAACATCTTCGTCCGCTCAGGCCCAGTACGAACAATATTCTCCATACGATGCCTATGTCGAACCGCGCGGCCAAAATGCTTATGCACCGCAGCGCGCCTATCCGCAGACGACCCGCCAACTTGTCGAAGCGCCGGCATCCTACGGCCGGGGAACATTGGTGGTGGATACGCGCAGTCGCTATCTTTATCTGATGATTGGCGAGGGGCGCGCCATTGCCTATCAGATTGGCGTCGGCCGCGAAGGCTTTCAATGGCGCGGCGGTGCACATGTTGGACGCAAGGCACATTGGCCAAGCTGGACACCACCACGCGAAATGCTGAAGCGCCGCCCCGATCTGCCGCGCTTCATGCAAGGCGGCATCGAAAATCCGCTCGGCGCACGCGCGCTCTATCTCTATCGCGGCAAGAAAGACACTCTGTTTCGCATTCACGGAACCAATGAGCCATGGACCATCGGCCATGCCGTCTCATCAGGCTGCATTCGCATGATGAATAATGATGTTGTCGATCTTTACAATCGCGTGCCGGTGGGCGCGCGTGTTGTGGTGATCTAGCAGCCCCGTCATTGCGAGCGAAGCGAAGCAATCCAGAGCCTCACGATGGATTGCTTCGTCGCTTCGCTCCTCGCAATGACGAACGAAAAAATGAGGACAACAAAAAAGCCCCGGAAAACCGGGGCTTTTTCTTACTCTGAAATAACTGCTCAGCGCGGCAGAACGGTCGATCCCATCAGGAACTTGTCGACCGAATGGGCCGTCTGGCGGCCTTCACGGATCGCCCAGACCACGAGCGACTGGCCGCGGCGCATGTCGCCGCAAGCAAAGACCTTGTCGGCCGAAGAGCGATAGGAAAGCGTATCGGCCGCAACATTGCCGCGATTGTCGAGCTTGACGCCGAGATTGGCGAGCAGGCCTTCCTGAAGGGGCGCAACAAAGCCCATGGCAAGCAAAACGAGATCCGCCTTGATCTCGAATTCCGTGCCGGGAATCGCCTGGAACTTGCCATCGACGCGCACGCATTTCAGCGACTTGACCGTACCGCCTTCACCGGTGAATTCCACCGTATTGACGGCGAAATCGCGCTCGGCGCCTTCCTCATGCGAGGAGGATGTGCGCATCTTCAACGGCCAATCCGGCCATGTCAGTAGCTTGCTTTCCTTCTCCGGCGGCTTCGGCATGATTTCGAGCTGCGTCACCGAGAGCGCGCCCTGGCGCACCGACGTGCCGATGCAATCCGAACCCGTATCGCCGCCGCCGATGACGACGACATGCTTGCCGGACGCGAGGATCGGCGTGTTGGTGCCCAGAGATTCCTTGCCGACGCGACGATTCTGCTGCGGCAGGAAATCCATCGCAAAATGCACACCCGACAATTCGCGTCCGGGAATAGGCAGATCGCGCGGCTTTTCCGCGCCACCGGCGAGGATCACAGCATCATAGCCTTCCACGAGCTTGTCATGGGTGACATCAACGCCGACATTGACATTGTAATGGAAGGTGACGCCCTCCCCTTCCATCTGCTTGACGCGACGGTCGATGAGCTGCTTTTCCATTTTGAAGTCAGGAATGCCATAGCGCAGCAAGCCGCCGGCGCGTGCATGTTTTTCGAAGACATGCACATCATGACCGGCGCGCGCGAGCTGCTGGGCGGCGGCAAGACCCGCCGGGCCCGAACCGACGACAGCAATTTTCTTGCCCGTCTTGTGCGTGGGCACTTCCGGCTTCAGCCAGCCATTCGACCAGGCGCGATCGACAATGGCGCATTCGATCGATTTGATCGTTACCGACTGGTCGGTGAGGTTCAGCGTGCAGGAAGCCTCGCAAGGCGCTGGGCAAACACGACCCGTGAATTCCGGGAAATTGTTTGTCGAATGCAGATTGCGCGAGGCCTCTTCCCAATTCCCGTTATAGACGAGGTCGTTCCAGTCGGGGATCTGGTTATTCACCGGACAGCCGTTATGGCAATACGGAATGCCGCAATTCATGCAGCGGGCCGCCTGATCCTTTGTCGCTTCTTCCGAAAGCGGGATCACAAATTCCTTGTAATGGCGCACGCGATCGGAGGCCGGCGCATAACGCCGATCACGTCGATCGATCTCGAGAAATCCGGTTACCTTGCCCATCGGATTACTCCCCCGCAGCAGCGACAGACTGCTCGTTTTGAGACATGAGTTCGGCGAGCGCACGACGATATTCGACGGGCATCACCTTCCTGAATTTCGACTTGTAGCTTTCCCAATTGTCGAGAATGTCCTTGGCGCGGGTCGAGCCCGTATGGCGCATGTGGTTCGCGATCAATTGGTGCAGACGCTCAGCATCATAGCGCGTCATGTCGCTCATGACATCAACGCGGCCGTGATGTTCGAGATCGCCGCCCTGGTGGTTGAGGCGCTGGTTCAGCTCCTCTTCTTCCTGGACCGGCTCGAGATCGACCATGGCCATGTTGCAGCGGCTCTCGAATGTACCGTCTTCATCGAGCACATAGGCAATACCGCCCGACATGCCGGCGGCAAAATTGCGACCGGTCTGACCGATGACGACAACAATGCCGCCGGTCATATATTCGCAGCCGTGATCGCCTGTGCCTTCAACGACAGCGATAGCGCCGGAATTGCGCACGGCGAAACGCTCACCCGCAACGCCGCGGAAATAGCATTCGCCATTGATGGCGCCGTAGAGCACCGTATTGCCGACGATGATCGAGTTTTCCGGCACGATCTTTGTTGCTTCTTTGGGCGGATAGACAATGAGCTTGCCGCCTGAGAGGCCCTTGCCGACATAATCATTGGCTTCGCCTTCGAGCTCCAGCGTCACGCCATGCGCGACCCAAGCGCCAAAGCTCTGCCCGGCAGTGCCCTTGAGCTTCACGTGAACCGTATCGTCGGGCAGGCCCACATGGCCGTATTTCCTCGCGATCTCGCCAGACAGCATCGCGCCGGTAGCGCGGTTGACGCTGCAGATCGGGCTCTCAATGCGCACAGCCTCTCGCTTCTCGATGGCGGGCTTCGCCTTTTCGATTAGCGTGCGGTCGAGCACTTTGCCGAGATTGTGGTCCTGATCTTCCGTCTTGAAGATCGGCAGATTGCCGGCTTCAGGCTTGTGGAAGAGCCGCGCGAAATCGAGGCCTTTGGCTTTCCAATGGCCGATGGCGCGATCGCGATCGAGCATCTGCATCTGGCCGATCATCTCGTTCATCGTGCGATAGCCGAGTTCAGCCATGATCTCGCGCACTTCTTCGGCGACGAAGAAGAAATAATTGATCACATGCTCAGGCTGGCCGACGAAGCGCTTGCGCAACACGGGATCCTGCGTGGCAACGCCCACAGGGCACGTATTGAGATGGCACTTGCGCATCATGATACAGCCGGCTGCAATCAGCGGCGCAGTGGCGAAGCCGAATTCATCCGCACCCAGCAGCGCGCCGATCACGACGTCGCGGCCCGTGCGCAGACCACCATCAACCTGCACGGTGATGCGCGAACGCAAGCGGTTGAGCACCAAAGTCTGATGAGTTTCCGCAAGACCGATTTCCCATGGGGAGCCGGCATGTTTGATCGACGACAAGGGCGAGGCGCCCGTGCCGCCTTCGTAACCTGAGATCGTCACATGGTCGGAACGACCCTTGGCGACGCCCGCAGCCACCGTGCCCACACCAACCTCGGACACGAGCTTCACGGAAACAAGCGCTTCCGGATTGACGTTCTTCAGATCGTAGATCAGCTGCGCCAGATCTTCGATTGAATAGATGTCGTGATGGGGCGGCGGCGAAATGAGGCCAACACCCTGCGTGGAATGGCGCACTTTGGCGATGACCGCATCGACCTTGTGGCCGGGGAGCTGTCCGCCTTCGCCGGGCTTTGCGCCCTGCGCCATTTTGATCTGCATCATGTCGGAATTGACGAGATATTCCGTCGTCACGCCGAAGCGGCCAGACGCCACCTGCTTGATCGACGAGCGCATGGAATCGCCATTCGCCATCGGCTTGAAGCGATCGGCTTCCTCGCCGCCCTCGCCCGTATTGGAACGCCCGCCAATGCGGTTCATCGCAACGGCCAGCGTCGTATGGGCTTCGCGCGAGATCGAGCCAAACGACATGGCACCCGTTGCAAAGCGCTTGACGATTTCAGCCGCCGTCTCGACTTCCGCCAGCGGCACGGGCTTGCGCCCATCGTCCTGCGCGCTCTTGATCTTGAAGAGACCGCGGATCGTCAGCAATTGCTCATCTTGCTCGTTGAGCATTTTTGCATAAGCGCGATATTTGTCCTGGCTGTTGCCACGCACCGCATGCTGCAGCAGCGAGACCGATTGCGCCGACCAGGCATGCGCCTCGCCGCGGACGCGATAGGCATATTCACCGCCCACATCAAGTGCATTGCGATAGACGGGGGATTCGCCAAACGCATCGCTGTGACGCGAGACAGTTTCTTCCGCGACCTCGGCGAGGCCAACGCCCTCGATGGTCGTCGCCGTGCCGGCGAAGAAACGCTGCGCAAACTCCTTCGACAGGCCGATCGCGTCGAAGATCTGCGCGCCGCAATAGGATTGATAGGTCGAGATCCCCATCTTCGACATGACCTTGAGCAGGCCCTTGTCGATCGACTTGATGAAGCGCTTCACCACTTCATAGGCGTCGACTTCCTCCGGGAAATCCTTCGCCATGGCAGCGAGAGTCTCGAAGGCGAGATAGGGGTTGATCGCTTCCGCGCCATAACCGGCGAGGCAGGCGAAATGATGCACTTCGCGCGCTTCGCCCGTCTCGACGACAAGACCGACCGATGTGCGCAGACCCTTGCGGATGAGATGGTGATGCACGGCCGCTGTGGCGAGCAGCGCGGGAATTGGAATGCGATCAACGCCAACCATGCGGTCGGAGAGCACGATAATATTGTAGCCGCCCTTGACCGCTGCTTCCGCGCGTTCGCACAGACGCTCAAGTGCTGCTTCCATACCCTCGACGCCCTTTTCGGACGCATAGGTGATGTCGAGCGTCTTGGTGTCGAAGGAATCCTCAAAGTGCCCGATGCAACGGATCTTTTCGAGATCGCCATTGGTGAGAATCGGCTGGCGCACTTCGAGACGCTTGCGCTTCGAATTGCCCTTGTGATCGAGAATATTCGGACGCGGGCCGATGAAGGACACGAGGCTCATGACGAGCTCTTCGCGGATCGGATCGATTGGCGGGTTCGTGACCTGCGCGAAATTCTGCTTGAAATAGGTGTAGAGCAGCTTCGACTTGTTAGACATGGCCGAAATCGGCGTGTCGGTACCCATTGAGCCGACAGCTTCCTGTCCGGTAATGCCCATCGGCGCGAGCAGGATCTGCAGATCTTCCTGCGTATAGCCGAAGGCCTGCTGACGATCGAGCAGTGACACATCGGTGCGCGAGGCGCGCGGTTCGACGCTCTTCAAATCTTCAAGCACGATCTGCGTGCGGTCGAGCCATTCGCGATAGGGATGCGACGTCGACATGGCGCGCTTCATCTCTTCATCGGAGACGATGCGTCCCTGTTCGAGATCGATGAGCAGCATCTTGCCCGGCTGCAGACGCCATTTGGTGACGATCTTCTCTTCCGGAATCGGCAGCACGCCCATTTCGGAGGCCATGACGACAAGGCCATCATCGGTGACGATATAGCGGGCGGGGCGCAGGCCGTTGCGGTCGAGCGTTGCGCCGATCTGGCGGCCATCGGTGAAGGCGACAGCAGCGGGTCCGTCCCACGGCTCCATCAATGCAGCATGATATTCGTAGAAGGCGCGGCGCTCTTCATCCATCAGCGGATTGCCGGCCCATGCTTCGGGAATGAGCATCATCATCGCATGGGCGAGCGAATAGCCGCCCTGCACGAGGAATTCGAGCGCATTGTCAAAACAGGCCGTATCGGACTGGCCCTCATAAGAAATCGGCCAGAGCTTCTGGATGTCGTCGCCGAACAATTCGGAGGCAACAGAGGCCTGACGCGCAGCCATCCAGTTGACGTTGCCGCGCAGCGTGTTGATCTCGCCATTATGCGCGACCATGCGATAGGGGTGCGCCAGCGACCAGGTCGGGAATGTGTTGGTCGAGAAGCGCTGATGGACGAGCGAGATCGCCGATTCCAGCCGCTCATCGCGCAGGTCGAGGAAATAATCGCCAAGCTGTGTGGCGAGCAGCATGCCCTTATAGACAAGCGTGCGCGACGACAGCGAGACGGGGTAGAAACCCTTCGTGCGCATGTCGCCGAGATTATAGACGGTGTTCGAGATCACCTTGCGCAGCAGGAACAATTTGCGCTCGAACGTATCCTGATCGGCGACCGCTGCACCGCGACCGATAAAGATCTGCTTGTGCACGGGCTCGGTCGGCTTGACGCTTTCGCCAAGACCCGAAGGATCGACCGGCACATCGCGCCAGCCCAAAAAGACCTGACCTTCATCGGCCACGACCTTCTCGACAATCTTCTCGACAATCGCACGGCCTTCCGGGTCGCGCGGCAAGAACAGCGCGCCGACCGCATAATCGCCAATGGCGGGAAGCTTGAAACCGATGCGCTGCGCTTCCTCGCGCAGGAAGCGATCGGGAATCTGCACCAGCATGCCGCAACCGTCGCCGGCTTTCGGATCTGCACCGACGGCGCCGCGATGATCGAGATTGAGCAGGATCTGCAGGCCTTTTTCGACAATGTCATGCGACTTGCGATTATGCATGTTCGCAACAAAGCCGACGCCGCAGGAGTCTTTCTCATTCGCCGGATCATAAAGGCCATGCGCTTCGGGAAGAGCGGGATCGAAAATCGATACGGAAGGCTCAGACATATGGCTCTCTCCGGTGAGCGACGTGTGTTTGGCAAAAGATGAACCGATGCGTTTGGACGCGCCGGCTTTCGCCGCCGTCTTGCCCGCCAGATGGTTCATCGAATTCCCGCTCATTGCTCACTCCAGATCGTGATGAACGATCGTAATATGGTCGAAACCGGACGGCTGCCTGCGCAGCCCTCGTCGTCTTTATGTCCATGCAAAGCACGCGCCGCTCAGCTTGCCGGATGGGAAGCTTAGACGCCCGCAAATGGTCAGTAAAGCTGTCCTATCGACGGAGCGGGAACATGCCAGAATTATGGCACTCGCACAAGCGATGAAAAGACCCTGTGGAAGCGGCACCTTAGCGCAGGCAGCGCGCCCTTCGCCAGCGCCCCTCAGAACCAAAAAAAGCAAATCGCTGCATAGACTTAATCATAAAGCCGTGCGGCCATTCAAGGTTCTGCCCGGAGCGCCTGCCGCTGCCATGGCGCACCGGCGGGCCTGAACGTGAAAAGGGCGCCCTCAGGCGCCCTTCTTTTGGTCGCGAGCCTTCAGCCTGTCAGGCCGCTTTCGACGCCTCGACCAGCTTGCCGGCACCGATCTGGATCCGGCGCGGCTTGGAGGCTTCGGGGATTTCGCGCACGAGATCGACGTGAAGCAGCCCGTTTTTCAGGCTGGCACCCGTCACGCTCACATGATCGGCGAGCTGGAACCGGCGCTCAAAGGCACGCGCAGCAATGCCCTGATGGAGCACCTCGCTCTTGCCGGCCTCATCCCCGCGGCCTTCCTTGGCACCTTTGATGATCAGCGTGTTTTCACGCGTCTCGATCGCCAGATCTTCTTCGGCGAAACCCGCGACAGCGACAGAGATGCGGTAATCATTCTCACCCGTCCGCTCAATATTATAGGGCGGGTAGGAATTGGCCGCCTCGACGCCCGAAACCTGGTCGAGAAGCGTGAAAAGACGGTCGAAACCAACCGTCGAGCGATAGAGCGGCGAAAGATCGAAGTGACGCATGACATATCCTCCTTGAGAAGCGACATGTGGCCAACCCCGGCCCCCATTTAAGGCGCGGGGCGCCGACTGTTTTGCACGTCCAGAAGCGGCCCGTGCATCCTTCAGGTGGGGATGGATTTTTGCGGTTTCAAGGGGGCAGGAAAGGCCCTCGTCATTGCGAGCGGAGCGAAGCAATCCAGAGCCAAGGCGCGGCTCTGGATTGCTTCGTCGCTACGCTCCTCGCAATGACGGCCTGGTCACGGCCGTGATCCAATCCAGATAGGATTTAGCCCCCGCATCCACATCGAAACGCAGGATTTCGGGAACGTCATAATCATGGGCGGTGCGGATTTCGATCTCGATCTCGACCCAATCGGCAACCTTGGCCTTGATGATGAGCAGGTCTTCTGCCTCCTCGCGCAACACACCCTGCCAGACATAATGGCTCTTGATCGGCATGACCTGCACACAGGCCGCAAGGTCCTTGGACAGCAAAGCCTGGATGATCTTTTGGCCCGTCTCGCCCTGGGCTGTGGTGAGCACCATGCAGAAGCCGGTATCAGCCATATCTAGCTCCGATCCTCGACGCGCGCCCGCTTCTCCCATGGGGAGAAGCTGTCTGCGAAGCAGACTGATGAGGGGCTAGGATCTCGCGCCGATGAGGCAGGAGCGTAGCCCCTCACCCCGCCGCTTCGCGGCGACCCTCTCCCTCTGGGAGAGGGTTAAACCCAGCCCATCAATTCTCGTTTCACAATATGCTCCAGCACGCGCATGCCCGGCGCTGAATCGTTCAGGCAATCTATGCGCGCGAATTTTTCGCCGCCTGCATGCATGAAGTATTCGGCGTTTTCCTCGCCGATTTCCTCGATTGTCTCGAGACAATCGGCGGTGAAGCCCGGCGTGATGACGGCCAGTTTCTTGATGCCCTTGCCGGGCAGCGACTTGATCGTCTCATCCGTATAGGGCTTCAGCCATTCGGCCGGCCCGAAGCGCGACTGGAAGGTCGTCATCAGTCTGTCCGGCCCCCAGCCCAGACGCTCGCGCAACAGGCGTGTCGTCTTCATGCAATGGCAATGATAGGGGTCGCCCTTGTCGAGATATTCCTGCGGCACGCCATGATAGGAGGCGAGCACCATGTCGGGCTCGAAATCGAGTTTCGACAGACTGTCCTTCAGCGATTCCGCCAAAGCATCGATATAGACCGCATCGTCATGCCAGGGCGGGGCAACGCGCAGGATCGGCTGCCAGCGCATCGTCTTCAAGGCGTCGAATGCCTTGTCGCAAACGGTCGCGGTGGTCGCTGCCGCATAATGGGGATAGAGCGGCACGAGCAGGATACGCTCGCAACCCTGTTTCTGCAGAGCCTCGATCCGGGAAGGGATGGAGGGATTGCCATAGCGCATGGCCCAATCGACGACGATGCGCGAAGGATCGCCCCCGACACCGCCCTGCGCGACAAAAGCGGCAAGCTTGTCCGATTGCGACCGCGTGATCGTGCGCAGCGGCCCCTCGTTCAATTCCTTGTTCCAGATCGTGTCGTAATCGCGACCTTTGCGGCTCGGACGCACGGTGAGGATGATCAGATTGAGGATCGGCCACCAGATCGCACGCGGCGTCTCAATGACGCGGCGGTCGGAAAGAAATTCCTTCAGATAGCGGCGCATCGACCAATAATCGGTCGCATCCGGCGTGCCGAGATTGACGATCAGCACGCCAATGCGTCCGAAGGGAACGGCAGGATGATCGCCCGGCCATGAGGCGGGTTTGGGCTGACCGGGTCCGGTAAAATCGGCTTTCGGCATGTCGACTTTCTGCAGCATGAATGATCCGCTTTTGCCTTCATCTAGAATGCGCAAGGCAGGCCTGTCGAGCATCACCGCCAGAGGCGGACGAAATGATGGACTGGCCCATGGCCATGTCCGACATTCAGCGCATCAGACCCGCGCAAAGCATCCGTGAGATAGTTTTTGGCGGCCCGGACCGCTTCGTCCAGAGCCATGCCGCGGGCCAGATGCGCCGCTATGGCCGAGGACAGGGTGCATCCCGTACCGTGTGTATTCCTGGTTTCTACGCGCGGGGCGCTGAAACGGCTCACCTTGCCCCCGGCGAAAAGCACATCTTCCGCCGTTGCACCCGAAAGGTGCCCGCCCTTGACGAGAACCGCCTGTGCGCCCTGTCCTGCAAGGTGAATGGCGAGATTTTCGAGCCCCGCCAGATCGGCGGGGACAGGCGCTTCTGCCAGGCAGGCCGCTTCAGGCAAATTCGGCGTGATCAGGCTCGCCAGCGGGAACAAATGCTCCCGCATGGCTTCGACGACACCCGGCGCGCCCAGAGAATCCCCGCTGGTGGCGACAAGAACCGGGTCGAGCACGATATGGGCGGGCTTGTGCCGGGCGAGGGCCTGCGCCACAGCATTCACAATTTCGGGCGAACCCAGCATGCCGATCTTGACCGCATCGACACGCACATCGATGAAAATTGCATCGATCTGCTGCGCGATGAAAGAAGCATCGGGCACATGCACGCCGCTCACGCCTTGCGTGTTCTGCGCAGTCAAAGCCGTAATCGCCGCCATGCCATAGCAGCCGAGCGCGGAAAAAGTTTTCAGATCGGCCTGAATGCCGGCGCCGCCGGACGGATCAGAACCGGCGATGGAAAGAACATTGGGGATCATGGTCATCACGCACCCGGCAGATCGAGCACGCCGGCGGCACCATCTTGCGCACCAAACAGCAATCGCCCGCCATCCGCACTCCATGTCAGGCAGGAAATGCCGCAATCCTCTTTCGTCGTTCCTTCCGGCACGGCGCGCACGAGAATTTCGGCGGCATCCGTGATGCGGCAGATCATCACCCAGCCATCGTCATAGCCGATCGCCACCACGAGACTCTTCGGGTGAAAAGCAACGCGCGTGACTTTTGCCGGGCGCACGCCGCATTCGCGCGGACCCTTGCCCATCGGCCCATCCTTCGACTGGAAGGGCCAGATGATGCAGGCTTCTGCGCCCGAGGTCGCCATCCAATGACCATCGCCCGACCATGAGAAGGAGCGCGTCTTTGTCGGATAGCCCGTCATGCGCATGTCTTTCTTGTCGGCGACACGCCAGCCATGCAGGGCGTTTTCCTGCATGGCGGAAACAAGAAAACGACCGTCAGGCGAAACGGTCACATCCAGATGCGAGCCGGCCCATTTGAAAAACTCCGGCTCGGCGCTCATGTTCGGAAACCAGAGCGACACGCCATTGTAATGCGATAAAGCCAGCCGGTAGCCTTTCGGCATAAAGCAGAGACCGCGCACGCTGGAGGGCGCGCTCATGCTTTTCACTTCGCCCTTTGCATCGCGTGCCCGCACCTGTTTGCCGGAGGCCCAGGCCATCGTGCCATCGTCGCGAAGCGCCAGCGCATCGATCCAGCGGCCCTTTTCATGGGCGATCTCTTCCATCCGCCCGTCAGCGTGAGTGGCGACAAGACGCCCGTCATCGCCGCCCGTGATCAGCCTTTCATGATCGCCTTGCCCGAGCAGGATCGCGCCTTGAGGATGGGCCACAATCTTGCGCGGGTTCGTCCCGTCAAAGAAGACGATCTCGCCACTGGCGAGGCCGAAGGCAGGAACCTGCCCCAAAAATCCGCCCGCAACGATTTCGGCATCAGCCGAAAGCGTCGTGACATATTGGCTCATCGATGTCTGGGACATTATCGCTTCCGCCGATCCGCAATCACGCTGCTGCGCAGGCCATGAAGCCGCGCCGCAGCTCATCCTGTTTCAGCTTGCGGCCGATGAAGACGAGTTTCGATTCACGCTTCTCGCCAGGCTTCCATTCGCGCTGCAGATCGCCGTCGAGGATCATATGCACGCCCTGGAAGACGAAGCGCTTCGACTCATCGGGGAAAGACATAATGCCTTTCGAGCGCAGAATATCCGGCCCCATATCCTGCACGATCTTGTTGATCCAGGGCATGAAGAGTTCGGGATTCACATCGCCGTCGATGCGGAAGGAGACGGATTGAATCTCCTCGTCATGAATGGCCTTGAGAGCACCGCCGTGATCGTGGTCGTGATGATCGTGGCCGCAATCGGGACCGCATTCGTGATCATGCGCATGATGCTGATGCCCATGCCCATGATCATGATGACCATGATCATGATGACCGTGATCGTGATCGCAGCCGGGGCCGCATTCATGATCGTGATGATCGTGATGCGCGTGATCTTCTGCCTTCAGGAAAGCGGGCTCGATTTCAAGAATGCGATCGAGATCGAAAGCGTTACGGCCAAGCACCTTGTCGAGCTCGACATTGCATTTCACGGCACGATGCATGGTCGCATAAGGATTGATGCCGCGAATGCGGGCTTCAACTTCCTGCAGCTCGGCCTCGCTGACGAGATCGGATTTGTTGATGATAATGACATCGGCAAAGGCGATCTGGTTCTTGGCTTCGGGCGCATCTTTCAGACGCGCTGCCAAAAATTTGGCATCGGCCACGGTGACAATGGCGTCGAGGCGCGCCTCATCCTGAATTTCCTGATCGACGAAAAAGGTCTGGGCGACGGGTGCGGGATCGGCCAGGCCCGTCGTTTCGATGATAATGGCGTCGAACTTGCCCTTGCGCTTCATCAGCCCTTCGATGATGCGGATGAGATCGCCGCGCACGGTGCAGCAGATACAGCCGTTGTTCATCTCGAAGACTTCCTCGTCCGCGCCGACGACAAGATCATTGTCGATGCCGATCTCGCCGAATTCATTGACGATGACCGCATATTTCTTGCCGTGCTGCTCGGAGAGAACCCGGTTGAGCAAGGTGGTCTTGCCAGCCCCGAGATAGCCGGTGAGCACGGTGACGGGCGTCTTGTCGGTCATGGAATTCTCCAGGAACAAAGGTCGGCGCCCCGGCTCCGGGGCTGAACATGAGCGGACATGTGAAGGCGGGCAGGCCCGCGGTCAAGGGGCAGGCCTGCCGGGCGCGGCCTCAAAGGTCCGTGCGGCCGATCCCCGCCAGCGCCTCAGCCGCAGCGCGCAGGCCGGTCTCCCAGGCCCCATGCGCGGTTGAGAAAAAATGCGGCGAAACCGCCTCGCCGGCAAAAAACAGGGCATTGCCGACCGGCTGCGCCAGACGGGCGCGCGCATCGGAATGGCCGGGGAATGCATGGGAATAGGAGCCCAGCGCGAAAGGATCCCGCCCCCAGGCCGAACCCGCCAGCGGACGTAGTCGCCTGCGCCAGGACGAGCCGAGCAGATTGACGAGCTGGCCGATGGCAAAATCGGCAAAGGCCTGCGGCCCGCCCGCTTCCAGCTCGCGCGCGAATTGGCCGCCGAAATAGGCCTCGATCATCGGACGCCCGAACGGCCTGATGTGATAATTGGCCGTCGCGCTCGTATCGGTCGCGCCATAAAGACGCGAGTCGGGAGAAAATTCCTCCGCGCCCTCCAGCGACAGAAAAAATTTGTCGGCAAGACCGAGCGGCAGCATGGCAGCAGCCTCGACCTTGTCGGGAAGTGCGGGCGAAAAACGCAATCCGCCATTCGCCATCAGATTGGTCGGGACGGTCACAATGCTTGTCTGCGCCGCGATTGTGCCGGCGCTTGTTTCGATGCGCAGCGGGCGTGCCGCATGATCGATGCGCCGGGCCACGACGCCATGGCGGATCGGCAAATCCTGCGCCAGATGCTCAATGAGCGCGCCATAGCCTTGCGGCACGCGATAATTCACTTCCGTGTCTTCATAGGCGGCAAAATCAAGCAGCGAGAGCCGGTCGGTTTCCGTGCCATTCACATAAGTCGACATGGCCTCGATCAGCGGCGTCCAGCGCCCCTGCGGATCGAGCAATTCGGCAACGGGGCGGTCGCGCCCCTTCTCCGCCTCTTCGTGCACGCGCGCATAGAAGCGACCGATCTCGGCGCGATAGGCGCGCTGCTCCGATGTTTCAAAACCACGCGCATCGGCGCTTTTCTGCCAGGGTGGCTTTTCGCGATCGATGGCAAATCCCGCCGCTTCGGCCATTGGCACGAGCAGATTGCGCTCGGCCGAATGCAACCAGCCGCAGCCCAGATCGAGCGGGAAACCCTCGATGAGGGAGGTCGATGCCCGCCCGCCTGTGCGCTGGCGCGCTTCCAGAATGAGGAAAGAGCAGCCGGCCTGGCGCAAGGCCCGCCCGGCAGCGACGCCTGCAGCACCCGCGCCAATAATGACGCAATCGACATCGGCTGGAGATTTCATGAAAGCCAAATAAGCCGCACGCGCCCGCGCGTCCAGCGGTCTGGATCACCCGCGGATCGGCTCAACCTTCAGCGCAGCGCGGACGAAATAATAGACCAGCAGCAGGCCGAGGAGGCCGCCGACGATTTCCACGCCGAGGCTGACGATTGGCGGCAGGCCGAGGAGGCCGCCCAAAGCCCAGCCGGCTGCCCAGGACAGGCCGACAAGCTCAGTGCCGACGAGGATCGCCACGCTCACGACGGTGATCGCATTGTTCCAATTGATCGACTTCTTGCTCATGACGCCTTGCTGCCTTTCAGGGCCGTGCCAGCACCCTGGCGTTTGCCCGAAACATCATCTGCCCACTATATCATCCCCTGCCTGGACGCAACCAAAGCCCCTGTGAAGGCCCTTGTGAATGAGTGCTGCCGCCCGTTTCGCCGCCACTGCCATTCTTGCCCCGCATCCGCTTGCCGGCGCGGCCGGGCGGGATGTGTTTGCCCAGGGCGGATCGGCGCTGGAAGCGGCAGCCGCCGCCTTTGCCATGTCGGCCCTCCTGCTGGACCATCGCTGCGGGCTTGCCGGCGATGCCGTCTGGCTGGTGCGCGAGCCGACCGGGCGCATCCATGCCATCGATGGCGTGAGCATGGCCGGCAGCGGCGCCAGCCTCGCCCGCTATCACAAGGCCGGGCATGATGACATTCCAAGGCGCGGGCCGCGCGCCATTCTTGCCGTGCCCGGCGCGCCCGCCAGTCTCGAAATGGCGCTCGACATGGCGCGCGCCTTTGGCGGGAAAATGCCGCTCAGCGACATTTTTGCGCCCGCCCTCAAATTGGCTCGCAGCGGCTTTGCGCAAGATCCGGCGCACACAAATACAGCCCCGAGCGATCTGGATGAATTGGCCCAACAGCCGGGCTTTGCCGACCACTTCCTGACCGATGGCACATGGACGGCGGCGGGAACGATCCGGCGCCCGACAAAACTTGCCGATACGCTCGATCATCTGGCTCATGCAGGCTTGGCGGATTTTTATCGTGGCGATATTGCCCGCGAAATGGCGCATGATCTGGGCAAGATCAAATCGCCGCTGCTGCGCGACGATCTCGAAAAATATGAAGCGCGTCTGCGCAAGCCGCTCAGCCTGCGCATCGGCGCGTGGAACTGCGCCCGACCGGGGCCGCCCACATTCGGACTGGCTGGCCTGCTTGCTGCAGCCCTGCACGCGCAAAGCGGCGCAGGCGCGCGTGACGATTTCGCTTCGTTGCAAATGATGATCGAAGCCGCCAAACACGCGCGCGCCATTGCCACGCCTTTCGCCATTGATCCCGGCGCAATCGAAAGCGATCTGGCGGACTGGCTCGGCCCGCAGGCTATCGTGCGCGAAACCATGGCCCTGTCGCGCGAGCGCGCCGGGCCTTCGACATTTGGCGGCCATGAGGGGACCAGCATTCTGATCGCCGCCATTGACGGATCGGGACTGTCCGTCGCCTGCGCCGCAACGCTCGGCGATGATTTTGGCGCCGGCTGCATTTTGCCGCGCACCGGCCTTTTAATGGCCAATCGCGGCGCTTTCTTCTCGCTCGATCCTGCCGCACCCCATGCATTGCATCCCGCGCGACGCAGCCCGCGCGCGCCTGCCCCAGCCATTGCCATTGACCATGATGGACGCGTGCTCCTGCATGGCGCAGGCCATGCGGAAATCGATCTTCAGATCTTCGCGCGCCTGTCTGCGGGCATGGGTGTAATGGAAGCGCTCGATATGGCGCGTTTTTCGCTGGCGCAAGACAAAGACGGCCCGATCATTCGCACTGAAGATCGCTTCGATCCCTCGTCGACCTTGCGCCAACTCGAGCGCGCCGGACATCATATCGTCAGTGATGGTGTGCCCGCTTGCGCAAGAAACGATGCCGGCGGCGCCCTCATGCGACGCCGCGATGGCAGCATAGAAGGCGCCAGCGATCCGCGCGGCCCTTCCATCGTCGATGGCTTATGATCACGCCGATCCAGCCAGAGTGCCGGTGAGCAGACCCGCTCCCAAAGCGAGCACGGCAATGGCGGCAGCCAGTTCAAGCCCGCGCAACAGAACGAGGCCATTTGTGCCCCGGCGCGCATTCAACCGCTCCGCAAGCCCCTTGGCATAGACGGCCACAATGGCGATGAGCCCCGTCGTCGCCGCCGTGCCTGCAGCCATGGCGAAAGTGGCTGCAATACCGGCATAAAGAATGCCTTGGGCAGCCGAGAAAACGAGAACAAGAATGGCGCCCGAACAGGGACGCAGGCCCGCTGCAACGACCGCACCGGCAGCATCGCGCCAATCGAAAGCGCCGCCGAGCTTGGCGGGATCGGGCATATGGAAATGGCCGCAATCGGGACCATGGACATGGGCCGGATCGTCTGCCGCCACGCATTGAAAACGACTGGCGATGGATGCCGGCGACGGTTTTGCTTGTTGCGCCCGCCAATCGGTCAGAAAGGCGCGACCCTTGCGCCAGACCAGTGCAAGACCCAGAAGAGCGATGGCGCCATAAGACGCGATTTCAATCATGCGCGCGGCATTGCGCATCATGTGCGCGGTGGCGCCAAAGAGGAATGAAAGACCCACGACCATGGCAATGGCAACGCTTGCCTGCAGCAAAGCGGCAAGGCCCGCCATGACAAGCCCGCGCTTCAAGGCGCGTTCATTGGCGAGCATATAGGCGGCCAGAACCGCCTTGCCATGTCCCGGCCCGGCTGCATGGAACACGCCATAGGCAAAGGCGAGCCCCAGCAAAGACCAGAAAGCCCCAGCATCGGTGGCGATTGCACGCACGGCGCCCCGCATCAGCCGGTCGAATTTCTGCTGCTGGGCCAGAATCCAGCCCGTCACGCCATCGGGCGATCCGCCACCCTCCGATATGCCGACGCTGAATGGATTGCGTGCTTGCGCAAAGCCATTTTCCGGCTGCACCAGAAGCACCAGCGCGCCAAGACAAAGCAGCAGAAGAAGCCCGCGTTTCATGGCGCTCAGGGACATGCGATGATCGCGCGGCTTGCCATTTTGACGCCGAAATCTGCACCCGGCGACAGGCCGCTGAAGAAAGCCTCGTTCAGGCGTTTGGCTTCTTTTTCGGCAAGCGGCGTCGGCTGCACAAGATTGAGCGAGCAGCCCGCCGGCGCGCCGATCAAGGCAACCCCATCCTTGTCGAAATCGAAAGAGACGAAATAGGTCGGGTCGTAGACTTGCAAAGTGATCGCCTTGCCGGCGCTGGCCGGCTGTTTGAGCGGGACAGTGAAGCGCAATGTCACCAGTTTCTTCTGATCCTCGCTCATCGAAATATCAGTCGGCTTGCCATATTCGATCTTCTGGCCCGGCGCGCGCAAGGCGGTGAAATAATTGAATTCGGCAAGATCGCCGACATTCTGGTCGGCGAGCGGCTGCAATTGCTGCGCGCTGGCGGGCTTGCCATCGGCGTTAAGGCCCGTCGTGGCGAAGGCCGAATACATATCGTCAAAGGTCCAGGCCTGACGGATGGCGACGACACGCCCCTGCCCGTCAAACAGCAGCTGCGACTGCACCACGACGAAAACATGGGGATGGGCCGCCGCGGGGGCCACAAGGCCGAACATCGCCAAGCCCTGCAGAGCCAGCAGACAGGCAAACAGCCATGCATTTCTCATCTTGTCGACACCCGGTCCCAAAACAGAAGAATCACTTTTGAGACGCAACTCTGGCCGAAGCGTGGCGAAGGGCAAGCGCCGAGGTTGACGCTGCGCCCGGCTTCGACAAGGCTCCAGTCTGGATTCGAGCCACGGGTCGGGGAATGCTGCGTATCTATCTGAGAGAAAACGGCCATTTGGTTCCCCAAGACATCGACCCGGCGAGCGGTGTGATGCCTGCAGGCCTGGCCCCCTGGATCGACCTCCTCAATCCGACGCCCGCCGAGGACCGTTTCGTCGAAGAGCAGCTGAAAATTTCCGTACCGACCCGCGAGGAAATGCAGGAGATCGAGGTCTCAGCCCGCCTCTACAACGAAGGCGGGGCGGAATTCATGACCATGACGGCCATTCTCAATCTCGACAGAGATGAGCCCTCGGCAACGCCCATCAGTTTCATTCTGAGCGGGGGAACATTGGTGACGGTGCGCTATGGCGAACCGCGACCGTTTCACACATTCGCGCAGCGCGCGTCGCGCAATGGGACCATATCCTGCGCCACCGGCGAGCAGATCATGCTCGGCCTTCTCGAGGCCATCGTCGACCGGCTCGCCGATGCGCTGGAGCGGATCGGCATGCGGATCGATGCAATCTCCCGCGATGTTTTCCAATCCAGAGCCAAAAATGTGACGCGCAGCCGTGAGGAACGGGATTTGCGCGGCGTGATCGAACGGATCGGGCGCGAGGGCGAATCGCTCGGCCTCATTCGCGAAAGCCTTGTCAGCATCAATCGGCTCGCCGCCTACCACATGGCAATTTCCGAAAATGGCCAGCAACGCGACAAGGAAACGCGCGCCGGCCTCCGGCTCATCCAGCGCGATGCAAGCTCGCTGAGCGATCACGCCTCTTACCTTGGCGGCAAGAACCAGTTCATGCTCGACGCCACGCTCGGTCTGATCAACCTCGAGCAGAACCAGATCATCAAGATCTTTTCCATTGCCGCCGTCTGCCTCATGCCGCCGACGCTGGTGGCTTCGATCTACGGGATGAATTTCAAACATATGCCTGAGCTGGACTGGATCTACGGCTATCCGCTCGCCATTGCCGCCATGATCGTCGCAGCGATTTTGCCCTATCTTTATTTCAAGCGCCGCGGTTGGCTTTAATTCGTCATTGCGAGGAGCGAAGCGACGCGGCAATCCATCTTCGGGTGGCTGCCGTTCAATTCACTGTTTCGCCACGCCGGCAATGAAAAGCCTTAGTCGATCCGCACCTCGATCATCTGGATGAGATCATCCACCACGAAGCGCGACTCGACGATCTCAAATCCGAGATCGCGCAGATGCACCTGTGTCCTGCGGTCGAAACCCGCGCCATAGGCGAAGGCCATCCACGGTTCCCACAATCGCGCAATGAAGCCCCGCAAGGCGCCCGTCGGGCGAACATATTCGAGCAGGTGCAATGTGCCGCCCGGCTTGATCACACGACGCAATTCACGCAGCGCATCCGTCTGAGACTCGTCAGGCAGGACGCAAAACAGAAATGAAGCGACGGCGGCATCGAACATGTCATCGGGCAGATCGAGCCGCGTCACATCCATAAGCTGCAGATCGACAGCGCGACCGCACGCGTCTGCGCGCTTTCGTGCGCGGGCGAGCATGGCCGGGCTGAGATCGACACCCGTTACGCGGGCATCGGCAGGATAAAAGGGAATGTTGCACCCCGTGCCGACGCCGGCATCCAGAATGCGGCCGCTCAGGCCCGTAAATAAAAGCGGTCGGATGTGGCGGTAGCGCCCATGTTCGAACGGAAAATCGAGCAGATCGTAGAAGGGCGCAATGCGCTGATAGCGTTCACGCAGGCCGAGATTTGCCATGACGCCCTCCAAAACAAAACCGCCGCCGTCAATTCCGGCGGCGGCGATTGAGTTTCTTTAGCGAACGATGACGTTCTTGAACTGCCAAGGATCGTCCTGATCGACATCCTCAGGAAAGAGCACGCCGCGATCATTGAGCGGTGTCCAGTCGGTATATTCGCCGATCACCGGGCCGAGATAGGGGCGCTGTACGTCGAGGCAGCGGCGGAAGTCGATTTCATCGGCCTCGACAATACCTGCTTCCGGATTTTCCAGCGCCCAGACCATGCCCGCCAAAACGGCGGAAGTGACCTGCAAGCCGGTTGCATTCTGATAGGGCGCGACGCGGCGCGTCTCTTCAATCGAGAGCTGCGAACCATACCAATAAGCATTTTTCTTGTGACCAAAGAGCAGAACGCCAAGCTCATCGAGCCCGTCAACGATCTCGTTCTCGTCGAGAATTTTCGACTGTTTCTGCTGTTGCCAGCCAGAGCCCGCCATTTCATGCAGCGAGAGAACCGCATCATTGGCCGGGTGATAGGCATAATGACATGTCGGGCGATAGACGACCTTGCTGCCTTCACGCACGGTCAGATAATCGGCAATCGAAATCGATTCATTATGCGTGACGAGAAAGGCGTGCTGCGCGCGCGCCGTCGGCGTCCATGAGCGCACGCGCGTGCCTGCACCCGGACGCATCAGATAGATGGCCGCTTTTGAACCGAATTCGTGTTCGCGTCCTTCGGGTGGCAAAGCCTTTTCATGCGTGCCCCAGCCAAGTTCGGCCGGTTGCAAACCTTCCGAGACAAAGCCTTCGACCGACCATGTATTGACGAAAACGCCCATCGGCTTGGGATCGCGCGCACGTTGCGTATCGCGCTCGGCAATATGGATACCCTTGACGCCGACCTTATGCGCAAGTGCCGCCCAGCCTTCGCGGCTTGTAGGCTCAGGCATATCGACGCCGCAATCGGCCGCAACATTGAGAAGCGCCTGCTTCACGAACCACGAGACCATGCCCGGATTGGCGCCGCAACAGGACACGGCCGTCGGCCCGCTTTTCAGCTTGTCGCGCAGATCGAGCACGCCATAGCGCAAAGCATAATTGGAACGCTGCGACACCGTCAGGCTCGTATCCGTATAAAAACCCGGCCATGGCTCAGCAACCGTATCGATATAGAGCGCACCGATTTCGTGGCAGAGCTCCATGATTGCAGTGGACGACACTTCAACCGAGAGATTGACGAGGAAGGGCTGGCCTTTGCCGGTCGTCAACAAGGGTTTCAGCAGATCGATATAATTGTCGCGCGTCACACGCTCCTGGATGAACCGGATGCCGCGTTCATCGAGCAGACCGCGATCCTTGTCTTCAGGATCGATCACCGTGAAGCGCTTCTTGTCGAATTTGAAATGACGCTCGATGAGCGGCAGCGTCCCGCGGCCGATCGAGCCGAAGCCGATCATGACGATGGGGCCGGAAATCGTGCCATGCACAGGCCATTGCGACATTACGTGTCTCCTCATACGCGGCGCTGGACCGCTAAAAACATGCGCCGCGTCCAGGGGACGCGGCGCGACATTCCCGAATTTCAGGCCTGCTTCAAAGCAAAGCCCGACCCAATGATCAAGCGGCGCGGCGAAGAGCCCCCGTATTTTCGCTTATCTTCACGCGCGAGATGCGTGGACCGGCAGCAATGACGCGGCCCTGAGCGCCTGCAAGCGCGCCTGTTGCCAGTTCGAGGCCCAGAAAGCGCTCCTCCTCCACGGGACCCGGCAGCGCGAGACCCCGCGTCAGCGCCCGCTCGAAGCCGAGCGGATTGTAGTAGGGAGCATCGCCAACAAGGATGACAGCCTTGTGTCCCTGCTGCACGGCGCGGAAGAGCCCCTCGGCGATCAGCTTGCGGCCGATCCCGAGCGAACGAAATTCTGCATTGACCGCAACCGGCCCGAGCAGCAATGCCGGACGATCGCCCGCCTGGATATGCCAGAAGCGGATTGTGCCAACGAGGCGCTCGCCCAGACAGGCCACCAGCGTCAAACGGCGCGCCGGCGCACGCCCTTCGCGCAAACGCTCGCAGGTTTTTGCAAAACGCGCAGGGCCGAAGGCCGCATTGAGCAAGCGCTCGCGCGCGTCAATGTCGGCGAAAGTCTCGTCGCGGATCGCGAGCGACAATTCGGCGGCGTCGTGGAAATCTTGCATGCAGACATAGGTCATCGCAGCCTCCTTGGAGGTCAGACGGCGACCCTCGCACCGGCTGCGCACTCACGCGCGCAGCGGCCGTCCGGGACTGGGGGTAATGATGGCAGGCCTCGTATGAAACGAGGTCAGATCACATAGGACTTGAGCGGCGGGAAACCGTTGAACTCGACCGCCGAATAGGTGGTCGTGTAAGCGCCGGTTCCCTCGATCAGCACTTTTGCGCCAATCTCGAGGCTCACGGGAAGGAGATAGGGATCCTTCTCGTAAAGCACGTCCACCGAATCGCAGGTCGGACCCGCCAGAACACAGGGCTCCAGCTCGTCGCCATCGAAGGCGGTGCGGATCGGATAGCGGATCATCTCATCCATTGTCTCGGCAAGACCGTTGAACTTGCCAATATCGAGATAGACCCATTTCACCTGATCATCATCGGCCTTCTTCGAGATGAGCACGACTTCCGCCTCGATCATGCCGGCATTGCCGACCATGCCGCGACCGGGCTCGATGATCGTCTCGGGGATCCGGTTACCGAAGTGCTTGCGCAGCGATTTGAAAATCGACTGGCCGTAAGCCTTCACTGCCGGAACGTCCTTCAGATATTTTGTCGGGAAGCCACCGCCGAGATTGACCATCGACAGATGGATGCCGCGCTCCGCAAGATCGCGGAAAATATCGGCCGACGATTTCAGCGCCGCATCCCACATGCGCGGGTTGCGCTGCTGCGAACCGACGTGGAACGACAGGCCATAGGCGACCAGGCCCAGGCGATGGGCGTGCTCGAGCACGCGGCCCGCCATTTCCGGCGCGCAACCGAATTTGCGCGACAGCGGCCATTCGGCGCCCTCGCCATTGCACAGGATGCGGCAGAAGACGCGCGAGCCCGGAGCGGCGCGCGCAACCTTCTCGACTTCCGCTTCACAATCGACCGCATAGAGGCGAATGCCGAGCTCGTAGGCGCGCGCAATGTCGCGCTCCTTCTTGATCGTATTGCCAAAGGAAATGCGGTCAGGCGTGGCGCCCGCAGCCAGAGCCTGCTGGGCCTCGACAACGGAAGCCGTGTCAAAGCAGGAGCCGAGGCTGGCGAGCAGCTTCAGCACTTCGGGAGCAGGATTGGCCTTCACGGCGTAGAATACGCGCGTGTCGGGAAGCGCCTTTGCGAAGGCGGAGTAATTGTCACGCACGACGTCAAGGTCGAGGACCATGCATGGTCCCTCGTCGAGACCTCGCTCGCGTCGGTCGCGCAGAAAATCGATGATACGGTTGGTCATCGCGGCATCCCCTCGAAGGGCGCGGGTCTCGCGCCTTAAACGATGTGGCTTCGTGGAAGGCGATGCCTGAACCCCTGCGCTTTGGAGACGCCGAGAGTCAAAAACCGCCAACCGTGACCGCATGCACATCGACTGAAGGTTCAGCCGACGAGCGGGCGATCGGGTGCTGCGCCGTGGACACGTCTGCCCCGGATAGCGGAAACCGCCGTCCAAGGTTTTAGTGGCCATCGTTTGGAATGGGATGAGCTCCCGCTCCGCACGCCCGGCAAGAAAGACAAGCCTCTTCGGTACGTCGGCCTTTGGAGGGCCGACAGAGACGAAAAAGCCCGGTCCGTCGTTGCTTTAAGTCGCGTCCCCCGTTTGGCGGGGTTCGCCGGTTCGCTCCGGCTGCCGGCTTTTACTGACGAGTGACCGGCCTCTTGTCCGGATCCCCGCCAACCGACACACGACCACAGGCACGTGCGAAATTGGGCAAGGGCGAAAATATGCATTCTGGACCCCGGCGCAAGATTTTTTTTGCCCCCGGCGGAATTTTTTTCGGAAAACCCTCACACAGGTCAGGAGTGTTGCGAAAAAGCCAAGCTCATGGCCCCGGTAAAGCCCGCTTGCAGCTGTACTGAAAGGGCATTACTCGTCTGAGGCGCCAAAACCTTGCGCCCATCACCAGGCCGACACATGCCGGATTTCACTCGCCGTGCCCTGAACCGAATCATTGCCGCCGGAGCGGCCGGCCTTGCCGGCGCGCCCTTCGGACCCTCACTTGCACTTGCCCAGCAGCCCGCCCAGCCGACGCCGCCACGCTTCAGTTTCGAAGAGGTGCAACGACGCGCCCGCGATCTAGCCGCCGCCGCTTTCGCGCCTGCGCCAGCCCTGCCCGAGGCCTTGCAGAAACTCGATTTCCAGGCCTGGCGCGAAATCCGCTTCCGCGGCGAGCGTTCTTTTTTCGCCGGCAATGGCGGATCGCCCTTCCGCCTGCAGACCTTCCATCTCGGCCATCTCTACCGCCGGGCGGTCACGATCAACATTATCCGCGAGGGCATTGCCTCGCCCATTCCCTATGCTGCCGGCCTGTTTGATTACGGCCGAACGAAATTCGACAAGCCCCTACCCATCAATCTCGGCTTTGCCGGCTTTCGCCTGCATTACCCGCTGAACGATCCACGCGGCATGGATGAGATCATCGCCTTTCTCGGCGCCAACGGCTTTCGCATGCTCGGGCGCGGCCAGCGCTACGGCATGTCGGCCATGGGGCTCGGCGTCAATCCAGGCAGCGAGAACGAGGAAGCGCCAAATTTCCACGAATTCTGGATCGAGACGCCCGAGGCTGGCGCGGAAAAGACAATCTTCTACGCGCTGCTCGACAGCGAATCCGTCACCGCCGCCTATCGTTTCGAATTGAGCCCGGGCATTGACACGATCCTCGACGTGCGGATGACCGTTTATCCGCGCCGCCCGGTGACGAGACTTGCCATTGCACCTCTCTCCTCGCTGTTCCTGAGCGGCGAAAACGACCGGCGCTTCACGCAGGATTTTCGGCCGGAGGTGCACGATTCCGACGGCTTGCTCATCAACACCGGCCATGGCGAATGGCTGTGGCGCCCCTTGCGCAATCCCGACCAGCAAAGCCTCTCAAGCTTCCTCGATCGCGACACACGCGGCTTTGGCCTTTTGCAGCGCGATCGCAATTTTGAAAATTACCAGGATCTCGAACATAATTTCGAAATGCGTCCGAGCTATTGGATCGAGCCGCGCGAGGGCTGGGGCGAGGGCCGGATCGAATTGATCGAAAAGCCCGCCGCCGATCACCGCAGCAACAATATTTTTGTCGGCTGGAGCCCCAGTCAGCCTGCTGAGCCGGGCAAGCCCCTGTCCTTCAGCTATCGCCTGACATCATGCCTCGACATCCGTCGCCTCTCGCCGAGCGCGCGCGCGATTGCAACCTATCAAAATCCCCCGCGCGCTTTGGGCTCGAACGAGCCGATTGCGCCGGGCTCGCGGCGTTTCATCATCGATTTCGCCGGCGGCGAATTGCGCTATTTCCAGTCCCAGCCTGAAGCCGTCGAAATCGTGCCCTCGACGAGTGCGGGCACGATCACGCGCAGTTCGGTTCTGCATAATCCCCAGACCGGCGGCTTCCGCGCCTCCTTCGACATTCAAGTGCCGCCCGGCCAGACGACCGACCTGCGCGCCTATCTGAAGGCGGGCAATCGCGCGCTCAGCGAAACATGGACCTATCCGTGGCGCGCCGAATAAAAGCGGCGCCGCGCATTCGCAAGGCGCAGATCCGCGATCTCAACCGCATCGAAGAGATCGAATGGAGCGTCTTCGATTCCGACCAGCTCTCGCGGCAATCGCTGCGGCGCTACATGCAAGTGCCCTCCGCCGCCATGATCGTGGCGGAAGAGCAAAACGCCATTACAGGTTATGCGCTTGTCGGTCTGCGCAAGGGCTCCAAAATCGGCCGCCTCTATTCCATCGCCGTTGACAAGACATCGGCTGGACGCGGCATTGGCCGGTTGCTTCTGGAAGCCAGCGAAGAAATTGCGCGCCAGAAAAAATGCCATGTGTTTGCGCTGGAAGTGCGCAAGACCAACAAGCGTGCCATCGCCCTCTATCAAAAGAACGGCTATGTCCTGACGGGCATGGAAAAGAATTGGTACGAGGACGGCGGCGCAGCGCTGAAATTCGAAAAACCCTTGCGCTAATCCAGCGGTCCGTCGGCGAGCCGCGCGAGATCGAAAGCCTCAATATCCTGCAGCAATTCGATGAAGGCCGTCGCGCCATAATCGGCGCTGGCCTCGCCTTTCTCAGGCCTCGCCTGTTCCGCATTGCCCATAGCGCCTGATGCCGACAGATCCTGCGACATCCAGCCAAAGCCGATGCCGCCATGAGCGCGCAGCCACAGGAAAGAGCGCTCCATCTCGACATTGGCGCTTTGGAAATCAGCGCATTCTTCTTCGCGCACAAGATCGGGGCGAAAGGCCATCATCAGCGATGTTTCAATATCGCCGCCATGAATGCCATGGGCGCGCTCGGGCGCGCTGAAAAGCTCATCGGGATAGCCAAAGCGCGTCCAGGAGCAGATGACGACCAACATGCCAAAACGCCGGCGCAATTCGCGCGCAACGTGATCCATGATCGCAACATTGCCGCCATGGGAATTGAGCAAAACCATTTTGCGCACGCCGGCGCGATGCACGCTCTCGCCAATCTCGACCCAGGCCCGTGTCGCCGATTCTGCGGATAATGTCAGCGTGCCGGGATAGGCATTGTGCTCATCGGACTTGCCAATCGACTGGATCGGCAGAAAGAGCACCGGCGCGCCCTCCGGCAGGCGCTCGATCACGCGCTCCAGATAGCCCTCCATAATGAAATGATCGACGCCCAGCGGCAGATGCGGCCCATGCTGTTCGACCGCGGCAAGGGGCAGGACGGCAATGAGCCGCGAACTGTCGAGCGCCTCGAAATCCGTCCAGGCCAGTTCGGTCCAATAATGAGTGTGCAGCATGGGGGCCCTTTCGAGGGCAGGCTACACTTTGCTCATTCGAAGGCAAAGCCTCGCCCGCTCGCAAGAACTGGCAGGAGAGGCTAAATAGCCCTCGACTTTGCGCCAAGACGCGCCACATTCAGGCTGAGCGATGGAGGGGGAGGATGAAGTTTTTCGTCCAGACGGCGGCTGCCGTCCTGTCATTGGCGGGTGCATTCAGCGCCGAGGCTGCCGATAAGGTGCGCTTCGGGACGAATTGGCTTGCCCAGGCCGAACATGGCGGCTTCTACCAGGCGCTCGCCGACGGAACCTATGCGCGCCACGGACTTGCGGTTGAGATTGTGCCGGGCGGGCCGCAGGCCAACAACCGCCTTCTCCTGCCCACGAGCCGCATCGAATTCGCCATGGGCGGCAACATGCTGCAGGCCTTTGCTGCCGTGGAACAGAATGTGCCGACAATTGTCGTCGCCGCCATGTTCCAGAAAGATCCGCAAGTCTTCATGTCGCATCCCGGACAGGGGCGCGACACATTCAAATCTCTGGTCGGCGCGCCGATCTATCTCGGCAAGGATTTGGTCGCAGCGACATTTCCATGGCTTCGGATGGAATATGGTTTTCGCGATGCGGATCTGCGGCCCTATAATTTCAATTCCGGCCCCTTCCTCGCCAATAAGCAAAGCGTGCAGCAGGGCTATGCGACGGCCGAGCCTTTCGCTATTGAAAAGCAGGCGGGCTTTAAGCCGAATGTCTTCCTCTTGGCGGACCATGGTTTCGACACTTATTCGACAACCATCGAAACGCGCCTAGATCTGGTGCAAAAAAGACCCGATCTCGTGCAGCGCTTCGTCAATGCCTCGATCATCGGCTGGTACACTTATCTGAATAGCGACAATACAAAGGCCAACGCCCTCATCAAGCGCGACAACCCCGATATGAGCGACGAGCAGATCGCTTTTTCCATCGCCAAAATGAAAGAATATGGAATCGTCGATTCGGGCGACAGCAAAAAATCCGGCATCGGCGCGATGACGGATGAGCGGCAGAAAAGCTTTTTCGACAAAATGGTGAAATCGGGCGTGGTGAAAGCCTCGATCGATTATCGTCGCGCTTACACGCTGCAATTCGTCAACAAAAGCGTCGGCATGGACGGGGCAAAGTGACGCCGGAACTTCTCAATCTGCACGGCGTCTCGAAAAGCTTCGCCAATGGGACGCAGGCGCTTGCCGGGCTCGAGCTGAAACTCTCGCGCGGCGAATTCGTCTCGCTGCTCGGCCCATCGGGCTGCGGCAAATCAACCGCTTTGCGCCTGATCGCCGGTCTCGATACGCCCGATGCGGGCCATCTCAGCTGGCTGGACGGCACGCGCCCGGAAATCGGTTTCGTCTTTCAGGAACCCACGCTCATGCCCTGGGCGAGCGTGTTTGAAAATGTTTGGCTGCCCTTGCGCCTGAAAGGCGTGAGCCGAAAAGAAGCCACGGCTGCAATCGAAGAGACGCTCGCACTTGTCGGCCTCTCGTCTTTCATCAATGCCTTTCCGCGCGAATTGTCGGGCGGCATGCGCATGCGTGTCTCCATTGCGCGCGCGCTCGTCTTGCGCCCGACGCTGCTTTTGATGGATGAGCCTTTCGCCGCGCTCGATGAAATCACGCGCTCGAAATTGAACCGCGACCTTCTGCATCTGCAAGCCTCGCTCGGCATGACCATTCTGTTCGTCACCCATTCGGTTTATGAAAGCGCTTATCTCTCGAGCCGCATCTGTGTGTTTTCGCAGCGTCCCGGACGCATAGCCGCCGAAATTGCCATTGCTGCACCGGGCACGCGAGATGAGACATTCCGGCTGAGCCAGATCTATCTTGACGCTTGCGCAAATGCATCCGCAGCGCTGGAAGAGACAATGCGCGGAGCGGCAGCATGAAGAGCGATCGCATCCTGCCGCTGGCTGTTTTCCTGACGCTGCTTGCGGGCTGGGAAGGAATCGTGCGCGGACTTGGCATTGCGCCCTATATTCTGCCCGCGCCAAGCCTCATTCTTTCGACACTGGCGGAAGACTGGACGATTCTTTCCGCCTCGCTTTGGGTGACATTGCGCATTACAGCGGCAGCCCTTGTGCTAGCTACCATGATCGGCGTCGCCATAGCGATCCTGTTTGCGCAATTCCGTTGGCTGGAGCGATCCTTCCTGCCTGTGGCGGTCATTCTTCAGGTGACGCCGATCATCGCCATTGCGCCTTTGCTTCTGGTCTATCTGGAGCCCGGCAGCGCGGTTCTGGCCTGCGCCTTTCTGGTGGCTTTTTTTCCGGTGCTGGCGAATACGGCTTTGGGGTTGGGTTCGGCCGATCCCAATCTGCGTGACCTGTTCACGCTTTATGGGGCAAGCGCGTGGCAGCAGATGCGTTTTCTGCGCCTGCCCTCTGCCCTTCCCTATTTTCTGGGCGGGCTGCGAATTGCGGGCGGACTGGCTTTGATCGGCGCCATTGCTGCTGAAATTGCTGCGGGTGCAGCCGGTCAGGGCGCGGGCCTTGCCTATCGCATTGTGGAAGCTGGCTACCGGCTCAACATACCGCGCATGTTTGCGAGCCTGGCGCTGATTTCAGTCGCCGGCATTGCCATTTATTCGGCGCTCGAATTCATCTCGCAACGCGCCTTGCGGCGCTGGACCGAAGCGAGCCGCCCGAAGGGCCAAGCAAGCGCCTTCACGGACATCTGAAAACTTCGCATTTGAACCCTGTGCGGCGCCTTATAAGGTCGTCTCCGAACAAAACAGCCTTTCAGGGCAGGAGACCCGAATGTCGAAGAAAAACGGACTTCACGTCACGCGCCGCACCGCTGCGTTCATGCTCGGCGCCACCGCTTTCGGCGTGACAGGTGCGCAGGCGCAGGCGTGGCCGTCCAAGCCGATCCGCGTCATCGTGCCCTTCGGCGCAGGCGGCGTGGCGGATGTCACAGTGCGTCTGGTCACCGAGCGTCTCGCCGATAAAGTCGGCCAGCGTTTCGTGATCGAAAATCAGCCGGGCCCCGGCGGCATTGCCGCCGCGCGCTCCGTTCTGTCGGCCGGAGCCGACGGCCATACGCTGGCGCTCTTCTCCAACGGCACGGCCGTGAGCGTGAACATGTTTAAGGATCTGCGCTTCGATCCGCTGAAGGATTTCGCGCCGATCTCGACGCTCGGTTTCTTCGACTTCGTTCTGGCCACCAGCGCCAATTCGAAATATCGCACGCTCAAGGATCTGATCGATTACGGCAAAGCCAATCCGGGCAAGCTGAATGTCGGCACGGTCGTTGTCGGCTCAACGCAAAATCTCTCGGCCGAATTGTTGAAAACAACGACCGGGCTTGATTTCCGCATTGTGCCCTTCCGCAATACGCCCGACCTGACGCTGTCGATGACGCGCGGCGACGTCGATCTGATGATCGATTCCTATTCGGCGCTGAAGAGCCTGATCGACGACAAGCAGGTGCGGGCACTGGCCTCCTCAGGTCCGATGCGCTCGCCCGTCACGCCCGATCTGCCGACAGCCCAAGAGGCCGGCGTGCCGGGCTATGACGTGACCTCGTGGAATGCTCTGTTCGCTCCGGCCGGTACGCCCGCTGACGTGATCGACAAGCTCCAGAAGGGTCTTGCCGAAGTGCTGGCCGGGCCCGAGATGAAGAGCAGGCTTCTCGAACTAGGTATTGAGGCGCGCTCAACCCAGCCCCAGCAGCTCAGGGCGCAGCTCGAGGCCGATATTGCCAAATGGGAAGCTGTGATCACCAAAGCGGGCATTCCCAAGAACTGACGCTTTCGTAAAAGGACGGAGAAACGTGTCATGCGGTCTGTCTTGCGCAGATCGCATGCCGCGTTTCCGCTATTGCAACATCAGCTGGCATCCTCGCCAATGGCGCCACGGCAATGGTTGACAGGCACCTCGTGACGCAATTTCCAAACCTGAAGCTCGTCTCCAATCTGGGCTTTGGCTATGACATGATCGATGCGAAATGGGCCGTTGCGCAGGGCATTGTCGTAACCAATACGCCCGATGTTCTCACCGACGAAACAGCCGATACGGCCTTTGGCCTCGTGCGCAACACGGTGCGCCATTAAAACCAAGAAGTTAGTCTTAAACGATCTTGGTCCCATCATCGCTTATGAAAAACCGTGTGCGGACACGCCGCGGTATGCCTGCATCAGCGCCCATGTCCATTGATGACCTCCCTCCTCGTCGCGACCCTCGGTTCGTCGTCAAGAGCGGGCGGGAGCGCCGGCAACTCGCCGCGCTGCGTCAGATGGATTCTAAAAGGTGTCAAGCTTTGGGAAGGTAAACATTCAGTATCGGAAGCACTTCAAGCTCAGCATCTATGAAACTCGGGATGCGGAGACATGGCCAAAAATCTTGCGTTCAGCGCCCTCATTTTAAGGTCCTTAAACTGAGCCACTTCGTCAATATCGACGCAGGGTTTCTCACCATCGTCTCATTGGCCGACGAAATAGGTCTAGCTTACGCAATAGATTGCAATCGGAATTAAAAATCAAATAGTCAGTTTCTGACGAGCGGGCGCCATTTCGTCGGGTTGAAGTATCGCTGCCAATGCTTCGCAAGATCTTCTTTTAATCACAAAATGAGCGCAAGCTGCTCCCAAACATTTGAGTTCACTTTCCTTCGGTATCGAGGATACCAGCATCAGAATCGGGAAAGAGTGTATGGGCAAATCAAAAGAATTAGGAATCTGCGCCGCTTATGGAACGGTCGAGGCTCTCGATGGCCGGTAGGCCCGCGATTCCTGTCCCAATATACTGGCTACATAACAGCTTAGAATGAATTTTTGAGCATCGCGGATGCTCCGGATTTCACCGCGCGCATAGGCGTCAATGGTGGCATTTTCAATTTTTTCGAGATCTGCTTCACCAATCGCCTGACTGCGTACAAGCGACGAAATAATCTGGCACATCGTCTCTGCATCCGGTGTGCCGACTTCGTAGGCGAGAAAGCGATCGAGGATGGCCGCATCAACAAGATCGGGCCTATTGCTCGTCAGGATCAAGATGGAGCGGCTCGTATCGAGCTCGTCCACTGCGTGAAAAAAGACGCTGTCCTGCGAGAAATGCCATTCTTTTGCATTTTGATTATCACGCGACATGAAAACAGATTCAATGTCATCAAACAGGACAACCGATCGCTGGTTCTGTGCTGTAAATCCGTTGCGGGCGTGAGCGAAAATGTCAAGAATTCGTTCTTCACTTTCGCCATAGCGTGAACGAGCAATTTCAGCGCCATCGATCGTTGCCATCACGACGGATTGTGAGCCAGCCTCGTGAGCGAAACGCTCAGCCAGCTCGAGCGTCAAACGTCGTGCGAGGGTTGTTTTACCTGTGCCTGGAGGTCCAAATAAGAAAAAACCCTTGACGAGGCCTTTCTTACCCGGCGAAAGAAATTGATGTTGGGCAATAGCTGCAAGTTCACTCAAAAGCTTCTTGTGACTTTCGCCAGCAATATCCTGCAGCAGTGTATTGGTATCCTGCGAATAACCGAATTGCTTACGCAAATCATCTGCGCTCAGAATACGATTTGCCGCGATGTGGTGATGATGCTGACCCATGTGAAAACCTTTTCACTTTCTCAGCGTTCACGCTCACGCGTGCGGATAATGCGTCCAGCCTCGATTGGCTTTCCATGCTCATCATAGATACGAGTATTAGTATAACCTTCCGGCCAGATTTCGGTGAACCAAGTCCTGATGCCGAAGGCAATACGTAGCTGTTTGATGGGATTTGGATTATCGTTCATATGTTCATGCTCCCACATAGCCGGTGGGACATAAAGCACATCGCCCGCCTCCCAAGGAACGCGTCGGCCCTGCATTTCCGTATAGCCCTCGCCTTCCACCGCATAGACAACTGCTTCCAGATGTTTATGGCGCCCGCTCTTGTGATAGGGTGGCTCAACCCATTGATGGGTAATTGCGACGCTAATGGCCCGAAATCCGTTTTTCGGTACGACGAGATATTGCAGGAAATCGTGTTGGTTCTTGAGCGCTGCAATGTTGCCTTGCGGCTCGAAGGAGTCGTCTGTCGGCGCATCTTCTAAATGGATAATGGCACGGTCGCCATTCTTGTAATATTCACCCTGCTGATTGGGCACTTTTTGCAATAAATCAGGATCATTGGGGCCGCAGGTTTCAAGTTGCTCGAGGCGCGCAACGCGGACAAAACGCTCAAGGTCGAATGCCATAGCCGAGATATAGAGAACCGGTGTTGAGCCAGTATTGAAATGCTGGTGGGCCGCCCAATAGGGAATTTGCAACGTGCTACTTTTGTGCCAATCGAAGCGTTGGCCTTCAATAATAGAAAAGCCTTCGCCTTCCAGGATGTGAAGAGATTCTTCGCCATGGCGGTGCTTGCCTGTATGCCAGCCCACCGGAATTTCTGCTTTGATGACATTACTACCCATCGTGGCAAAGCCAAGATGATTGGCAATCATCAATTTACATCTCGCGTCTTGGACCGTGCTCACCCAGGGAATGTCACGATCACGCGCAACAAAACCTGAATTTTCAAGTTCGTTTTCGATCTCGTGGCGTGCGTTGAGCCATTGATCATAGAAAGTTGTCATTCTTTCCCCCATGTGGTCCGCCGCCTTACAAGCGTATCATGTTGTCAGGTTCATGGCCGGATAAAAGTGCAGCAATTCCATTGAGCGCGAGAAAGCCCATAGAATCGCGTGTTTCGATTGTGGCACTGCCCAGATGCGGCAGAAGCACAACATTTTCGAAGGATAGATATCCCTGATGAAAGGCCGGCTCTTTGTTATAAACATCGAGACCGGCAGCGCTGACATGGCCTGAGCGCAGCGCCTGGATCAAATCTTCATCGTTGATCAGGCTTCCGCGTGCAGTGTTAACGACAATGGCGCCGCGGGGCAGCCTCGATAAGCGCACATGATCGAGCCAGTTCTGCGTTGCCGCTCCGCCAGGAGCATTCAGCGAAAGAATGTTGCAGCTGGCAAGAAACCGCGTCTCGTCTGGTTCGTATACTGCGCCGGCTTCGAGCGCAGGATCGAGTCGTGTACGGTTGTGATAATGTACAGTCATCCCAAAGCCAGTGGCCATGCGCGCCAGTTCCCGGCCGATCCGGCCCATGCCGAAAATGCCAAGTCGACGCCCGCTAACCTGCGATCCCAGCAATTGCGTGGGAGCCCATCCCGTCCATTGGCCGGCGCGCAACATACGCTCTCCTTCGCCTGCGCGGCGCGCAGCAGCTAGGATGAGAAGCATGGCGCATTCAGCCGTGGCGCGCGATAGAACATCGGGCGTGTTGCACAAACGGATACCGCGTTTGGATGCAGCCGGTAATGAAATATGGTCATAGCCGACGCTGAACGTACCTATAGCTTTGACGCTGGATGGAAGGTTCTCGATCAGAGCGGCATCGAATTTATCTGCAGGACAACACAAAATTGCTTCAGCCCCGGCAGCCGCCTGCACCAATTCGTCGGCAGCGTAGGGACGATCCGTGGTATTCAGGAGGGCGTCAAATTCCCGCGTTGCGCGTTCTTCCACAGCAGGGGGTAATTTGCGGGTGACAAGAAGGCGTTTCATTCGGCCCCCTCATAGGCAACGGTTCGCTGGATCTGTTCGCCAAGGCCGGCAATCCCAAGCCGCATGACCTGTCCCGGCCTTAGATAAACCGGTTCGGGCTTGTGCCCCATCCCAACGCCCGGCGGCGTTCCGGTGGAAATCACATCGCCTGGATGCAAGGTGATGAAATGGCTGACATAACTGACGATCTCGGCAACGCTAAAAACCATTGTCGCAGTGTTGCCGCTTTGCATGCGTTGCCCATCGACATCAAGCCAAAGATCCAGCTTTTGTGGATCGGGAATTTCATCGCTTGTAACGAGCCAAGGGCCGGTTGGGCCAAATGTATCGCACCCTTTGCCCTTATCCCATTGGCCGCCACGCTCAATTTGAAAGGCGCGCTCGCTGACGTCGTTGCAGATACAATAGCCCGCCACATGATCCATTGCCCGCTCCAACGGAATATTTTTGGCGCGCGTCCCAATCACAACGCCTAGCTCCACTTCCCAATCGGTTTTTGTGGACCCCAAAGGGATCATCACATCGTCGTTCGGGCCGCTAAAGGCGCTTAACGCCTTGAGGAAAATGATCGGCTCCTTTGGAATAGGGAGGCCCGCTTCGTGCGCATGATCGGCATAATTCAGTCCGATGCAGACGTAATTTAACGGGCGGGCAATGCAGGGACCAAGACGCTGGCCCGGTGCCATTTCAGGCAGGCTTTTGGGATCGATGCTGCGCAAATGCGCGAGAGCCTGAGGACTGAGATTGGCGCCATCAATGTCACGCATATGGGCCGAAAGATCGCGCACATGCCCATCCTTATCGATGAGACCGGGACGTTCTTGGTTGGGCTGACCGACGCGGACGAGTTTCAAGGGCGTTCCTCCAAAATGGATATTCTGCTGGACGATGCTATCCGCGCCCCTTTTTAGCAAAAGAGCCGATCGTCGCGATTATTGACAATATCTTGGATTATCGACAATCTTGTCAAGCATCTAAAACCCAGATCGATCGGAATCTGCATGCCCCCCCGCTCCGCCTCGCTTGCTCGACACGCGCCCGAACCCCTTTTCCGGGGGCAGGATGCAGCTCCGGCCACGACGCTCACAGATTCCGTCTGGTCTCGCCTGCGCGCTGATATTTTGAGTGGCGGCCTCGCGCCCGGCTCGCGTGTGACGATTGAATTTCTCAAAAACCGCTATGGCGCGGGAGCTAGTCCAATTCGTGAGGCACTTTGGCGGCTAAGCGCAGAAGGGCTGGTCAAGTCCTCCAGTCATCGCGGTTTCGAGATCATGGCAGTGTTTCGCGATGAATTGGTCGATATCATTCGTCTGCGCATCATGCTCGAACAGCAAGCCCTAGAAGAATCGGTCGCAGCCGGCACCGTTGCTTGGGAAGCTGAAATTTTGTCCTGTTTCCATTGTCTGTCCAAACACCGGCAGGCGGATGGCCAAGAATGGGATTATTGGCACAGCCGCTTCCACGATGCGCTGGTGGCTGGCTGTCATGCACCCGTGTTGCAACAGATGCGCCGCCAATTATTCGATCTCTCCAGTCGGTATCGTAACCTCACCCGCTCGCTCACTAACCGCGACGATCTCGAAGAGCATCGCGCGCTGATGGAAGCATGTTTGGCGCGTGACCTTTACCGTGCGAAGAAATTGATCGCAGATCATTTCGAGCTGACAGGCCAACTGGTCCTGTCCATGTTCGAACAATAGAGCGAGCAATCGCCTCATCGGAAGTTAAGGGGCAGTGTGCACGATTGTATCATAGGCGGTGCAGGCGGAAATGTTCTCCATAGGGGCTTTGAACAGGAGAGGGCGAATGACTTATAAGACAGTCTGGGATAAATCGCTGCCGCGCAATGTCGGCTTTTGCTTCGAATTGAAAGAAGGTCAGTTCGTAAAACTGACCTCACAGACCATCATCGATTTAGTATGCTTCAACCTGCACAATCTGCGCGAAAGATTCGACCAGGCGCGGACAAAAGCCAATCAGCGCAAAGTTTTTATCAGTACGGGTGATTGCCTCGTCTCGAAGCTGAACAATACGATGGCAACGATTGTGGAGGATACTTTCAAGGAAGGCCATCACGATCTGCAGGAGGGCATGTGCAGCCGCAAGCGGCACGAGCTGGCAGCTGCACGCGGCATGTGGGAAAAAACCTACGGGCGGCCGCTGACCGAAATGCCGACCCATGGATGCACGGAAAACCTGAGCGGCATCCTTGCTCCCTACGGCGTGGCTATGGAAGACATTCCAAGCCCCTTCAATATTTTTCAGGACATGATCATTCGCCCTGACGGAGAGCTTGTCCATTCCCATGTCAGGCCGCAAGCTCCTGGCGGCTGGTTAATCTTGCGTGCCGATATGGATCTTCTGGTTGCCATCAGCGTCTGTCCAGATTCATCGATCGGCGGCAAAACGGGTGCAAGTCTTGCCGTTCTGGAAGCCGCTTGATCACGAAGGTCACTGGAGAGAAAACATGTCACGCATCGGTTTCTTGCAGAAGACAATGGCCTGCGCGCTTGCACTAGGCGCAACCGTGGGATCGGCTCTAGCAGATACAGCAGAAAGGGCCTTTTTCGAGGACAAGACGATTCGTCTTATCGTCGGTTATTCGCCCGGCGGCGGCTACGATATTTATGCACGTATGATTGCGCCCTATTTGCGAAAATATCTCAAGGCTACTGTCGTTGTCGAAAACAAGCCTGGTGCCGGCGGTATTACAGCACTCAATGGCATTGCCATAGCACCGCCCGACGGGCTCCAGATCATGCTGGTCAAGGGTAATGCCGCGATCATGGCACAACTCACCGGCCAGACAGGTGTCCGATATGATATGCAGAAACTGAATTTTCTCGGTGGCACTGGCGTGTCACCGGATACTCTGGTCGTCGGTCCCAGCTCACCAGTGCGCAGCGTTACCGACCTAACGAAGCGACAGGATACCATGCTCTGGGCAGCAACAGGGCCGATGGATGGGCTTTCGGATGGGGCAGCTCTGACCTGCCAAGCCTTTTCCATCAAATGCAAAATTATTATGGGCTATCGCACGACCAATGATGCGGCACTGGCGCTGGCACGCGGTGAATCGGAGGGCATGCTTACCAATGAATCGTCGGCCTTCAATTATGTGAAGGGAGAAACGGTACGTGTCGTTGCCATCATGGGTCATAAACGCTCCCGTTTTTTTCCGAATACACCAACAATTTTTGAGACCCCTGGCCTGACCGATGAGCAAAAATTTTGGTTCGATTTCCGCGCCAATGTCGATGTTTTCGGACGCGTCCTAGTGACCCCGCCCGGAATGTCGAAGGAACGTCTCGCCTTCATGCAGGCTGCGGCGAAAAGCGCAATGACCGACCCCGATCTGATCGCCGAAGGCGAAAAGACCATGCGCTACATTGAATATCAGGATGCAGAAACGATCCGCAAATTACAGGAGACTATTTTCCGACAGATCGACACGCCGACACGTACGAAGATTAATGCAATGATGAAAAATTTTGAATGAGGTCCACGGGTTGAGGCTGCTCTGCGAAAGCGCCTCACCAGGGAACAGTCTGTCCATCAAGTGCGATAAAGCGCCCATTATCTTCAGGCCTCAAAGCCTCGATAATGGCGCGCATTCGGGTAACACTGTTTTGCGGTGAAACGGTAGCGGTTTCGCCGCCCATTTTTGTGCGTACCCAGCCAGGATCAAGTAGGGCGCAGATCATGTTTTCCTCGACAAGATCAAGCGCTAGGCAGCGAGCCAGTTGATTCACCGCTGTCTTTGAGATTCGATAAGCATAATAGCTGGCGCCACCACCACCCGAATTTTTACCGTCTCCCGCTGCCAGAGAACCAAGACGGCTCGACAAGATAACAATTTTACTGCTCTGCCCAAGGCGCAGCAATGGTAACAGCGCCTGCGTGACTAGCGCAGGGCCGATAATGTTGCAGGCAAAAGTTTCCTCCATGGCTGTGCGCGTGAGGGCGCCAAAAGTGCTTGCCTCGGGCGCTGGATTACGTAGCCCTGCATTGTTAATCAGAAGATCGATCGGCATTGGACCGAGCCTTTGCACGAAAGCATTAATCGAGTTTGCATCCGTGACATCCATGTCGGAGCGCGTGGGTGCAATCACCTGCCAGCCTGCGGCTCGGTACTGGCAGACGAATTCAAGTCCAAGTCCGCCGCCCGCTCCCGTTATCAAAACATTTGGCATGTCTTACTCATTTAGAACTGCGTCCACTCCAGAAACAGATTCTGCGCTCAGCCATCTGCATGAGCATATTGAGAATGACGCCGGTAGCCGATAAGATCGCCAACAAGGCGAAGACGCTCGCGAGATCGAGTGCAAAATTAGCCTGCAGTATAAGAACGCCGATGCCGACGCGTGCTCCGACAAACTCGCCCACAATGGCACCGATAATCGCCAGCACGATGCCGGTATTTAAACCTGCAAAAATATAAGGCAGGGCGCTCGGTAATTGCACATAGCGTAAGATCTGCAGGGGTGTACCGCACATGGCCCGCACTAGAGCCAGCCTATCGGATTCAGTGGCTCGTAATCCGGCAACGGTATTGACCAGTACCGGAAACATACAAGCCATGCCGACCAGAATAATCTTCGATTGTATACCAAACCCAAACCAGACAATCATCAATGGAGCAATGGCAACTTTCGGAATCGTCTGTATCGCGATGATATAGGGATAAAATACGCGATTGAGAAAGGGCACAGTCACCAAACCGATCCCAATCGTGAGCCCGATCAGCGATCCAGCCACGAAGCCGGTGAGCACTTCAAATAGCGTAACCCCGAGATGATAGGGGTAGATGCCCGATGCCATACCGTTCCATAAAGCAAATACTACCTCTCGAGGGGCTGGAAAAACATAAGATGGAACGACAAAGAAATAGACAACAAACTCCCAGAAGGCCAACAGACCGATGAGATAAGCGCCAGCCTCTGCAAAGCGCGCAAGCCATGGGACGCGCGTTACCTTTGGGAGCATCTGTGCAGTTCCAGCTTTTTCTTGAGTGCTCAAAACACATTCCTCAAAATTTATCAGGTAAGTGCGCGATCAAGGCTCGCGCGCATGTCGGTCATCAATTTAACCATTTCGGGCGCACCGAGGTCAGCGAAGCTGCGCGGGCGCGGAAGAAGATTTTCGAATTCTGCGACGATGCGTCCGGGCCGCGCCGACATAACGATGATGCGATCAGACAGAAAAGCAGCCTCGTTGATCGAATGAGTGATGAAAACGATTGTCTTCCTGCTTTCAAGCCAAAGCCTCTGTAATTCCATTGACATTTGTTCGCGGGTCAACGCATCAAGGGCGGCGAAGGGCTCATCCATGATGAGAATTTTGGGGTCGTGAACTAAAGCCCTGACGATAGCGGCCCTCTGCTGCATGCCGCCAGACAATTCGAAAGGATAGCGTTCCTCGAATCCGCCAAGACCGACGAGCTTCAAAAAGGCATCAGCTCTTTCACCGGATGTCTTGCGGTCCAGCTTCATCACATCGACAGGCAGGAGCACATTTTCACGAATTGTGCGCCAGGGCAGCAGTACCGGCGATTGAAAGACACAGCCCGCATGACGTGTCGGTGCATTGACGAGCGTGCCGGCAATATGAATCTGCCCGCATGTGGGTTCTTGCAAACCTAACACCAGCTTCAAAAGGCTGCTCTTGCCGCAACCGCTCGGGCCTATGATAGAGAGAAACTCGCCATCGCGGACTGAAAGCGAGACGTTTCTCAGCGCTTCAACCGCTCCCGAACCAGTCCAATAGGTCAGGCCGACATTTTCGATGACCAGACTATCGCCGGATTCCTGCGCGCTATTTTTTAACGCGCCCTGGCTTGCCTTCGCTAAGGTCATCATATCCAATCTCGATTCTCGTCCTTGGCGCTACTCATCCGGCAAAAGGTCTTATCGCATCTTCGGCCATTTTTAAGTCGATCCTGTTGCCGGCTTCAACGAGCGAACCGTCAAAATAGTCTGATAATTTCGCATTTGCCGGGATCAAGCTTTCATCACCTGCGAAGAATTCGCGAATATTTATCCATTCTTGCTCGGTGTAGAGCCCCCAAGGAAGATTATCGCTTGGCTGCTGAAACACTTCGGCCGTGCGTTTGACGAGATGGGCATTGTTGCGAAGATTTTGTTCGGCATCGCCTGGCGGCTGACCATATTGTTTGAAGAAGGCTCGAACAACAGCGTCGGGGTTCATCAACATGATGCGCTGGTTGAGAACAAGCCCTTGGAAAATACGCGTGGCAAGATCTCGATTTTTCATGACGAAATCACTGCGCATCACCATTCCAGCGCCGGCAATCTTGGCGGAGAAGTAGCGGAATTGCTGACCCATGCTTTCCATGGCAGCAATTGAACCGAGGAAAATACTGATAGCATCAACCTGTTTGGAGCGTAGCGAGGCCAGAGCCTGAGGCCCTACGCCGATAGCGATAAAGGTCACATCCTTTGGATCAACCTTTTCGCGTTTGAGCATACCGCGTGCGAAGGGTACGGCGCCCGAGGCAAGCGAGGGAACGCCAATTACCTTGCCTTTGAGATCGGCAACAGAGCGCACTGGACTGTCGGGCATAACGATAATCTGGTAAGAGCTCGACCGTTCTTGGCTGTAAAACATGTGCACCGGCAAATTGGGCTGGCGCTGCTTCATCGCAATCAATTCCAAGAACCCGGAATTGGCAACTTCAGCTGCACCTGAAAGAACCAATTGCACGGCTGCAGCAGATCCAGCTGTCGGCAGATAATCGCCGCGGAAACCGAGTTTTTCATAATAACCCATCGGAATACCCAGATTCATCCAGGCGTGGTCTGCGCGCGGAACGGGAGCCGCACCTGCAAATCGGATCAGCGGTAAAGATTGGGCATGCCCTGCAAAGGGAGCGACAATTCCGGTGAGCGCGCCTGCCGCTAACAGTTTACGACGCGTGAATTTCATCTCGCTCTCCTTTGTTCTCAAAATCGATCAGTTTTTATCAAACATAACCTTTGGGTGTTTGCGTATCTATTCCTTCGCCGCGCGCCGTTGCCAATTCGCGTTCGGCAGCGGCAGGCAACACAGCGGAATCCTTGAAAAAGGTCACCATGCGGAAGCCTTTCTCCACCTGTTTGTGCGCAGCCTTTCCAGAGCCGCACTGGATGCCAGGGACAATGCCGTAGCGTTGGCAGGCGTGCAATATCGACTCGACAGCGGCAACGTGCTCTGGCTCTTCCTTGTCGAGATCGGGCGGCAAACCCAGGCCGAGAGCGAGATCGGCAGGGCCTATGTAGATGCCATCGAGACCAGGCGTCGATGCAATTTCTTCGATGTTCTCGACGCCTTCGCGCGTTTCCACCATGACAAAGCAAAGTACTTTCTCGCCAAGAATGGCGGGATCGCGACTACCCATTACCATTGAGGCACGCAACGGACCATAAGAGCGCGTATTGCCATCTCCATAGCGACAGGCAGCAACAGCCTTTGCCGCTTCAGCGCGATTGTTGACCATGGGCACTATAACACCCTGAATACCCGCATCGAGCGCTTTGCCGATCAACCAGCTTTCATTTGCTGGAACGCGGGTGAAAGGTGTTGCACCCAATAATTCAACGGCTCTCATCATTTCGACCATTTGAGGATAGTCGATCAGGCCATGCTGTTGATCGATACAGACATAATCCATTCCCGGCACGCAGATTAGCTCAACGCAAAACGCTGAAGGAATGACTGCAAAGGCACCGAGCGCCGCTGCTCCCTCAGACCATTTCCGCCGTAATTCCATAGCTGTTGCCATAAATCCTCTCGTCTGTCCGATACGGATTAATCTTTCATCAGATAATGCGTGAATTGCTTCACTGATGTATTCTCCAACCCCGATATAATGTCGAAAATCTGCGCAGAGCGGACTTTGCCAAAAAGGAGATCACTGTTTTCATGCAGCTTGTCGCGCAGATCCGCATGGCTGAACGGATTAGCCTTGTGCCCTGGCGCTGCTGCACAAAGACCAATTAGACGTCGCCCATCAGCTGCCGTTGCTTCGACCTGCGACAGATTATGACCATTGCGAACTCCGACGATATCGGTCGCCAATTCGACTGTGACGCATCGCGCAATAAACTCTGCTCGAGCGGGATCGAGCACCTTGTCGAGATCGAAGCTGCCAACATTGATATAGCCGTCGAGGGTCGCAGCTCCGACAATATAGGGAAGCGAGTGATCTGCGGTTTCGCGCGAAACCGGATGCCAAGGATCCTGACGGATCGCAACCAGATGTTGGTAGACATCGGCCTCGGTGCGCACATGCACTTTGGTAATCGGAGCGCCCTGTGCCTGCCGATATGCATCGAGCGCCGAAGCAATCGCGCTTTGAGCGCGCGATCCTACTGGCCAACGTTTAAAATTGGTGCGGTGTACGGCACCGCTGCAGCGGCCAAATGCCAGCTTCTCTGCCAGATAAGGCGCGGGATCGTCTTTGATGCCGAAAATATTTAGAAACCCGAGCTTGCCGCGAAACGGACGGACCGGCCCCTCGGCGCCGGCGGCAGCCAGAAGGCACGAATCCAGCGCATGCCGCATGGCATCGGCGCCATGGAATCTCTTCCACATGGTGAGATCGCCGCGCTGATTAAGAGCGCTCGATTCGATCTCGTTGCTTTGCACGTGTTCGATCGCCGCAATTCCAAGGGCTTCGCGCATCTGCTCGTGTGGCAATTGCATCAGGCGGCCTAAAGCGCAGGTCGCTGCAAGAGCCGAAACATTGGCATGATCCCACCCTGCCGCTTCAGCTGGCGTAATCTCATGCAGAGCTTCAGCCACTTCATAGCCAATTACAATGGCTTCCAGCAACTGGCGCCCTCCGATATCGCGCCAGTCGCATAGGCTGATTAAAGCGGCAATCATGTCACTGGGGTGGCCGGCACCAAGCCGACCGATCATGACATCGTTGTAATCATAGCAGCGGAGCAGAACGCCATTGACCAATGTGGCTTTGTCAGGCGTGGCTTTGCGTGATGCACCCCAAATGGCCACCCCAGTGGGGTCAGCGGGGAAAAAATCGAGATAACGCCGTGCGCTCGCAGCAGCAGGGTGATGAAAGGCGCCGAGCGCTACAGCAATCGTATCAATCAGGATTTTTTTGGCGCCGTCGAGCAGATGCTCATCGAAATGTATCCCGTCTGACAGAGCGAATATTGCAAGGATCTCTGCAATATCGTCGCTCCAAACCTCGTCAGTCCGAGCATTTTCACGCACGATCGCCGCCAAAGCCCCCTCCATTTCCTTTTTCTTTATTTGAAAAGCTAACAGCGATCTGGATACACGTCAACGTAGCTAAAAGCGGTAGAACGCTGTCGATCCAAAGGAAAACATCACTTTCGTTTTATCACGGCATTGACAGGTTCAAAAAATGGATACACTTTCGGTCTTGTAAAAAGGTTATAAGCAGATGGTAAGGGAAGCTCCGACAGATGAGGAACCGGCGGGGAGTAGCGTGGAGCCGCTTGCGGCACCGCGTGATTTCGAAGCTGTCTATTCTGATATCAAGCGTCTTATCACAGAGGGGCAATTGCCCTCTGGTGCAGCAGTAAGCCAGCTCGAACTGACGAGGCGTTTAGGTGTCAGCAGAACCCCCATTCGAGAAGCCTTGCGCCGTTTACAGGCGGAAGGCCTGCTTGATGGACAGCGCAACCAGCGGATGCGCGTGACTGCAATTACGCCGGACGAGCTGGATGCTATTTATGCAAGCCGGATTTTTCTTGAGAGCATGGCAGTTGAGCTCAGCGTGCCACGCATGAACAGTGATGATTTGCAGCGCTTGAAAGACGCGTCGACTGCCATCGACTGGTCCTGCGTGGGCAGTGATCCGCGCACTCATGACTGGCAACTGGCAAATTTCAAATCGATCGCGATGATTTATGCTGGCGAAGGTATCCTGCGCGCCGTTCTTGAATATTTCAACCGCTGTGAGCGTGTCCGACAATTATACCAGGTTTCCAGTGCAAATGCTGCTTTTGCGCTAGAGGAGCATAATGCTCTGCTCGACGCTTACATGCGGGGAGCAACAGAGGACGCTGTCTTTTTTGCCTCGCGGCATTTAGGACGCACGGCTCTGTCGGTCATCGGATTTATGGCGCCGGACTATGAACCACGCGCGATCAGGCATGCGCTGTCGAAAGCGGCGCCGGCCAACGCCGGCACCGCATTGCTCAGTCTTTTAGGTGATGGATCGATGTCGCGTCGTCCGGGCGCCGGAACAGTTCCCAAAGGAGCAAAAGGCATATGAATGATTTCGCTGGCAAGAATGTTGCGGTGCTGAATGCAACTGGCGCCATTGCTCGGGATGTGGTTCAGAATTTCGCCGCGCGGGGTCTTAGGGTTGCCGCCATAGACACTCCGGCTGCCTTTGCTGCTGCAGCCGATTGGAGCCAGGGCAAGGAAGTCAGCCAGATTATGGTCACTGCAGATGCAGCAGCTTTGCTCGATAGCTGTGAACGTGCCTTGGGCGGACCTGTTGACATTTTGGTTTGCGCAGCCCCGCCGGTTGGACAGGTAACCATCCTCGATATGCAGGCGGCTGATTTGCGTCGCATTGTGGAGGACGAGCTCTGCGTGCCCGCGCTCTTAATGCAGGAGGCCGGCCGGCGTATGGCTCGGCGCGGCAACGGCCGCATCATTAGTCTCTTTTCAATGTCGGCCAAGACAGGCGTGCACACGAAAGTGGGGCCTTTCGCAGCTGCCAAAGGGGGGTTGCTTGCTTATTCGCGGGTGATGGCCGCAGAACTGGCGCCCACGGGCGTGACCGTCAATGCAATCGCCACATCTTTGTTCGAGCCGCAGGTCGCTATTCTCGAATATGCGGAGCGCGAGGCCCTAGCTAAAGCAATTCCAGTCCGCCGTTTTGGCAAGGTTTCGGAAGCTTCTCATGCCGTCTTGTTTTTGGCCTCCGACCAAGCCGCTTTCATCACTGGAGAGACGATGAATCTCTCTGGCGGTCGTTTCATGGATTGAGCAGGAGCGCCCCATGAGCCAGACAAATACATCAAAAAGCCCTTTGCATGACGCCGCTTTTCCAGGGCTCGTTCTGGAAGAGCCACATAAATTCCGTATCCATACGCGCGCCTACAACGATCGCGCGGTCTTCGACGCCGAGATGAGAAATGTTTTCGAACACGTGTGGATTTTCGTCGGTCATACATCCGAAATCCCCAATTCCGGCGACTTCAAGACGAGTTATATCGGCAAGCAACCAGTTATTGTCGTGCGCACTGATGCGGGCGAAATTCGCGTCATGGTCAACCGCTGTGTTCATCGCGGCTCAGTCATCTGCCGCGAGTTGAGCGGTAACACTCGACAATTCGAATGTCCTTATCATGGCTGGGTCTATCAGAATGACGGCAAACTGAGTTCCATTCCTCACGCCAAAGAATTAGGCGGTTATTCCGATCATTTCGACCGCCCAGAAGGGCTATATCTTGTGCCGCGCGTCGAAATTTTTCGTGGCCTGATCTTCGCCTGTTTGGACCCACATGTGCAAACACTCGATTCCTTTCTAGGACGGGCAAAACAATTACTGGAGCGGCGCTTCAACCTCTGCCCCTCAGGCGAGATTGTTTTTCGATCGAAACCTTTCGTTGCGCGCTACAAAGGCAATTGGAAGTTTCAGTCCGAAAATATTGTCGATGATTACCATTTTATCTTTACCCATACCGCGTTTATCGACTTGCAGGCCAAATATGGCGACACAACTGGCAATTTTGGTTTGCACCCAGGCGGTTCGGCCTCGGAAATGCGCAAGTCGCGTTATCGTGGTAACGTTTGGGGCACCGATCAGGGCCATGGCATGCTCGATGCGCCAGCCATTTCTACCGATACATTTCTCAATGGCCCCTTCTCCGATCATTATCGCAAAATACTTGAAAAGGTCGGAGAAGAAGAATTCAAATGGGTTGTTGGACGCGGCATTGCTAGTCTGTTCCCTAATACAGGCATCATTCATCAGCAGATCCGAACCTGGAGACCAATTGCGCCTGATTTAACCGAAGTGACGATCTATCCCTTCGATCTCAAGGATGCACCTGAGTCTTTCAATCAAGGCATGCTGCACGCTCAGGAGCGTTTTTACGCGCCCTCCGGTCACGGAGCACCGGACGATGTCGAAATGTTTGCCAGTAATCAGCATGGACTCGATGGCGCCAGTATCGAATGGCTGCTGCTCGAGCGCGGCGTTGATACAGATGAGCGTCTGCCCGATGGCGATTATCGAGGACAGCCCTCCAGCGAGGCATGTCAGCGCGGATTCTGGCGCGCGTGGAACCGACTGATGAGCAAGCCTGCGGGAGTCTGAACGATGAAAAAGGTGGCCGATTTCACTCGTGAAGATGCGGAGTGCTTCCTGATTGGCGAAGCCGAAATGCTCGATGAGCTGCGGCTCGAGGAATGGTTGAGACTCTTTACCTCCGATGGAATTTACTGGGTTCCGATCGACGAAAATGTCTCACCGAGTGAAAGCGTGTCGATCGTTTATGACAACAGCTTGCGTCGCGAGGAGCGTGTCTTTCATCTTCTGCATACGCGCTTTCCTGCGCAAAACCCACGGTCACGCGTGTTGCATTCTATTTCATGTGTGCGTGTATTGCCGCAGGACGATGGCAAGATCAAAGTAATCTCCAATCAAACAATCAACGAAGTGCGTACCGGCGATTATCGCCAACTTGGCCTTGGCGAATTGCAGAGCATTGTTGCGCGCGTCGAACATATGCTTGAGCTTTCCGAAGAGGGGCCGAAAATAGCCCTCAAAAAAGTCTTGCTCCTGAATCGCGACATGCCGTTGGGCAATTTAACTTTTCTGCTTTAATTTATGTCAATATCTGCGGACTGATGTGTGCCACTGCCACGCGAGTGCTCATATACGGTTGCAGCATCAATAGGTCCGTTCGATTACATGGTGTAACGACTCTCGGCTGATGTGCACTATTTGCGCTTTGGAAAATATTTGGCCACATTATTTCCACTCACCGAGACGCTGCGCAATAGGAGCATGGGCATTCTAGGTTTAAATCGCAATGGTAAGGCCATTGCCAAGCGCGACGAAGCCTTCGGATTGAAGATCGCTTTTTCGGGGTGCAGCCGGCAGCTCTGATGGACATGGAGCAGGTGACGCTTCTGCCCCATGTCGGTTCGGCCAGCGTGGAAACGCGCGAAGCCATGGCCAAGCTTTTCATCGGCAATGTCGATTCCTTTGCAAAAACCGGCCGGGCGCTGACACCTGTCCCCGAATGCGCGGCGCTTGCGGGACGGCAGGAGGGGTGATAGCCGGAAGTTATCGGTTCTTCGAGCGGGGTCGTCGATGATGAGGGGCGTGTTGGCGCAAAAGCTGCGGCTGCTTGGTCTGGCCATTCTGGCGACAGGCTTGAGCGCGGCTATAGCCTCTGCCCAGACCAATTTCCTCGATCCGACGCCTCTGGCTCCGGAAAAAGACAATCGGATCATCCAGCGCCCGCAGGCGCGCGAAACGGCTGCCACCAGCAGCCCGCCCGCATCTGCAGCACCACGCGGCGGCACTGCCGCCGGCCGCTATGCGCCTTTGCGCGATGGCGGAAAAGACACGGGATGCATGATCACGCTCGATGGCAGCGCACGCGGCCCCAACGGCACCAATAAGGCGCAACTCGCCCCCGCCTGCCGCGATCAGGGTCTCGTCGTCTTCGATCCCGTCGGCTGGCAAGTGGAGCGCGGGCGGCTCGCAATCACGGCGCGCAAAGGCCACAAGGCCTATTTCGATCGGCAGCCCGATGGCATCTGGCTGCGCGATCCCAAAGAGGGCCGCATGCTGGCCCTGCGCCCGATCTGACCGAAAAGGCTGTCACAATTCCGTGATAACGCCTGGCTCACGCCTTTTTCTTGCCGCACTGCAGCATCAATAAGTCCGGGCCGACAGCAAAGTCGGAGCTAACCCCGGAGCCCTATTGAAACCAATCTTGTTCGCGGCTGTGGTTTCCGCCGCTTCCATCGCCTCCCTTGCTCTTGAGGGAGCCGCCCATGCGTCGAGCTGGACGGGTAAAGCATCCTTTTATTCTCACGGTGCGCGCACAGCGAGCGGCGCCAAATTCATTCCCGGTGGTTTGACCGCCGCGCATCGCAGCCTGCCCTTCGGCACGCGCCTGCGCGTCACCAATCTCGCCAATCAGCGCAGCGTCTTCGTGACCGTGAACGATCGCGGGCCTTTCACCGGCGGGCGCATCATCGATCTTTCAGCCGGTGCTGCCGACGTCATCGGCATGCGCAATGCGGGCGTCGCGCAAGTGCGCATCGAACGCCTTGCCGCACTTGCGCAAGACGCACCACAACCCTGAAGCACAGCCCCTCTCCCGCATCGACGGGAGAGGGAGCGGGTTACCGCTTGCGATCAGCCGATGCGACCTGCGCCTTCCTCAAGGAGGCTCCAGGCCTTGGTCCCGATCTGTTTCTTCCAGCGCGGATAGAAATCGCCTTTCAGCTTGGCGCGAAAGGATACGCGATCGGCTTTGTTGATCGCCATGCCGCGCTCGACCAGCTTTGTTTCCAAGCGCCGATTGAGATCATCCGTCGCCTGGCGCTGCAGATCGACATGTTTCGCCACGTTTTTTCCGACAATGCGGCGAATATCCTCCGGCAGTCCCGACCAATACTTCCGATTGGCGATCATGTTGAAGCCCGACCACATGTGATCGGTCATGGAAATATATTTCGTCACCTCATAGAGCTTGTTCGTCTCGGCGATGACGAGCGGATTTTCCTGACCATCGACCCGCCCCTCTTTCAGCGCGGCATAAAGCTGGTTGATATTGAGTGAGACCGGCTCAGCACCGAGCGTGCGAAAAAAGTCGCGGAACATTTCGCCATCCGGCACGCGGATTTTCTGGCCTGCCAGATCATCGACTTTGTGGATCGCTCTCTCGCGCATGTTCATCTGGCGAAAGCCATTCTGGAACAGACCATGAGACATGCGATGAATGCCACGCGCCGTGCATTCGCTGTCGAGATAGCGTCCGAGCGGACCATCATCCAAAGCATAGACCTGCTTGATGGAACGGAAGGCGAAAGGCAGACCCTGCACATCCATCGCCGGGACAGCTGCAGATAACAGGCCGCCCATCAAAGCAAAAAACTCAAGCTCGCCAGCCTGCAGCAATTTCAGCGCTGCAGGATCGGAACCGGGCAGATTGTTGTTTTGTGGATAGACTGTGACATCGAGCCGACCTTTGGTCTGCGTGCGCACCGCCGCCAAAATATCCGTCAAGGCCGTGAACAACGGACTGCCCACCGGCTGATTGACATATTGCTTCGCTTGCCAAGCTGCCTGCGCGCGCGGTGATCCTATGGCGAAAAGCGAAATGCCAGCCCCTGCAAGCAGGGCGCGGCGCGAGGGTCGGTGAAGCATGAAAGCGCTCCGTTCTGACTTTTGATGAGCCAGCCTTCGCACGGAATTATGTCTTCTTTGCAATTACTTAGATTTAACTTCGGCCTTTTTCGGTCGTGATTTTGTCCGAATGAAAGAGCCATTGAGCGCTGCGACCGGGCTGCAACGAGGCAGCACAATCCTGGCAGATGGTGGAGTTTTCACATGTTTCGAGCAGTCCTGCTTGCGCTCTGCCTGGCTGTTTTGCCTGGCGCGTTTGCGCTGGGGCAGCCCAGCAAACCATCGCGCGGAACGGAGGCGGAAAATACCATCCGCAACCGGAAGAACGCTTGGACGGTCGGCGTTGCCTCCGGCCAGCTTGAGGGCCTCTATCCGCGCTTTGCTGCAGAGATCGCCCGCGTGCTCGATGATGGCGATGATCTGCGCGTTCTGCCCTTTCTTGCCTATGGCGCAGCCTCCAATGTCGAGGATCTGCTGTATCTGCGTGGCGTCGATGTGGCCTTCACGCAGTCCGACGTGCTCGAATATTTTCGCACACAGAAAAAGATTCCCAATCTTCAAGCGCGCATCTCTTATCTGATGCGCCTGTACACGACGGAGCTGCATATTCTGGCGCGCACGGATGTGAAATCCATCGACGACTTGCGCGGCAAGAAAGTAAGTTTCGGCCCGCCAGGCAATTCAGCCGCACTGACCGGACCAATCGTTTTCCAGCGACTCGACATTGCAATCGAGCCCATGCTCATCGATCACACGGCCGGGCTTGAGCAATTGCGCCGCGGCGAGATTGCCGCGCTGGTGCGCGTCGTCGGCAAGCCGGTCGATTATTTTTCCAACATCAAGCCCGATTCAGGACTCCATTTCCTGCCAGTTCGAGGCACGAATGTTTTCGATGATATTTACGCCTATGGCGAGCTGACAAATACGGATTATCCGACGCTGGTGCAGAAGGGCGAGACGATCGAGACCATTGCTATTCCCACCGTGCTTGCAGTGTTCAACTGGCCGCGCAACAGCGATCGCTGGCAGCGGCTGCAAAAATTCACCAATGCTTTGTTCTCGAAATTCGACCGCTTTCAGCAGGCGCCGTTTCATCCCAAATGGCGCGAGGTCAATCTCGCGGCGGAAGTGCCCGGATGGTCGCGCTCAGTGCTGGCGGAAAATGCGCTGCAGACGGTCGCATCGGCATCGCTCTCTGGTGCTGAGCGGAAAAATTTCGACGCCTTTCTTGTGCAATCGCAAGGCGGCAAAGCACTGAGCCCGACGGAGCGCGAACGCTTGTTCCGCGACTTCATGACTTGGCGCGGGCGCCAATCAACCCAGTGAGGGCATTTCCATGTCAGGGGCCGCAAACAGACAAGGCAAAAAGGGCCGCGATGGCGGGGCGCGGATTCTCTCCGCCTCCATCATCGGCCTGTCGACGCTGGCTGTCGTTGCCGGCGTCGCTTTCACGCATATGAAGGGCGATCCCGCAGGCCTGAGCCTGCTGCATGAAAATCCGACACCGCCGCGCGACCTTGCGCAAACTGAAGCGGCGCGCGCATCGGCCGAGAAAAGACTTGCCGAGGCCATGGCGATCCAGATCGCCAATCTGTCGCCCGTGAAAGAAGCAGAACAGCAGCAAGTGGCGCGGCTCGACCCGCTGCCGGCGCAACCGCCCCCCATGCCGGCGCCCACCATGCCGGCACCCACCATGTCCGCCGCCGAACAGGACGTCTTGCTCAGTCGCGTCACCGGCCTGCTGCGGCAAGGCGATATCGGCGCAGCGCGCGCCATTCTCAACCGTCTCGTGCGCGAGAAAAACGCCAAGGCCGCCTATATTCTCGCGCAAAGCTACGATCCGCAGGTGCTGCGCCAAAGCAAGGTGGTTGGCCTGCGCGGCGATGTTCCCATGGCGCGCAATCTTTATGAACAAGCCTTGCGGGGCGGCGTCACCGAGGCCAAGGCCGCGCTCGACGCACTCGCGCAAGAACAATAGAGCGCATCTCGAATTTAGCGCGCGGCATGTCTATATTCGATCCATGCGCCGCTTCGCCCTGATTGCAGCTCTGGGACTTGCAGGACCAGCCATGGCCCAGCAACAGCTGATCCCTGCGCCCTATCCCTCAGGCAATGATGGTGCACGTTTGCTTGTCGCGCCGCCGACGGCAAAACAGCAATATCTGGTGCCCACGCCCTACCCGCACCAGCTTGGCCCCAATGCCCTCGGCAATCCGACGTCGCAAAAAATCCGGCGCAAGCAAAAACTCGTGCCCGCACCCTACCCGCGACACACGCGCTAAAAAAAACGGGCGCCCCAAAGGGCGCCCGCATGTTTCAGCCTGTGTGCCGGTGGATCATTCCATCCAGGGCATCAGCGAGACGTGGATGACGTCGGGCGCGCCCATGCCGCCGACCGACTTGATCGCATATTCGGCATCTTTCAGCCCGTAGCGGTGCGTCGTCATCATGCTGATCGGGAAGCGATCCGAAGCCAGCTGCTGGAGCGCCAGTTCGCAGGCCTTGTAGCTGTGGCCGCGTGCCGATTTCAGCGTGATATATTTCACCGTCATCTTGCCGACGGGGAAGTTCGGGAAATCGGCCATTTCGCCCTGGATGATCATCGTGCCACCCTTGCGTTTCATGGCTTCGATGCCGAGCAGGATCGGAGCCGTGCCAGCGCCCGCCGTGCAATCGAGCACGACATCGACGCCCTTGCCGCCGGTGATCTCGTTGATCCGCTGCAGCGGATCTTCTTCCTGCACGTTGATGACGTAATCGGCGCCCATGATCTTGGCGCAGTCGAGACGCGCCTTGTCCTTGTTGGTGCCGGTGACGATGATCAGCGACGCACCAGCCTGCTTGCAGGCGATGGTCTGCGACAGGCCCTGCTGGCCGGGGCCCTGAATGAGCACGGTCGAATTATAACCGACGCCGCAATCCATCAGCGCCCATTCAATGCCATTGGCCATCGGGGTGACGAGACCGGCGAGTTCGGGCGTGACGCCCTTGGGCACGTGGTGGACGACCGAATTCCACGGCAGATAGACATATTGCGCAAAGCCGCCCCAGAGGTGCGGAGGGTTGTCGCAAGTCGTGTAGCCGTAGCGGATGCCGTTCGGATTGTAGCGCCAGTCGGTCGATTCGCAGTGGCGATACTGGCCGAGATGGCACCATTCGCACTTGCCGCAGGACACATAGTGCTCAACGAAGACGAGGTCGCCTTCCTTGAAACCCTTGCGGTTGGTGAATTCGCGGCCGGCCTTGGCAATATAGCCGATGTTCTCATGGCCCATGATGACCGGACCGCCCTTTAGCGGATCCTTGAACATTTTGACGTCCGTGCCGCAAATGCCGGCGACTTCCATCTTCATCAAGGCGCCATCGACCGGAATCTCCGGCATGGGGAATTCACGGAGCTCGAGCTTGCTCGCGCCTGTTTTCACCGAAGCAAGAACCTTTTCCGCCATGATATTCCCCTTTCGTTGTATGTGGGGCTTTCGTATCTTGCGCGCGGAGGCGCGGTCAAGCGGATAAAGCCAATGAAATCCGCGACCGTGCCAAAAGAGAAGATGGATCGATCGGGCGATGTTGCAATGCAGCAAAGACGGGACGGGCGCTTGATGAAGCTCGGCATTCGCCAGCGCCCGGAAGGCAACCGCGCCGCCATCGCTCGGGTGAAAGCCTATGTGCGTGACCGGTTCAAGCTGGGCCCCGATGATGTGGTCATGGTCAATGAGCTCGAATGCTCGCTGCCCGGCTGCCCGCCACTTGAAACAATCATCGCCTTCTGGACAGAAGATGCCCAGCGGCGGCATTACAAGATCTTCAAACCGGTGCGCGAGGTCGTGGAAGACGATCTGCCGCCGTCATGGATGAAAAATGCGCTGATCGTCCTGGACAGGATGGGCTGCGACTGCTGCTAGGAGGAAGAAAACTTTGCCTAAGAAAATAAAACTCAAGCTGGCGATCGCCGAATATCCGCACACGTCGAAAATCCGCGACGGCTCGATCGAAATCGAGGGCGTCGAACCCGAGTTCATCACCGTCAATCCGCAGATCGCCGCCTATCGGCGCATGGTGCGGCAGGTCGAATTCGATGTCTGCGAAATCGCGCCCACCACCTATATGATTGCGCGCGCCTATGGTGCGCCCTTCGTGGCGTTGCCGATTTTCGTTACGCGTCATTTCCATCACGGCGGCCTGCTGGTGCGCCCGGAGCTTGGCCTCAAACATCCCAAGGATCTCGAGTGCAAAAAGGTTGGCGTGCGCGCCTATTCCGTCACCACGGGTGTTTGGACGCGCGGCATTTTCATCGATGAATTTGGCATGGACACATCGAAAGTGACATGGGTCGTCGATGATGAAGAGCATGTGCAGCAGCTTAAACTTCCCGCCAATGTCATTCACACGCAGGGCAAGTCGCTCTTCCAGATGATGAAGGATGGCGAGCTCGCTGCAGGCTTTGCCGCCAATGCCGGCATCGGCCGCTCGGGCGATCCCGCCGGCGGTTGGAAGACCGAGGACACAAGCATGTGGCCCGATCTCTTCCCCAATGCGCATGAGCTGGAAGCTGAATGGTACAAGCGCACCGGCATTTATCCGATGCATGCCACCATTGTCGTGAAAGACAGCGTGCTTGCAGAACACCCATGGGTCGCGCGCTCGCTCTATGATGCGTTTGAGACCGCCAAACAGGATTGGATGGCGCGCATGAATGCCGGCGAGATCGATGGCGCGAATGAGAAGAAATATAAAAAGATCATGCAGATTGTGGGCTCCGATCCGTTGCCTCACGGCATGGAATTCAACATGCCGACCATTCTCAAGCTCGAAGATACGGCCTTTAAACAGGGCATGATTCCTGAGCGCGTGCCGCTAGAAAAGGCATGGGTCGATCCGCTGAAAATCTAGTCGTCAATGCGAGGAGCGAAGCGACGCGGCAATCCATCTTCGGATGCCGAAAGATGGATTGCTTCGCTTCGCTCGCAATGACGAAGCAAAATGAACAAACAACAGGGAGTTGCCTCCATGGCTGATATGAAACTGAAAACCGCCATCCAGACGCTCGGTCATACGCAGGCGCTGAAGGACGGCACTGTTCGCCCGCAATCTTTCGATTTCGAATTCGAGGAAGTGCCGCAGATCATTCAGGCCTTCCGGCGCATGGTGCGTGGATCGGAATTCGACATTTCCGAAATGGCAATCACCACCTATCTCTGCGCCAAGGCGCATGGCAAAAAAATCACTGCTATTCCGGTGTTTCTGATGCGCGCCTTCCATCACGGCGCGATCGTGACCAACACCAAGCTTGGCATCACCGATCCCAAACAGCTTGAGGGCAAAAAAGTCGGCGTCAATCGCGGCTATACGGTGACGGCCGGCGTCTGGGCGCGTTCGATTTTGCAGCATGAATATGGTGTCGATCTGTCCAAGATCACCTGGGTGCTCTCGGGCGATGAACATGTCGCCGAATATAAAGCGCCCGGCAATGTTGTGCCGGTGGAAGCCGGCAAGAAGGTCGAGGACATGCTGCTCTCGGGCGAGCTTGCTGCCGCATCAGGCATTGTCGTTGATCATCCCGATATCAAGCCGCTGATCCCCAATCCTGCACAGGTTGGATATGAGGCTTTGCGCACGCGTGGCCATTATCCGATCAATCATACGCTTGTTGTGCGCGATGAATTGCTCGAGGCCCATCCGGGTCTGGCGCGCGATATTTTCGAGACTTTCGTGAAAGCGAAAAACCTCTATGTCGAAAAGCTGCGCGCCGGCCAGATCGCAGAGCCGACGAAAATGGATCAGACGATGATGAAAATCGCCGAGATCACCGGCAAGGATCCGATGCCTTACGGTGCCGAACCCAACCGCGCCATGCTCGAGGCGATCAATCAATATGCCACAGAGCAGAAGATCATCCCGCGCCCGTTCAAGATGGACGAGATCTGGGCCAAGGGGACACTCTATCTGGTGGGGTAATCGGGCTCGTCATTGCGAGCGAAGCAATCCAGCGTCGCCGCACGCTCTGGATTGCTTCGTCGCTTCGCTCCTCGCAATGACGACCGGAAGGGCTCAAACCGAGCCCAAAAACTCCAGCAGCTCCTTCGCCGTCGCTTCCTCGCTTTGGCCTGCGATCGGCATGTCCCAATAGCGCGACTTCGGCAGGCATTCCTGCAGATAGCGCGCGGCGGATGTCGCGTGGAAATTGTCGCTCCCCGGCACGATGAGAGCCGGCAGATCGCAGCGCATCAGATCTTCGGGCTCGGCACCCGGCGCCGTGTCGCGATCCATCAGGCCGCGCACCATGCCAACGATCGTGAGCTTGTATTTTTCGACATCGAGCTGCGCATAGGTTTCGGCGAAACCCTGATCCGACTTGATGACAGAGGCCCAGGGCCCGCCGCGCGGATCGGCGCCAAAAGCCTTGCCGTCGCGCCGCACGAGATCGACCACCGCCTGCATGCCGTTCTGGTGCACGAAAGCGAGATGCTCAGCAAAACGCTGGTGGCTCGACATGCGGTATTTCGGACCGCCCACGGGGAAGTAGATCACCATGGAGAGCACGCGCTCGGGCGCCTGCGTGCCCATGGCGATGACGGGCGAACAACCCATGCAGCCGCCCATAATATGCGCCTTGTCGATCTTGAGATGATCAAGCATGGCCACGCCCTGGCGCACGAAATGGCCCCAGGTCACGCGCTCCACCCGGCCGCCCGACTGGCCGCATTCGCGCCGATCAAAAAGGATGCAGGTGTAATGCTTGGTCAGGTGATCGAGCGGCTTGGTCTTGGCATAGATGCCAAGGCCCGACCATTTCTCGATCGTGGCATCGAAACCGCCCGGCGAAAACATGAGCAGCGGCGGGCCAGAGCCCTGAACCTCGTAACGGGTGGAAATACCGTCGATGATCGCCGTGGGCATGGTTTCTCCTGCTGCAGTCTCTTAACGAAATCGCTCGTTGGATGCGCAGATTTCATGCCCGCCCGAGGCTTTGTCAATGCTAGGAGGCCCTTCGAGGCGAGACGCTTGCCAGAGGCCGGCCGCCTGACTAGACAAGGTTTCAAGGCCGCATCAAGCGGCAGGGGCAAAATGCCTCCGGCAATGACAGGGGCCACAAGGTCCGCTTCAGGAGAGGGCTGTCAAAAATGATCATCGACATTCACGGCCATTACACGACCGAACCGCCATCTCTTTTCGCCTTCCGCGACAAACAGCTCGCCGGCCTCGTCGATGCGACGCGCAAGCCCACCACGACCGATCTCGGCATTACCGATGAGCAGCTCGTGCAATCGGTGCAGCGCCAGCTCGCCTTCCAGAAGGAGCGCGGCTCCGACATCACCATTTTCTCGCCCCGCGCCTCGGGCATGGGCCATCATGTCGGCCCTGAATGGGTGAGCCAGGAATGGACCAAGCTCAACAATAATCTCATCCATCGCATCTGCTCGCTGCTGCCTGATAATTTCATCGGCGTCGGCCAGCTGCCGCAATCGCCCGGCGTCGATCCGCGCAATTGCATTCCCGAACTTGAGCGCATGGTGAATGAGCTCGGCTTTGTCGGCGTGAACCTGAACCCCGATCCCTCGGGCGGCTACTGGACAGATCCGCCGATGACGGATCGCTATTGGTATCCGATCTACGAAAAGCTCGTGGAGCTCGAGATCCCGGCGATGATCCATGTGACGGGCTCGTGCAATCCGAACTTCCATGCAACGGGTGCGCATTACATCAATGCCGACACGACCATTTTCATGCAGCTCATCCAGGGCAATCTGTTCAAGGATTTCCCGACGCTGAAATTCGTCATCCCGCATGGCGGCGGTGCTGTGCCGTTCCATTGGGGCCGCTATCGTGGCCTGTCGATGATGATGAAAAAGCCGCCGCTGGTGGAATTCCTGCTGAAGAATGTCTATTTCGACACATGCGTCTATCATCAGCCAGGCATTGACCTGATGGCGAAAGTCGTGCCCGTCGACAATATTCTCTTTGCGTCCGAAATGATCGGCGCGGTGCAGGGCATCGATCCCGAAACCGGCCATTATTTCGATGACACGAAGCGCTATGTCGATGCCGCGCAGGGCCTGTCGGACGCTGACAAATACAAGATCTTCGAAGGCAATGCCCGCAAGGTCTATCCGCGTCTCGACAAAATCCTGACCGCGCGTGGCAAGCCCGGCAAGGGCGCCTGATCTTCAAATTCCTGCAAGCGGCCCTCAGACAGGGCCGCTTTTCTTTTCAAAAATACGGAGACCGACAATGGCTCGCCTCAATGGCATTATCCGCGCGCTGGAAGCCGGCCAGCATGCTTTCTCGACCTTCCAGCCCATCGACATCAATGTCGCGGTTGAAATCACGCAATCGAACTATGACGGCGTTGTGCTCGAGGGCGAGCATCAGGGCTGGGACATCACCCAGATGCGCCATGCGCTGCAATATATGCTGAACCGTTCGCATATCGCCAAGAATGGCATTGCACCCAAAGTGACGCCCATGGCGCGCGTGCCCTCCAACGGCATCGAGAAGAATCAATTCTTGGCCAAACAGGCGCTCGACATCGGCTGCTATGGAATCGTCTTCCCGCATATTTCGACGGTCGAAGAGGCTTACAATGCCATCTCCGCCTGCCGTTATGCGCGCCTGAAGGACAAGCCGCTTTACGAGCCGCAGGGCATTCGCGGCGACGGCCCCATGCAGGCCTGCCGCTATTGGGGCCTGAGCCAGCAGGAATATTACGACGTCGCCGACGTCTGGCCGCTCGCGCCCAAGGGCGAGCTCTTCATCATCCTGCAGATCGAAGATACGCATGGCATCGAGAACCTCGATGACATTCTGAAAAACGTGCCGGGCATTGGCGCGATCCTGATCGGCGAAGGCGATCTGTCCCAGGAACTCGGCTATCCGCGCCAGACCGAACATCCGGTTGTGCTCGATGCGATGGCGAAAGTCGTCGATACGTGCAAGCGCCACAATGTCATTGTCGGACACCCGCATCTCTCTGGCTCGAATGCGGAACGCGTCATTGGCGAGGGCTATCGCTTCCTGATGTGCGCTGCGCCGCGCAGCTACAATACGCTGGAAAATTCGCGCAAGCTCGTGGGCCGCTGAGAGCCTGAACCATCAAAAGAAAGCCCCGGCCAAGGCCGGGGCTTTTTTATTTCAGCGCTGCATCAGCAAAGGTAGATCCTTGGCCGCTGGCGGCGGCTTGATACTGACGAGATAGGCATGAATGTCGGCGACATCGCGGTCCGATACGAGATCGGCGCTATAGGCCGGCATCAACGTCTCTTGTGAATTGCGGATGAAACTGGCCAGTGCATCGGCTGCCATCGGCTGGGGCGCAAGCTTGGGGCCGGTATTGGCGCCCTGTCCCTGCCAGCCGTGACATTGGTAGCAGCCGACCTTTTCATAGACCTGGCGACCGCGCACCGGATCTGCAGCAAAGGCTGTCGCGCAAGACAGAACGAGAAGAGCTGAGGCGAGTGTGAGTTTTTTCATTGTTGGGCCTCCTCAGCGCGGCTGCGTATGCACATCGACGAGCACGGGCTCGCCAGCCTTGACCATGGCAACCGCGCGCTTCAGCGCGGGGCCAAGCGCGGCCGGATCGCTGATCGGCCCAATGCCTGCCATGCCCATCGATTTTGCCAGCGTGACGAAATCGACATCGGGATTGTGAATTTTGGTGCCGATCTCGGCACGATCGACGCCACGATTGCGCCAATTGCCGATGCGCTGCACATGCATGACTTCCTGATGGTAGCCCTTGTTGTTGTGCATGATGGTGAGCAGCGGAATCTTGTGATGAACCGCGCTCCAGATGGCGCTCGGCGTATACATGAGATCGCCATCGCCCTGCACATTGACAACCAAACGCCCATGCTCGCGATGAGCCAGCGCCGCGCCAATGGCGGCACCCATGCCATAGCCCTGACCCGCACCGCCGGAATCGCCGATATATTGATAATGCTTGTCGAAGTTCCACAGGCGGTGCGGCCAATTGCTCAGGCGAATGTCGCGCGAGACAAGCGCCCAATCGTGATCCTTGATCGCCGCCCACATTTCTGCCGACAGGCGCGCGGTCGAAATCGGGCTTTCATTCCAGCCGAGCACTGCGCCTTCTGAAATGAGCCGATCGCGGCTTTGCGTGAAAGAGCGACGCAAAGCATCGGTGCGCTTGGCAATCCGGTCGCGGTCGGATGACGTCAGCGCCGATTTCACCGCCTCAATCAAGGCCGGGAGGCTTGCTTCCGAATCGGCTGCAATCGACAGATCGACGCTCTGGTAGCGCTGGAAGTCCTGATAATTGGCACGAATATAGAGATCACGCGCGGTGATCGTCGCCAGTTTCGTGCTGGGCTTGATGCGCGTGCCCTGCTTCGGATTGGGATTATCCGTATAGCTGTTGACGATGCCCCAGAAGTCGGTGACTTCGAGACCGAGCACGAAATCTGCCGCCGAGACAACGGGCCGCGCGCGGTCGGTCTGATTCAGCGGATGGGCGCTCGGGAAATTCTGCCTACCGTAGAGATCGACCACCGCAGCGCCGGTGAGTTCGGCAAGCTCGATAAGCAGCGGCATGCCACGCGGCGTGCGCGCCATACGATCGACAACAATCACCGGATTCTCGGCGGAAACCAGCATTTTTGCCAGATCGCGCATGCTCTCATTATCGCCTTGCGGCGGCGCAATGCGCGAGAGTTTGGGGATGCGGATATTCTCGTTCGTATTCGGCTCCTGCAAATGCGCATCGAGCGAAATCGCCACCGGCGCATAGGGCGGCGTCATGGAAATCTTATAGGCGCGCACCATGGCCTCGGCAGAGGCCTGGAGAGATGCCGGCTGATCGTCCCATTTGGTGAAATCGCGGATGATGCCGAGCGGATCTTGCGCCGCATGCGTTGTCGCGACGCCGGGAATACGATGCGCGGCATCGATATGATTGCCCGAGAGGATCATCATCGGCACGCGGTCGCACCAGGCATTATAGACGCCCATGGCTGCATGCTGAATGCCGACCGTGCCGTGGAAGAGCAGACCCATCGGCTTGCCCGAAACCTTGGCATAGCCCTGCGCCATGGCGCAGCCGATCTCTTCATGCATGACGGTCAGAAGCTCGGGCTTCTTGTTCATCGCATAATTATTGATCGATTCATGCAGACCGCGGCAGCTCGAGGCCGGATTGGTTGCGACATATTCAATGTCGAGCGCGCGCAGCACATCGACCATATGATCGGAGCCCGGACGCCCGCCCTCGCCTGCATTTGCAGCAATCAGCGTGGGCCTTTCCGTCTCGGCCTGCATGAGACCGGCGGAAGGCTCCTTCACCTTGCCGGCCACCGGCAAGGCGCGGGATTCATTTGGCGCAAGCGTTGTTGCCGCGCCCGCGGCGGCGCCGGCAAGTGTTGCGCTTTTCAAAAAGAAACGACGATCGACGGCGACCTTGTCGCTTTTCTCGCTCATGCTGTCCTCCCTGTGGCCCGCCGCTTGTGCGGCAGGCCTTATCTTTTCCGGAAGGCTAGCATCGGGATTCTGGTCGGGCCATCGCCCGAGATCAGACCTTAGGCGAATATGGGCTCAACCGCCGAAGCCTGCGAGCCGCAATTCTTCCGCCATGCGATCCTGAATGCGCTGCGGTGCATCCAGAGCAATGGAAATCAGCTCGCGAATGCGCGCCGGCGACATATAGGTGAAATCGAGACCGATCTTGTCGGCTTCCGCCATCGCTTCACGATCGGTGCCAATTTTCTCAAAGGCACTGCGCAGGGCGGCAAGCCTGTCGGCTGGCACGCCGGGCGTCGTACCGAAGGGGCGATTGTAGAGCTGCGTTGTCAGAATGGCGTTGAGCACCTGTTTGTTCTCGCCATCGGGCAGCATGTCCATCAGGAATGGCACTTTCATCTCGACAAGCTCAGGCTGCGGCTCAACGGCAATATCAAGCTGCACTTTTGCGACGCCGCGCGCCAGCATGTCCTTCGCATTCACACGCGCCCCATCCCAGGACCAGCCGCAAAGACCATCGATCTCGCCGCGCTCCATGGCGAGCGTGACATTGGATGTCGATTGATAACCCGCCGTCACTTTAAACTTGGTGGCTGCCAGGGAATTCAGCAGCAATGGCACCATTTTAACCGAACCGGAGCTTGCGCCCAGCACGATCTCGCGGGTGAAAATATCCTTGATGGGCGCGTCTTTTTTGTCTCCGCCAAAGGCGCAGATGGAAGATGCTGCAGCGGCATTGCCGATCCAGCCGAATTCGCGCACATCGAATTTCACCACATTCGATTTGGTGACCTGATTGAGCGTGATCGTATTCTGGAAAATGCCCATGTGCAGACCATCGCGCGCAGCGACGGAATAGAGATGATTGGCGGCAGCAACGCCGCCCGCGCCTGGCATGTTTCTGACGATAATGGCTGGCGTGCCGGGAATGTGGCGCTGCATGTGCCGGGCAACGAAACGCCCATAGAGATCATAGCCACCGCCGACGCCCGATGGGACAATCATCGAAATCTGCTTGCCTGCATAAAAATCCGCCACCGGATCGGCCCGCACATGGCCGCACGCAAGAGCGGCAACGAGAACAAAGGCAGCTTTGGCGACAGTTTTCATTTCTTATTCTCCGGTCAGGCTGGGGCAGAGCTGTCCAATGCTCGCCCGAAACAAGGATAGAGGCAATCTCGCAAAAAACACGCCACCAGCCCTTCCCAGCGCCCACACAGGCGCTAGACTTGGAGACGAGGCAAATTTGGGGAGAAAGCAATGCGCAGCAAAATCTTTTTGGCCGGGATGATGGCCGGTGCTCTGCTGGCCACCCCGGCATTTGCCCAGAACCTGAACATACGCGGCACGATTGCTTCTTTTGAAAGCAGCACGCTGCAAATCGATTCGTTCGACGGTCGCAGGGTCGCGGTGGACGTCCCCGCAGATCTGCGCGTGGCCACCACCAAGCCTTTCAGCCTGTCCGAGGTGAAACCGGGCATGAAACTGGGCGTGACCACTGTGAAGGCGCCGGACGGGCGCACCATCGCCATCGATGTTCGGCCCATTGCAGCAACCGCCAGCGACGGGCTTTCGCCGTGGGATCTGCGCCCCGATTCGGTCATGACCAATGGCATTGTCGAGGCGACCGTCACATCGAACAACGGGCCGGAACTGGTGCTGAATTACAAGACCGGCTCGGTCAATGTGTTCGTGCCGCCGGAGGCAACGCTGTCACAAGCAGGCCCCGGCTCGCTTTCGGATCTTAAAGCAGGCGAAACGATTTTCGTTGCCGCACGCAAGGAAGGCGACAAGCTTGTGGCTCTGCGCGCACAGGTCAGCAAAGACGGCATCAAGCCAACGCAATAAGTTCACGGAGCAAGCCAGACGGCGCGCAAAGTGAAACACATTGAAAAACAGAATGTTAGTGACAGACACCCGAGGCTGCCGACAAGTAACGGCTTGACGCCGTCACCACCAGAACGGAAAAGGGAAGCGAACCCGTAAAACAGGGTCGGGGGCAAGGGCAGGAAAAAGAAAATGAGCGAACTCGCGCGCTGGCAGGGCCGTTATGCCGTTGCCGAATATATTTTCGGCGAAGAGCCCAATGCTTTTCTCGCAGCCCAGAAACATCTGCTCCCCAAATCGGGAAAAGCTCTTGCTGTTGCCGATGGCGAGGCGCGCAATGGCGTGTGGCTCGCCCAGCAGGGGCTTGACGTCCATTCAATCGATTTCTCTTCCAATGCGCAGGATAAAGCGCGCGCTTTGGCAGAGCGCAAAGGCGTATCGATCCATCTCGAAAATGTCGATGTTCATGCCTTTCCCTATCCGGAAAACACTTATGATGTCGTCGTGGAAATCTTCACGCAATTTTCGACGCCGAATGAGCGCGCGGCCAAATGGGCCGGCATGTTGCGCACATTGAAACCGGGCGGGCTCATGCTGATCGAGGGCTACACGCCCAAACAGCTTGAATTCAAGACAGGCGGACCGAAAGAGCTCGATCGTCTCTATACGCGCGACATGCTCGAAAAAGCCTTCGGATCTCTCGCGCGTTATGAGATCAAGGAATATGAGGCCTATATGACGGAAGGCGCCGGCCATGCCGGAATGGGCGCCGTGATCGATCTCGTCGGCTGGAAGTAAGCGCGCACAACAAAAAGAAGAAAAGGCGACCACGCATTGAAAATACCCGCGCTCATCAAGCGTAATGTCGCGCTTTTCTCCGCCTCGCAATCTTTTACCGGCGCCGGCATGCAATTCAGCTACGGCTTCGGCCCGCTGATGGTTGTGGCGCTGACACAATCGCCGGCGCTGGCGGGATTGTCGGTCGGGCTTGTGGGCGTCAGTCGATTCCTTGTCGCCTATCCCATCGGCCGCATCACCGACAAGCACGGGCGCAAGACGGGTATTTATCTCGGTCTGGCTCTGGCGCTCGCCGGATCGCTTGCGCTGGGCACGGCCATGCTCATCAGCTCGATTGCGCTTTTTATCATCGGCATGCTGACTTTTGGCATGGGCATGAATGGCGCACAGCAAATGCGCGTCGGCGTGACTGACATGTTCCCGGCGCGCATGCGCGCTGAAGCGCTGGGTTATCTGGCGCTGGGCTCGCTCTTCAGCCTCGCCATCAGTCCGCTCTTGGTGCAATTGGCCGATGTCATTGCCCAGCGCACAGGCGCAGAACCTTTGGGAATGCCCTGGTTCTTCCTGCCGGTTCTCATTCTGACAGGCGCAGTGCTTGTCGCTTTCGTTCGGCCCGACCCGAAAGAAATCGGCATGAATCTTCAGGCCTACTGGCCGGAATTGCCGCCAAACAAAAATCCAGAACCGGAAAAACAGGATTCTTTCAGCGCCAGACAATTGCTCGCCGATCCCTCGATCCGCCTTGCCATCCTGTCCAATTGCGCGGGCACCGGCAATATGTCCATCGTCATGGTGCTGACCTCGCTCGTTCTTCATGATCATGGCCATTCGCTTTTTGCGATTGCCGTCTCGCATACTTTTCATTCTGCCGGCATGTTCGCTTTCACCATTCCGCTGGGGCGGCTGGCGGATCGTTTCGGGCGCTCGCGGATCATGTTTCCCGGTGTTTTCGTCTCGCTGATCGGAGCCGCGCTGGTCGCGCTTGTGCCGCATATGGTGACGGTCACGCTCGGTACTTTCCTCGTCGGCCTTGGCTGGGCTGCGGCCAATGTCGCCTCAACGGCCTATATTGCCGACCGGGCGCATACATCGACGCGTGGACGCGCCATCGGTCTTTCCGATTCCTTCGCAGGCGCAGCGACGATTTTCTCGGCTCTGGTGACCGGGCCCCTCATCATATTCGCCGGCCTGCCTGCCGCAGGGCTGACGGCTGTTCTTCTGGCGATCATTCCCTTCGTGCTGCGCGCCATCAGCGGACCATTGCGGGAAAGCAGGGCTTAAAATTCTGGGCAATCCGTCTTAAGCTTCCTCTCAAGCAAATCAGGGGAGGCAAGCATGACGGCTGACAATCAAAATCCATGGCCCGCCGATATCGATCCGAACTCGGGCTTCCGGCTGCCGCTTCTGCCGCGCGACTCGCTCGATGAGGCCAGCCAGCGCCGCTATGATCGCGCTGTCGGCGGCGGCAATATTGCAGGCCTGCAGGGCCCCACCGGCATTATGCTCTACAGCCCGGCAACGCAGCAGGCCCAAAGCGGGATGACCCGCTATCTGCGCAATGAAGCAGGCCTTGGCCCGCGCGTGCGTGAAATCGGCCTGCTCATCACCTCGCGCTGCATGAACAACCAGTTCGAATGGACAGCGCATGAACCGGTCGCGCTGAAGGAAGGCGTTCCACAGGAAACGATCGACGTCATCAAACACGATCGCCCGACATCCTCGCTCGACGAAACAGATGCGGTTGTGATCGAACTCGGCCGTGCCGTCTGGCGCGACTACAAAGTGAGCCCCGAGCTTTTCGCCCGCGCCAAGAAAATCTTCGGGCCCAACAGGCTTGTCGATCTTGTGCTGTTAATGGGCTCGCATGCTTCAACCGCCGCATTGCTGACGACATTCGATATGCAATTGCATAAAGGCAGGAAACCGCTTCTGCCTCTGCCCTGAGGAGCTATTGAATGGATCGATGGTCGAGCCGTGCCGGCTTTATTCTGGCGACAATGGGCTCGGCCATCGGACTTGGCAGCGTCTGGAAATTTCCCTACGAGGCCGGCGCAAATGGCGGGGGCGCATTCGTCCTCGCCTATCTCGCAGGGCTTGCACTGATTGTTGTGCCGCTTCTGCTGGCTGAACTGGCCATCGGCCGCGCCGGTCGCAGCGATGCCATCGGCGCCATGGCGCAGCTTGCGCGCCAATTCGGCCGCTCCCCATGGTGGCGCATCTTCGCCTGCATCGGCGTGATTGCCGGCTTTCTGATCCTGAGTTTCTACGCCGTGATCGGCGGCTGGGCATTGTCTTATGCTTTCGACGCGCTGCGCTTGCTGCCGATGCCGCTCGATGCATCCGCCGCGCAGGCTGCTTTTGCGGATTTTCTCCATTCGCCCTGGCGCATGCTGACTTTCCAATCCTTGTTCATGGCTGCAACAGCCTTTGTCGTTGCCATGGGAATCGAGAGTGGAATCGAAGCTGCCTCGCGCCTGCTCATGCCGGTGCTTCTGGTGCTTGTCAGCGCGCTTGCCGTCTATGCTTTGGTAACGGGCGATGCCGGTGCAGCCTTGCGCTTTCTTTTTGAAGTCGATCCGGCACGCTTCAAACCCGGTGCCTGGCTCGATGCGGTGGGGCTCGGCTTTTTCTCCATCGGTGTCGGGCTTGGCGCGATGATCACTTATGCAGCCTATGCGGGCGACGACATACATTTGGGAAAAGTAGCGCTGATCACTGTGGCCGGCGACACGCTGGTTTCCATTCTCGCAGGATTGGCGATTTTCCCGATCGTGTTTCAATTCGGCCTCGATCCTGCAAGCGGGCCGGGATTGATGTTTGTGACATTGCCGCTTGCCTTTGCCAAAATGCCGGCGGGGCCTTTCATCGCCATTGTTTTTTACGCTCTGCTTTTTGTCTCAGCACTTGTCTCAGCCATTTCCCTGCTTGAGCTTTCTGTCGCCCCACTCATTCGCATGGGTTTTAACAGGCGCCATGCAAGCCTTGCGGCAGCCGGCAGTTGCACTTTGCTGGGCGTGCCGACAATCCTGTCCTTCAACCTTTTCCCGCAGACGCGTTTCTTCGAGCGGATCGATCTTCTGACATCCGACTTTATGCTGCCACTCGCAGGCTTTGGCATTTCCATTTTTGCTGGCTGGATTCTGCCGCGCCAATGGCTGGCTGAGGAACTCGGCTTGCGGCATAGCGCAGCAAACAGCCTGAGCTTTTTGCTGCGCTATGCTGTGCCTGCGCTGATCATGGCTGTCGTTGTGGCGGGCTGGCTCGACTAGCCAAGCACATCAATTGATCAAGGCTTGACCAGAACTTTCCGATCCGGCGCAAGTTTTCTTGCGAAGGCAATTGGGGAGCAGCCATGAAAGCGATCAATCTCACCACCCTCCTCCTCGTGATTATTGGAGGATTGAATTGGGGTCTGGTTGGCATAGCCAATATTGATCTCGTCGCCACATTGTTTGGCGGGCAGCAAGCGACTGTGTCGAGGATCATCTACCTGCTGGTCGGCATCTCGGCGCTTTGGCAGCTTTTCCCGCTCATGCGCGCAGCTTCGATCGATGAAGCTCATGCGGAAGCGGGACTTCGACTGCGTCCATGAATTCAAATGTGACGATCTTCAAAAGCAGCAGCGCGGTCGCATGTCGATATGAAAGCGGCCGCGCATTTTTAAAAAATGCCGGCATCGCGCGCTGCACGATACAGAAGCTGCAGCGCAAGAAGCGTGAGGAAAATCTTCAGCACCATGCGATAGCGCTGTTCTGTTGTGCGATTCAGCGCGACTTCGCCAAGCCAATTCCCGAAAACGCCCGTGGCGATCATGGCAGCGATCAGCGGCGCATAGGGCCAGATGGTGAAGCCGATGAAACTGAAGGCAAGCAGTTTCAGCAGATGCACAAAGATCATCAAAATGCCTTGCGTCGCCACATGATTGCGCCGGTCCGGCGCAGCACTTGCGATGAAAGGCGACAGGAAAGTTCCCACTGCGCTGACAAAAACGCCCATGAATGTTGCAACAAATCCCAGAACGGCAAAGCGACCTTTTTCAGCCCCAATTCGCCCAAGGCTCGGCATCCATGTGACGAGAAGAATGAAAAATCCAATGATGGTCAGAAGCCAGGATGTCGGCAAAGACACAAATGTTTTGGCACCGATGAAAGCTCCAAGTGCCGCGCCGGCGATAAAGGGCAGCACAATTCCGCGCATCACATATTGCCGCAAGATCAAAGTGCGCGAGATGCTGGAGCCGAGCTGAACGAATGTATGCACCGGCACAAGAACAGTCGGCGGCATGACCATGGCCATGAGAGCCAGCAGAATGACGCCACCTGCCGTGCCCGTGAAAACACCGATAAAAGCCGTGACAAAAGACGCAAGCGTCAGGCCGAAAAACAAAACCGGCCCGACATCGGGTGTGCCCAAAAAGTCCAAAACGAATCCCCCCATAGCCGACTGTCTGCGCAGCCGTTTCTCACATGCACACTCGCTTGCCGGCACGCCCTTGTCCAGAGCCGCAGCTTTATGCCCTCAAGGCGATTTTGACTTGTCGGAGCCCTCGCGCGCCTGTTCGCCATCCTTCGGCGTCAGGCCATAGGGGCGGACCAGATCCCAGACATGGGCTGGAATCATGTTACGCATCCGGCGCGGCACCTGGCGGCGCAAATGCAGCACGGTTTCGACCGCCTTCATCTCGACTCGCGCGCGCGCAAATTCGAGCCCGCGCGGACCGATGCGCGGCATCAGCCAGCCAACGATCGGGCGCAGCCAATTCGGCATGGCGCGCAGGGGCAAGCCACCGGCGGCGCGCTCCACATTGGCCAGAAAACCTTTCACCGGCCCCGCCCGCTTGCCGGCACTGCCAGGTTCGCTCAAGCGCACTTCATCGCCCAGAAGATCGAGCAATTCCTCGCCACGTTCATTGCGCACGATCAGCCATTGCTCGCCCTGCCCGCCCATATAGCCGACGGTAATATCAGCCAGCACATTGGTGTAATCGACACAGGTGCGGCATGTGAGCGGGAAAAAATCCTGCGGCAGTTTCGAGATCGGCAATTGCAGGAAAGGAACGAGTTTTTTGCGCCCATCCAGAAACCTTATTTCGACATGATAATCGGCGCGAAATTCGAGATAGGAAATTGTCTCGGGACGATCGGAGAGCAAAGCGAGAAATTCATGGAAACGCTCGGTCGTCGTATTATCCGAACACGGCGTGCCGATGACATATAATCGCTCGAAGCCCAGCTCTTTTTCGAGAGCGCGCAAAGCATAGACCTGGCACGGGATACCGATAATGGCGAGCCGCTTGTAACCGCGCTCGCGCGCCGGATCGAGCAAAGCGAGCAAGGGCGCATAGCCCATGCGCATGCCACGACATTGCGCCATATCCTGCGCCTTGGTGACGAGAACGGGAACAGGCCGCCACCGATCTTGCGGATCGGGAGCCATGGTCAAGACCGCATCGACAGCTCCCTTTTCCAGCAAAAGCTCGGCAATGCGCGTGGTGATTCCCGTCCATTGTGCATTTTCAAGCGGCGCCGCCAGCGAGGCGCGCAACATGCGCCGGAACGGACCGAAGAAAATTTCATCCTGTCTGGCGGGATCGCGGGCACGGCCATGCACAGCCACCTCGAGGGCGGAATAATCAGGGTCGATGAACTGGCAGGCCCGCCCGCAACGGGAAGGCTCAGAACTGCGGGAAATGCCACAATCCGTGCATAAAGAGCGATAGGGCGGCGCTGATGAGGAGGCGGGGGATTTCAGCCGAAGGCTCCGGGCCGGTGTTGAAGGGAAAGTGATCTTGCACTGCCGGGGAACCGCTGACTAGAGCGGGAGCAATGTCTTGACGCTTGATGGCGATCGGGACGATCATCGCGCCCGCATGAAGGGCTTAAAGCTGCATGCAGATGACAGGCGCCCGGCAAACGGGCCTCGGGAGGACAAGAATGAATCGCTTCGGATTTTGGGGTACGCTTTTGGCGGGCCTTGCTTTTGCTGGCGCAGCCGCAGCTCAGGATTATCCGAGCAAGAATATTACCGTCATCGTTCCCTTCCCCCCTGGCGGGATCAACGATGCGGGCATTCGCGTTCTCCAGCCCGAAATCGAAAAGCGACTCGGCCGCAATCTCATCATCGACAATCGCGCCGGAGCCGGCGGCGCCGTCGGTACGCAGGCCGTGGCGCGCTCGGCACCCGACGGGCACACTTTGCTGGCTGTTGCCTCTTCCCATGCCGTCCTGCCGGCCGTGAACCCCAATCTGACCTATGATGCGGTCAAGGATTTTGCGCCCATCATCATGCTGGCGCGCGACCCGATGCTGTTTGTGGTGAATGCGAAAGTGCCCGCCAAGACGCTCGGCGAATTTGTGGCGCTTGCCAAACAGCGCGACGGCGCGCTCAATTATTCCTCGCCGGGCTTTGGCAGCCAGACGCAATTCATCACTGAATTGTTCAAATCCAAAGCGGGCGTGAGAATTCAGCACGTGCCCTTCCGCGGCGGCGCGCCTGCGCTTCAGGCTGTCATCCAGGGCGATGTCGAATTTTCTGTCCTCTCGGGACAGGTGAGCCTGCCGCATATTGAAGCGGGCACCATCCGCGCCATTGCTCTGGGTGGTTCGCAACGCGATGCGCGCGTGCCCAATGTGCCGACTGTTGTGGAGGCAGGCTATCCCTCCGTCGAGGCGATTCAATGGGTCGGTCTTTTCGCGCCCGCAAAGACGCCTGATGCGATTATCAATCGCCTGAATGCTGTCGTGAACGAGGCATTGGCCGATCCCGGCGTCAGAGAAAAGATCGCTCAGCAAGGCATGACGACCTTGGGCGGCAAGCCAGAGGTTCTCGCCAAGGCGGTCGAAACCGAAGTCGCGCTGTGGAAAGACATTGCGCGCGCAACACAGATGAAGCTGAGCGAGTAAAGCTCGCCGCGCAACTCCTGGGGCGCTTTCCTGTTATGGCTGCATGACAGGAAAGAAGCCCGACGGACAAAAGCGCGACGAGCGGCGCATTCGCGACCACGCCCACAGGCTTTGGCTTGAAAAAGGCCGCCCTGATGGGGGTGCTGACGCTTTTTGGGACATGGCCAAAGAGCTTGTGGCGATAGAGGATAGTCAGAAAGCAACGCTTCTGCCCAATCCGACAGAGGATTATGAAGCCAGCCCGACAAATGAGCTGGTCGAGCCGCTGGAAGCTGTCAAAAATGCGGGTGAATTCCCGACCCTGACCGATCAGGGCGAGGAGGCCACTTTCCCAAGCCGCGAACGTGTCGGACAGACAAGCGGGCCGCCGCTCGGCCATGATAAACACAGGCCCCGCGGCGGCTGATCATGCGGCCAGCCTAAGCCGGATCCCAACGATCGGCCGATTGCGCCTCTGAAACAGCAATGGCCGTCATATTGACGATGCCGCGCGCAGTGACGGAGGGCGTGAGCACATGGGCCGGCTTGGCTGCCCCCATGAGAATCGGTCCGACCGGCAAAGCATCGGCCAGCACTTTGACCAATTGAAAAGCGATATTGGCCGAAGCGAGATTTGGCATGACGAGCACATTGGCTTCGCCTGTCAGGCGCGAATGCGGCATGACACGATCACGGATGACTTGCGACAGAGCCGTATCGGCCTGCATTTCGCCATCCACTTCAAGACGCGGATCGAGCTCGGTGATGATTTCCAGCGCCTTGCGCATCTTGCCCGCCGCAACAGAATCAAGCCCGCCAAAATCGCTGTCGGAGAGAAGCGCCACTTTCGGCGTCAGTCCGAATCTGCGCACGTGGCCTGCGATCCGCACCGTCATTTCAGCAATTTCCTGAGCGTTCGGATCGGCGCGCACATGCGTATCCGCCAGGAAGAAATTGCCTTTCTGCGTGATCAAGAGCGACAAAGCCGAGAAATCGCTGACGCCGGGCTGCAATCCGACAATATCCTTGATCAGGCGCAAGCGCGTGTGAAAACGACCCTCAAGTCCGCACAAAAGCGCATCGCCATCGCCACGATGCAAGGCAACAGCGCCAATCACAGTTGCATTGGTGCGCACCAATGTGCGCGCTGCATCGGGCGTAATGCCCTTTCGTCCACCGACATCGGTCAGCGTCTGCACATAATCGCGGTAACGCGGATCATCTTCAGGATTGATCAATTCGAAATCGCGACCGGGCTTGATCTGCAGGCCGAAACGCTCGATGCGCTTTTCAACGACCGAAGGACGACCGATGAGAATAGGCACAGCCAAACACTCTTCGAGCACGACCTGTGTCGCGCGCAAGACGCGCTCGTCTTCGCCATCGGCATAAATCACGCGGCGCGGATCTGCTTTGGCCTGCGCAAAAACCGGCTTCATGATGAAGCCGGAGCGGAAGACGAAAAGATTCAGCTGATCGGCATAGGCATCGAAATCGGTAATCGGCTTGGTAGCCACGCCACTGTCCATGGCAGCGCGCGCCACAGCGGGCGCAATGCGAAGAATGAGCCGCGGATCGAAGGGCGAGGGAATGAGCGAATTGGCGCCAAACAGCGGCGCAGAACCGCCATAGGCGCGCGCCACAACATCGGAGGGTGCTTCGCGCGCAAGCTGGGCGATGGCTTCCACCGCCGCGCGTTTCATGTCCTCATTGATCGTGGTGGCGCCGACATCCAGAGCGCCGCGGAAAATATAGGGGAAGCACAGGACATTATTGACCTGGTTGGGATAATCCGACCGACCGGTGCAGATCATCGCATCGGGACGCGCAGCGAGCGCCTCTGACGGCATGATTTCAGGCGTTGGATTGGCCAAAGCGAGGATGAGCGGACGCTCGCCCATCTTCTTGACCATCTCGGGCTTCAAAACGCCCGCAGCAGAAAGACCGAGAAAGACATCGGCGCCAGGAATGATTTCAGCCAGCGTCCGCGCGCTGGTTTCCTGCGCATAGACTTCCTTCCAGCGATCCATCAGCGTGTTGCGGCCTTTGTGAACCACGCCCTCAAGATCGCTGACGAAAATATTCTCGCGCTTGGCGCCGAGTGCCACCAATTGGTTGAGGCAGGCAAGTGCGGCCGCACCCGCGCCCGAGCAGACAATTTTGACCTTGTCGATTTTCTTGCCGGCCAGCTCGAGCCCGTTACGCACGGCAGCTGCAACAATGATGGCCGTGCCATGCTGGTCATCGTGGAAGACGGGAATCGACATGCGCGCGCGCAGCTTTTCCTCGATCTCGAAACAATCCGGACCCTTGATATCTTCCAGATTGATGCCGCCGAATGTCGGCTCGAGCGAGGCCACCGTCTCGACAAATTTTTCAATGTCTTTCTGCGCGATTTCAATGTCGAACACATCGATGCCGGCAAATTTCTTGAACAGGACAGCCTTGCCTTCCATCACCGGCTTGGATGCCAGCGGGCCAATATCGCCAAGACCCAGAACAGCCGTTCCATTGGTCACCACGGCAACAAGATTCTGGCGCGCCGTCAGCGAAGCCGCCTCGGCTGGATCCTCGACAATGGCCTCGCAGGCAGCAGCCACGCCGGGCGAATAGGCCAGCGCCAGATCGCGCTGGTTGCCAAGCGGCTTGGTGGCCTGGATCTCAAGCTTTCCGGGCTTGGGGAAGCGATGGTAAAACAATGCGCCGCTGCGCAAATCGTCGGAAATTTTGCCGCTCATAACTTTCCCCTGTCCGCGCCATGCGCGGATCTCCAACTCGACGATATAGCAGACGATGGCTCCGCACAGCGGTAGCGCTGCGAATATGGAGCATAAAGTTGAAATACAATCTTACCGGCCAAGGCAATGCGCCCTTCGCCTGATGGCCCCCGGCGGGGCTTCGATCGGGCCAGGATCATCTTCAGAGCTTGAGCCGCGGATGTCGATTGACATCCTTGTAGAGCAGATAGCGGAACCGGCCGGGCCCGCCAGCATAACAGGCCTGCGGGCAGAAAGCGCGCAGCCACATGTAATCGCCGGCCCGCACCTCGACCCAATCCGTGTTGAGTTTGTAGACGGCCTTGCCCTCAAGCACATAGAGCCCGTGCTCCATCACATGTGTCTCAAGGAAGGGAATGACCGCGCCGGGCTCGAATGTCACGATATTGACATGCATATCGTGACGCAGATCGGCTGGATCGACGAAACGCGTGGTCGCCCAGCGACCATCCGTGCCGGGCATGGTGACAGGCGCAACATCAGCTTCATTCGTCACAAAGGCTTGCGGCAGCTCGATGCCATCGGCTTTTTCATATGATTTGCGGATCCAGTGAAATTTGAGCGCCGCCGAGCCGCCATTGTGCAGCGACCATTTCGTACCGGCAGGAATATAGGCATAGGCTCCGGGCTTGAGCGTGTGCTTTGTTCCCGCAATGACAATCTCACCCTCGCCCGCAACGCAGAAGAGAACGGCTTGCGCATCGGGATCGGGCTCAGGCCTGCTGCTGCCACCGCCAGGCGCGACATCCATCACATAATGGGCGAATGTTTCGGCAAAGCCGGAGAGCGGACGCGCAATGATCCACAGCCGGGTCTTCTCCCAATGGGGAAGAGCGCTCGTGACAATGTCACGCATGACATCGCCGGGAATGACGGCATAGGCTTGCGTGAAAATGGAACGGCCGGTGAGCAGATCGGTCTGGGGCGGATGCCCGCCCATGGCCGAGAAATAGGATTGCGTCATTCCACTCTCCTGCAGAGCGATGAATCACAGCTGAAGCGTCAGCCGCTGCGATTCATCAAGTTCGATTTCTTCCAGATTATTTCCCGGCCCGACGCGATCGACAATGAGAAATCGGCTCTCTGCATCGAGAACGAGCAAGGGATGATGCCAGACATTGCGGGCATAATTCACGCCCTGCGCACCGCTGACCCAAAAAGCGCGATAAGAGCTTGCATCGAGCGGATCGGTGCAAACCAGAACCAGCCAAGGCCTGTCCTGCATCGGAACGAATAATTGCGACCCGAGCGGGTGGCGCTCCATCAAGAGAATATCGATTGGCGCGGGACGCGGACGGGCATGAAAAAGACTTACATTGACCGCGCCGCCGCCCGCCGCGACATCGACATTCGCCAGACCGTCGAAACGATCGGCAAATCCCTGATTAATGTGCTTGGGCGCAATATCGGCCATATCGATCGTATCGCCGAAAGGCGCGAAAGCAGAACGGGTCAGAGGCTCGGCCTTGATGGCGTGAGGCATCATTGCTCTTCACATCCTCATTTCTTCAGCCATTCCGCCAATTGCCGCCGCTCATCTGGCGCAAGTTCGGTAATGTTGTTTGGCGGCATGGCATGGGTGAGGATGGATTGCATGCGAATGGCTTCCGCATGAGCCGCAATGCGGGCAGGCGAATCGAGCATCACGCCCTTGGGCGCGCTGGCAATGCCATCCCAGACAGGTTGCGGCGCATGGCACATGGAGCAGCGGCCGATCACAATATCGACGACATGTGCCGGCGGCAGAGCCGATGCAACAATGACGGGATCCGGCACATCATAGGCTGCAAGACCGAAGCGCTCGCGCCCGCCGGGCGATGACGCCATTGCAATGAGGAAAGCAGCCAGCATGGCAGCCGCGCTGACACCCCATGCCCACCAAGGCGATTTCGCATGATCGGAATGGCGAACATTATAAAAATGCCGCACGAAAGCACCGGCAATGATGACAAAGAAAACAATCAGCGGAATCACGGCCGAATTCGACCAGAAGACCGGATAATGATTCGACAGCATCATGAACAACACCGGCAAGGTGATGTAATTATTATGCGAGGACCGCTGCTTGGCCTCGAAAGCAAAACGCGCTTCGGGTTTTTCGCCGGCCTTTAATGACGCGACCGTTTTGCGCGTATTGGGCATGATGATCAAAAACACATTGGCCGTCATGATCGTCGCCATCAGCGCGCCAACATGGACCATGGCGCCACGCCCGGAAAAGACGAGCGTAAAAAAATACGACATGGCAATGACGAAACCAAAGCCCACCAGCGCAAGAAGATTTTCATTCTGGCCGATGCGCGATTTGCAGAGCAGATCGTAGACGATCCAGCCAAGACCCAGAGATGCAATTCCAATCAGGCTCGCCTGCACCGGCGTCAGCGCCATAATGGCAGGATCGATCAGATAGAGAGAGGCCTGCGCATAATAGATCCAGACAAGAAGGAAAAAGCCTGAAATCCAGGTCCAGTAGGATTGCCATTTATGCCAGGTCAATTCCTCGGGCAGGAAGGATGGCGCGACATAAAATTTGCGCATCTGGTAGAAACCGCCGCCATGGACCTGCCAGGCCTCGCCGCCTTCGCTTGCCGGAATATCGGGCGATTTCCGGATCGAGGCATCCAGATGCATGAAGAAGAATGACGATCCGATCCATGCAATCGCGGTGATCACATGGAGCCAGCGCAGGATCGCGCCGCCAAATTCCATCAGATAGCCGTCCATCCCCTACCCCCGAGGCCCTGCGAAGACCGCCATCATAAGTCCATTCCCTGGATTATGGGACATTTGATTTTTCGCATATCTGCCCAAAATCCTAAAAATAAAATGATCGATCCGGCCTCTCTGCGGGCAAGGGGGCGCTATGGGCTGAAAATCAATCAAAAAAGGCCGCGCCGAGACGCGACCTTTTTTCTCACCGTCGGCGGGTCAGGTGTCCAGCGTCGAGGGGATGAAGAGACGCTCGGGGGCATATCTTTCGCTGAGCAAGCCCTGATCGTGCGAATAGAGAATGAATTGCTCCAGATTGGCCTTGTTGCGCTTGAACCCATTGACCCACGGATTTGAAAAGACCCTCTGGCTTTCCTCATAAGCATAGCGAATCCACGGCAGGCGTGACCAATTCGGATCGGTATAGAAATCGTCGTTGATCTCATGCGCCTGATCGAACATCTGCATCAGCGCATGGGGAAGGGATGGCTCAGCCTTGGCAAGATCGGTATGCATGGCCACCACATGCATGATCGGCCACCATCCATATTTGTTGAAATAGCGCTGCTCTTCCGCCTTTGAATCCTTGAACAGGCGACGCGTCGGCACTTTTCCTTTCATGACCGATGCAGGCGGATGCGGCATGAAAATGGCGTCAATCTCGCCGCGATCGAGCAAAGCACCAAGATCGGTGCCTTTGGGCGCACGATCGACCACAACGCCGGGTTTGGGATCGAATTTGACCTTCTCATCCGTGGTCATCAGCCATTTGATGCGCTCCCATTCGACGCCATATTCGAATTTGAGATCGCCCTTGGCAAGCAGCGACAAGGTTGTCTGGAACGAGGATAATCCAACACGACGTCCGATGAGATCGCGGGGGTGCTCTATATCGCTGTCAGCGCGCACAAACATGCAGCTTTGCGAAAAAAGCCGACGCGGGAAAACGGGAATGCCGATCAAAGGCAGGCCACGGTCAACCGCCATCAAAAACGTCGACATGGAAAATTCCGAAACATCGAAGGCCTGATGCTTGATCATCTGGCCATGGCGATCCGTGCCATCGCGCAAATGATCGGACTGGCCGACTTGCAAGGCGCGGTAGCTGAAGCCATCCGGCGCCTTCACTGTGCCGTCGAAAAAAGGAAAATGCCTGTCATAACGATCAAGCGCGATGGTGATTTCTTTTGTTGCAGCCATTGCATGTCCTCCCTCGCAAAGCCGATCTGCGCCGGCCGATCAAAATATCCCCTGATGTTTCAGGGGTGCATATCTTCGAGAAACCAGTCGGTCGGAATATCGTGCCCGACGCGCTGCTCGACGGCTTTCTCCCAGACGAGAGATCCGATCGCAGCAAATTGCAGACCCATGCCAATTGTATTGACAAAAGTCGTCATGCTTCCACGCGGCGGCTTTTGGAAGCGCCCGACAGCCAGCTCGCCTATGTCGATCTGCTTGGTGAGATCGACCTCATTTTCAGGCCGCATGACACGGGTTTTCGCCACATCTTCGGGCAGGCCCTGCGCCGGATCATGATCGTAGATGGGATTTTCGCCCTCTCCGACAATGTAATTGGCCGGGCGATCGAGGCGCGTATGCACGGCAACCAGCGCACTGCGGCCCAGAATGCCCGGCCCCAGCTCCAATTCTTTCACACACGTGACATGCGCATGAGGCTCCAGCCATTCCAGCCGCACAACAGGCGTGATGCTATTGGTTGCGCAGCCGACCAGATCAGCCCCGCGCACAGCATGTTCGGCGCTGTCTGCAGCAAAGGCATGAATGCCGAATTCTTCTGCAATCTCCCGCGCAAGTTTTTCACGATTTGCCGCTGTGGGGCTGAAAATGCGCATTTCCTTGATGCCGGGGCGCACATGCATCATGGCACGCGCCTGAGCTGCAGCTTGCTGACCCGAACCCAGAAGCGCGTAAATGGAGACATTTTCGGGCGCCATATATTTTGCGCCCAAAGCATTGGTTGCAGCAACGCGCATGCTTTGAATCATGCCATCGGGAATGATCGCCAATGGCTCGCCGGTGCGCATGCTGAACAGAAGCACAAGCCCGATCCATTTGCCGCCGGGGCCTGTTGGCTGCTTGTCCTTGCGAATTCCCGACGGTGTCGAATTCCAGCGGATCGTATCCGAATTGAGCCTGATAGCTGCAGCCTCGAAACGGGGCGCCATTCCATCCATGGTCTTGAAGACATAGCGGGCATTATCACGGAACGGGCCATAGATATCGCTGCGGGGGCGATTTTGCGCCGCACCATTTCCGAGATCCTGATAGGTCAGATCGAGCCGGTCGATCACCTCTTCCATCGAGATCAGGCGGCCGATTTCTTCGTTCGACAAAACCAGCGTCATCCCATCCTCCCGCAGGCCGTTTCTTGATTGAACGACAGGATCGATGAAAATCGGCGCGCAGGCAAGCACAAGACGCATGGCGGGCAGCAGGCCTCAACTGCCTCCGAGAACCAGTTTCTGAAGACGGGCCTGCGCCCTATAATTCGGTGATGCGCTGCGGGAATTTGTGCAGGGCCTCGACATGTCCGGCATCGTCGATCAGCCAATTGTCGCAGACCCATGAATAGGTGCGTTGCGTCACATAGGTCGGATGAACGGCAAAAAGCATGTTCGGCCCGATCGTCAATGTCTCGTCATGGCGAATGAGCGGACGCTCGACCATGTCATAGCCCTGGCCGTGCGCATAAAGCCGATTTTCCTGCGGCCGGCCATTGCGGCGCATGAAATCATTGTAGCGCGCAAAAATGTCAGCCGGATCGGCGCCCGGCTTCAAAAGCTCGAGGGTGAATTTCTGCGCCTCGAGAACAAAAGCGAATTCATCCTGCATTTCTTGCGAGGCCTTGCCCAGCACCCATGTGCGGCCAATCTCGCCATAATAGCCCCCAGGCCCGCTGTTTTCGATCAGCATGCAGAATTGATCGCCCTCACGAATGACGCGATTCTGGAGATGGGGCGGCTGCATGACAGCAGCTGTCCCAACCGGCCCGGAAGCGGCCATATACCAGCCCTGCTCGCTGCCCATGGAGGTGGCGACGGCGCGCGCAATCTCCACCATCTCCATGTCGCGCAAGCCAGGACGCAGATTTTGCGACACAACATGCGCACAGGCATCCTGCAAAGCAGCCATGCGGCGGATGAGTTCGATTTCCTCAGCGCTTTTCGTCGCTTTGATCGGATCGACAATAGCCGTGGCATCGACAAAATCGGCTCGCGACAAATGTTTCTTGAGATAATCGACAAATGAATAGGAGAGAGAGCCCGGCGCCAGCAGGCCGATCCGCGCACCATTATATTTCTCCAGCGCCTTCACGGCACATTCTGCATCATAGGTCGATGCATAATGGATTGAGGCATAAGAGGGGCAACCCAGAAGACGCTGCACACCGCGGCGTGGGGATTCATCGAGACCGGCAAAAGCCTGATCCTGACCGAACGGTCCCTGCGCCACTGCGCTGATCTCGCCTTCGCGCGGGAAAATGACTGTATAGAGATAGCCGTTGGTCGCCGGCATATCGGTGAGATATTTCACATAGCCGCCAACAAAATCATTATTGGCCTGCGCGATCAGCACATCGACTTTCGCCTCTTTCATCGCGGCGCGAATGGCGCTCCAGCGACGTTCCATTTCTGCCATGGATATGGGCGTATTGATGCGCTCGTTCATGCCAACCTCCCCTCAGAGCCACAAAAGCCGTGCAGCATTCCCATGCAGGATCGCCGCTTTGACATCATCAGCCACATCCATCGCTGCAATGCCCTTGTAGGTTTTTGCAATCGGCCCGAGCGGCGCATCAGTCGCAAAGACAATTTTTTTAGGCCCGAAAAAGTCCAGCGCGCATTTGACGCCATTGGTGGCGCCAAACATGGCGGTATCGCCATAAAACATTTTGAAATAGTCGAGATGCGGCTTTTTCAATCCCGGCAGAATAACGGAATAATCCTCATCCGAGGTTCGCGCGCCAAGCACATCCATGCCCGGCCCGATGCGACCATCGAAGAAAGGGATCATGCCGCCGGCATGATGGGTGATGATTTGCAGATCGGGATGACGATCGAACAGGCCATCGAAAACCAGACGTGCCATGGCCACAGATGTGTCATAGGGCCAGCCGAAGCACCACCACATTTCAAAACGCGATTTTTCTTCGGCAGAATAATCCGACATGGATGCATTGCGTGTGGGATGAAGCCAGATCGGACGGTTCAATTCAGCCATTGCAGAAAAGAAGGGTCGAAATTGCGGTTCATCCAGCGGATGACCAGCAACATGATTGTAAATCAGCACACCTTTGGCGCCGAGCTGCGTCACGGCTCTTTGCGCCTCACGAATGGCGCCATCGACATCTGCAAGATAGACGGCCGCTGCAAAGCCGACGAAACGATCTGGATGGCGCTGGCATAATTCAGCCATTTCATCATTGGCCAGACGGGCGAGCTCCGGACCCGTTTGCGCATCGCCAATCTCTTCAAGTGCGGGATTGGGAAGACTGATGAGCTGCCGGTAATCGGGAACGCTGTCCATATCGCGAAAGCGTATATCGAGATCAGACAGCGGTTTTACTGAAAGGAGCCGATTGACGATATTGCCGAGCTTGGGCGCAAGAACGACCATGCGATCGAGGAAGGAACGAGGCGCCAGATGCGTATAGAGATCGATGACCATCGTCATACCTTTTAAAAATTGACCCTGTCGCCGCCCTTCAGACCAAGCACTTCGCGTGCCTCGGCCGGGCTGGCGATTTCATGACCAAGCTCTTCCATAATGCGGCGGATTTTTGCGACCTGTTCGGCATTGGACATAGCGAGCTTGCCGCGTCCGATGAAAAGCGAATCCTCGAGACCAACACGCACATTGCCGCCCATCATTGCTGCCTGCGTTGCAAAAGGCATCTGGAAACGACCGGCTGCCAGAACAGACCATTTGTAATCATTGCCGAAGAGCTTGTCGGCAGTGCGCTTCATGAACATGAGATTTTCAAGATCGGGGCCAATGCCGCCGAGAATCCCGAAAATCAACTGGAGAAAAACCGGCGGCTTGAACAGGCCAGCATCAAGGCAATAGGCCAGATTATAGAGATGGCCGACATCATAGCATTCATGCTCGAATTTCGTGCCATGTCCTTCGCCAAGCACTTTATAGATGCGCTCAATATCGCCAAATGTGTTGCGGAAGATGAAATCCTTGGTTCCGCGCAGATAGGGCTCCTCCCACGGGTGCTTCCAATTCTTGTAGCGATCAGCCAGCGGATGAATGGCGAAATTCATCGAGCCCATGTTGAGCGAACACATTTCCGGCGAGGCCTGCAGCGGCGCTGCAAGACGCTCATCGACCGTCATATTGAGACCACCGCCCGTCGTAATGTTGAGCACGGCATCTGTTGCCTGCTTAATGCGCGGCAGAAACTCCATGAAGACTTTCGGGTCCGGCGTTGGCTTGCCGTCCTTGGGATCGCGCGCATGCAGATGGAGGATTGCCGCGCCTGCTTCTGCAGCAGCAATCGCCTGTTCTGCAATCTGATCGGGGGTGATCGGCAGCGCATCCGACATTGTGGGTGTGTGAATGCCGCCTGTCACCGCGCAAGTGATGATGACCTTCTTCGACGGGTCGCTTTTTTTAGGGGCATCGGACATGACATGTTCCTCGGAAATCAAAACAGACGAAGAGCCGGGCAAGCCAGGCCATAGATTACGCCGCGCCGGAATCTTCCTCACGGTCGCTGGCATTCATTTTCTTCAAATGCGTGAAAACGCGCTTGCGCAGATCTTGCACCTCTTCCGGCGTCCAGCGCCTAAAACCCTCGCCGCTTTTCACGCCAAGCCTGCCTTCAGCCATGAGCTTGTCGAGATAAGGATTGGGGCCGGTGCTGCGATCGAGTGTCGGGATGATGGTCTTGTGAATATCGAGCGTGAGCTCCGTGCCGATCAGATCGGAATTTTCAAGCGGCCCCAGAACGGCAAGACGTCGACCGAAACTCGCCTTGATGACAATATCGACGGTTTCCGCATCGCAAATGCCTTCAGCCACCAGCGCAACAGCTTCGCGCCAGAGCGCATGCTGCAGACGATTGCCGACGAAACCTGCAACATCCTTCATCACCCGCACAGGCGTCTTGCCGGCTTTTGCCAGCAAGTCGATCATCGCCTCGATATGCCGCACATCCGTATCCGGCGTGCCGACGACTTCCACCAGCGGCACCAGAAAAGGTGGGTTCCACCAATGCGCGCCCAGCATGCGCGAGCGCGTTGCAAGATCGCCGACGATCGATCCGATCGGCATGACGGAAGTATTGGAGGCGAGCACGGCATCTGCGGGCGCATGCTTTTCCAGCTCGATGAAAATCTGCTTTTTTAGTTCGAGTTTTTCAGGCGCGCATTCGAAGACGAATTGCGCACTCTCCAGCGCCTCGCCGAGATCGGCATGGCCTGAAACAAGACGCAGGCAATCTGCGGGTTCTTCGAGATCCCGCAGATTGCTTTCGATACGGGCGTGGAGCGAATCGAGCGAGGCCTGAAATGCATCGTAGACACGCACGCGATGCCCGGCCCGCGCAAAGACTTGCGCAATGCCATGACCCATCAGACCCGCGCCGACAATGGCAATATTCGCACGCTCGCTCATGTGCCCGCCTCAGCCTGCAGTATAGCCGCCATCGGCATAGAGAATATGCCCGGTGTAAAAATCCGAAGCACGCGAGGCGAGGAAAAGCAGCGGCCCGGCGAGATCTTCCGGCTCGCCGAGGCGGCCTTTCGGCACGCGGGCGAGAAAGCCTGCGCGCGTTGCCTTGGCTTTTTCGTCATCGGCAAACATCCAGGCGGTCAGCGGCGAGCGAAAGACCGTCGGTGCAATCGCATTCACGGTAATGCCGCTTGGCCCAAGCTCGCAGCCAAGCGCCTTGGTAATGCCATCGACAGCCGATTTCGATGCGCAATAGGCGGTGTAACCCGCCGGGTGCCCGAGAAGGCCGCGCGCCGAGGACATGAGAACGATCTTGCCGCCCTCGCCTTGAGCCAGCATTTGCTTGGTCGCAGCTTTCGCCATGAGCCAGCTTTGCGTGACATTCGCATCCATCACGTCGAGAAAACGATCCGCCGACATCTGGTCGATCTTGGATACGTCGTTCTTGCCCGACGCAACGACCAATATGTCGACGCGCCCGAAACGCTTGACACCTGCGGCGACAATGTCATCGCAGGTTTTCTCATTCGAGGGCCGCACGTTCAACGCCTCGACTTCGGCGCCGAGTGCCCGGCAATCCTCCGACACTTTGTCGAGATCGGCTTTCTTGCCAGCGCTTAGCACGAGCTTGCAGCCAGCGCCCGCAAGGATCTGCGCAGCAAGAGCGCCAAACGCACCCGATGCACCAGTGATGATAGCAACTTTGCCTTTCACATCGAAAAGCGCGGCCGGATTCTTGAGAAAATCGGCATTCATGGCTTCACCCCCGGCGGATAGGGAATGACGACCATCATCGTGCAATTATGATTGCTGCGGTTCTCGATCATGCGCACTTCATTGGGCGCAATCGTGCAGGAATCATATTTGCGCAGCACGGTTTCCTTGCCATCGATGATGACGGTCATTTCGCCATCAACAACGACATAGACCTTCTCAAACGGCGTTGAATCCGGCCCGGCGCCACCGCCGGGCAGGACTTGCGAAAGGCCGACCCATTGGTTGGTGGGGCCGCCCGGCTCGAAGCCCTGCAGGCGCAGGCCGACGACACCCCTGTGGTTGGGGGCCTCATATGGTTTGGCGTCTTCGAAGCGCTTGACGAACATCAGATGGCCTCACCTTTTTCGATGCGATAGGCTTGGCCCTTGTCGATCATCGCAACGAGGCGAATGATGCAGCCGTCGCCGCGATCCCAATTCCACGGGAAGAAGGCGAAAGTGACGCGCTTGCCCGTGACCTTGTCGAGATCGCCACCGACGTTCTCGATGCCGAGAATGCCATTGGTGAAAAGCTTGCGGTGCACCGGCTCCCATTCCGGGAAATCATCTTTCCAGTTACGACCGCCCGACCATTCAAAATATTCCTGCTCGAGATGGGGCAGAAGCGGACCGTTGCGCTGCGGGCCAATGGCTGTTGCAAGCGGATGATCGTTGGCCTGCGTATCATGGCCGACAACTTTCACCTTCTTCTCGACAAACCAATCAGCAGCGGAGGGAACAAAGCCCGGCGCCTTGGCGAAATAATCTTCATTGTCTTCGTAAATGTGGTGCCAGCCGGTGTTGACGATCACCACATCGCCGGGGCGCACGGATTTGCCGGCAGCCTTTTCGAGATCGTCATAAGTGATCGATTCCCATTGCTTTTTTGGAATCGAAACGACAATGCCCGAACCAAAGAAATGCGGTAGCGGCACTTCATTGATGAAGGGCGTGCCGGCCACGACATGGGCGGGCGCATCGATATGCGTTGTATTATGCATCGACGTGGTAATGCGCTGCGAGAGCACGCCCGACTTCGCCATGTAATGGATGCGCTCGATCTTCACATCCTGGAAATAGGGCCAGTTCGGCGATTGATAGCCGAAACGATGCGAGAGATTGTAGAATTCCAGTCCCATGGCATTGTCGAGATTATCCTCGAACTGAATGCCGCGAATCGTGATGGGCATGCTTGCCTCCCTTTTGCGCTTCATCCCTGGCGGCAGTGTGCCGCCAAATTTTTGTGGTCCATGATACGATACGCATGTACCATATAGCGGTCAATTGGCCATCCGCCGCTTTTCGAGCGCGTGCGAGCGAGCCGGAGGAAAAGAATGCAGGCCGCAAAAGAGGCTGAGGAAAAGAACGCTGCGCAGGCCGGCATCCAGGTGATTGCCCGGGCGGCAAGCATATTGCGGACATTGGAAAACCATCCAAACGGGCTCAGCCTCGGGCAAATTGCCAAATCCGTCGAACTTGCGCGCTCGACCGTGCAGCGCATCGTGGCCGCATTGGCCGCGGAAGATTTTGTCATTGCCTCAGGGCCGGGCGATGTGCGCATCGGCCCGGGGCTTGTGCGCATTGGCGCCTCTGCCGGCTCGAACGCGGCCGATCTCATCCGCCCGCATTTGCGGGCGCTCGGCGAGACCGTCGGGGAGACAGTGGATCTTGCGGTTCTTTCAGGCGGCTCGACGGTTTTTGTTGATCAGGTTCCCGGCCGCCAAAGGCTGGTCGCCCTCTCGGCTGTCGGCGAACGCTTCCCGCTTCATTGCACGGCCAATGGCAAGGCAATCCTCGCCTGCTTTTCGCCGGAAGATGCGGATGATTTGATCGACGAGAGCCTTGGGGAACATCCCGACTTTCCGCTGAAAAACAGGGGCAAACTGCGAGCGGAACTGGACCAGATTCGCAAGAGCCATATTGCTTTCGATCTTGAGGAGCATGGACCTGGCATTTCTGCGGCAGGAATTGCCTTGCTCGATCCGATGGGCCGTCCCATCGCCGTCTCCATCCCGGTCCCCGCACAGCGTTTTGCCGATCAAAGAGAAATATTGTCTAACCAGCTCAAGCTTTTTCGCAAACGTATCCGCGCTGCGATCGCCAGATAGGCGCAGGACCACCGCGCGGAAAAAACTTCACGGATGAACATGAACATCAACATTGCCATTATCGAAGAACCCGATGAGCCGGTCGCGGCACGGCTGCGCAGCGAATTTCCCGGCATCACAATCAATGCTGCAACGACAGAGGCAGAGGTCCTGCCTTTCTGCGCGCAGGCGAATGTGATCATGGGCCTTGCCCAATCGATCACACCCGCCATGGTGTCGAGCGCCAAGGGCCTGCAATGGATCCAGGCCTTGACCACCGGCGTCGATCCGCTCAAGGCGATGAAAGAGCTCGACCCGAAGATTCCGATTACCTCGGCACGCGGCATACACGGGCCGCAAATGTCCGAACTTGCCTTTCTCTACATGCTCCATTTTGCTCGCGACTATGAGCAGATCCAGCGCGACAAGGCGCAAAAGAATTGGGAGCGTCGCCCGCAACGCCTGCTCATGAACAAGACTGTCGTGATCATTGGCGTGGGCGTCATTTCCGAAGATCTCGCCCGCTGCTGCAAGGCTTTCGGCATGCGCGTGATCGGCGTATCGGCGCGGCCCTCCGCCCCGAATTTCGATGCCATCTATCCGCGCCAGCGGCTGAAGGAAGCGGCAGCGCTCGCCGACTTTCTGATCGCCATTGTGCCGCTGACGCCGGAAACGCATGGACTTGTGAATGGGGAGATATTGGACGCCATGCCGCGCCATGGCATTTTCATCAACCTCGCGCGCGGCCCGGTGGCTGACGAAAATGCCGTGATCGACCGCCTGCAGCGCAAAGTGATCGCGGGTGCCGCGCTCGATGTGTTCAATATCGAACCGCTGCCACAGGACAGTCCGCTTTGGGATCTGCCGAATGTTATTCTGACGCCCCATGTCGGGGGAAAAGGCGAGAGCTATGTGGAGCAGGTCATGCCGCTGCTGACGCATAATGTGCGCGCCTTCCAGCAAGGCAGAATGCAGGATTTCAAAAACCGCGTTCAACGCTGAAAAACGAAAAAGGAAACGCTCAATGTCCATCAAGAAAATTGCCTTGGAAGAACATTTCATGGCGCCCGATTTCGTCGATTACTGGGCGATGACATTCGGCAATATATCGCCTGAACTCTCCGACAAGGCGCTTGGCGCGCTCTCCGATTTCGGCGACCGCCGCCTTGAGGACATGGACAAGAACGGCATTGAATTTGCCGTTCTTGGCCTCGCCGGCCCCGGCGTTCAGGCCGAAACAAACACCGCTCTGGCGGTGCGTCGCGCACGCGAGGTGAATGATCTGCTGGCGACGGAAGTGGCGAAAAAGCCCAACCGCTATGGCGGATTGGCCCATGTCGCCATGCAGGATGCGAAAGCCGCAGCCGATGAACTCGAGCGCAGCATCACGCAGCTGGGCTTTTCCGGCGTCATGATTAATGGCGCCACCAATGGCATGTATCTGGACGATCCGAGCGCTGAGATTTTCTGGGAAAGAGCTGCCGCACTCAAGGCGCCAGTCTATATCCACCCCAATAATCCAACCGATTATCCGGCCATGTACAAGGATCATCCGGAACTCTGGGGCCCGATGTGGAGCTGGGGCGTTGAGACGGCAACACATGCCATGCGTGTCGTGACAGCGGGCATTTTCGAGCGCTATCCCGATGCCATGATCATTCTCGGCCATATGGGCGAGGCGATCCCCTTCCAGCTTTGGCGCATCGACAGCCGCTGGGCGATTGCCAATCGTCAGGGCCGGACGCTGAAAGAACCGCCGAGCCATTACATTCGCAAAAACATTATGGTGACAACGTCCGGCGTCTGCTCGGAAGAGCCCCTGCATTGCGCAGTCGACGCTTTGGGGGCAGACAATGTCATGTTCTCCGCAGATTATCCGTTCGAGCGGACAATCGAGGCCAGTCAATTCATTGAAACCGCAAAGATCGATGAGGCTCTGCGGCAGAAAATCTGCTGGGATAATGCCAAGCGCATTCTCAATCTGAAAATCTGAAAAAAAGGGCGCCGGACAACCGGCGCCCTTTTCATTCATTCAGGCGTAATGCCGGCAGCCTTGATCACTTCGGCCCATCGCTTCACATCGCGCGCAATAATGTCTTTCAGGCGATCAGGCCCGCCACCGATGACCTGAAGCGCTTGCGCATCGAGTTTTGCCCTGATCTCCGGCTCCGCCAGCATAGCGTTCAGATCGGCGTTATATTTGGCGACGACATCGGCCGGCGTTCCTGCCGGGGCGAGAATGGCCCACCAATTATCAATATCGATGCCAGGCACGCCGCCTTCCGTCATGGTCGGCACGTCAGGAGCCAGCGAAATACGCTTGTCGCCGGAAACAGCGAGAACCTTCACGTCCCCAGCCCTGGACAGCGAGACAGCCTGCAATGCAGGCATGAACATGCCGCCGATATGGCCGCCCGCAAGATCCTGCATGGCGCCCGCCAGCTGGCGATAAGGCACATGGCGCAATTGCGATTTTGATTTCTGGTTGAACAGCTCAAGCGCAATATGATGCGGCGAACCGGGGCCGGGCGAGCCGAAATTGATCTCATTCGGCTTCTTTTTGGCAAGCTCGACCAGCTCGGCAAATGTGTTCACGCCCAGCGATTTATGCACCGCGCAAGCGAAGACCGAATAGACGAGACCTGCGACGGGAGCAAAATTCGCAACCGGATCGTAAGGCACGTTTTTGAACAGGCTGACATTCATCACCAGCGTATTGGCTGTGACGAGCATGGTCGTGCCATCGGGCGTTGCTCGTGCAACCGCAGATGTGCCGATATTTCCCGACGCGCCGACGCGATTGTCGACGATAATCGTCTGCTTCCATTTCTGCTGCAGATATTGCGCAGCCAAGCGACCAATCGTATCGGGGCCGCTGCCGGCGCTGAAGGGAACGATGAAGGTAATATTCTTGTCGCCGCCTGCGACTTGCGCCTGAGCCTGGCCGGCAAGACCAGCAAGGCTGACGCCGCCCAGCATATTGACGACATGACGGCGCGTGAATGGACTGAAAGCCATGGAAAAGCTCTCCGGGGTTTCCTCGAATGACGGCCGGTATTCCGGCTCACAAATGCATTGTAGAGGCGACCACAGACAAGGGAAGCGCTTTTCCCCATCGCGGCATCATTGTACCGCGATGTGGGGCAAGTCAGACTGACGCGCCGATCAATTGGCGGGCGGGCGTACAATTTGGCGGGCGCGCTGAAGAATCTCAGGCGGCGTTTGATAGGCTTTCTGCAGAATGGCCAGAACCTCCTCGCCCGTCACCGGCGAGACTTCGAGCCCCTGCTTCTCGGCCTCCGCCAGAAAAGCCGGATCCTTCATCGTGTCGAGAAAACCCTTGCGCAGAGCGGCAAGCCGATCTGCTGGAATGCCGGGCGGAGCGGCAAAGGGAAAAGCCGTCAATTGGCGCGAGAAAATCAATTCGAGAACCTGCCGATCTTCGGCATTTTGAGCCAGATCGACGACCAGAGGCACATCGGGATAATCGGGGTGTTTCGACAAGGCGAGCTGCACATGCATATCGATGCTTTTTTCCTTCAGCCATGCCGGGCGCGTCGAACGCAAAGTGCTGATCGATGAACCGCCCATGCCATCGACCTCATTGCGCTCAATGGCCAGCATGAAATCCCCAGACCCCTGATAGCCCGTCACCACTTTCAATTTGGTGCCGGCAATGGCGTTGAGGACAAAAGGATAGATCGCACTATCCGCGCCCAGACCGCTGGCAGGCACAGTCATCACGCGCTGACGCAGATCGTCGATAGATTTGAAGCCTTTTGTCTTTGGTGCATAGACAAGGCTCACTTCCGATGCCGGGCTGCCGATCCAGTTCAATTTCAATGCGTCGAACTGAACACCTTGGGAATCGAACAGGGGTTGGGTTGGAATGCTGCGCGAGAAAGTGGCGATCTGCGAACCATCTTTGGGCGCATTGCCATAGATGAAATTCGCCGCCGCCATTGAGCCTGCGCCCGGCATATTGCGGATCACGATGGTCGGATTGCCCGGTATGTAACGCCCCATATGGCGCGACATGGAGCGGGCATAAACATCATAACCACCACCGACACCAAAACCCACGACAATCGTCATGCCTGACTGCTTGTAGAAATCAGCCATGGGATCTGCCTGCGCGGGGATCGCGCCCCATGCCAGCAATGGCGCCATTGTAAAAGCCAGTCGCTTCATCGTGCTTGCCTCATCGCCAGAGAAAATATCAGCCAAAATCGGGAATATTTTTCACCGGCTTCGGATCCAGATTAAACAGGCGCGCTGCATTGCCACCCAGAATATTGCGCTTCGATTGCTCGTTCAGGAACGGCAGATCATAGATCACGCCCGGCAGATCGAAATCCCAATGCGGATAATCCGACGACCAAACGAGCTGCGTATCCGCCTTGATCATCTTGAATGTCGCTTCAAGAATGGAGGGATCGTCAGGCATTTCCATGGGCTGCGTCGAATAGAACATTTCCTGCATATATTCGCTGGGCTTGCGCTTGAGCGAGGGGCAATCGGATGTGCGCATCATGTAGGAATGATCGAGCCGCTGCATCAGCGAATAGGCCCAGGTCAGTCCGCTTTCGATCCAGATCGTTTTCAACTTGGGGAAACGCTCCGGAATACCATTCACCACCCAATTGGTCAGATGCACCATGTTGAACCACATGAAGCCCAAAGCATGGACGGAGATGAATCGGTTCAGCAAATTGAGCGATTGATCGTTCCAATTATAGGCGGCATGGAAGGAGATCGGCTTGCCCATTTCCTCCAGCAGGCGATAGGTTTTCATATAGGCATTGTCATGCACCGGCTTGTAGCGTGGCGCCGTGACCATAAAGCCGACCACACCTTTCTTGTCGCCAAAATCCTGCACCATTTTATAGGTCGCCTCAGGATCGTTGAACGGCAGATAGAGCATCGAAATGATGCGCGGTTCTTGCGCCAGAATGCGCTCGCACAGCCAGCGATTATAGGCGCGGCTCAAGGCCACTTCGATCTCGACTTGCGGATGCGTACCAAGGAAGAGCATGGGCGTGGGAAACAGGCAGGCGTAATCGACGCCCATCGCATCCATCCAGCGTGTCGTCGTGACAATGTCGCGATGCTTTTCGCCAGCCTCAACCTTCTCATGCTTGCGCAGCCAATGCCGTGTGATGCGGCCTGAAATATCCTGATAACCGACAGACCCCCCGAGCATGCTCGAGCGCCCGCCGCGCTTTGCCGATTCGACAAAGGAACGACGCAAGACGGGGCTTTCAATATATTCGAAAACCTCATTATAGGATTCGCTTTCATAATGATGCGAATCCATATCGACGATCAAAAAGTCCTGGTAATTGCGCTTGCGCGCTTGCTGGGCGGCTTTGGCGAGCGATTCCGACGACGAGAATTTGTCGAAGCGGAGTTCCCGCACATCGTTGACAGGTGTCTGGATGTTCATTGCGTTTTGCTCCACTCAAGCCATGACATAAAGGTTGCCGTCGCGCACAAGCGTCTGATACTGGCGCAGCTTTTTCTTGCGATCGCCGGCGCATTCGCCGGTCTTCAGATCATATTCCCACCCATGCCAGGGACAGACGAAATGCATTTCGTCAGAGAAAACCTGGCCCTGATAGACGCGATCCTCACCGATCACATCGACCACTTTGGGGATCATAATGCCCTCGCATGCCGGGCCGCCTGAATGAAGGCAGGTATTCGAATAGGCGTAAAACGCGCCATCATGATGAAAAACCCCGATATCTGCAGGACCAGCCCGCACAAGCCGGCGATCCCCATCGGGGAATTCCGAAATTTTTGCGACGAAAACCTCAGCCATCAGTCTGCCCCCATTCAGTCGATATCTGTTTTTCTTATTCGTTCCATTCCAGCAATTGCGCTGCTTTCTTGAGAATGTCGGGCGGCGTTGCCGCGACACGTTGCACAATGGCGGTCACTTCCTCGCCGCTTTGCGGGCGCAACATCATGTCGAGCTTCTGCGCTTCGGCGAGAAAATTCTTGTCCTGCATTGTTGCGGAATAGGCCTTGCGCAAAATGGCAAGTCTTTCAGCTGGAACATCAGGCGAAACCCAATGGGCATAGCCCAGAAAAGTCGGCAGGCTGACAAGAGTGACGATCTGCTTGTTCGTTTCCCCCTGCACGAGTTCAAGCAACAGGGGCACATCCGGCAATTCCGGCTCGCGCTCCATGCCGATCTGCACGAGAACAGAAATCTTCTTCTGATCCAGCCAGTCCTTATTGCTGCTCTTGAGACTGGCCCAGGCATTGCCGCCGCGCCCCTCGACTTCGCCGCGCTCCAGCGCGAGATGAACTTCGCGACTGCCGCCAGAATAGCCGTGGATGATCTTGAATTTCGTCCCGAGCAGATTGTTGATCAGCGTCGGGAAAATATGGGAATCGGAATTGGTGCCCGTGCCGCCCAGCATGACTTGGCGTTGCTTGGCGGCCTCGATCGTTTTCACATCGCTTGTGTGCCATGTGTAAAGAAGGCCGTTCGATCCGCCCATCGAGCCGATCCAGGCAAGTCTTGCAGCCTGAAATTGCGCTGCCTTGCCGCCGAGCAATTGATACATCGGCATATTCTGATTGACTGCCGCAATGGTCGTGCCGTCGCGCGGCGCTGAATTATAGACGTGATTGGCTGCGCGCACGCTGCCTGCGCCTTCGAGATTCTGAACAACCACATTGGGTTGGCCGGGGATATATTGTCCGATATGCCGGCTCAGCAAGCGCGCATAGAGATCGTAACCGCCGCCGGCGCCAAAGCCGACGATAATGTTTACAGACTTGCCCTTGTAAAAATCCTGCTGGGCCTGAGCCGTCTGCGGCCCGACAAGGCCAAGCAGGATCGCGCCCGCAACGGCAAGACGCTTCGACAATATGCTGCATGATAAAGATCGGCCCGCATCAGCTTTCCAAAGCATCGGCTCCTCCCATGGTCTTGTCGTTTTCCTTCAGCTTATCCGAGAGCTCACGTCTGTCCAGAGGCAGTGCAATACAGCTGGGACAAAATAAGACGCGGCGGATCGCAAAGAAGCAGAATAAAAAAGGGCGCCTCAAAGGGCGCCCTTTTCTTAGGGAAGCATGGCCGCCACTTTCTTGGCGATTTCTGGCGAGACCTCCGAGTAAACCCGTTGGACGAGGGCCTCGACCTGCTGCCCTGTAAGAGGATTGATTTCCATCTTGCCTTTTTCGGCATCGGCGAGGAAGTCGCGATCCTTCACAGTCATTTCGAATGCGTTACGCAAAGCGGCCAGACGCTCGGGGGGAATGCCCGGCGGCCCGACAAAAGGACGCCCCAGACCCTGACGCGCAAAGATCAGGCGCAATATGGCCGTATCTTCAGCCGTTTTTGCAAACTCCATGATCGAGGGCACGCTGGGCAGATCGGCATGTTTGGAAAGACCGAGCTGCGCAATGAGCGAAATTCTCTTGTCGGTCACCCAATGCGAATGGGTGGATTTAAGGCTCGACCACGACCAGCCGCAACGACCCTGCACTTCGCCGCGCTCCAGCGCCAGAGCAATGTCATTGCCACCGGGATAGCCGCTGATGACGCGCATTTTCGTGCCCAGAACGGCATTGATGACGCGCGGAAATTGATCGTCATCAGAGCCGACGCCGGCCGCCCCGACAACGACTTCCTTCTGCTTCAAGCCTTCGAGATCGCGCACACCCGTCGAAGCCATGGTCACACAGACGCTGACTTCATCATTGGCGCTGCCGATCCATGAAAATTTCACTGCATCGAATTGCGAACCGGGACGCCCAAGAATCGGATCGAAAGGCACGCCGCGGCTGATCGTGCCGATCACCGATCCATCGCGCGGCGCTGCCGTATAGAGCCAATTGGTCAAGCGCACACTGCCGGCGCCTTCCATATTGCGCGGCACGACCATGGGATTGCCGGGCAGAAAGCGCCCGATATGGCGCGCAACAAGCCGGCCATAAATATCGTAGCCACCGCCGACACTGTAGCCGATATAGAGATCAAGATTTTTGGTGCGATAAAAATCTGTCGTCTCTTGCGCATGAACTGGCGCCGCTCCCGCAAATGCGAAAAGCCCCAATGCGAAAGCGCTTTTTCTCAGATGATTGCGCATGCATTCCTCCCTACAGGCCGACTTGGGCGGCTTTTTTCAGAATGGCTTTTCGCCAAGAATGGTGACGCGCCGCATCAGCCGGCGCTCGGCAGCAGAAAAATCGGTGCGGGCATGAACCGTGCAGCGATTGTCCCAGAGGATCACGTCTCCCGCTTTCCACTTCTGCCCCCAAACGAAGGCGGGCTGCTCGATATGATCGAAGAGCATCTGCAATATGTCTTCGCTCTCCTGCGGATCCATATCCTCGATGCGCAATGTCATCAGCCGATTAACGTAAATCGCCTTGCGGCCGCTTTCGGGATGGGTGCGCACAACCGGGTGGATCGCATGCGGAATGCCTTCGCGCAGAACGGTTCCGCGCCGGGTCGAGGCATTGTCATAATCATAGGCATGCAAGGCGCGCTTGCCGGCAAGGCGCTGTTTCATGGCCTCCGGCAGCGTTTCATAAGCGCTATAGCAATTGGCAAAAAGCGTATCGCCGCCCTCGCGCGGAACTTCGAGCGCATAAAGCATCGTGCCTGAACAGGGCGTCTCCTGATGCGATTGATCGGTGTGAAAATGCATTTCGCCATCGGGCAAAGCGCCAATCAATTGGCCATTCTCACGAATGTTTGAAATTAGCATGATGGCTGGATTATTCGCATTGTGATGCGCGCGCTTTTTGGCACTGCGATTGAGAGGGCCAAAAGTCTCGCCGAAACGGACCTGATCTTCCTCCGTCATTTCCTGGCCGCGCAGCCGAATGACAAGATGATCTTTCCACGCCTTGCGGATCATACCGACTGTTTCATCGTCAAGCGGGGCGCGAAGATCCACCCCCCTGATCTCGGCGCCCAAAGCCTCGCTGAGCGGAACAATTTCCACATTTCGCGCGCTATTTCCGGCTGTCGCCAAAACCATCTCCCCCCCCCTTGCCGCCCTTGCGGCGGCTTATTTTTACTGGGGCAAGCGTATTCGCTCCCCCGAACCTTGCCAAGAGGCTTAACAAGGGGCTTGCGGCACAACCCATCGGCATCTTGCCTGCGCCAGAATCAGGCGATAGGTTTTTTGAAGTTCGCTCGGCGACAAGAGCGACGCCCCAAGGGAGGAAACATGATTTCGTTCAAATTGAACGACAAGGACGTCCGTGTCGACGTGCCCGCCTCGGCGCCCCTTCTATTCGTCCTCGCCAATGATCTTGGCATGAATGGCGTGAAATTCGGCTGCGGCAAATCCCAATGCGGCTCATGCGCCGTCCTCATCGATGGCGAACCGGTGCGCTCCTGCGCCACACAGGTCTCGGCTGTCTCGGGCCGATCCGTGACAACGCTCGAAGGCCTGAAACAGAACGGCAAACCGAGCAAGCTTCAGCAGGCCTTTATCGACGAACAGGCCGCCCAATGCGGCTATTGCGCCTCGGGCATGATCATTCAGGCGCAGGCCCTTCTCGACCGCAATCCCAACCCCACCGACGCCGAAATCCGGGCCGCGCTGAATGGCAATCTTTGCCGCTGCGGCGCTCATAATCGCATCGTCCGCGCCGTCCTGCGCGCCGCAAAGGAGGGCTGACCATGGATGGTGACATGAACGTCAATCGCCGCAGCCTGCTCAAGGGCACAGGCTATATCGCGCTTTCTTTCGCTATCCCGCTGGAGGCAATGGCTCAGGCGCCGGCCACCGGCAAGCCGCGCCTGCCAGGCAGCCTCGACAGCAATCGCAACATAAGCGCCTGGCTTCGCATCAACAGCGACAAGACCGTCACCTTGCTGGTCGGCAAGGTGGAGCTTGGCCAGGGCATATTGACCGCCGTTGCGCAAATCTGCGCCGATGAGCTCGATGTCGATCTGGCGCGCATCCAGATCATTTCCGGCGACACTTTGCTTTCGCCAAATGAAGGCACGACGGCGGGCTCCTTCTCCATGCCGCAATGTGCGCCCGCCGTGCGGCAGGCTTCCGCCGAAGCCCGCAAGATCATGATCGACCTTGCAGCCGAAAAGCTGGGCAAGCCGGCGCAAGGCATGAGCGTGAAAGACGGAACGATCGCAGCAGCCGACGGCGGCTCGATCACTTATTGGGAACTGACCAGTGGCAAGGCGCTCGAGCGAGAGGCAACCGGTCAGGTGAAGCCCAAGCCGGCAAGCGAATATCGCTATGTCGGCAAGTCGATTGGACGCATCGACATTCCGCCAAAAATGACGGGCGGCGAAATTTTCGTTCATGAAATGCACCCAAAAGGCATGCTCTACGGACAGGTTATTCGTCCGCCGACCTACAAGGCAAAGCTCGTTTCCATCGACACTTCGGCTGAAAAAATGCCGGGCGTTGTGAAACTGGTACGCAATGGCTCTTTCATCGGCGTCATTGCCGAGCGTGAAGAACAGGCAATTGCAGCGGCTAAGGCAATCTCGGACAGCGCCAAATGGGATGTCGAGAAAGCCCTGCCCGGCACGGACGGAATGCAGGACTGGCTGCTGAAAACCAAGCCGGCCCGCATCATTGAAACACACAAGAAGCCCCGCAATGGCGGCGATCCGGCCGCGCGTATTGTGGAGGCGACCTATTATCGCCCCTACCACATGCATGCATCCATCGGCACATCCTGCGCCATTGCGACACTTGGCAGCGATGGCGTGACCATCATCCAGACGCACAGCCAGTCGGTTTTTGAGACGCGTCAGGCGATTGCGCGCATGCTTGGCGTCGATCTTGTGAAAGTTCGCTGCCAGCATGTGCAGGGATCGGGCTGCTATGGGCACAATATGGCAGACGATGCAGCAGCCGATGCTGCTTTGCTGGCGCAAGCAGCGCCAGGCCGTCCTGTGCGCATTCAATATACGCGCGATGGCGAGCATCGCTGGGAGCCCTATGGTTCCGCCATGGTCCTCAAGGCAAAAGCGGGACTCGACAAAGACGGCAATGTGCTCGACTGGAATCTCGATATTTATTCGACACCGCATGGCACACGGCCGGGTGGCGCACCGGGCAATCTGCTCTCGGCGCGCTATCTCGAAAAGCCTTTCGAAATGCCGGTTCCCGGCAATAATGGCGCGCCGAATTTTGCTGCAGACCGCAATGGCGTGGCGCTCTATGAGTTTCCGGGCCAAGAGGTGCTGACGCATTTCATCACTGAAATGCCGCTGCGCGTTTCCTCGACGCGCGGCCTTGGCGCTTATGGAAATGTCTTTGCGATTGAATCCTTCATCGACGAATTGGCGCGCGCGGCCAATATCGACCCTGTCGAATATCGCCTGCGTTTCCTCAAAGACGAACGCGCGCGAGAGGCTGTACAAAAAGCTGCCGAGGCTTTCGGCTGGCCGAAATGGCAGAAGCGCGAAGGTCGTGGACGCGGGATCGGCTTCGCCCGATATAAAAACACCGCCGGCTATTGCGCGGTGGCGATGGAGATCGAAGTCAATCGCCGCAACGGACGTATCCGTGTCTTGCGCGCGGTGGCATCTGCCGACAGCGGCCATATCGTCAATCCCGATGGCGTGATCAACCAGATCGAGGGCGGGCTCATCCAATCGCTGAGCTGGACCTTGAAAGAGGAAGTGAAGTTCGATGACACCCGCGTCACATCGGATGATTGGGCAAGCTATCCGATTCTGACCTTCAACGAGGTTCCGCCAATCGAGGTTGTTCTCATCAACCGGCCGGGCCTTCCCTTCCTCGGCACGGGCGAGGCTTCGCAGGGGCCCACGGGTGCAGCTCTCGCCAATGCACTCCACGATGCAACAGGCGTTCGTTTCCGCCGGCTTCCGCTGACGCCAGATCGCGTGCGTGCAGGCCTGTCTGCCTGACACTAAACACCCGGCGCGCAGTCAAGCGCGTCGGGCCCTCATGAGCTCTGTCACATCAAAACACCCATGCGCCGATTTGTCCTTGTTGCCGCGGTCTTTTTGGTGTCGGCCGCCGGCCTTTTCGCCCATGTCAGCTTTCACCGGGAAATTCCTGCGCAGCTCGAGAGGGCGCGCTCTTTTCCGCCTGAAATGATTCAACAGGGCGAGAAACTCGCCCATCTTGGCGCTTGCGCGACATGCCATACGCGACCGGGCGGAGCGACTTATACGGGCGGGCTTGGCCTTCACACACCATTCGGCACAATTTATTCGACCAATATCACCCCGCATGCAGAAAGCGGCATCGGGCTTTGGAACGAAGAGGCCTTCATCCGCGCCATGCGCGAAGGCGTTGATCGTCGCGGGCGCCTGCTTTACCCCGCCTTTCCCTACGACCATTACACAAAGGTGCGGGATGCCGATCTCAAGGCGCTCTATGCCTATTTTATGACGCGCGAACCCCTGCGTGCAGATGCGAAAGACAACGAGCTTCGCTTTCCTTTCAATTTTCGTCCGTTGATCGGCATGTGGAACCTTCTGTTTCTCGACCGCGCTCCCTTCCGCCCCGATCTGACCAAGAGCGCTGCATGGAATGAAGGAGCCTATTATGTGGAAGGGCTCGGACATTGCGGCGCATGTCATTCGCCTCGCAATGCTCTGGGCGGAATTGTTGCGTCTTTGCGTCTTGCCGGCGGCGATGTCGATGGCTGGCATGCACCTGGCATCGGCGCTCATGCAAAACCGATGATCGCATGGACCAAGGACAGCCTGATGAATTATCTCGTCGATGGCTGGGACGAACATCATGGCGTTGCAGCAGGCCCGATGACGGCTGTCGTCAATCATCTTGCCAAGCTCGATGAATCCATGGTCGAGGCCATGGCGGCCTATCTTGCCGATGTGCAGCCAAAATCAGCGCAAGGGTCGCGCGAGGCCACACTATCGCAAGCGCGTGAACGTGAGGCTTTGGGAGGTGCGAGCGCCGGCGCAAGCGTCTCGGCAAGCAATGATGGCCCAGCGATCTTCGCTCGCTCCTGTGCGAATTGCCATCAACGCAACAGCAAGACGGTGCCGCTGGCGCTTGGAGCAGCCGTCAATGCGCCCCATGCCGGCAATCTCATCGCCATCATTCTGAATGGCATACAGCCACCCACGGGTGTCCCGGAAAAATCTATGCCGCGCTTTGCACAAAGCCTGAACGACGATCAGATTGTTGCGCTCGTCTCATGGATGCGAAAGGATTTCACACAGAAAAGCGACTGGCCCGATGTCGCACCCAAGGTGAAAGAAATGCGCGCCCTTCGCTGAGGCGCAACGCAAAAACCACCCTTGGCCCAAAAGGTCGGCTGGGGCCACCATGAGGCTGCCCCAGGGCTCCTGCGTGACCGGATTGATTGAAATCAAAATGTCACACGAATCAGACTAGATCCATCATCGCTCTCGTCCTTGCAGGTTGCATGCGTAGCTTCTTCGGCACCCGTCTTTTTTGCTTCCGGCGCACCTGCCTCTTTTTTACTTCTTCGCTCTCGCTCGACCGGATGGCTTCATCCGGTCATTTTTTTGGGAAAACAGAAATGGCCAAAAACCGGGAAAAGCGGCGTCTGCGTGAAATCGAGGATGCAACGATCATTCAGCTGAGCAAGAAAAAGAAAAAGTTTGGTGCTGAACGCTTGCCGCCCCCCATCATCGCCAAAAACAGGAAGCAGGCTGAATATCTCGGACATTTGCGCACTTCCGAGCAGGTATTTGTGCTCGGCCCGGCTGGCACCGGAAAAACCTGGATGGCCGCCACATATGCAGCCGATCTCTACAGGCTGGGAACAATCGCCAAGATTATTCTGACACGACCAAATGTACCCTGCGGCCGCTCTCTCGGCTTTTTCCCAGGCTCGATGGAACGAAAATTTGCACCCTGGGCTGTTCCTGTGACCGATGCCATCCGCGACCGGTTAGGACATGCGGTTTTCGACCTTGCCGCCAAAAATGGCGGTATCGAAGTCGTCCCTTTCGAAGTGATGCGCGGGCGTTCCTGGAAAGATGCTTTCATCCTGCTGGATGAGGCGCAAAACACATCCATTGCCGAGATGAAAATGTTTCTGACCCGGCTCGGCGAAAACTGCATCAGCGTGATCAATGGCGATGTCGAACAATGCGATCTTCCCCACGAATCGGGCTTGCGCATGGCCATCGACCTGATCCGCAGACAAGATCTGCCGGTGCCAATTGTCGAATTTGGCATCGCCGATGTTGTGCGCTCTGGACTTTGCGCGATGTGGGTCGGCGCTTTTCACAACCAGCAGAAAGAGCCATTAATGGCAGCGCAATAAATTCACATTCCGCGTCTGTGCTGCCATTGCATGGCCAGACGCAAGACCAAATAGGTCAAGGAGGCGGCCGCGCCGGTCAAAAGCAGCGCGGTCCAGAAACCGGCATCTTCCTCTGCAAAGGGAATGCCCTTTACATTCATGCCAAACAAACCTGTCACAAGAGTTGCGGGCAGGAATAAAGCAGTCAGAAGCGACAGAATATAAAGCTGACGATTTGTCTCATTTGCAAGGAATGACGAAACCTCATCCTGCAAGAGGCGCGCTCGATCCTGCGACGTGTGGACCTCCTGGTAGATGAACTCGAGTCGTTGAGCGATGCGTCCTGCAGCATCACGTAAATCCTGCGGCAGCCGGCTTGCAGGCGCGCGCTCCACCCGGCGAAAAAGAACAAGAAGCCGTGACATCTGGCGATGCAGCTTGATCGCACGCCGTCGCAACCCAGGCGTCAGACTGCGTGCTTCGGCGACATAGCCTGCCATAATCTTGTCTTCGATCGAATCCACTTCATGACCCAGATCGCTGGCTGCTTTTGCGACGAAATCGGATTCGCGATCGACAATTTCCTCAAGCAATTCGAGAGGGGATTCCATTGGCTTGCCACGCTCAATGGCAATCCTTGTATTTTCAATAGATCGCAAAGCACGGCGGCGACCGGTCAGCAGAATTCGATCCGTCATAGCAAATCGCAATTCGGCCATTTCTTCTTCGTCGTCATCAAAATCCATCTTAGCATCGACAAAGACGCCCGCGAGCACATTATCCTCGGTCTCAATGCGATCATGAATATCGTGTGAGAGAAGGATCTCGCGGGCTTCGTCTGTGAGCCAATCCTGTTCCGACAGCCATTTGCGACAGCGGCCGTCGGTCAGGTGAACATGAATCCACAGAAAGCTGCCATCCGCCGTCAAGGCACTGAGTGGATTGGCCATATCAGCAGGCGCACCGGCGCCATCACTGGCAAAACGAAAAGCGAAAACCATGCCGCGGGCTTCGCATTCATCGCGCAAAAGCGCCGGCAATCTTGCAGCTTCCAACATAAATCACCCGAACGGCAGGTATGACGCAACCACCTATACCTCGGGGGCGGCTCTCTTCTCAAGGCAGCCGAAGCATTGATATGAAGTGTCTTATGTTTGTCATCTAAGGGGCTCAAGCCGTGTAAATGCTAGAGGCGAATCGGTGAAATTGTCTGCTTTCAGATATTTGGCATTTATGCTGGTCGCCCTGCTGTGTGGGCCAGCAGCAGCACAGACGTCCGGCGAACCCTGGGTTGAGACCAGCGATGCGGGTGGCGGCGCCCTGCGCATTCGCGCTCATATTCAGATCGATGCGCCGGCAACTGCAATCTGGTCCATCCTCGTTGCCTGCGAAAAGGCGCCAAAGGTCATTCCGCACCTGGAAGCCTGTATCCTGCGCGAGCGCGATCCTGCCGGACGCTGGGACGTTCGAGAACATGTCATCAATCCACCGCTTCTTCCGCGCATTCGAACCATCGTTCGAAATGATTTCACACCGCCAAAGCGGCTCGATTTCAAATTGGTGGGAGGCGACATGCGCCGCTCAGATGGTGCATGGATCCTCGAGCCGCTCGGCAGAGGAACCAAATTATCCTATGAGGCAATCGTACAAACGGCTTTTCCCGCGCCACAATTCATCGTCTCGCGCTCAATCCATGGTGATTTTCCGCAGATGTTGCGCAATTTGGCGAAGTTCAGCATGGAAAAAATGCCTGCCCGCTAAAACACACGCGTCACCAAACTGACGTCAGAAACACCTAAAGAGATCATCATGGTCATGATGGCGTCATCTATGCGGCCAAGCGCCCCCTCCTCAAATCCACGCCTCCTCCGCCTTCTTGTCGTCAGCGATGCCTGGCACCCGCAGGTCAATGGCGTCGTACGGACGCTGGAATGGCTGATGCGTGAAGCCATCAATCATGGGATTGAGCTTTATCTTCTGACACCAGATCAATTCAGCTCGATAAGCGCACCAACCTATCCCGAAATTCGGCTCAGCCTCGCTCTACCAGGGACGGTGGCGAAACGGATCGAAGCCTTTCATCCCGATGCCATCCATATAGCCACCGAAGGGCCGCTCGGGATTCTCGCAAGGCTTTATTGCCTGCGTCGCAATAAAAGATTCACAACCTGCTATCACACGCGCTTTCCTGAATATATTGCTGCGCGCGTACCCATTCCGCTATCCTTGTCTTACGCTGCATTGCGCCGCTTTCACAATGCTGCACAAGCCACCCTCGTCTCGACGCCAGCCCTATGCGATGAGCTCGCCGCTCGAGGATTTAGTAAATTGCGGATCTGGCAACGTGGAATCGACCTTAACCTCTTTCGTTCAGGAGAACGCCAAAACTTGGACTTGCCTGGACCGATCTCACTTTATGTCGGGCGTGTCGCTGTTGAGAAAAACATCGAGGCCTTTCTCGAGGCCGATATACAAGGCACAAAAATCGTTGTTGGCGACGGGCCCTCAAAAGCCGATCTTTCCCGGCGCTTTCCCGGCGTTCGTTTTACCGGAGTTTTGAGCGGTAAACAGCTGGCAGATATTTACGCCTCTGCCGATGTTTTCGTTTTTCCAAGTCGGACCGATACATTCGGCCTTGTCATGCTGGAGGCGCTTGCCGCCGGCACGCCAGTAGCAGCCCTTCCCGTCACCGGGCCACAACAGGTTTTAGGAGATTCGGGCTGCGGCATTATGAATGAAGATCTTGCTCAGGCCGCACGCGAGGCCCTGCTTATCCCGCGGCAGAAATGCCGGGATTTTGCGGCTGGCTTTGGTATAGAAGAAAGTGCACGTTGCTTCTTTGAGCAAGTCACAGCAACTCTTATTGATAACGCCTGAGACGATCAGGCTGCAGCCGGAAGCGCATCGGCGAGCGCATCGGGGCGAAGAACCGCATGGGACGAATCGGTCCATCGGATAAGTTCGAGGCGACCGTCGGCATGTTCGACCACAGCCGAATTGCTCTCCACCCAATCGCCCGTATTAATGTACAAAATCTCATCCATCTGCTGTTGGGCTGGACGATGGATATGGCCGCACAAGACAATGTCGACTTCATTGCGCCTTGCATCGGCGACGACGGCCTGTTCGAAAGCACTGATGAAATTGACTGCCCGCTTGACCTTCTGCTTGCTCCAGCCCGAGAAGGACCAATAGGGCAAACCCATAAAGCGACGTGCTTTAGCAATCCAGCCGTTCAACCAAATTGCAAAGTCGTAAGCCCAGTCGCCCAATAGAGCGAGCCATTTTACATTGCGGACAATTGTATCGAATTTGTCGCCATGCAGAACGAGCATCCGCTTTCCATCGACGGTTTCGTGAATAGCTTCTTCGTGAATCTCGATCCCACCGAAAACCGATCCGGAATAATCCCTGAGGAATTCATCGTGGTTTCCAGGAATATAGATCAGCTTAGATCCTTTGCGGACCTTTCTGAGCAGCTTTTGGACAACGTCATTATGCGATTGCGGCCAAAGCCAGGATGCTTTGAGGCGCCAGCCGTCGACAATATCGCCGACCAAGTAAATTGTTTCTGCTTCATAGACGCGCATGAAATCAAGAAGCGCATCGGCCTGACAACCCCGCGTTCCAAGGTGCACGTCCGAGATAAACAATGTCCTGACATGAATGGTATCTGTTTTCATGCTCATGCAGGATCCCTAATTTTTATCGCGTCCGCATACCACGCTCTGGCCGCCTTCTTTCTGATTCATGTCTCACTTTCATGACAATTGGGTTTATCTTTTCATCATAATTCCTTCATATCGCCCCGCTATGCGCATTCAATGACTGTCATGATTCTGATATGCACAATCTTCGCTGCAGTTTCGCTGCTTGTTCATTATGCAAGCCACATGCTTGCATTCAGGACATTAACCAAGGCGTCCCCCAAGCTTGACGGATCGCATATGCCCAGCGTCTCGCTGGTTCGCCCGCTTTGTGGAATCGAGCCATTTTCGGCGGAAACGCTGGATGCATGTTTTCACCTGTCCTATCCGCAATATGAAGTGCTTTTTTGCATTGAAGACGCCAATGACCCGATCATCCCACTCGTTAGGGAAATGATTGCAGCCCATCCTTATATATCGGCGCGCATCCTGATCGGCGAAGATCGGCATTCGCCAAATCCGAAATACAACAATATGAAAAAAGGCTATCGGGAGGCTCGCGGAGATATCGTCATCTTTGCCGATAGTAATCTTCTCATTCCGGAAGATTATCTGCAGCGCGTTATTGCAACATTCGACGACGGGTGCGCACTTGTTTCGGCGCCGCCCTTTGGCAATCGCCCCGGCAATCTCTGGGCAGAAGTAGAATGCGCGCTTCTCAACTCTTATGCAGCGCGCGTTCAATTTTGTGCCGATGCTGCCGGCTTTGGATTTGCCCAAGGCAAGACTCTGGCTTTCCGAAAAACCGATCTTGATATGGGCGGATTTGCGGCAATGGCTCTTGAACCTGCGGAGGATGCAGCGGCGACGAAATGGGCACGCAAAAGCGGCCGACGCGTCCGCCTTGTTTCCCCCGCCTTTCCCCAGCCGCTCGGCCTGCGCCCTCTCAAAGCTGTCTGGTCGCGCCACTTGCGCTGGGCGCGTTTACGACGAGCAACATTTCCGCTGCTCTTTGCACCGGAAATTTTTTCAATCTCGCTCGTCTCCTTTGCAGCCGTTGGGATTGCAACTTTTCTGCTGCAAGGGCCGGTTACCGTCTGGCTCGGCCTTTATGTTTTGGCCTGGTATGGCGCCGACTTCACGACGGCGCGCGCCTTGGGCTGGCCATCGACTGCCCGCAGCCTCATGGCACTTCCCCTGCGGGACCTTTTACTTTTATCCATCTGGATCGGGGCCTGGACCGGCAGAAGTTTCACTTGGCATGGGAATGCTATGACGGCCAATCGTCAGAGTGAGCCTCAAGGGTGAGGCCTCTTCAGTGTGCGTAACCCTACTTTAGTCGATTCGATTGTGACAAAGGCCCACCTTAGGCTTCCCCATGTATGGAGGAATTGCCGTGAAAAAATCGAATAGACCCGAAAAGGCTCAGAGCCGAATTGCTTCTTATCTCGAAAAGGAAGTCCGTCGCCTCGAGAAAATTCTGTCTCTTGAGATTGCCGAGAATTCACCCGCGGCAGGCCTCTACGCCAGATTACGCGACCGGCATTCTGCCGCCCTTTCAGATTTAAAAACTATCCAGAAGCTTCAGGCCGCAAGCAAAAAGGCAAAAGACAAGGACGCGAAGAAAGCGTCCGACAAAAAAGATGCCGGAAAGAAGAAAATTGCTGGAGGCAAGCCGCGCACGAACAGCGCAGGCCGTGCTGCCGTAAAGGCCTCTGCAAAGACCAAAGCGGCTCCCAAGTCCCAGCGCTCAACGGGCAATTGAACCCGCTTGTTTCGGTCGATTACCGTTTCCGCCAGATGGCTGGATCGGCCTCCACCGCGCCGCGCACAATAACAATGCGCGTCGCATCGCCGCGAATGCCGAAATCATTGTCATTGATCATCATCAATGAGCCATCCTGCAGGAAAGCCAGTCCCTCGATTTTCTCTGGCGCATCCTTGGCATCGCGGAACGTGTCGAAGCGGAGTGCTTTTGTTACCGGCGTCACCGCTGGAGCATCCGAAAGCTGCTCGAGAGTCGGCACAGTGGCTTCATCATCCCAGCGGCTACCCAGAATATTTGTAGCTCCAGCCAGATTGATCTCGAAAAGCTTGGTTGTCTTTTCCGTGCGCTCCAGCAAGAGCAGGCGATCCAATCCGAGCGCCGTGATCTCCGAAATGCGCGGCTCATTCTGGCGTGGCGATGGATCGAAGCCGAAAGTCTGCGGATCGGTGAGCTGGTACACGAATTCACCGACGACTTTCTGGGCAATTCGGTCAAATTTGAACAAGCGCGTATTGCGTGCGCCCTGGTAAGCCTTTGCATCGGGATTGGCGAGCGGGTTCTGAACGATGAAATAGAGAAACGCCTCATCGGGTGAAATGGCGAGACCCTCAATACCGCGATTGCCCTGTCGCTTGCTGAGTATGGATGGCAAAGTCGCTGAAATTTCAGCCTGCGCGCCAGCATAATCTGCCGCGGCATTTTCCGGCACGAAACGTTTCAAAATGCGACCGTCAGCGGAAACATGGGCAATAGAAGGGCCCATTTCTTCAGCGATCCAGAATGTCCCATCGGACAGGCGTACCAGGCCCTCCAAATCAACATTGTCGCGATCGTCGGGCAAGACCTCGCCCGCAATCGTCATGCCTGTGTCTTTGGTCGCCTTTGTCTGCGGATTGAGCAGGCCCGTGATCAGATCGCCGGTTTTGGCCTTGCGCAGCGGGATCGTTTGCAAAAGCTTGAATGTACCCGCCTGCCGGTCGAGGCCGACCTGATAGATGGAGGGCGTATATCCCGGCGTCGGATAAACACGGCCATTAACGAGCTTCCGGCAATTTGCGGCAACCTCGTCACCCACAATGGCCGGGGCCTCTGCGCATGTCATATTTGGCCCGCGGTCGCCGGCTGTCCAGAAAACATCGGGCGCATCGGAATGATGACGAAATGCAGCCGAACCGATGCCAATCGAAGTTTCAAGCGTTTTGCCGCTGGGAAGCGCGACAGAGGGTCCCTTCAACGCCGGATCGGCGGAGGTGAAACTGCGGGTTTCAATTGTCTGGGCAGAGGCCGGAGCAGACAGCAGCAGGACAAAAAATGTGGAAAAACAAATCTGGCTGCGCATGAGACACCCCCCGCTTCTGATCCTGCGGGATTAGGCGCGCAATATAACAATCACGTGACAAAGAACCTGGATGATGTCCGCTTCCCCGCGACTCAACCGGGGCTGTGGCCTAATTTCTGGACATTCCGGAGATGGGCTACTGTTTCTGCGACTTTTTCCCAGACCTGATGGCCCTCATTGTCGCCGCAAGACTGGCAGGCCTGCGCGCGCTCGCGCGCTTGCGATTCTGCTGACCCACCATGGCGATATGTGAGTGCCCGAGCATGGATCTCAATAGCCTGATCGATCGTCACGTCCATTTTCGCCCCCAATTGGCTGTCATGTCACGCGCTCACAGTCATAACCGCCTCTATCGACACCAGCAAGCCCGGGCTGTCACGACGGCTTCACGCAAGCATGTTCAGATTTTTCTTACGCAAAGAGAGGTGCGTTTAGATGCGTTTTTTCAGGGCCTTGATCAAAATTCTCGCACTCGTAAGCGGCTTTCTCTGGGCGACCGCCGCCCCGGCAGAAGAGATTTACCGCTGGACCCAATATGGGCCCGACGGCCTTGAAGCACGCGCCATTACCGATGCCGGCACCTGTCCCGTGGCGCTGATCGACGGCAAAGCCCAGATCATGATCGAAAGATCGACCCCGGCAGATGGCTATCCCGTCCGCAGCTGCCAAATCCCAATCCCCGCCAGTGTGAAAAGTGTCACGCTCGACAATGTTCCGGTCGCTTTGGCAAAGACGCGTCCGGATCGCATCCTGCTTGTCGGCGACTCGGGATGCCGTCTGCGTGGATCGCAGGTCCAAGCCTGCCTCGATATCCAGCTCTGGCCATTCCGGCTCATCGCCACAATGGGCGCCCATTTCAAGCCGGATCTCGTGATCCATGTCGGGGACATGCATTATCGCGAGAGCCCCTGCCCGCCGGGAAATATGGGCTGTGCAGGCTCACCCTATGGGGACAATTGGGCGGTCTGGCGGGAGGATTTCTTTGCCCCAGCCGAGGCTCTTCTTGGCGCCGCACCATGGGTCATGCTGCGCGGCAATCATGAAGAATGCCACCGCGGCGGCATTGGCTGGGCGCGCATGCTCGACCCCTATCCATTCGACATCAAGGCCGGCAAAGCGGGCTGCCTTGGCCCACAAATGCCTTTCACTGTCGATCTCGGAGGCGTCACCTTGCTCGTCATGGACGTGTCGACGGCTGACGAGCGGCTGAACGAAATCCAAGCGGCTTTCTATCGCCCGCAGTTCGAAAACGCATCCGCACTCAAGGGACCGGTCTGGTATGGCATTCACCGTCCGATCTGGGCGGCAGAAAACCGTCGCCGAGGCACGCCTGAGGGCGACAATAGAACGCTGGCTGCCGCTGCCAAAGGCGTCATGCCGCCCAATGCCCAACTCATGCTCTCAGGCCATCATCACGTCTACAGCGTCATGAAATATGAAGGCGATCTTCCGCTGCAGATTGTCGCCGGCCATAGCGGAAATGCCTTGTCTGTCGATGCGCCAACGCCGCTGACGGGGATGGAAATCAATGGCGAAAAAATCGTCGCCGGCCTGACACGTCCGGGCCTTTTCGGCTTTGCCATGCTTGAACGCGAAGCCTCAGATCTGAGCGGCCTCAATTGGACAATCACCGGCTATGATGAGCGCGGTCGTGCCGCCGGCTCCTGCAAAATCAGCGGCCGCAATCTGGAATGCGATTGAAAGACAAAGATCGAAAGCCGTCATGCACATGAAACTTTGCGCCTGTCGCAAAGCTTCAAAAAAATGACACAAGCTGCAGATTGCCTGAGCCTTGCCCGTACACCCACAAAGGGAGATTCGGCATGGCACTGCGAAACGCCTATCTGAGCGGCCTTGAAGACAGACTCGCAATATTGACAGATCGAATCTTTGCAGAAATATCCCAAGACTGCCATTCGTCAGACGAAAAGCAGCGCGCGCAAAAGATCCTTCGGGTCAATTCGCTGATCGTCGACTTTATGCAAGCCGAACTGCGACCAGAAGAAAACAATCTTGAAGAAGATGCCGCATTCGACATTGCCTCGGGCAGGCAAGATGCCGAATATGTATTTCGCGACGATTTTCTGAAACAAGGGGATTATAAAGATGCAAACCACGGGCAGGATTGTCTGCGTGGCGCGCCACGGTGAGCATGCTTTCAGCAAGCGCCTCTGCCAACAAATCACACTCCTGGCTGGACGCGGCATCGAGGGAGACGCGCATTGCGGGGAGACGGTCAAGCATCGCTCCCGCGTCGCCGTAAATCCGAACCAACCGAACCTGCGCCAAGTCCATCTGATAGCGGAGGAATTGTTTGAAGAGCTTACGCCGAAAGGCTTTTCCGTAAAGCCGGGAGATCTGGGCGAAAACATCACGACGCGCGGGATCGATCTTCTATCCTTGCCCCTGGGGACAAAATTGAAAATGGGCCCGCAGGTCGTTCTCGAGCTGACGGGATTACGCAATCCTTGCAAGCAAATCGATGCTTTTCAAAATGGCTTGATGCAAGCTGTTCTGGGACGCGACGAGGCGGGAGCCATCACCCTGCGTGCAGGCGTGATGGCCATTGTCGTGTGCGGTGGACTTGTCCAACCGAGCGACGAGATCTGCGTCGATCTTCCACCTATGCCTTACAAGAGGCTCGAACGCGTTTAAGCGTTTTCGTATTTATCCAAAAAATCTTCAACTGACAGAGACCGAAAATCCGGCAGTCGCTCTTGCAAAAGCGCATGGTCCCAATCCCACCATGCCAAAGCCTGCAATCTTTCGCCGATCTTTACTGGAAACCGCCGCCCAATCTCCTTGGCCGGAACGCCGCCAACAATCGTATAAGGAGCGACATCCTTGGAGACGACTGCGCCAGCCGCAATAATAGCTCCATCGCCAATATTGCGGCCAGCCAAGACGACAGCACCATGGCCGATCCAAACATCATGGCCAATTTTTACATGATGCGAGCGCCGCCAATCGAAGAACGAAGCCTCGTCGTTCTCGCCCTCAAAATATGCGCTCGCGCGATAGGAGAAATGCGATTGGGAAGCGCGCCACATTGGATGGTTGCCCGGATTGATGCGCACCTGCGCCGCAATCGAGCAGAATTTTCCGATTGTCGTATAAATGACATCTCCGTCATTCACGATATAAGAATAATCGCCCATTGAAGTTTCGACCACTTTGGTGCGCGCGCCGACTTCCGTGTAACGCCCAAAGACAGACTCCCGAACCAGGGCTGTCATATCGATCACAGGTTCAAGACCGAGTTTCCTTCCGGACATGTCAATTTCTCCCAGCAAAAAAATATCGGCCAGCGGCCGCCTGATTCTTGTCGTCGGCCCCTCGGGCGCGGGCAAGGATGCGCTGATTGAGCGCGCCAAACTTGCACTCTCCGGTGAAACGAGTTTCGTCTTCGCACGCCGCATCGTGACGCGCCGCCCCATGGCGGAGGATCACGATACGCTCGGGATGGAATCCTTCGAGAAATCCGAAGCGCAAGGCGATTTTCTTTTGTCCTGGCGCGCGCATGGTCTGGCCTATGGACTGCCCGCAAGCCTCAAACAGGATTTGGTCGCCGGCCGAACAATCATTGCCAATGTTTCCCGTGGTGTGATCTTGCAAGCCGAGCAGCTTGGATTTCCCGTCATTGTTTTGCATGTCACCGCTGACCCGGTGATTCTGGCGGCCCGCATTGCAACCCGCGGACGCGAGAGCATGGCCGAAGTCCGCGCCCGTGTGGAGCGCGCCGCTCCATTGCAGTGGCACTCTGCAACCATCGTCGAAATCCGCAACGAAGGCAGGATCGATCACGGCGCGGCCCTGTTCATCGAAGCCATCATACGATCCGCGGAGCCAGAAACGGCCCTCGTTCAATGATACGGAATCGCCCGTTTCGATATTCCTGACGGGCGAGAACAACAGAGTCGATAACAACCGGCTCTAAACCGACCCGTGACGAAAACAATTCCGAAATCTCATCCTGAGCCAGATCCAGAAGCGAATCTGGCAGGGCGCCAGTCAGCGTCATGTGAAAACGAAACTCATCGAAGACGTAGGGATAACCCCACAATTCAAGATAGGCTTTCTGCTTCTCGCTCAACGATCCGGCTTGCCGTCTGACCATGTCAGCAGAGGAAAGCGGCGCACGAAATTGATCGAACATTGAGACAATCCGCGCAGCTAATACCTGAAGAAGCTCATGATTATCTCGGGGCAGGAGCGCAAGAAAATTCGACAGACGACCAACCCCAAGAGATTCAATTGAAAAAGATGGCTGTCGCCCAGCAAATGTGTAGACAGATTCAATCAGATCGTCTTCCGAGCAATCGCCCTGCAGATAGAATGGCGCCCCGAGAGTAGCATGGAACCCATAGGTCCGTGGTGCCGCCGTCAAATCGTACCAGAGATTTGCATCGAGACCTCGCGGTACAAACTGATCGCACACATTTCCTGATGCAGCATCATAACCCAGACAATCACAACCGAAGCGCCAGAACGAACTTGCCGGATCGGGTGCAAAATAGATTGCATAGCGCGGCGCTTCTTTCCGCATTCAAAAAGCTCGCATCCCAGCGCACCACAAGGTGCGTACAACCGGCGTTTGCTCAATCAGCCCAAAGCGAAGAATGTCCGCACGTAAACCGGCTTGGAGCCGACCCCGATCGGCGAGGCCAAGCATGTCAGCCATGTTGCGCGTGACCATGGCCATGGCTTTGTGCAATGGCATTTCATGATCAAGATGGAGACGCATGACGGCCTGCAGAAGCGCATTCGGCACATAATCAGACGATAAACCATCCAGCAATCCATCGAGCGTCAGCTCGGTTGCTGATACGCCGCCGGAATGCGAGCCGCCACGCACGACATTAGGGGCGCCAGCCACAGTCATCATGCCATGTTTATGGGCATGACGCGCCGCCTCCGGCGTTGTTGGAAATTCAGAAATACGGGCGCCGGCTGCCACACCAAGCTCGACATCCTCTGGAGTTGTATCGTCATGCGTTGCAAGCGGAATCTTGCGCTCATTCAACATGCCGACGACGACCGGCCAATTCTTCGCAAAAAGTGCCGGTCCGGTATCCATACGCAATTTGACGTCGCTTTCGAACTCGTCATGGGTTTTCTCGCCGCTGCCCAGATTATACGTACGCAAATGTTCGATGTTGCGCCATTGGCGCTGACCAGGCGTATGGTCCATCAAGGATGCCAGCCTGACTACCGACTTACCAAGATGGGGCTCAAGATCCTCGACAATGTTTTCAGCCGGCACTTCGCAGCGCAAATGAATGCTATGCTCGACGCGAAAAGCCCCGTTTGCTGTGCCTTTTTCAATCGCTGAAATCATCAGTGGGAAGATCGTGCGGCGATAATCTTTAGCGCCATAAATCGAACCGCAACATATGGAATCATAAACCGTCGTCACGCCAGCTGCCGCCATCTGCGCATCATGAGCAATGGCACCCGCCAGAGCATCGGGCCAAAACACTTTCGGGCGCGGCACGAAATGCTTTTCCATATTGTCGGTATGCATTTCAATAATTCCGGGCGCCACAAAGTCGCCGCCGACATCAATAGCTGCCGGCAAGCTACTCAGCCCGTGATCGATTGCCTTGATCCCACTTTCATCAAAAGCAATCGTTCCATGGACGATTTCATTTTCCAGAATAAGGCGGGCGTTCGTGAGGATAGTATCGCTCATGCGGCCTCTGCGGCATTGTAGGATTGAATTTCGATACGCCGTGACGCAACGCGTTCGCGCACCAGTTCATCGTGAAAAATACCAATCAAGGCGGAGCCCGCCTCGCGAACCTCACAGATCAGCTCAATGACAACATCGCGATTTTTGGCATCCAGAGAAGCTGTCGGCTCATCGAGAAGCATCACGGGTGTCGCTGCTATAAAACTGCGTGCGATGTTGACCCGCTGTTGTTCGCCACCCGAGAATGTGGCCGGCGCAAGAGTCCAAAGACGTTGCGGAATATTAAGCCGCTCCAGCATTTCTGCAGCTTTGTCACGGGATATTTTTTCATCCATCCCGCGCAGCAGAAGCGGCTCCATGACAATGTCAATCGCGCTCACACGAGGAATGACGCGCAAAAATTGACTGACATAGGACAGGCTGTGACGGCGCAGATCGAGAATATCCCGAGGATCGGCTTTGGCGACATCGACCCAGCGGTTACGATGACGGAATTCAATGCGGCCCTGCGTGCATTTATAATTTCCGTAAAGCATGCGCAAAAGGCTCGATTTACCCGCACCTGAAGGTCCATGCAGGACGAGACAATCGCCCTCTTTCACGACGAAAGAGACATTTGCCAGAACGGGTAAATTCACTCCGCCCTGATTGTGCAGCGTGAATGTTTTACCGACATTATCGACGCGAACGAGGTCGCTCATGAGGCCCTCATGTCAGAACAGCAGATGTAAGCAGCTGCGTATAAGCGTGCTGCGGATCGTCAAGCACCTGATCGGTCAGACCCTGCTCGACAATGTAACCGCCCTTCATCACCATCAATCGATCCGTGAGAAGCCGTGCAACTGACAGATCGTGGGTGACGATGACAACAGCCAGATTCAATTCACGCACAAGGTTGCGCAGAAGGTCGAGAAGCCGCGCCTGGACAGAAACATCAAGCCCGCCCGTCGGCTCATCCATGAAAACAAGCCGCGGCTCGCAGACCAGAACCCGTGCGATCTGGAGTCTTTGTTGCATGCCACCGGAAAAATTGCGGGGCAGATCATCGATGCGTGCCGGATCGATTTCGACCCGGCGAAGCCATTCGCTAACGTTCGCCCGTATTTTCCCATAATGGCGATCGCCGCGATCCATCAGCCTTTCGCCAACATTGCCGCCTGCCGAAACATCCATCCGCAAACCGTCACGCGGGTTTTGATGGACGATACCAAGGCTACGGCGCATCAAAGCGCGCCGCTGCGGTTCGGAAAGACGATGAAGGTCAAGGCTCTCGCCACCGTCCTCGAGAATCACCTCACCGCCGGTTGGGCGATCGAGGCCGGCCAGGCAACGCAGCAAAGTCGATTTACCCGAACCCGATTCGCCGACAATGCCCAGCACCTCGCCGGGCCACAAACGGAATGATGCCTGCGCGCAACCAATGCGATCGCCGTAAAAGCGCGAGACATTGCGCACATCCAAAACTGGACGCAAATCCAGACCTTCACGGATTTTATCCATGGCAGACGTCATGATTCTTGCCCCTTGGCTCGTCGCTCTTCGCAATAATCCGTGTCGGAACAGACAAACATGCGCGAACCACTGTCATCGGTGATGACTTCGTCGAGATAGGAGTTTCGCGTTCCGCACAGAGCGCATGGCTTGTCCCAGCTCTGGACACGAAACGGGTGATCCTCGAAATCGAGGCTCTTCACCGTTGTATAGGGTGGAATGGCATAAATGCGCTTTTCACGCCCTGCACCGAATAATTGCAGGGCCGGCATGCGGTCCATTTTTGGATTGTCAAATTTCGGGATGGGCGTTGGCGACGCAATATAACGTCCATTGACCAGAACGGGATAAGAATAAGTCGTTGCAACATGGCCGAAACGGGCAATGTCCTCGTAAAGACGAACCTGCATGAGGCCATATTCCTGCCAGGCATGCATGTTGCGCGTTTCAACTTCTGATGGCTCCAGCTTTCGCAAGGGCTCAGGCTGGGGAACCTGATAGACAAGAATCTGGTCCTCGCGCAGGGGTTTTTCTGGAATGCGATGACGGGTCTGAATGATGCTGGCCGCATCAGTACGCGTTGTGGTTGCCACACCTGTCACGCGCGCAAAGAAATTGCGGATGGAGACTGCATTTGTCGTATCGTCAGCCCCCTGATCGATCACCTTGAAGCAGTCGCGCGGCCCGATCAGCGCAGCTGTGATCTGAATGCCACCAGTCCCCCAACCCCTCGCCAGAGGCATTTCACGCGAACCGAAGGGCACCTGATAGCCAGGTATCGCCACCGCCTTCAGCAGAGCGCGGCGGATCATGCGCTTTGTCTGCTCATCGAGATAGGCATAATTGTAATTGGTATCATGGAGCGAAGGCGCGGCTGATATTGTCATGACAACGCTCCTTCGGCTTCTTTTGTCACTACAAAACGGCGCTCTTCCTGCTCTTTGCGAATTTTTCGCAACAGCTCAAGCTCCCCCTGAAAGTCGACATAATGAGGCAATTTGAGATGTTCGACGAAGCCGGATGCCTCAATCGTATCGCAATGATAAAGGACGAATTCTTCCTGCTGTGCGGGATAGGAAGCTGCTTCGCCGAAATCGCGGGCCTTTAATGCCCGATCGACAATGGCCATGGACATGGCCTTGCGCTCGCTATGTCCAAAAGAAAATCCATAGCCACGGGTGAATTGCGGCGGGACTTCGGAAGATCCGGCAAATTGATTGATCATCTGGCATTCGGTGACGAGAATATCGCCGAGATCGATTTCAAATCCGAGTTCTTCCGGACAGAAACTGACTGGCACCTCACCCATCCGGATTTCACCCGCAAACGGATGATTGCCACCAAAACCGCGCTGCACCGAATAGGCGAGGCCAAGCAAAAACCCTTCATCTCCACGCGACAGCATTTGCAAGCGCATGTCACGCGCTGCGGGAAATTGCGCGGGATCGCGCGTGATGTCTGTCGGCGCGGGATCGCCTGCGGGCGGTGCCTCAACCTCGATCAATCCCTCGTCGCCGAGAATGTCGGGAACGCGGGGCATGTGAGGATCCAGACCCGCCGACGCCTGCGGAACGACCGGCGGCACGGCGTCGCTCGTCAGGCTGAAGTCGAACAGACGATGCGTGTAATCATAGGTCGGCCCCAAGACCTGCCCACCCGGCAAATCCTTGAAAGCAGCGGAAATGCGCCTCTGGATGGCCATCAGCGTCGTATCGATGGGCAAGGAAGAGCCAAAACGAGGAAGAGTCGTTCGATAGGCCCGCATGAGAAAGGCTGCTTCCACCGCATCGCCCTGGGACTGTTTTAGGGCCAAGGCTGCCAATTCCTCATCGAAGAGCGAGCCCTCATTCATGACGCGCGCAATGGCCAATTTCATCTGCTCGCGGAGCTGAGCGACTTCCAATTCAGCAACATCCGGATTACCCCGACGCACATGCGCAAGCAGATCGTGGGTCGCCGCTATGGCTGCTTCACCGCCCTTGACTGCAACATACATCAGCAAGGCTCCTTCAAAATACGTGTCGAACGCGGCAGACCGCAAAGCCCATGTTCGGCCAAGATCAGAACATCCACGCCACGCGGATAGAAGGAATGATTGGTTTTCATTTGCGAAAGGAAATTTTCCGGTAAACCAATCGGCGCCAGCCGCGCGATCGATTCGATGCCCGACCCCTCCAGCGCGAGCGGCATGCCGCCCGTAAAAGCCTGGGCCAAAACGATCAATGTCGTCGAGCGATCGGGATAACGCTCATCGCCCAAAGCAAATTCTGACAGGTCAGGATTTGCCCTGCCCTCGCGCAAAATTCCAAAGGCTGCACGGGCGGGCTCTGCGACGACTTCGCAATGCGCATGAAAAGCGAGCCAATCGGCAACCTGGCTGCAGCGCAGTTCTTCATCCAGCCAGACAGGCGTCTCGTGATCGCACATGGCAAGGAGAATACCGAGCGCTTCCTTTGGCAGGTCCTGCGGGCCATGAAGACCCATGTCGGGAACGGCAACGATGTGACCGGGCCCCGACATGGCCGTCAAAATGGCACGAAAAAACGCCTGCGAACCATGAACGGGATCGCTGAAACCGCGCCCCGGAGAGAAAGGAGCATTCATCAGCCGTCACCCCGAACCATAGTGAAGAAATCGACCTTGGTCGCAGCGGCCCGTCGGCTGGCTTCTTCCTGGCGTTTTGCATAAGCGGCCGCGATAGGCGCAATCACATGTTCGAAAATCTCATTTCGACGCATTGGATTCTGCAATAATCCATCGAGGGCTGCGCAAAGGACCGCTTTCTTCTTGTCGCGACCGAGCGCATAGGAAAAACCAAGACATTCGCCAACGCGCACGACACAGCGTGTCATGGTCGCCTCGCCTGCATTGAACCTTTGGCCGCTACCCCCGGCACGCCCTTCAAGCATGATCGTGCCAACCTCGGCGGGCTTGACGATATCGATGGCCGGCATGTCGATTTTTTCAACCGCCGCCGCAATTTCAGAATGCGAGGCCCGAGCGAGGACTGCCATCCAGCCTGCGCGATCGCGATGTTCATTCACCCTATTCATGAGGGCAACCCTGTTTCATCCAATTGTCGTGAAGCTTGTCTAGACAAGAGAGATGACGGAGAGATGACATCATGTTCGGGGCAGAAAAAAAGAATGCCGGGCAAGCCGAATTTTCCACAGCATGGCAGCATATAGCGGACAATATACTGCAAGGCGTTGCACGCGGCTTGTGGTCAGACGGTGATGCGCTGCCTGCCGCGCAAGAAATGGCAAAAAAATATGGCGTCCATCGACACACTGTGCGCCAAGCCTACAAACACCTTGAAGATCACGGCATCGTCAACATAAGGCGCGGTGTCGGCACATTCGTGTGCACAGGGCCCCTGACCTATCCGCTGGGAACCCGCGTGAGCTTTCGCAGCAATATGGCCGCGATGAACAAAACGGGCTCAAGCCATTTTGTCGAGAGCTCGACCATTCTGGCGACAGAACAACTTGCCGAGACGCTGGCCACCATTGCCGGTGCTTCACTCTGGCGGATCGAGCTGATCAATTCAGTCGATCGGGTTCCCGTATCCTTCAGTCGTCACTTTCTGTGCCAGGCCCGTTTTCCGGATTTTCCGGAAAGGCTCAAAAACTCTGATCTGTCCTTGACCCGCTGCCTCGCCACTTATGGGATCCATTCCTATGAACGGATGTCAACGCGAATTTCCGCAAGGACAGCAAGCGACAGGGAATGCGGTCTGCTTCATCTGCCTGAGCCATCGGCCGTTTTGATCACACGCGCCATTGATGCCGCGCACAAGAGACCCATCCAGTTCGTCCATACAGCTTTTAGGGCAGATGCCATCGACCTTCTGGTCGAAAGCCACACATTCACTGAAACGACATATGACACCGACATGATCGCGCCATCCAAAGGGGGATGAGATGACAGGCAAGAATATTGATTTACGGGATATTATCGCTCGTATGCACAATGAAATTGTCGATGGTCTCGACGAGGAATTGGAACTTGAGATCGACGATGGGCGCCTCGATGCGCTGATCAACCCCCAATACCACCATGAAAAGACCGAAAGCGACCTGGACCGGCATTTCTATTTTCGTGAATTGCTGCGGCTTCAGAAGGAGCTGGTCAAACTGCAGGACTGGGTCCAGCACACGAAACTCAAACTGGTCGTGATTTTTGAAGGACGCGATGCTGCCGGCAAAGGCGGCGTGATCAAGCGCATCACGCAGCGCCTTAATCCGCGGATCTGCCGCGTAGTGGCCCTGCCCGCACCCAACGACCGGGAGCGGACGCAATGGTATTTTCAACGCTACATTTCTCATTTGCCAGCAGCGGGCGAAATGGTTCTTTTCGACCGCTCCTGGTACAATCGGGCAGGCGTCGAGCGGGTCATGGGCTTCGCGGACGATGAGCAAGTCGATGAATTTTTCCGCGACGTTCCCGAATTTGAGAAAATGCTTGTGCGCTCAGGCATTATTCTCGTGAAATACTGGTTTTCCATTACCGATGAGGAGCAGCAGGCGCGCTTCATGATGCGCATCAGCGATCCATTGAAGCAATGGAAACTCTCGCCAATGGATCTTTATTCCCGCTCTCGTTGGGAGGCCTATACAAAAGCCAAGGAAGACATGCTGAAGCGCACACATATTCCCGAAGCACCCTGGTGGATTGTCAACGCAGTCGACAAGAAAAAGGCCCGACTGAACTGCATCCATCACCTTCTGTCGCAATTAACCTATGAAGAAATTACGCATGAAATGCCGCCTCTGCCGCCGCGGGAATATTCGCCCGATTACCTTCGGTCTGAAATTCCAGCCTCCTTATATGTGCCAACCATTTATTGATGAAGGCAGGTCGCTCAAAACGAAAATACTTTTTATGATCACCCGGGAGCGAAATTTAGAGCATATACTCTCTATGGCTCAGTTTTCCGATCACCAATAAATCGCCGGCGCAAACGTGAGGATACAGCATCAATCATGGCCACTGTGATCAGGATCATGATGATAATGAAGGCAACCTGATCCCATTCATAAATGCGGATCACTTCTGCAAGATGCAGCCCGATTCCACCCGCTCCGACAATACCGATAATTGTCGCTGATCTTGTGTTCGATTCAAAATAATAGAGCGTCTGACTAATCAAGACCGGCATAACCTGCGGCAAGATACCGAAACGCATGACGAGCAAACGATTGCCACCGGTTGAGGTAACCCCTTCGGAAGCCCTACGGTCGGTAGCTTCAATCGCTTCAGAGAACAGTTTCGTGAAGCTGCCAATATCGCTCGTCATAATGGCCAGAACCCCCGCGAAGGGGCCAAGTCCCACAACATTGATCCAGATGAGCGCCCATATAAGCGTATCTACGCCACGAATCGTGTCGGAGGAACGTCGAACGAAGAACCGGACAAACCAGCCCCCAATCATACCCCGGGCCGCCAAAAATCCGAGCGGGAGTGCAATCATCGCAGCCAGCAATGTACCGAGGAAGGCAATCGCTACAGTTTCTCCGAGGGCCTTAAAGAAGGCAGAAGAGTGTCCGCCGGACGATGGCGGCACCATCAAGCCCAGGAAAGTCGCAAGCTGGGAGAGACCACTTCCAAAGCGGGCAAATGAGAATTCCAGCCGCATCAAAGCAAAAACAGCAACAGCAATGATCGACGCGACCACTATCGATGTGATGAGCCGGTTCTTTATTGATGGCCGCAACAAAGCAGGAAAATTTTCGCGAGCATGATCGCGATCGAGGAGAGGCGCTTTAATTCTCATCGGCGCTGCGTCCCTTCAATCAGTTGATTTCGGATACGCTCTGTGACGAGATCAATCACCATCACGGCAGCGATAATGAGAAGCAGGATTGCCGAGACATCAGAATAGTAAAATTTACGAACTGCCTCGATGAGCTCCTGTCCAATGCCACCTGCGCCGACAAATCCCATCACTGAGGCACCACGCACATTGATTTCAAAACGCAATAGCCCGTAGCTTGTGAAATTCGAGAGGACTTGCGGCACCACAGCGTAGCGAATGACCTGCCAACGGCTTCCACCGGTGGCGATCGTGCCATCGACGGGCTTCATATCGATGTTCTCGACAACTTCCGCAAAAAGCTTACCCAAAGCGCCGAATGTATGGATTGCGATCGCCAGAACGCCGGGCATGGGGCCAAGACCAAAGGCAACAACAAAAATCAGGGCGAATACAAGCTCCGGGACTGTTCGGCAAAATTCCAGGACACGACGAGCAACAAAGCAACTTGTTTTGTTTCGCGACAGGTTCGACGAGGCTGCGAAACAGACGAGGAAAGCTCCTGCAGCGCCAATAAGTGTACCCAAATAGGCAATCAGCAGCGTATCTCCAATATGGATGAGCCACTTCTTCCATCCCCAGAACCATTCGCCTGGATCGGTCAGGACAGAGTGCCCATTATCAAGATAAAAAATCCGCGCAATATAGCTGGTCAGCTCGCCCAGATTTCCAAAAAATTTTGCAAGGTCAACTTCGGCGACGTTCCCGGCGACCAGAATGAGGAACAGAAGAACAACAAGTCCAAAAAGGCTCGCCCGACGCCGTTCGATTTGCTGGGAATCATAATGTCCGAGATGCGACGCAATCTGGCTCGTGGGCAGACGGTTAATGACCAGGGCCATAGTTGCTCTCGTGAGGATAGTGATCAACGACGTGAGAAAAAGGCCGGGACAAAGCCCGGCCTTCCAGTCTCCTGAAGAAATTTACTTCTTGCGGAGGGAGTCTACGAACTTCTGCAGTTCCTCAATCACGAGATAATCCGCATGCGGCGCGGGCGCAAAGCCTGGTGACTTGCCGTCGGACAGCATCTCAAAAGCATCTTTTGCTTTCGTCGGCGCATCGAAGAAAGCTTTCGTGATGGAGGCCTTCAGATCGGCAGGCAGGCCCGACAAGACGGCATAAGGCGATCCGGGAATCTTGTCTGAACGGAAAACGATTTTGAAATCTTCGGCCTTAACCATCCCTTTCCTTGCCATTCGCGAAAGGTTGGAATCCTCTTCCGAGTTCCACCAGTTGAAGGCAAGATCGCATGTGCCCTGCTGCACTGCCATGACAGCATTCTCATGACTGCCGGCATTGGTGACCTTGGCAAAGAATTTAGCCGGATCGATGCCCATCTTGTTCATGGAGAAAAGTGGGACATTATTGCCGGAGGTTGAATTCGGATCGACGAGACAAAGGTTCTTGCCTTTGAAGTCCTCGAGCTTTGCGCCGGGTGCACTGGTCTTTGCCCATGCCACGGAATAATAGCCAACCGATCCGTCTACAGCGCGCAGCGAGGCGATCGACTCGACACCGCCTTTTGAAACCGTATGTGCGCGGATGTAGGATGAGGGGCCGTAATCGGCAATATGAATGGTACCAGCGCGCTGGCCTTCGATCACCGCAGCATAATCGGCGGCTATGCGAAGCGTGACCTTAACCCCCAATTCCTTTGAGAGGTAAGCGATCCAAGGAGCCAGACGCTCCGTGACGCCCGAAGCATTCTCTGCAGGAACCGCGGCATAAACCAGCTCAGGATATTTGCTTTTCCATTCCTGTGAAAAACTGGGCGTGGCAAAAGCGACTGCAGCTGTCACAAGGGCCATATAGCGAGCAAAGTTCATTGGATATTCCTCAGGTTCCAGTGGAATCAGGCAACTGCAGCAAGTGCAGGGGCGTGGGCCGGCAGAGACGGCGGAAGCACATTCATCGCATCGTCAGCATCGAGGCCATAAAGTTCACGGGCCGTTGCCTCCGTCAGCTCATCAGGCGCGCCATCGAAGACGACCTGCCCCTGAGCCATGCCGACCAAACGACCGCAATAGTCTTTCGCAATATCGAGATCATGCAGGTTGCAGATCACGGTAATTCCAAAATGCTTGTTGAGGCGCTGCAAGGCGTCCATAACAATGCGCGTATTACGCGGGTCCAGAGAGGCGATCGGCTCATCCGCGAGAACGAGCTCGGGCTCCTGCACCAGCGCCCGGGCAATAGCTACACGCTGCTGCTGCCCACCAGAAAGCGTTTCCGCTCTTTGCGCAGCCAGTCCTGCAATATCGAACTGATCCAATGCAGAAATGGCCAGAGCACGATCATCCTCAGCCCAAAGTTTCAGCATCGATCTCATCATTGAGGTTGTATGAAGCCGCCCCATCAGAACATTGGTCAGGACATCGAGGCGTCCAACAATGTTGAACTGCTGAAAGATCATTGCGCAGGATCGGCGCCAGGCGCGCAATTCATGACCTTTCAATGATGTCACATTCAGGCCATTGAAAACGATCTCACCTGAGGAAGGATCGGTCAGACGGTTGATCATGCGCAGCAAAGTCGATTTGCCAGCACCGGACCGACCGATCACACCGACAAAACTTCCACGTTCAATCGTCAAGTTCACATCGCGTACCGCCAACGAATTTCCGTAGGCCTTGGAGACATCTTTGATTGTGAGCATCGACAGAATCCCTGTTTGTGCGCCGCTTGTAGAATCCCGGCACGACAATTTGGTGACAAAGATCAGCAGGCGATCGGCAGGCAAAATACTTGTCATGTGACTGTCATTGTCACGACGTAGGGGATCGGGTTCTGGAGATTCCCATGATTGAAATTTCGTCCGGCAAAGTTCTGACGGCATCCGGCTGGTCGGATCAAAACCTCTTCATTTCAGACGGAATTCTGACAGAAAATGCGGCCGTCACGGCACGCATTGATGCGTCCGGCCTCCTCGTTCTGCCCGGAATGATCGATATTCACGGCGATGCTTTTGAACGTCAGATCATGCCGCGCCCGAATGTCGCATTCGATCTTGGCCTTGCCTTGCGCGACACGGATCAGCAATTGATCGCCAATGGCATTACCACTGCCTATCACGGTGTGACATCATCCTGGGAGCCTGGCCTGCGCCGGCTGGACAATGCCCGCTCCCTTGCCTTGATGATTGCCGATCTGCGCGGCCGCACGGCCTGCGACATGCGCTTTCACTTGCGGCATGAGGCTTTCAACCTCGAGGGCGAGGAAGAGACGCTCGACTGGATTTCGGAAGGTCTTGTCGATGCTTTTGCCTTTAACGACCACATGCGCGGAATTGTCTTCGGGAAGCCGATCAAAGCCTCGAAAAAACGCGACATGATCGCCCGGTCGGGCTTGGATGAAAGCGAATTTACCGAACTGATCAATCGAACGCTCGCCCGCGAAGCCGAGGTTCCTGCCTCTCTTGCCAAAATTGCAGAGGCTGCGCGCAGGAAAGGAATTCCGCTTTTGTCGCATGACGACCGGCACGAGGACGATCTGAACTTTTTCGACACGCTTGGCTGCTCAATTAGTGAATTTCCGACCGAGATCGACGTGGCCGAAAAAGCGGCGCATCGGGGCAAGGATATTGTTTTTGGCGCTCCGAATGTCATTCGCGGCGGATCGCATACTGGCTGCCCAGCAGCTACAGATATGGTACAACGCGGATTATGTTCGATTCTGGTATCGGATTATTATTATCCGTCGCTTCTTCATGCGCCCTTCCGCCTCGCCCGCGACAAGAAGGTCGAGCTTGAGGAAGCTTGGAACCTCGTTTCCAAAAACCCCGCCCGCGCTCTGGGGCTTACTGACCGCGGCACGATCGAGACCGGCAAACGCGCGGACCTTATCCTGGTCGAGCAATGCGACGACGGCCCAAAGCTTATTGCGACGATCGCTTATGGCGACATAGCCTGGATGTCAGATTGGACAATTCTTAAAGCGTGATGTGAAAACTGATTCCATGCCGCTGAAAACCAAGATTTTCATAAAATGAATGCGCGCGTGTACGGCGCGCATTGGACGACAGGACAAGTTTATAGCATTTTTTTTCGCGCGCCATATTCATGGCCGCTTGCATCATGTCACGCCCAAAGCCACGGCCCTGCATATCGGGATCGACCACAATATCTTCGATAATGGCTGATGGCGCGCCGCAATGGCCCAGATTGAACATTACAAGAAGAGCGAATGTTCCAATCACACGGCCATCAATCTCAGCGAGATAGATCTTGTAATCTGGATATTCAAAAAAGCGTCGATAAAGCGCGCGCGCCTCTTCAATGGGAAGGACGTCCCCATTATCGAAATCGGGCTGCGCGTAAAGGCGCAAAACCTCGTTCAAATCCTCTTCATTGGCCTGCCTGATCTTTAACATAAGCGCCTCATTCCGGTCGTCGCATCGTCGCCAAGAAAGAATAACCGCGGTAGAGCGAAACAAATCTGGATTCAAATCCCCGAGCCGCGGCGATTTCTTTGAAAACGGAGTCAAATTCATGATTGGGTGTGACCGAGAATAACGAAAGCCACGAAAGAAGGGGGCGTGACAAATATGACGGCAGGCCGTCGAATGCACCGAAATCCGTCACCAGCAGAGTTCCGCCTCGCGGCAGCATGGCAGCTGCGCGCTCAAGCGCCTGTCGCCATTCCGGGATCATCGACAAAGTATAGGAGAAATAAATTCGTTGAAAATGATCCTCAGCTAAATGAGCTTGTGCGTCGAAAGCCGTCGCATCAGCCAGACTGAACTGGACACGATTTTTTAGACCGGCTCGGTCAATGGCATCCTGCGCCTTGCTGAGCATGACATGCGAAACATCGATCCCATAAAAACTGGCACCAGGCCAGCGACGTGCAGCTTTGACAAGATTTCGTCCGGTCCCGCAGCCGATCTCCAAAACATTGGTGCCTGACGGCGGCGCCAATGCCTCGATCAGGGGCTCGCGACCAAGCAGGTAATAACGTCGGGTAACATCATAAAGACCGATCTGCCAATGATAGATCCGGTCCATTCTGTTGCTGGCATCACTCAAGCGTCACTGTCCTTGAGCTGATAAAGATGGAAAGCCCCATAAATAGCAGACCTATCGCGCGCCTGGAGTATATCGGAGCGGGCATCCTTGCGGCCCCAATGGCGCAGAATATTGTCGCTTACGCGTCCAGGCAGAAGCTTCTCATTGGCTGCAGTCCGGAAGATGACACGCGCTCCCGGCCGCGCCGTGCGTGTGATCTGCGACCAAAGAGCATTCAGATCGTGGTCGTTCATCCAATCCTGTGCGTCAAGGAGCACATAGCAATCGAGGCTCTCAGCCGGCTCGCAGCTCAGATAATGCGTCATCGATATCTGATGAACTTCTACCCTATCCGCGCAATCTCTGATCTTCTCAAAATTGCCCGGCTCCAGATAGGGAGGTACCGGTGCATTTCTGTCTGCGCCATAAGAACGACCGAAAGCTTGCCAGGCAAAATAATTGTCGGCGAAAGAAAAGTCGCAGGTCAGTTTCTTGACCCGCGCTTCAAGCGCGCCGATCATTCCGTCTGGATGATCTTCGGATAGTTTGCGATATTGCGCGGGTGGAATGCCAAGGCCATAAAGCGAAGCAGGCTGACCCGCAAGAAAACGAATCATTCGTTTTGAAAAAAGCGGCTTCAGATATTTTTCATAGGCCTGTTTCTGCTCTTCCAGATTCTGCGCTTCAAGAATACGGCGCAGGTCCGATCCATGCAGGCGCGATACACCATGCGCCAGTCCGATGAAAAGACCCAAGAGGCCCGAACGATAAAAACCGCGTTCGAAGCTTGAGATTCGGCGTCGGCCAAAAAGATCACGCTTTTCCCAATAGCCCTTCGTCGCGGGATCGAGTTTTGGCTTGAGGATTTCGTCATAGATGGCAACATTGCGGGCATCGGCAGCATTGACAAAAAAAAGATGCACGCTCGCATGATCAGGCAGATTTTTCAGAGCGGCCAGTTTCAATCGATTAAGGGCGACATGCGCTGCATTCAGATCGACCGCAATGATTTTCGAGGGATGGGCGCAAAGATAGGAAGCCACATTGCAGCCGCCTGAGGCTATGGCAACGATGCGATCAGTCTTGCGGATGCATAAAGCATCCATGTCTACGACCGGATCCTCCCAGATTTGGGGATAAACCAATCCGCTAAAGAGAAAGGTGAAGAGGCGCTCAAGCATGCCCTCGGCAGAGAATGGCCCACTGCGGTGGACAGCTTCCGCCAATGCCGCACGTGATCCATTTGCTTTGACTGGAAGATCCATATAGCTGCCCCCGGCGATCGAAAGTGCCGGTAGCAGCATCTCATGACACTTAAATGTCAGCTCTGCTGGCTGGCTGGCAGATTCACGTCAGCCGGTGAAGCGGCTTGGGGATTGTGTGGAGCAGCCGCATGAGCTTGTCCCAGTCGATTGTTTCAATGAGATCGGCAAGGCTCCTGCTGCTGACGATTTGCCGTGCCGCCTTTAGATTGCAGCGGTGCAATCTTCGCTCTCGCGCCTCATCCCAATCGGCGAGCTGCTGCTCGACAATGAGCGGATAGACGGCAATTCGGCACTTGCGATTGCGGGCCCGCAAAGTGAATTCGCCAAGCCGATAATCCAGCACCCGCCCGATCATGCCAGCTTCTTCGCGCGCCTCAAGCGCAGCAACATCGCATGGAGAGAGCCCACGCATGGGGTTCCCTTTCGGAATAATCCAGCGGCCCCCACCACGTGATGTCACAAGGCAGACTTCGATCTCACCGTTTTCGGACAGAATGAGCGGCAGAGCACCGATCTGGCGCAATCTTCAGACCTCCAAAAAGACCGCGTCATGATGAGGCGTGAGCTCTAGCGTATCAAAAATGATTCGACTATTTTCATATGGACGCAAAAATCTGTCACAATCTAGAGAAATCTATGTCTGATGACGCCAACATATCGCTGAAGACCGAACAGGGTGGCATGTCTGCCCATCGGACAGGACGCGAATTCGAGCTGAAGTTTTCGACGGATTCCGCCGGATTGCGCCGTGTTCTTGCGCTTGAGCTTTTCGCTGGCATGCCGGCAAGTCGCGCACAACGACAAAAGACGACCTATTTTGACACGGAAACGGGACGGCTGCTGCAAAATTCTATCAGCCTCCGGTTGCGACAGATGCCTCGCAATCGCAATGTGATTACTTTAAAGGCTCCCCATCCAGATAGGCCTTCGGGCTTTGAGCGCCTCGAATTGGAAATTCCGATCGGCGACGCGGGCTTCAATGTCAGCATGAGCGATGCCGCGATCCAAGATCAGATCAGGCCCTACACACAAGACGCACCTCTTGTCGCACGATACGGGACTGATGTCAGACGCCGTATCATCAATATCCAGCATGGCCGCAGCCAGTTCGAAGTCGCGCTTGACTCGGGCTCATTCATCGTTGGCGATCAAGCCTATCCGCTGCATGAAGTTGAAATCGAACTTCGATCGGGCGACCGTGCTGACGCAATTGAATTTTCAAAAAGTCTTGCGCTGCAAGCGAATCTGACACTGGAGACGATCAGCAAGTCGCAGCGTTGCGCGCTTTTTGCCGGCCTGTCCGTGCCCGTGCGTCGGCAAACGGGAGGAGAGCTGCAGCCTGATCACTTGCTGGATAGCGCAATCGGCATCATCCTGTCGGAATGCCTGCAGCATTTCATCGATCATATCCACCCGTTCCGCAATGAACGGTCGCCCGCCTCTATTCACCAGATGCGGGTGGGACTTCGCCGCCTGCGTGCTGCGCTGAAAATCTTTGCCAAATCTTTTCCCGAAAGCAGCTTTCGTGACTTTGCCGGCCGCGCCCGCATTCTGGCTTCGGGCCTGGGCGACGCTCGAGAATGCGATGTCTTTTATCATCTGGCATTTGATGAGGCCTTGTCGCACTCCTCGCGACCTGACGACTTCATCCACCTAAAGGAAGGATTGCTGGTATTGCGCGACGACGCACGGCAGCGCGCAGCAGCACTGATTGAGTCACCAGAAACCCTCACTTTCATCCTGGATATGCAGGCCTATCTGTTTCGCCACGGTTGGCGCAGCGAGGTTCCCGATGCACATTTCCTGATGATGGCGGCGCCGGCTGCAAAATTCGCACGCAACAGCCTCGATAATCTGCTCCGGCAGGCTCAGAAACGGGGCAAGAATTTAACAAAGCGATCAGATGAAGAGCGACATGAGTTCCGGATCGCACTGAAAAACCTTCGCTACAATGCCGATTTTTTTTCAACTCTGTTCAGCGGAACAAAAGTGACCAAGGCTTGGTTCGCCGATTTGCGCCAATTGCAGGATCTTCTGGGACTGCAAAACGATCTGGCCAATGCCCAAATCATGATCGAGCGCATCAAAGCTTTTGCTCCAGGGGATTTTTCGACCTCTGCCGGTTTCGTCATAGGCTGGCAAGCCTGCAATAGCCAAGCCGCCGATCGGCGCATTGGCAAATCCTGGCGCCGCCTGAAACGACAAACACCCTTCTGGCATTAGGCTGACCCACCGGATCGGCAGGGAATTGTCGTTTGTCATATTTATTTCATGGAGGCCCTTTAGCGCCTTTCTGAGGCCCGTTCAGAAAGGCGTTATCCCATGAAATTTCGGACTTATTGCATCGCGTCGCTCTTGTTCAGCGTGGCGGTTTCGCCTCTCTCCGTCTCGGGCGCTCTGGCACAGGAGGCTCCGGCGGCCTTCAAGCCCCATATGGTCCGCGGCAAGGATCCAGCGCTCGAATTGTCCGTTCTGGGTCAATATCGCAGCGGCATCTATCGGAAGAGCGCAGCAGAAATCGTCAGCTACGATCCAGCCAGCAAACGCGCCTTTGTTATCAATGCCGCCAATCGTGAAGTCGATGTTCTCGATCTGAGCGATCCAACCGCACCCAAGAAAGCCATGACGATCAACGTTTCCGATGTTGGCGCCGATGCAAATAGCGTCGCCGTTTTAAACGGTCTTGTCGCCATTGCTGTCGAAGCTAAAGTCAAAACCGATCCTGGATTTGTTGCTTTTTACGATACCGCAGGCAAGAGATTGTCCGTTGTTCAAGTCGGCGCATTACCGGATGCCGTGACCTTTTCACCCGACGGCCGCTGGGCTTTGACCGCCAATGAAGGCGAGCCGGCAAATGATTATGCCGTCGATCCGGAAGGCTCAGTGAGCATTATCGATCTGTCGGTCGGCGCTGCCAATGTCACGCAAGCTCAGGTGCGGACGGCTGATTTCCGGGCCTATATCGGCAAAGAAGATGAATTGCGCAAGCAAGGCATTCGCATTTTCGGACCCAAAGCCAATGCGGCGCAGGATTTCGAGCCGGAATGGGTTGAAGTGGCGCCTGACAGCAAGACTGCCTATGTCTCGCTGCAGGAAAACAATGCCATTGCTGTTATCGACATAGCCTCGGCGCGCGTGACAGCCGTTCATTCGCTCGGCTTCAAGGATTGGTCTACAAATGGCCCATGGTCGGGCAAGGGCTTTGACGCCGGGCGCTCCGGCCCTGTCAACATGCGCCACTGGCCCGTTTCCGGCATGTTCAATCCCGATACGATCCGCCTCTATCAGGCAGGCGGAGAGACCTATCTCGTGACCGCCAATGAGGGCGATGCCCGCGATTATGAAAATGACGATTGGTTCAGCGAAGAAATAGAACTTCGCCAACTCAAACTCGATCCCAAGGCTTTCCCCAATGCCGCTGAGCTGCAATCGACAGCGCAATTGGGCTCGCTGATCGTCACGACCAATATGGGCATATCGAATGGCTGTAATGCGTCGCCCACGACTGCGGAAGCGCAGGCGGCTGGTTTCAAGACCGTGCGTGCCTATGTCATCGACAAATGCGTCTACAACCGCATCTTCGCATTTGGAGCGCGCTCCATGGCGATTTTCAGGGTCAAGCCTGACGGATTGGAGCTTGTCTTCGATACAGGATCGCAATTTGAGGAAATCACGCTTGCCGCGCAACCGTCTTTCTTCAATGCAGATCATCGCGACCGCGACCAGCAATTGCGCCGCCGCTCGCCGAACAAGGGCCCAGAACCCGAAGGCGTTGCTCTCGGCGAAATCGATGGACGCACCTATGCATTCATCGGCTTCGAACGTTTTGGCGGGATCATAGTCTATGACATTACCGAACCGGCCAAGACTTCTTTCGTGACTTACATCAACAATCGGGATTTCACCTTGCCGCTTGACGCCAAAGCGCAGGTGACGACCGATCTCGGTCCAGAGGGCCTGCATTTCGTGCCGGCCGCTCAAAGCCCCGATCCGAAGGGCCGACCGGTTCTAATCGTCGGCAATGAAGTCAGCGGAACGACCTCGATTTTCGCAATCGACCGCCTTAAAAAATAATCCTGCTTCCGCAAACAAGAAGAGAGGGCCATAGGCCCTCTCTTTTTTGCCTAGCCTGTCGCTCTTCAGCTGCCGATCACGCCGCCATCCTCGCGGGTAATGACAAGAGTCGCCGAGCGCGGAATCGTACCCTGACCATCCGGCCAGGCTGAATTGATCTTGCCTGCAGCAAAATCTTTCGGCGAGGTTGTTGCACCTGGGTGCTGAATACCGACAAACATGGTGCGCATGTCGGGCGTTGTAACGACGCCGGTAATCTCTTGGCCGGTTGGGCCGACCAGAAAACGCCGTATTTCGCCACTCGCCGGATCGGCGCAGAGCATTTGATTATTGCCCATGGGCTCAAGTGCGCCGCGATTCTGTTCGCTTTCGCCAATATCGGTCTGGATCCAGAGTCGACCGGCCGCATCGAACCAAAGCCCATCGGGACATGCAAAAATATTGTCTTCGCCGAGAGCGCGGCCGTTGAATGTGCTGCTTGTGGCGCGATTGCCGGCGATGACGAAGAGATCCCAGCGGAAACTTGTCTGGGCATGGTCGTCACCGGCCTCACGCCAACGAATGATCTGGCCAAACTGGTTTTGCGACCGCGGATTGGCAGCATCCACCTGCGCCTGCGTACGAGCCGTATTATTGGTCAGGGTGAAATAAACTTCACCCGTCACCGGATGGATAGCACCCCATTCCGGACGATCCATTTTGGTCGCTCCGGCACGATCGGCGGCCAAACGCGTATTGACGAGAATATCGGCAAGGGTCTGGAAACCGTTTTCAGCTGTCAGACCATTTTCGCCTGGCACCAAAGCCAACCATTGACCCGTTCCGTCAGCATTGAATTTGGCGGCATAAAGCGTGCCTTCGTCGAGCAATGCGCCGCTTGCCGTTTTCAGATCATAGGTTTTCGCCGATACAAATTTGTAAATATATTCGAAGCGCGCATCATCGCCCGAATAGCAGACGATCTTTTTGCCCGGAACAGCCGGAGCAAAAATCACGCCCTCATGAGCAAAGCGACCGAGATGGGTTCGCTTTATCGGCGTCGATTGCGGATTGAACGGATCGATCTCGACCAACCAACCAAAGCCATTGGGCTCGTTCCTGTAATCATCACGTGCACTGGCGCCACGCGGCGTTGCATCGAAACGGGCAAATTCATCGGCACCGCCTGACGCGAGCTCCCAAGCATAGCGTCCGCGATTGGCAGAGACGCCATAACGCGACTGCTCGCGCGGCATTTTCTCTGCGTTGCGGAAATAGCCGGCCCAATTTTCCTCGGCCGTGATGTAGGTGTTCCACGGCGTCACGCCATGAGCGCAATTGTTCAGCGTACCGCGTGTCGCCACGCCTTCAGGGCTGTATTTGGTGACGAGATAGGCCGTACCGCGCACGGGTCCGGAGAATTCCATATGCGTCATACCGGTGATGCGACGATTGCGCGGATCGACAACAATGGTCCAGCGATTGTCAGCGTCTCGACGGGTGCGATAGATGGCCACGCCCTGTGCCACCAACTCTTTCGCAACCTCCTCGGCATTGCGAACACCATCGGTGACGACAACCTCTTCAGAATTGAGCTCGCGGCCCTTTGCCGAGGCATGAAGAAAACGCGGCTCGACATATTCATGATTGACGACAATCAGCCCGTCGCTCGAGGATCCGTTGATCGGGAAGAAATGCATACCATCATGATGCATGCCGATCTGCTGCGCCTGTTCGGCCGCCGTGTTGAGCCCCGCGCGGAAAGGCGGCATGGACCCAAGGATCGGCTCACCCCAGGCTCCCAAAACCTGCACGCGATAGCCCTCCGGCACCACGACGGCATCTGCAGCGCCCACCTTGACCGGCTCGAAACCCATCCGCTCAGGCTTGGTCGCCGCGCCCTGCGCCTGCGCAGAACCAGAAAAGCCTTGCGCCAAGACACCGCTGACCGCGGCGGCAAGCCCGCCGATCAACCAGCCTCGCCGCGAGATCCGCGCGTCCATCACGTCGTAAAATGTCTGATTTTCAGACTTATTGCACGGCGGCTCATCGCCATGCCCAAAGCCGGGGGTTTTCGTGTGATCTGGATAATCGCTCTCATAGGCGCGCACGGAAAACCTCCCCTGAAACAATGACGCCCGCCGAGTCTATTTTTTCATGATGACACTTCTGCGAATGTCCTGCCTTTCCAACAGCCCGTTCCAATCAGTCTGAAAGGAAATCTCATGGCGCTGGAGAGCGCGCAGCGTTTCCGGCCCTTTAGCCATGCTTCAGCGCAGATCACTTTTCAGGGGTAAGCCACAAATTTTTGGATAGATCCCCTATTGAGAGCAAGTATAGTTTCACCATCAACAAGGTCCTGAAGACCGTTTTGGGGGAGAAAATACCTATGGCCCATCCTGCCGCCGCTGCACTGTCAGATTTCATTGAGAAGACACATGCCATCTGGGCTCGTGAAAGCGATATGAAGACACGGATGGAGCAAACACAGGCGCTCCTGACAAGCCTTGTAAAGAACCCCGCTATTCAAGATTCTGCCAGGAATTGGCCCTCGACCGAGGGGCACAAGAACCTGCTCCTGCATACGGACGAGAAATACGGTTTTATCATCAATGCCGTTGTTCGTGCGCCCAACCGGAAGGGGAGCGTGCATGACCATTCCCAGGCTTGGGTTCTCTATGGCCTTGTTGAGGGCACCGAATCTCTCGAGCGCTATGACCGCCTGGATGACGGGAGCCGTCCCGATTATGCCGAGGTAAAACTCTCCGGCGTGACGATTGGTCAGCCAGGCACGGTAGATCTTGTTCCCCCGTTCAATATCCATGCAGAACAAGGCGGCCCCAGTCGCTCTGTGGCCATGATCTTCCGTAGTGAAAAACTGGTGGGGCGCATCCTGCAACACGGATATGATCTGACGACAGGAAAAGTCACAGAACGCTACGGTCCGACGCAAGTGGAATATAGCCTCGCGTGATCGGGAGCCCCGCAAGCCGTCCCGACAGACATCGATGCCACGCAAGCCATCGACCTTATCCGATCGATGGTTGAACGCGTCGTGTTTCACCCGAATGTGTCTAGAAAAGGTTGAGATCTCGACATCTTTGGCGAACCCGCCAACATGCTTGACGCATGCGAGTACGTACAAAAGCAAAACGCCCCGGAGTTTTCACTCACGGGGCGTTTTTGTATTTGGTTGCGGGGAGGCGCTACCACCTCTACCGAACCTTTTTAAGTTCCGAGAGAAAGGCCCACATGCACCTTTAACCAAGCTGCTTCATGGACCCTGAAAACCCCGGTCAGCCTCGCGTCACCAAACCCAAGCGCCTCAAAAGGGCATAAGCCGTATATCAGGGAGGACTACTTTTCAGGGAGCAGGCCAAACTAGTGGGGTTTGACCATAATCATTTGAGAAGTGTGGGAGTGCCGTCTTTTAAAAGCCCTCCCAATTTGAAACCGCACACTGCGTCGATGTTTTTAGCTTTAGCCGCTAACTGAATCCTTTAGGATCTTACGCACTTCAGGGGTCACGGCCTTCATCTTTTCAAAAACAGGCCGCAGCCCCTGTGGATGATCAAGAAATCGATCAATCGGGTAAGTTGCCAGCTAGCAGGTCAACCGCTTCCTCTAAGAGTTTAATACTCATTTTTTCAAGATCACTTGAAAAGCGAGCGAGAGGAAAACTAATCGATAGACTGGCTTTTCCATTAGCAAAGGTTTTTGAAACAGTGTGACCACCAAGCAAAATTCCGCCAGAATCAGAAGCATAACCTACAGCCTCAATTTGCCGTAAATATTGCTTTATTTTTTTTTCTCCGCCAGGAAGGGTGGCAAGCTTCCCTTTATGATTTTTGAAATAAGACGCCCTATCCTCAGCGGAGGCGCTGGCAAGAAGCGCCCGTCCAGCAACAGATTCATGTAGCGACACAGCGAGACCGCAAGTTTGGGACGGTACAATAACTTGCGTGCTTTCAAGTACTTGAATGTCATATGTGCGCTCCCCATCGCGCACACCAAGTACAACGTTCTCATTTAATCGATCTAAAATTTTTTGCATAATGGGCAAAGCAACTTGTCGGAGCAGTTGATGAGATAAGAAGACATCAGCTAAGCGCAGATTTAAAAAGCCTAATCCATAGGTGTTGTTAGCCTCATTTTGAAAAATAAGTCCTTCGGCCGATAATGAACTAAGAATCCGAAAAACAGTTGGTTTTGTAAGGCCCGTATACTCAACAACATCTGAAAGTGTTAGAAAATCCCATGATTGTCGAAAAGCGGACAACACTATTGCTGCTCGTTCGACCGTAGAAACAGCGTCATGCGCTTTGGCTTGTGTTTTTCCAGACACTTTGCTCATGGGCAGAGCTGTTCATTAATTACAGAAAAACCCAAATGGGTTGAAATTTCTAAAGTTCCTTTCAACAACTCTCGAATACATTGCGCTTTTAAACGATCAGAAAATCTATCTGCCGGCAGCGAGACGGTTACAACAGCACAAGTATTGCCATGATGATCATACAACGGCGCTGATATAGCTGCGGCATCCGGAGTAATTTCGCGATAAGCAATTGAATAGCCGCATTTATGGATAGCCTCAAGTTCAGTACGCAGCAGATTTTTCTCTACATAACCCGAATTATCAAATGCGATCAGCGGAACCCTATCAAAATATATTTTAAGATCATTTGCACTTAATCCGGCAAGCAAAACTTTTCCTGCTGATCCGATATGCAACGGCGCCTCGAAACCCGACTGTGCAGTGCGGCGAATCGATTGGCTACTTTCCACATAATCAATGCTGATGCGCTTAAATCCTGATCGAATACTCAAAATTATTGTTTCATTCAGGCGATCACGCAAAGCCCGCATAACCGGATACGCGATTTGTCGCATACCAACTTGACGGCGTCGAATATCAGCAAGGCTCAACCAACCAAAGCCAAGTTCGTATTCATCAGGGGCCACGCACTTGATAAAATCATGTTGCGCGAGTGTTTCTAACGTCCGCCTCGTGAGAGCATTTGACATACCAGCTTCACTTGCTAGCTCTGTCAGAGTTTTGCGTGAAGAGGTACGGGAAAACCTTCTTAAAAGGGCAACGGCATTACTTATGCCCTCGATCTGATAGCGTTCCTCACCTGATAGCGCAGGACTCTTATTGTAACCTGAGAGAACCAAGTATGTGACTTTCAAATAGTCAGCGCGAATGGTACTTGCTGAGGCCCGGATCGCTGAACAACGGATTTCTCTTCCGGCTTATAGCCATTCTGGAGCACTTTACCGACCAATCTCTGCGAGCGCACAATCATAGCAACAGATCGTCGCTGGCCACCCTGCTCTGCATGAATGTCATAAGGAGGCACAATATCCACAGATCCCCGCGCGCCTCTCGTAGCAGAAACAAGTTCTACCTCAGCATAGCCTGGCTTGTCTCCGTCATCGAGACGTCGGAAGCGCTCTAATGTTTCCTCACCATCAAGAACACCATAAAGGACCCAAGCCTGAGCATGGTCGTGCACCCCGCCTTTGTATCCAGCGGGACGAACCACCGCATTCACCACAAAGCCAAAGCGCTCATCTTCATAGAGCAGCAAATTCTGACCCACAGTATCAGGCCAATTACGTGAATGCTCTAGAAGATCATCTTGACCAATCAAGGCACGCAAGCTCTCCCGAGCCACTTCCATTCTTTGCCCATCATCGGGGAGCGTTCCCCAGATAACCTTTAGCTCTTCCAGGAAGCCCTCAAAGCAAGGCAGAATACGCGCCATTTTTATCGTTCCTCAAGCATGGGCCGAGGCAGCATGTGCAATGGCCGCTGGTGAGATTTGAATATCCCAAACAGGAATAACCTGATCTCCATCTGTTTTGGGTACATAAGTTTCAACATCAAGCTGCGTGGCGCAGCCAGCGCAGAAATATTCAACATAGTGCCCAAGAGAGGACCTGCCTGAGGGGGGTGGCAAGTCCGTGATCGCATCCTTCGCTGTGACGCGATAAATTGCAGCATCTTTGTAATTGCCTTCGGCGGGACCGAAATCCTCCTTGCAGCAACGGCAACCGATGCGGAAGCCATCTCCCGTATCAAAAATATCCAGATTCTCATGGATGCGCATTACGCGACGGTTATTGTCCGAAATCTTACCGCGCGCAACGCCGTCTTTGACAGGCTTAGCGGTTGCGAGGCGATCATTGCGCATTTTTTCACGTAGTTTTTGCGTCCCACTTACATCAATTTCATGGCCATCATTTTTTAGCTCGACGCCATAAACTTTCTTCGCAAATTTCTGTGAGACAGCTTTATTAAAGATATCATCCAAAACCTTGGCTGGATCGCGATCTAACGGATCACCATAACCAGAACCGACCATCACAGGATCTACCAGTAACGACCCTTCCGGCACCGGCAGACGGCGCAAAGGCGGTAAATCTGGAGCAACAACCTCACCCCATTCGGCGACAGTCGTCAGCTCAACAGGGTAGCGTGACTTACTGAACTGTTCATTAAGGTTATCGGGATCAAGACGGAACTTGTCGCCGCCAATACCTGCAGGATATCCGCCAAAAAGCCCCCAACCGCCAGGAATGCCATGATAAGGCGAATAATTGACGCTGAGATTCTTGGACCCGCGAGCAAGGATAATGCGTTGCATTCCCATGCCACCGCGATATTTTCCAAACCCGCCCGAATCCGTCATGTGGTTTCGTGACAGATACATCATGGGATATTGCATTTCGATATTTTCAATATCGGAAATTCCGACCGTCGGATTATTCATATGCCCGCCACTCGAGACGCCGTCCCGGTAGGGTGCGGCGCCGAAGCCTGCACCATGCATATCGTAAATACCCTGACCAACAGGGTAGCCGTGCTGATTTGTCCCGCCATACATGATGCCTGGACCGCCGGTATTGAAGCCGCCGCTACCTGAGCCGCCACCGTACCAGCTCGCATTCACATCATTTTGCAAGCCTGCCGCATAAAGCATCCGCGCGATACATGCGCTTGCGGCTGAGGTCAAAAAGGCGCCGATTCCGGATGCTCCGCCACAAGCCGCCGGATAGCGACAATTGAGGATGGTTCCGTAGGGAATACTTAGTTTTGTTGGCCGTGCCATGCCGCCATTCCACGGAATATTCCAGAAAAGCTGGCTAGTCAGAGCGACAAATAGTTGCCCCCAGCTTCCAACATAGGTGGAATTGGTTGCATCATCATTTTGTTCACTGGTGCCATCATAGTCAAAATGCACGCTATCGCCGCTTTTGGTCATAGTGCAGCAAACGGTGATAACACGCGGTTCACCCGTCGTAATATTAGTGGCCGTTGTATAAACTTTGGAACGCCATGTGCCGTCGGGCAAAGAGGCCAGACGCGCGCGTGCCATGCGCTCAGAATCTTCATTTAGTTTTTTACAAGCCGCGCGAACAAATTCGAGACCGTATTTTTCGACCAATTGCAAAAAGCCGCGCGCACAGACATTGTTTGAGGCAATGCGCGATTTCAGATCTAGGCCAACATATTCCGGATCCCGGCATTGCTCGGTGAGGTTACGAAAAATATCATTCCTTAGAACACCCTTTTCCATGAGCTTGATGCCACAAGAGCGCACCCCTTCATGAAAAATTTCTGTTGCCCCTCCACGCAGTAAGCCACCTGTGTCAGCTGTATGTGTCATTGAGGCTGTCCAAGCGATCAATTCGCCATCAGCAAAGATCGGCTTGACGATCATCTCATCATAAACATGGGTTGAAGCAATATAGGGATCATTCATGAAGAACTGATCACCATCATGAATACCAGGGTTTTCGGAATAATATTCGATAACTTTTTTTACGGCGTCCTCGCAACCAGCCGAGAAACGTAGATGGCCAGAAGCAGACATAATAGTTGTTCCATCTGCTTCATAAAAACTCGCCATACATTCACCACCCTGGACGACGATGGGCGAGGCGCAAACCTTCTGCAAGGCAATGCGGCCTTCTTCCGCAATATTCATGAGGCGGTGGACGAACATTTCATAACGGATCGGATCGATATTCACGGAACCGTTTCCCTTCATTGAGCGAGAATTTTTTGAGCGCGTTGGGCAACCGATGGCGGCAAGGCATAGAGCTTCTTGACAAGAGCCTCGACCTCGGCACCACCAACATGATTGATTTCAAGTCCGATGCGATCAGCCTCGGCGAGAAATTCTTTATCCTTGAGTGTTTCATCAAAACCTTTGCGCAAGGCCGCCAAAATACGCGGATCAAGTCCGGGAGGTGCGACCACGGGGCGACCCATGGCTTGTCGAGCAAAGATAAGATTGAAAAGCGCTCGATCTTCTTCGGTTTTTACAAGATCGAGAACCAAGGGTACATTCTGGAGATCAGGATGCTTTTCGAGTGCAAGCTGCATGATGATTTTGAATTCACCACTTTTCAATTGCGGGCCTGAGCCTACACGGGCCGTGCTCCATGAATACCCGACAGCTCCATCAACTTCGCTACGTTGCATGGCTAGAATGATTTCATTCATCCCTGGATAGCCTGCGATGATATTCAATTTTGTATGCAAAACGGCATTAAGTGCCACAGCAAATACTTGCATGTCACTGCCTGCTCCTGCAGAACCCACTTGAATGGCTTTTCCAGACAATAAATCTTTCGTATCCTGGGCCGGCGATCCACTACGTATAAAAAAACCGGCAACTTCATTATTCATGCTGCCGACCCAACCAAATTTAGTCGCATCGAATTTTGCGGCGGTCGACTGCCCTACAAGCAAAGGATCCATTGGAACGCCACGCCCAATAAGGGCTATTTCTGTGCCGTCACGTGCAGCCGCATTGTAGATCTGATTGGCCAGCGTCAATGATCCCGCACCGGGCTTGTTTTCGGGAACCATATTCGGATTGCCGGGTAAATATTTTGGCATATATCGGGCGAGTAAGCGCCCATATGTGTCATAGCCAACACCTGTCGGCGAAAAACCGATAGAAACTGATATTTTTTTTCCCGCAAAAGAAACCGGCTCCTGAGCTGAAGCCGGACTCAAGAAGATCAGAGATAGAAAACCAGCCAAGAATGCTTTGAATTTTAACATATCTCTGGAGATCATGATCCCCTCCTATCGACGTAAGATGATATTCAAATATTCATCGACAAAAGCTTGATGGTGCTCGGGAACGACAACTGTCGTAAAAGGTGTTTCGATGATTGCCGGGCCACGCAATTCATTACCGGGCTTCAGAGCCGTGTACTCGTAGATCACCGCATCCTGCCAGCCAGGATTACGTCCGGTGAACCATGCTCGCCGCGTGCCTTTTTTTGCAGTCGATGAATCGGCACCAACCAAAGCATGCTTGCGTAAATTTGGCTTGACGGTCGAGCCTATGGCGTCAACCGAAATTGAAATAACCTCAATACCGGCCTCTGCATGGCCTGCACCTGTGCCATACATATCTTCATAGCGTGCATTAAAAAGTTTTTCGATCAAAGGCCGATCCGCATCACGAAGGTCTCCATTGGGTATTTCAATGGCAACTTCATTTACCTGACGGGTATAGCGCATATAAAGCGTGCGTCGGAAAACGATACGATCTTTTGAAAAACCTTCATCAGCCATGATCTTGGCGAGATCATATTCGATGATTTCGATTTCACGTGACAAAGCACCCATATCAATCGGTGATGTCAAATGACGCGTACGCATAGTTGTATGCACCACATCAGATGCAGCAACACCAAATGCCGAGAACACGGGTGACATCGGGAATATGTAAACCTGGTTGATGCCCAGCTCTGCCCCATAGGCTGCAGCATGCAGCGGGCCCGCGCCACCAAAGGCATAAATGACATATTCTTCAGGCACATGCCCGGCGCGGACCACTTGCTTGCGGATCAAATCCGACATCTTGCTATTGATGATATCGTAAATGCCGGCTGCTGCTTCGACTGTTGATAGCTTGAGCGGCAAAGCAATCTGCTTGTCCATGGCTGCTTCGGCTGCCCGCTTGTCGAGCTTGCGCCTCCCACCAAGAAAATAATCCGGATCAATATAACCAAGCACTACATTGGCATCAGTGACGGTGACATGCGTACCGCCCATGCCATAAACAATGGGTCCAGGATCCGCACCAGCACTATCAGGCCCGACCAGCAATCGCCCCGTTACCGGATCAATACGAGAGATTGTGCCACCGCCTGCTCCAATGGATTCCACATTGATCATCGGTTGCAGGAGACGAAACCGCTCGGCAATCGGTTCACGTGCCTGGCTGAGGCGATGATCGGTCAGCAAACCGACATCGAAACTGGTTCCGCCCATGTCACCCGTGATAACATTCGGGTGCCCTAAGACCTCGGCCACGAAAGCGGTCGCAATCATGCCGCCTGCGGGTCCTGATTGGAGTGTCCCGACGCCCGTCATTTGCTCAGGGCGCACAATCCCGCCGTTGGCTTGCATGACCATCAAATCGTCGGGCAATCCGCGATCTGCGAGCTTCTTGTTCAGCCCAGTGACATATTCATCAATCGTGTTCCAAAGGAATGCATTGACGACGGCTGTATTCGTGCGCGCATATTCACCCATTTGTGGCGCGAGTTCATGAGACAGCGTGACGGGGATATTTCGTTCCGGATAAAGCTCACGAATAATCGCGCGAACGCGATCTTCATGGGCTGGGTTCATCCAGCTGAACAATAGAGAGACTGCTATTGCCTCGACTTTATCGACGTCGATAAGATGTTTAATAGCTTCGCGAGCGCCTTTTTCATCGAGTGGAACGACAACGTCGCCTCTGAAGTCAACACGCTCAAAAACACCATGTACGAGTTGGCGATCCACAAGAGGCTTTGGCTTCGTAACATTAGTGACATGTTTGATTTCCATGTCATCCAAACCATCTACGCGTCCAATGGCACGCATAATATAAACCGTATCTTCAAAACCACGTGTCGTGACAAGCCCGACGCACGCACCGCGACGATTAATCAGCGCGTTGGTGGCAACAGTCGTGCCGTGTTTGAACATGGACACGCGAGATAGAAACTCTTGCGCAGTCAGGCCAAGGCTTTCTGCTGCGACGCCGACAGCATCAAGGACGCCTTGCGAAAAGTTTTTCGGTGTCGTTGGTGATTTATTGATCGTCACCTGACCATCGGGGTGCAACACCACAATGTCCGTAAAGGTCCCGCCAGTATCGATCCCGACAATGAGACCATCCTGTTTGCGGGGCTTGTGAGGCGCCTGCGACGCACCGGTGGCGATGTTCATGACCGAGCTTCCTCCCATGTCCCGCATTTTGAAACGCGGTTTCATTTTAGGTTCAGGTCTAATTAGCCAAGAGTCAATTAGCCTTAGGCGTTCACTCTTCTAAGACTTTCGAGCGAGACGCGGCGCAGCAAGTGCTTACTGCACTGCCCACACTGCACTGCAAGAATTCATCTAAATTCGTTGCAAATCAGGAGAATTTTTACAAATGCCCAATGATTTCTTCAGAGGGCCGGACATCAGCGTATTTCTGTTGCATGTCAAAAAGATTGAGTGCATGCGTGGCTTCATATCGATCGAAAACACCGTCCTCGACCAACTGTACGCGATAACGATATGCGGCCATCGACCACACTCGCACGAACACAGCCACTGGTTGCCTCGCCGCAAACAATCAGCGTGATCCCCAATAAGGGATAAAAGTTGCGCTTTGGAATCTGGGCTCCTCTTCCCCATACTATTCGGCCAGAACCTGAGATCACCAAAGCTTTCGAGGAACTGGGCACGCATGGGGTTGGCCTGCACGAAGATCTGGGGTTTGATATTTCTTAAAGAACATATTTAGATCAAAGGCAGAAAAGATGCGCGAACTCTCTCTTGGCGTGAGAAAAATGCTCGACGGGCTGGCGGGCTCAGAAATGCTTGTACCTTTGGGATGGGATGATTGGCTCTCGGTCATTCCAGCCTATGCGGAAACAAAATTTTCCAAGAAAGAAGTGACAAAACGTTTCTCACGCAATGGCTATGAATGGGACATTCACGGGTCGCTCTATACGCCCACGAAAGAAGTCGATGGCCGACTAGCTTTTGTTTTCTTCCATGGCGGCGCAGATTCTGAAGATGTTTTTGATCTGACGCCCGATGGACGCCCCGGACAGGCCCGCGCGCTAGCTGCGCAGGGATTTAAAGTTCTCACCATCACCTATCCTGGCCATTATCCACCCAAGGGACATTGGCAGAAGCCAATCGCTGAACGCCAACCCATCTACTTGCTGGATCGCGAGCTGCCGATAGAAGAAGTGCTCGATCGAAATCTGAAGTGCACTTTCAACACAATCCTGCAAGGTGCCGGTCAATTGGTTGACCAGGAATTGTCTGGTCGTGACATTTTGGCATGGGGTCATTCAACCGGTGGCCCAATGGCCTCAAGCCTCTCGCAATTTGCCAACAGCGTGAAAGTGATCGGCCTCACCAATTTTGGCACAGGTGGACCCGATGGCTGGCGTAAAGCTTGGCGGGAAGAAACGGGCGCTGAAAAATTTATTGAGCTTCCCATTGATCATATGTCACGCCGCTCGCCCCACACATATCGGGAAGCTGGTTACGAAGACCCGCTGGAATTGACGCCTTGGGGCGGTCCAGAGGAATTATTTGCTTGGGCCGGTGAGCAACACCGGTCACAGATCAAGACGGCACTTTGCGATAATCAGCATCGCGGCACTATGACCATGCTGGAGCAGTATCCAGCACGCACCGGTCTGCCCCTTGAAGAATTTACAAGCCATTTACGTGAGCCTGACCAAGCTTGGCTGCGAAGCATTTCAGTATTGGCTATCGTGGGCAGTAATGACAAAGGCCATTGGGTTGCCGGAAAAGAAATTTCTCAAAAGCGCGAAATCTATATGGGGCGCCGCTATCGCGAAGCGAATGTACGAAACAATCACGTTGTGCTGATTCCACACTATGGCCATTTCGGCTTTATGGAATTGCACAACGAGAAATTTGTCTATCTTTGGCTCTGGGCTTTGAAGGCGGGCTATTTCGGGAAGCGCGGCTAATCTTCAGCGCGTATTTTCTGAAATAGATTTTCGAGCTGCATCAACAATATCAGGTGAGCTGGAATATACACGCTTTAACAAAGTATCCATTTCAGCTCCTGACAAAACATCGAGATCCATGCGCAATTTTTTCGCTTCCGCCAGGAATTTTGCATCCTTCACCATGGCCTCAAAAGCTTTCCGCATGGCCTCAACGCGATCTTTTGGCACGTCAGGTGGCATGACAAAGGGACGACCCCAAGCCTGTGCAGAGAGAATTAACTCCGCCACCTGCTTTTCCTGAGGCGTCTTGATGTAATCCAAGATCAAAGGCACATCGGGAAAATCCGGATTTTTGGTCATAGCCAATTGCGCCAAAAAGCGGACTTTACTGTCCTTCATCCACGGCTCAAGAATATCCTTATCCCCTGCCCAACTGTCTTAGCCCCCTAAAGTTGAGCCACTATTATGGTTCCATAGGGAGGGTATGGGATGGCTCGGAAGCGATATTCGGACGAGGATTGTCTGCGGATTTTACGGCAGGTTG